>Ga0307374_10010251_pt1 | contig 13628 bp, 17 predicted proteins | sample OX3MG_FD_202532 | JGI IMG/M metagenome (GOLD analysis project Ga0307374, IMG submission 202532) | Soil microbial communities from Risofladan, Vaasa, Finland - OX-3 | ecosystem: Environmental > Terrestrial > Soil > Coastal area > Acid sulfate soil | place: Finland: Risofladan, Vaasa | collected...
TTTCGAGGCGGCGTGTCCGTATAACAACCTGAAGCGGGTGGGTCAGCGAGTTGAGAAGCGAGGACCAGCCCGCGACAACCGCGCGCTGCTCGGGCTCACCTTTGATTCCAAAGGCGAGGGTCTGACATTCGAGGACCGCCCGCCGTGATCCTCCGCGAAGGACCAGAGCCGCTTCTTTGACCGCCTCGACGGGGAGCAGCTCAGTGGTATGCGTCGCTCGCAGCCCGATCATCGCCCGCCTCCCACGAGCAGTCGGCGCGGTCGCAGTGCGTACTGAACTGCAAGCGCGACCCATTCGCGCAGCGGGAAGTCGCCGAATCGAACGACCCCCAGCCCGAGACCAACGACCGCAGGCGGGACTGCGGCTCCGATCCGGACGACGAGGTCGCCGGGGAGAAGCTCGTACAGCCACCATCCAGCAGCGGCACCGCCGGCCACAAACATCAGATCCGTCGCTCCGAGTCCCCACGCGATTACGTCGTCGAGTTCCAGGTTCTGCGGGACTTTTACTGGCTCCACGTCAAGCCACCGCTGCGGCCACCAACTTGGCCGCGGTGACAGCCGTCTGGACAACCGGGCTCCGGCTCAGTGGGTGGCGGAAAGCCCAGTGGTAAGCCGCGAACGGGAGCTTGAACAGGAGATATAGAAGCGTGATAAGGACGAGGCCCGAGGTGAGGTCGGACACCGGGCCGCCAAGCCAGTCGGTGTGGCGTAGCAGCTCGATGCCAACCTCGACCAGGATCGCCTGGATCACCTGGACGAAAAGCAGGGCACTGAAGACGCGCCACCAGATCCGTGCGATCTCGTCTGTCTGTGGAAGCGCGTACGTCGCAAGAGCGAGCGGCGACAGCACGGTAGCCACCAACAGCACGACGTCGCGGCCGATGTAGATGGCGACCAGCAAGATCGCGAGGACCGCAGCGGCCAGCCCCACCAGGCTGCCTACGACCTGGTCTGCCGCATGTGGACTCTGAACGATGGCTGACAGCTGCCCAAAGGTGCTTGTGCCTGGGTCGGGGCCGAGTAAGCCGTTGATCAGTGCGTTGTCGAGCTTGATCAACCCGCCGCAGAGAGCAAGGCTTGCGTTGGCGGCAATTGCCGCCAAGACGATCCGCGGGATGAGCGTTTTCGCCGAGTACCGCGAATCGACCGTCCCGGAAGCCATGACCATGACTCCGGCGGCAAGTAGCGCGAGAACGAAGAGTCCGTCGGTCACGTCGCGAACGAGCGCCCACGCGCGACCGACTTCCGGGATCGAGTCGTATGCCGGCGTCTGAAACAGGAGTTGGCCGGCGGCGGCGAGTGCCGGCTGCAGGAGGTGCGCGGCCAGGCTTTGTAGCCAGCCGTTGATGGCGTCGATGACCTGGGAGGTGATATCCATCAGCTGCCAAGCACCTTCTGAAGGATCGAGACCAGGGTCGGCGCCAGCGCTGCGAGCCCGTAGCCAATCAGCGCTGCCTTTATCCCGGCCTTGGCCTCTTCGACCGCCCGTGGATTGCCCTGGGCCGTGAGGTAGCGGACACCGCCGACAGTGAAGAAGAGGGTCGCCAGGGCTATGAGTAGCCCAGCGACCCAGTCACGAACCGAGTCGATTATTGTGTTGAGGTCAGAGGCAGCGAAAGCTGGGACGGCTAGCAGGATCGCGAGCACGGCTGCCATCCAGCCAGCTGCGGCGATCGACCAGGCGGAGCGGGCAAGCTTGCGAATGTTCATGACCAATAGATCTCCAATGAGGTGCCCGAAATTGGTCGGTGCCTTCCACCTTCCGTTCACCTTCCGTGCACCTTCGGAGTTCAGGTCGGTGCTTGGCGGAACCCGCATGACTCTCCACGCCGGAAGTGATGGAAGCTCCACGGTGGAATTGGCGCGAATGCGTCACCGACAGCAGTGGGCTTGTGGCGCTATTTAGGTCGGAGCTAGTTGTTGACCAGTCGGGTGGTGGAAGATCCGGTTAGGCGCGGCGCCTTACAAGCCAAACCGCAAACCCAAGCAGAGCGATGGCCCCGAGGACAAAGATCGTGGTTTCGATTCCCTGGAAGATAGGGAAGCGCTCGGCCGGCTGGTAGGTCTGCAGGACCCTGATGCCGTGCTCGTGCCAGCAGGCTTGCAGATCGAAGTTTCCGGGCACGACTCCGCTCGCCGGATGGAGGCATGCATCGGTGATCTGGTTGAACTGGTCCGAGCTGATGGTGATGCCATGCATGTCGACCGGTTGCTGATTGCCGATTAGCCAGGCCTGTCCCTGGCCTGAGAAGAGCGGACCGGTGAGCTCCGACTCGACAGGTGGTAAGAAATTCCTGCGGGCGAAGAGCCCAATCGCCGCTCGAACTGCGAGGAAACCGACGATCACTACTGCCATCGCGGGCACGGTCCTGCCGATCGCGGCTCCTGCTGCGACACCCAGGGCGAATGAGAACAGAGCGTAAGCAACGAACTCCGGACCTTGGACGTCGAAAGCGAACCACTGGCTGTAGGAACTGTCCGGAACTGCCGTGGACCATTCCTGTCCCGCTACGGCGAGGATTCCGGCCATCACAATCGTTGCTGAGCCGAGAATGGCCAGCTTGATGAAGAGCCACTTGCGGCGAGTGATCCCTTGGGTCCACACCATCTCGTCAGTGCCCTGCTCAAACTCACGAGCCAACAGAGGCGCACCGATGAACATGCCCGACAGCACGGGCAACACGAGAAAAGCCAGATAAAGAGGTTGCTGGAACATCCCGAATCGGGCGTTGAATGCTATGAGCGCCCGCCCGCAAGAATCGTCTACAACGATTGGGCACGCGAGCTTTATCTGGTCAAGCAACGGTTGCGCAGCCACAACAAGACCGCCCACCAGCCCGGCGATCGCGATAACGAGCAGCGCGGTGATCAAGCCCTCGAGCCGGTGCTGTCGCCAGGTGAGCCAGATCATCCGGCCTTCTCCATGACCGGCGCCGGCAAGGTCGCTGCCGCCGGATTGCCGAGGTACGCGAGCACTATTTCTTCGAGTGAAACGTCGTGTACCTCCCAGTCCGGCCGAACTGGGTGGGACCCTACTTTCACGAGCATTGCCGACTGACGATCAGTGTGCGTGGCCTGGATGACTGTCGCGTCACCGTCGGTCACATTTGAGTCTTGCCTCGGAGCGATCAGCAGCTTATGCAGGGCAACCAACTCGTCGATGTCCCCCACGACCTGTACGTGCCCACCGTTCAGGATCACTAGGTGGTCGCAGACTCTTTCCAACTCGGCGACCACATGGGACGACAGGATTACAGACAAGCCCTCTGCTGCAACCACCTCAACCAGAGCTTTCATGAACTCGCGCCGAGCCAATGGATCGAGGTTGGACAGAGGCTCATCGAGCAGCAACAGGTCTGGACGTTTGCCAAGTGCAAGGGCAAGACTCACCTGCGCGTGCTGGCCACCTGACAGGTGGGCTACCTTGCGATTCAAGCCGATGTCTAAGCGCTTCAATCGCGCCACCGCCGCGGCCTGGTCCCAGCGAGGATTCAGATGGCGGCCCAGCAGGAGAATTTCGCCGACTGTGAAACCCCGGTAGAGAGGCCGGTCCTGCGGCACGAAACCGACACGGGCCAGCACCAGAGCCGGCTGCTCAGTAGGTGACCATCCAAAGACGCTTATTTCGCCGGAACTTGCTTCGAGCAGGCCGACGGCCATTCGCAGCAGCGTGGTCTTACCGGCCCCATTCGGTCCCACCAGTCCGGTGATGCGGCCGGCCGGCACCCGAAGCGAACAGTCGCGAAGGGCCCAGGTGTTTCCATATCGCTTGCCCAGGCCGCGGGCGTTCAGCGCGACGTTCATGCGACCTCAGCCCCCTTCTTGTTTTCGTCGATTGCGAGGTTGATCAACGCCAGCATGCCTTCGCGATCCAACCCGGCCGCCACCGCGTTGCGTATCCACGAGTCAAGTCCGCGACGGAGGTGGCGCTGGAGCGCGGGAGCCAGGGGCGCCGGGATGCCCTGCGCGATGAAGGTACCGAGGCCGGGCCGACTGATCACCAGGCCCTCGCTCTCGAGCTGGGTGTATGCCTTGAGCACTGTGTTGGGATTAATGGTCAAAGCAGCCACCACCTCCCGTGCCGTGGGCAATCGCTCGCCCGCGCGGAGGGTTCCGTTTCGTGTCGCACGCCTCACCTGATTGACAAGTTGCATATAGGTCGGCATGCCGGAGCGGGCGTCGAGGTGGAAGAGCAAGTTTCACTACTCCCCTAGTGGAATAAGGGAATACTGCTCGATCCTTTCCGCCTTGTCAACTACGCCTGGTAGCACCGAGAACAATGTGGACCGAATAATCCCGCCACCAATGGAGAGCCGTTTGCGTAGGGCCGCGCGGGCATTGGCGGGCGCCCCGCTCTGGGGAGCACGGTGTTATGGACTGAACACCGCGGAGGTAGGTGGTTCGAGTCCACCGCGGCCCACACCAATTCGTGCAGCTTTCCCATAACGCGAACCAAGATCGCCTCCTGCTGCTGTCGCGTTAGGCGTGGGTGAGGGCTTCAACCGCTGCTCGGGTCTCCGTCGTGTTCCAACCGAGCTTGCGGCGCTTGACGAGGGCTTCCGATACTTCAAGCACCCTAACGAGCGATTCAGCGACAAGCGTGGCAGGGTTTGCCGACGCGGCGACCTCCCTCGGTATCTCTACTTTTGACCCCAAGACGTGCTCGGTCCGGATCTCAATTTTCACCCGCTCGCGCTGCACCTCAGGTGACGATATGTCACCGCCTATGTACCAAATCACGATTAGGCTCGATGATCCCTGAGAGCAGTTTGGAAGCTCGCGGGCCCGTTTCCAAACTACCTTCAGGTAATCGTCGAGGTCCTTGTTATCGGCACACGTCCCGCCAACGATCATGCCGAAGGAAACCGGCTTGCGAACCTTGACATCCGGCTGGCGCCGTGGTTCGCCTGCGAGTGGCACGACTCGCTCGATGTCTTCATCCCGGCCACTGGTCCTGACGATGGCGTAAGAGCCGGTCCGTAGGAGTTCTTCGGGGATCATCTGCACGACCTCACGTAGAAGTTCGTCAGGATCTCTCTTTGGTACCAGGTGAATCAGAAACTCCCCCTCGCCAATGTCGTTGCCGTCGTACTCCTCGCCGAAACACTTGTCGATCGCCTCGTCAATCCGGAACAGCGCATCGCGTTCAGCGGCTGTCCCGGTGGCGTCGTCGGACAGGCGCAGATGTACCAGCAGGTCGACTCGTCGCCTAGGCATAAACCACCCGTTTCACGATAGTTTGATGCGTGCACCCCGGATCGTCAGTTGGTTCGCGTTACGGAAACTACGGCCCACTCCAATTCGGGGACCTTTCCATAACGCGAACCGAAGTCGTGGGAAGGCGGTACGTCGAACGACATCGGCCGCCGCCGAGTCGCCCTAGACTCGTCATTGAACGCACCATGAAACTCGGTGACTCCTTCAGCGGCGCGCTCAGGACGTTCGCCTACTTCATGGCGAGCGGGACGATGGACTGCCTTCGAGGGGTCGACTATCTGACGGCGTACGGGAGCGAACCGAGCGCGATTGAACAGGTCTTCGCCATCTACGCGAACGTCATCGAACTCGATGATGACGGGCTAGTCATCAATGCGAAATACGCCGAGAAGCGTGCCACCGACTATCTGCGGGCGTATTTCGACCGGACGTTTATCGTTGACCCGCCCTACGAGGACTGGGAAGTCGCACTCCACGACCCCCCGCCGCTGACGGACGCCCCGTAAGTCGATTCAGGGACAGGCGACTGTGCTCCGGATGTCCAGGTCAACCTGATGGGTCGGCCGCAGACCTCGATTTGGTTCGCGTTACGGAAACTACGGCCCTCTAGCTTTAGGCCGCCAACTCTTTTCGGATTCGTAAGATTGCGCGGCGACGCCGGAGCCGCAGGGCGTTCTCCGACAGGCCGGATTCGGCTGCCATGTCCGCCAGGGACTCGCCGAGAACCTCCTGTCGGTACAGGATGATCAGCCCGGCCGAGGGGATGGCCCGAGCTTCCAGTTCCGCCAGCAGTCCAGGGATTTCATGCCCGGCCGCATCGGTAGCCCGCCGATCCAGATCGCCAGTGCTATGGCTCAGCGACCGGATCTCTCTTGCAAGCCAGCGATAGGTCCCTTTGGTGGCCGTAGAAAGCATCCTGTTTGGGGACCACCGCGCTGGGTCGGCCGGGCCACCAAGTGCCGCGGCCAAAAGCTCTGTGATCAGCTGCTGGGCAACCTCGTCGTGGGTGATCGCGGGAGGCATAGCAGGCATCGCTGCAATGGTGATCACGAGGTCTGGGCACATGGCCTCGAGAATGATCGTGGCCCACGCCGTACGTGGCCCCTCAATGTAGTCGCGGAGCACCTCGGACCAGATGCGATCCCGAGTTTCGGCTGGCGCTCGCCACAATCTCAGCCGGCTGGGTAAATCATCAACGCCGACGAGTGAGCCGGCCCTGACGGTCTCGCGGAAGGCTTCGTGGATCTGGTCGACGAATCGCATCATTTCGAACCTCACTCGCTTGGGATATGGGTACGACTATCGGTTGAGGGCACCTTCTATCCACCTTCGACGACTTGCTGAAGGGCCGGCGAGGTAGGGGCACGCGAGCAGAGCGCGATCTTGTTTGAGTCGATCTCGGACCTGAACCACCTTCTCATCGCCGCTTGACCACCTTCCGCTGGTAGCCGTGGCATCGAGCGCTGACGGAAGGTGGACGGAAGGTGATCGGAAGGTGTTTGGCGCTCGGGCGACTGCTGGCTGAATTCAGCCTGACTCCGGGAACCCCCTCATTTTTGGGACAAAACGCGGCCCGGAAGGTGGTCGGAAGGTGGCCTAGATCTAGCCTCGCGACATGCGCCACCATGTTCAAGCAGGCTTTTCGCCAGGCAGTCCGGATCGGAGTCATCGGTTTGAGCCAACCTCAAGAAAAAGTTGAGGAATTCTTGAGGCTGTGGTGAGGATCGTGGCGGCCCCAGACGGCGATGCTCTACCGCGAAACGATTGGATGTCAGGTCGACCGGTGGAAGATCGCTTTGGCGGCGTTAAGATGCCGCTTAAGGGTAAGGGGTAGGTTGCAGCCGTGCTCACCAAGCCCGCCAGGGCACGCGGCTTTCAGATGAGAAATGCGGTCCTGGGAAGCTGGACCCGGACCGGACTAGCGGCTGCCATCATCGTTCTTGTCCTGGGTACGGTTGGCGTTCTGGGCGCCACCGGCAGGCTGGGAGATCTCCGCTACGCCAACGTTCCCTTGATCCACCCCTGGCCCCCATCCGGTTATTACCAGAACCCCTTCAACCCAACTGACCGCGGCGACCTGGTCAACGCCTCTGAGGCCGCGAAGGTGAAGAGCGACCTTGTCGCGGACGGCCAGATTGAGCTGCAGGCCGCTCGCACGGGGGACGGCTCCCACCTGACTGAAGCGGACACCGGCCCCAACTTGGTGCGCCTCCGGTCAGTCCTTGCGCGCAACGCCGCCGATGGCGTCACCGAGGACTTCGCCAACCAGCTCACCAAGGTCACCGTGGGCAAGCTTGCGGACCCAAACGATCCGAACATCACGTGGTGTGTGGAGGAAATCGGGACCTCGCGGATTACGTATTCGCGCACCTCCGACGGTTCCGTCGTCCGGACACAGCTCATCAAATTCGATGATCGCTTCTGGCTGATCCAGCAGTCGGGGCACTACCTGATCACCGACGTGCAGGTGACCAGCCAAGTGATTTCGGGATGAAAGTTCCGGCCCGACCGCGCACATTGCTTCTGGTTGCGGCAGCAGCCGCGATGGCTCTCTTGCCGACAGGGGTTGCGGCCGAGGATCCCGGAGACCCGAATGATCACGGAACGGTGCAGGTCGGTCCGCTCAATAAGGGACCCGTAGTGAGCCAGGGCTCGGCTGGTTACGACCCCAACGGCATCACTGCCGCCGCGGCGACCAAGCCGTCTGGGTCGGGCACGACCTCCATCGAGCCGACTTATACGTACAGCCCAGTGCCATACAACTCCATTCCAGGTGCGTGTCCGACCCAGAACAACGGTCTGATCAGCAACCCCTGCGCGGGCCTCCCTACATCGGCGTGTCCTCCCGCTCAGACGGGCTACTACGTATATGACTCGAACGGCAATGCGCTCGGTCTGGTCTGTGTTCCTAACCCGACCGACAGTCTCCTGCCACCGACCACTCCAGAGATCGCGCTGGCTGATCAGGCCAACTCTCGACAGCCCTGGCCAGCGCTTACGTTGGGTATCAACCCGAGGACTGGACTGACCGGCCTTCCCTCGTGGTTCTGGCTCAGCGGAAGCGCAGCGATGCCTGACGCTGTCGCAACATCGGGCCCCCTTACGGTGCGAGTCCGGGCACGGCTGGCCGGCGTCAGCTGGGAGTTTGGTGACGGCCTTGGCTTCGACTCTGTTGACCTCGGGCAGCCGTATCCGGCTCAGAGCGGTGTCCAGCATCTTTACCAGACAGACACCTATCGGCTGCCCAATGGCTACAGGGTGATCGCAATCCTTCGCTACCTCGTGACCTATTCGGTCAACGGCGGCTCGTGGAACACGCTTGGCGTCAAGACACGTCCCTTCAGCCAGCAATACCTCGTTTATCAGTTGCAACCGGAGGCGGTGGCAGGGCAATGAGCGCGACAGCGGAATCAAGACCTCTTCGACTGGTGGCCGGCACGGTGCAGCGCCGATGGCGCTTGGGGGCGTTGCTCGGCCTCCTCGTGGGCCTCGCCCTCGCGGCCTACTCTCTCATCGTTCTCGGCCCAGGTGCCGAGCTCAGCCAGATGGTTCCGGTTCTCCGGGCAGCCAGGGCCATTCAGGCCGGCAATACCATCACGTCCGACGAGCTAACAACTTCGCTCATCCGGACTCAGGACCCAAGTATCCTGGCGACGTTGCTGCGCGACACCGACCGCTCGCGGATCGTCGGCCAGGTCGCGGCGATGGACGTGCCAGCTGGTGACCTGATCCCTGCCGGAGTTGTGGCACCACAGACGACTAGCGGAATGGTGAAGGCCCAGCTGCCAATCCGCATCATGCCGGCAGACCTCGCACCCGGCGACCATGTGCTCCTGCTGGTCAGCGCCGCCACGCCCAATGGCGCGCCTGTCGACATCGTCTATATGCAGGACGTTCGTGTCCTCCAGGTAGGACAGGGGTCAGCCGAGCTTTGGATTCCGACGAAGCTGTTCCCTCAGGTCGTCTGGTACGCGGACCATGGCGGGATTGTCCTGGCGACTATGCGGCCCGGCGACATCCAGCAACCGATCCCCGCGGGAGGTGCAGCGGGATGACAACAGTCGGTGTCTTCTCAGCGCGCGCCGACGGTGCGACCGCTGTCGCCATCGGGCTCGCTGCGGTGCTGGCTGCGAGGGCGCGAACCCTGCTCATCGACCTCAATCTCGATAACCCCGAAGTCGCGACCATTCTCGATCTCGATCCTGAGATCGGAATCTTCGACCTTGCGTACAAGGCGCAATTGGCGCCTGTCGACCGCGACGAACTGGAGCAGCACTGTGGGTTTAGAGATCGCATCGCGGTGGTTCCGGGGATCACACGCCGCGACGATGTCCACCGCATCTCGGCTCACTTCATATCCGGACTTCTGGACGCGGCCTCGCGGCGCTTCGAACATGTTGTGATCGACCTCGGCCGGCTGCCTTCGTCCCTTGCGGAGGCGACGGGCTCTGGCCGCCTGCTCTGGGTGGTCACACCGACGCCACGCGGCACGGCAGCGTTGGAACGGCGTTACTGGGAGGGCGAGCGACAAGGGGAGGATTGGCTCAAAAAGGCGAGCATCGTCGTCAACCGCAACAACGAGCGCGCCTTTGCAGGCTTCGAGCGCTACGCGGGCGAGGAGTACGGGCTATCGACCGCAGGCAGCGTTCCGGAGGCTCCCGACTATTGGACTCGTGTCGACCTGCAGCATTCGGTCCAGGCACTGAACGTCGCAGAGATCCATACGGCTGATCCCCGCTACGAGAAGCATCACGGACCGGAGGCGCTTGCAAGCCGCCGAGCATTCGAGGCATTGGCGGATTCATTCGCGCCGCTGGAACTGACAGCCGCTGAGAGGGCGTGACATGCAGACCCTGGACGCCACCGCAGATGAGATGAGCCAGGCCGAAGCCCACATCCTCCCGGCCTTCCAGAAGAGTTTGGACGACTTGCTTCGCGAGCGTAAGGACCCAAGGCCGCAGGTCTCCGACGACCGGGCCATCTTCGGACTCGCTGACAAGGCGGTCCGCGACTACCATGCCGCGACGGCTCGGTCCTCGTCGCTGCCGCAGCTCTCGCAAGTCCAGCTCTGGGAAATCCGGCAGCGGCTCTACATCCAGCACGGCGCCCTTGGACCGCTCGGCGAGCTTCTGGCCAAGGAAGGCGTTGAGGACATCCACATGAATGGCCTCGACCATGGCTACCTCGAGTACGGCGACCACCGCGAGCCATTGCCGGCGTCCTTCGAGTCCGAGGAGGACCTCATCAGCATCGTCCGGTTCTACGCCGAACAGTCAGGACGCAGGTTCGACGTATCGAGCCCGATTGTCACGGTCACCATGCGCGACGGTAGTCGGCTCAACGCGGTGCTCCCGCCTATCGCCAAGCCCCTCGTGATCACCATTCGCAAGCAGCAGTTGCGGCGGTTCCTGAGCCTCAGCGACCTCGTCAGGTCGGGAACGATTCCGGCCCGTGCCGTCCCGCTCCTCGAAGCTGCGGTGAGGGCTCGGCTGAACATCATTCTCAGCGGGCCAACTGGCACCGGCAAGACGACGCTGGCGCGAGTTCTGGCGCTGATGATTCCCGAGGGCGAGCGCACCTGCGTCCTCGAGACAGAGACCGAGCTCTGGCTGCACGAGCTGCGTCCTCAGTTCTTCAGCCTCGAAGAGCGCGACGCGAACGTTGAGGGCGTCGGCCGAATCACCATGCAGGATCTTTTTCAACGCGCCGCATTGCGTCAGCGTCCCAAGCGGATCATCGTCGGCGAGGTCCGGGGGACAGAAGCGCTCGACATGATCCATGCGATGTCCAGCGGACACGATGGCAGCCTGACCACGCTGCATGCGAGCAACCCGCAGACGGCGCTGGACCGCCTCGAGGTGCTTGCGATGTCAGCCGATAGGAACCTTGCACCTCACGTCGTGCGCCGGATGATCGGGGCTGGCGTCGACCTCATCGTGCATCTGAGTACTTACCATCGCGGCGACCAGGAGCTTCGCCGCCTCGGCTCCCTCGCGTTCGTGGCCGAGAACCGAGAGAACGATCTCGGCTCGCCCGTGGTCTCGGGCCTCGCCAGCTATCGCATCCTCGATGACTCCTGGGACTGGCGTCGAGAGGCGCTGGTGCACATGCCGGACAAGGTCTGGAAAAAGCTGCTCGCAGCTGGGGTCAATCCCGAGGACGTGGTCCGAGAGGTGCTCGGGAATGGCGAATCTTAGGACCCTTCTTGTTGTCGCCGGCCTGACGATCGCCTTCGCGTGTCTGGCCGCCATGGCGGCGGATGATCTGAGTGCCGCTTTCCGTCGGGTGCGTCGTCGCGTAGGACGGCTGGTGCGGCCGGAATCGGTCCGCGTCGCGCTTGCCCAGGCAGGTCTCACATCGATACCCGTGCCTGCGTGGATTCTGTCTCGGATCGGTCTCGCGCTCGCCGCTGCAGTGATCGCCTGGGTGTGGTTCAGGCTTCCGGTCCTCGGCCTGATCGCGTTTCTGGTCGTACATCATCTGATTGGGACCGCGCTCGAGGTCAGACGCCGTGGTTTCGAAGCTCGCCACCAAGAGGCGCTGCTGGAGGCCGTGCGGCACGGAATGGCGGTGATGTCGCGTGCAGGCAACGCGACGTCGATGCTGGAAGCGCTCGCCGACGGCGGTCCGTTTGAGGTGCGGCCACTCTTCAAAGAAATCGTTGCGGCTGGTGGCAGCGGCCCAGCAGGCGAGACGTTTGTCCGTGCGCTGGAGAAGATCCGCGACCGCGTGGCCGACCCGCTGTTCGACGACGTCGTGCTCGCGCTATCTCTTCACTGGCGGCAGGGCGGCAAGCTGGTCCCCGCGCTGGAGGCGGTCGCGAGCGACTGGTCAGAGACGCTGCGCCTTCAGCGCGACGCCAAGGCGCTGCGCTCAGGGATCGAGGCCTCCGTGGTGCTGCTGGCTCTGCTCCCGTTCGTTTTCCTGGTCACGCTGCAGTTGCTTGCGCCCGCCCTTCTTGCGCCCTTCCGATCGCCTGCTGGTGAGGTGGTCTTCGGGCTCGCAATCGGTTGGATGGCGCTCGGCTACGGGATCCTCCAGCGGATGTCGCAGCCTCCGCGCGAGAGCCGGTTGCGGCTGCGTGAGGCGGCGCCGTGACCGCCCCGCTGGCCGGAGCACTGGTGGTGTCGGCGCTGACCGGTGTCGCCGTTTCGTGGCTCTTCATCGCCTGGCCGAGACGGATGTCGGCCGAAGAGTGGGTTGTCCACCGGCGTTCGTTTCAGCACGCGCACGATGCGGCAAAGCCTGCAGGGAGATTCTCGATCCTTCGTGCCGGCTCGCGGGCGGGATCGGCTGCGGCCGTCCGGATACTGCCGCAAGCGGACCTGGCGCTGCTTCAGCTTGCGCGCGGGAGCGCGCCGACGACCCAGGAGAATGCTCTTCGCCGCCTGGCGCTGCTCGCGGGCGGCGCAGCTTTGGGAGTGATTATCGTCGCGGCCGTCGGCGGCATTGGCATCCAAGTGACCTGGCTCGCCCTCGCTGCACCGATTCTCGCGCTACTTGCCGCAGCAGTCGCAGCAACCGGCCAGTGGGTCAGTTGGAGGTTTGAGGCAGCACGCATCCGCGGCGCGATCCGCAAGGATCTGCCTCGGCTACTTACGGGTGCGCGCGTCCTTCTGGATAGTGGTACGGCCAACGCTGAGCAGGCCCTGGCGGCCGCGGTTGGCACATACGCCGACCCCGCTGCAGAGCTGCTGCGTGAGGCGCTCCGCCGCAAGGAAGTCCAACGGGTGGAGTTCGAAGCAGCCGTTGATGAGGTGGCGGACCACTACGCGGTCGGGGAATTCCATCGGCTTGCCGACAACCTTCGCGTTGGTCATCGCTATGGGACCGGTATGTCCACGCTGCTGGTCGACTTCGCCCAGCGGGCTCGCAGCTCCTGGCATGCCAGCTACCGCGAGCGCATCACTCGAGCTCCGGTCCTGATGACTGTGCCCGCGCTGATGTTCTTTGTGCTGCCACTTCTCGTCCTCGTGATGTTTCTCGTCTTCACGCCGCTGATGGGGACATTGAGCCGGCTGTGAGCGAGCGAGGGCAGGCACTGATCGAGTTCTCGTTGACAGTGGGCCTGCTCATGCTGCTGGTGGTCGTCACCGCACAGGTCGCGATCTTTCTCAACTACCGCTCCAGCCTCGATCTGGCGACGCGCGAGGGCGCCTACCAGGCGAGCCTGGTCGGCCACCAGCCTCGCGATGGTCAGCTCGAGACGCAGTCGCTGTGGGCGAAGCTCGAACCCGGCGCCCAGCCGGCGGTGGTGACCGTTAGTCGCGAAGGGAACCTGGTCGTAGTCACCGCCAGCGCCTACGCGCCGGCTATCCTGCCGATTCCGATCCCGCCCTTCACTCGTTTGCCGGTGCAAGCACGCTCGGTCCACACGATCGAGCAGTTCGAGCCGGGATCGTCATGAG
>Ga0307374_10010252_pt1 | contig 13628 bp, 11 predicted proteins | sample OX3MG_FD_202532 | JGI IMG/M metagenome (GOLD analysis project Ga0307374, IMG submission 202532) | Soil microbial communities from Risofladan, Vaasa, Finland - OX-3 | ecosystem: Environmental > Terrestrial > Soil > Coastal area > Acid sulfate soil | place: Finland: Risofladan, Vaasa | collected...
CCGAAGTCGGCGACCACGGCGGAACCGCCGGAGAGCAGCACGTTCTCCGGCTTGATGTCGCGATGTACGATCCCGCGCTCGTGCGCGTACGCCAGCGCCTTGGCCACGTCGCGCAGAATCCCTATCGCGTCGGTGATCGACAGGGCGCCGCCCCTGGCGAGCGCTGCCCGCAACGATTCACCCTCGACGAACGGCATGGTGTAGTACGGCAGCCCGTTCGTTTCGCCGGCGGCCAGCACCGGCACGATGTGCGGGTGCTGCAGCTTGGCGGCGAGCAGGATCTCGCGCTTGAACCGGTCGACGTTGACGCCGGCGGTCAACTCGGGCGGCAGCACCTTGACCACGACCTTGCGCTCGAGCGAGGTCTCCTCGGCCACGAAGACACGCGACATCCCACCGCCGCCCAACTCGCGCTCGAGTGTATAGGCCGAACCCAGCGTGGTCTGGAGTTGGTCGCGCAGGTCCATGACGGCAGGTTGAAGGTGCGGCCCACACGCCCACGGGCGGGCGCCAGTGAGTGCGTGACCAGCGGCAGACCCACTATAGTACCGTATGGGCCGGGAACCGGCTAGAACCGCGCCGACCATTGGGAGTGCCTGCTACTGCCCGAAGCGGCGCCCCGTGCAACCGCCGGATTCTCCCGCCATTGGGGCCGGCGCCGCAGCGCGGCCCTCTTACTCCGACACTGGAGCAGCGATGGTGCAGCAGACGACGCCCTACGGCCTCTCGGTCACCGTACCGCTCGCGTACGACGCGGCGGTGGAACGCGTGCGCGCCGAACTCGCCAGGGAGGGATTCGGCGTCCTGACCGAGATCAATGTTACCAAAACACTAAAAGATCGGCTCGGGATCGACTTCCGCCCGTACGTGATCCTCGGCGCCTGCAACCCCCCACTGGCCCACCAGGCGCTGAGCGCGGAGCCCGACATCGGATTGCTGCTCCCGTGCAACGTCGTGGTGTACGCGACCGACGAGCCCGGACGGACCGTCGTGGCAGCCATGGATCCTGTGGCCGCGTTGAGCCTGGCCGGCAACCCCGCCGTGGCGCCGCTCGCCGCTGAAGTGCGCGCCCGCGTGGAACGCGTGCTCGCCGCCACCGCCAGGGAGTAAGCTCACAACGACCGCGGCCGCGCGGGACTGGGGTGTCCGGCGCGGCCGTGGTCTGCACGGAAGCCGACTCAGCCGTTCGCCTTCGATCCAGGCGTGTTCGATGAAGGCGTGGCGGAGGTGGACCAGCCGAACATGCTGTACAGCGGGCAGAACGAAACCCCGGCGGTGGCGAGCAGGATCAGCCCCACCAGCCCCCACATCGACTTGGGCCCGACGAACAGCACCGACAGCAGCGCGAGTCCAAGCAGAACGCGCACCCATCGATCCACGGTCCCGACGTTGCGTGACATATGCATACCCCCGTCTTAAGGACAGACTCCCCTGCTCGCACAATGCGCCCGCATCATCCCGGCCACAGTCGGGCAGCGGCCACGCTGGCGTCGGGCTTCGCCCGACAGAGACGTCGGGCCCCCATCGGATTCAGGCGACCACCGCGCCTTCTTCGAGCGTAGCACGTCCCGGTTGCGTCCGGAAACGCAGCGTCGCCCCGACCCCTTCGCATTCGGCATCCAGCCGAGCCGCTCCCTCACCCCCGACCTCCACCAGGTGCGCGCCGTTGGCGAGAACTGCCAGCATGAGCGCCTCCGCGCGATCGGTCTCGCGCGCGAAGAAGTCACCCGTCACCAGCACCTCGCGTGCGGCACCCGCGGCCAGCGCTTCCAGTGTGCGCGTGTACCCGAGCACGGCCCGATCGCTGGCCGCCGCCCGTTCGATGAGATCGACCACTCGCGCGACCTCGTGCGCCGTTTGGAGTTGTGCCCGGCCCTCGGCGGCGGCGTGCGCGATCTCCGGTTCAGCGGCATCGGCGGCCAACCCCGGCACGTACACCGCACACTTCTGCTCGCCCTTGGTGAGGTGCTTGATCGTGTCCAGCGCCACTGTCCGATTGCCCACCAGAACGATCCAGCCACCGGGAAGCCCCGTCGTGCCGATCTGCGCGGCCACGTCGCGCACCATGCGATCGACCCCCGCGTCCATGGCGCGCTGCGCGGCGTCGGTGAGGGTCGTGCCGCGCGTGCCGCTGTGGAACCCCGGGTGCGGAGCGTCGCCCATGTGGCCTGCCCGCCCGACGTGCGCATGCGCCTGAACGCGCTCCACCCGATGTAGCGTGCCGGCCACCCACCGATAGATGTCCGCCTTGCGGACGTCGACTTGCGCCACCGTGACGGTGGGCTCGTCCCGAAGCAGGCGCACGTACGGCACCATCGCGATGCCCTTACGCCAGACCAGCGAGGCGGCGGGCACCGTGGTGGTGGGACCCGCGTAGAGAATCTCGTCGGCCGTGGCGAACGCCACCCAGCCAGGCGCGCCGTCCATGTCGTCGCTCAGCGCCATAGTCCGCGCCTCCAGCCGTTCCGCGGCGCGGTCGAACGCCGTCCGCTCCGCGTGCGGCGCGTCGGCCAGCGATTTGCGCGTGGCCACCACGGCGTTGGCAAGCGTGTGCCGCCACGAACGCCGGGCCACCCCATCGAGTTCGGTCGCGTCGATGTAGACATTGAGGACGAGCGACTCGCGCGTCCTCCGCTCGAGTTCGGCCAGTTGCGCATAGCTGAGCATGTTCGCCTCCCGTGGATCGGAACCGGGTCCCCACCGCGATCGGTGGGGACTCAAGGGCTACACCGGCAGGGTATCGCCGGCGAGCGCCACGGGCAGTCGGGTCTACGCTCACCAGGGGTCGGGGAAACCCGAGATCCGTCCAGCCGCACGGGCGGCGTTCCCCTGGCGCGTCGCCCATGGGCGCGACAGGATTGAGGACCCCGCGCACCCATAAGGAGTCCCCCCATGCGCCCGCCTCTGCCCTCCGGCTCGATCCTCGGCCACGGCACCCCACTGCACACCCGCTACGCCGCCGCGCTCGTGGTCGCGCTGGCGTCGTTCGTGTCCGCCATTCCGGCACAGCAGGTGGCGCCAAATCGCATCCACGTGAACCAGTACCTCGACTGGCAGGACGTGCAGTCGCCGCGGCTATCGCCCGACGGCTCGCAGATCGTCTACGGGCGTCGCCGCGTGGACAAGATGAACGACCGCTGGCGCACGTCACTCTGGATCATGAACGCCGACGGCACGCACGACCGCTTCCTGGCCGACGGGTCCGGCCCTGAGTGGTCGCCCGACGGAAAGCGCATCGCGTACGTGGCGCAGAATGAGCCTGGCGGCGCGCAGATCTTCGTGCGTTGGGTGGACCTCGAGGGACCGGGATCGCAGATCTCCAACCTCACCGAGTCGCCGTCCAACCTGGCGTGGGCGCCCGACGGCGCGACTCTGGCGTTCAACATGAACGTGCCCGAGCGGCCCGACCCGGAATGGCGCATTCCCATGCCGGCGCCGCCCAAGGGCGCCAAGTGGGTGGAGCCGCCAAAGATCGTGACGCGGCTCAACTTCCGCTCCGACCGCGTGGGCTACACCGACACCTACTACCGGCAGATCTTCGTGATTCCGGCCGACGGCGGCGAAGCGCGGCAACTCACCACGGGCGACTGGAACGCGTCGCCTCCCGCCTTCTCGGGCGACGGCCAGTGGGTGGCGTTCTCGTCGCTCCGCGTGCCAGACGCGGAGCACGTCTTCCGGCGTTCGGAGATCTACGCCGCGAACGTGGCCTCGGGCGAGGTCCGGATGCTGACCCACGCCTCGGGAACGAGCGGTGGACCGGTCTACTCGCCCGACGGCCGTCTGGTGGCGTACATGCACGCCGACTCGGTGGACCACTCGGCATGGTCGGAGGGCAACGTCTGGGTGATGAACGCCGACGGGTCGAACCCGCGCAGCCTCACGGCGAACCTCGACCGCCCGGTCTCGGGCATCCTGTGGGCGCCGAACGGGGCGGGCGTGTACTTCAACGTGCAGAGCGAGGGCTCGCAGAACCTGTACTTCGCATCGACCGCGGGCCAGGTGCGGCCGGTGACGATCGGCACGCAGGTGCTGGCGGTCACCGACCTCGCGCGCAATGGATTGGCCGTGGGGACACGCACCACGCCGACCATGCCCAACGACGTGGTCACGTTCACCATCCCAGCATCGGGCACCGTGTCGACGTTCGCGCAGCGTACCAACGTCGACGCGTCGATCCTCGCCGGCAAGACGCTCGCGTCGACCGAGGAGATCTGGTACACATCGAAAGACGGGCTCAAGATCCAGGGATGGATCGTGAAACCGGCGGACTTCGACCCCCACCATAAGTATCCGTTGATCCTGCAGATCCACGGCGGGCCGCAGGCCATGTACAACGTCGCGTTCAACTTCGCACGGCAGGACGAGGCGGCACGTGACTATGTGGTGCTGTACACGAACCCCCGCGGCAGCACCGGCTACGGGGCGAAGTTCACGAACCTCATCGACAACGATTATCCGGACAAGGACTTCGACGACCTGATGGCGGGCGTCGATACGGTGATCGGGCGCGGCTACGTCGATACCAACAACCTGTTCGTGTACGGGTGCTCGGGCGGCGGCGTGCTCACGGCTTGGACGGTGGGGCACACCGACCGGTTCGCGGCCGCGGTGGTGCAGTGCCCCGTGATCGACTGGATCAGTTTCGTGGGCGTGACCGACGGCGCGGGCTGGTACGGGAATTTCGCCAAGCCCTTCTGGGAAGATCCGAGCGAGTATCTCCGGCGCTCGCCCATCACCTACGTGGGGCACGTCAAGACGCCGACCATGCTCATGACCGGCGTGCTCGACCTGCGCACGCCAATCCCGCAGACGGAGGAGTTCTACCGCGCGCTGAAGCTGCGCGGCGTGCCCACCGCCATGCTGCGCATGAACAACGAGTACCACGGCACGTCGAGCACGCCGTCGAACTTTCTGCGCACGCAGCTCTATATCGAGCACTGGTTCGAGCGCTACGGGCACATGGGCAAGTCGCAGGCGGCCACGGAGACGACGCCCCAGCACTGAGCGCCGTTCGTGCCGGCTCGCGCCGCCGCTCCGGAATTCCGGGGCGGCGGCGCTTCGGTTTACGGAGCCCGGCGTCCGGACGGCTGCACTGTGAGGATTCCTCCCACGAGCGATGGCCGCCCGCCCGACAGCTTCCGCCGCGCCGCGCCCATACGTTCCGCATGACCGGAGGCGCGTGGCGCGCCCCGCGGGCGCCGTTGCGCCCCGACCGGCCTCGAACGATAGGAGCGTAGCCATGGGAACCTTCGTCGAGCGATCCTCCGCCCGCACCGGCCACGGTTCGGCGCTACGCGTCTTTACCAAGGACGGGGATCACCGCGAACCGGCCCCTGCGATGCCGGACTATGAGGCCGCGTGCGCCCGCTTCTCCTGGTCCGACGTGCTGCACGGCGAGCTGGACGGGCTGCCGGATGGCGGGGGCCTGAATATCGCATACGAAGCCGTGGACCGGCACGCCCAGGGCGCGCACGCCGGCCACGTGGCGTTAAGATGGTTGGGCCGGACCGGAGACCGCGTCACGCTGACGTATGCCGAGTTGGGCGCGCTGACGAGTCGCTTCGCCAACGTGCTCGCGTCACTCGGCGTGGCCAAGGGCGATCGTGTGTTCGCGCTGGCCGACCGCGTGCCGGAGCTGTACGTGGCCGCGATCGGCACGATGAAATACGGCAGCGTATTCTGTCCGCTGTTCTCGGCGTTCGGACCGGAACCGATCAAGGCGCGCCTCACCATCGGGGGCGGCACCGTGCTGGTGACGACCCCCTCGCTCTACAAGCGCAAGGTCGCCGGCATTCGCGACCAGTTGCCGGATCTCCGTCACGTGCTGCTCGTGACGCCGCCCAACGCCGCCGAGGTGCCGGGCACCCAGAATCTCGCGGCGCTCCTTGCCCGGGCCAGCGATCGGTACACCATCGCGCCCACGGACGAGGAGGACATCGCGCTGCTGCACTTCACGAGCGGCACCACCGGAGTGCCCAAGGGCGCCGTTCACGTGCACGGCGCCGTCGTGGCGCATCACATCACGGGCAAGCTCGCGCTGGACTTCCACAAGAATGACGTGTTCTGGTGTACCGCCGACCCAGGGTGGGTGACGGGCACGTCGTACGGCATCATCGCGCCGCTCACCAACGGCATCACGAGCGTCGTGGACGAGGCCGACTTCGACGCGCAACGCTGGTACCGGATTCTCCAGGACGAGCAGGTGACGGTGTGGTACACGGCGCCGACGGCGATCCGCATGCTCATGAAGGCGGGCGCTTCGTTGGCAAAGTCGTATGACCTGAGCCACCTCCGGTTCATCGCCAGCGTTGGCGAACCGCTGAATCCCGAGGCGGTGGTGTGGGGTGCCGACACGTTTGGCATGCCGATCCACGACAATTGGTGGCAGACCGAGACCGGTGGGATCATGATCGCCAACTTCCGCTCCATGGACGTCCGCGTGGGGTCGATGGGCCGGCCGCTGCCTGGCATTGAGGCGGCGATCGTCAATCACGCCGATATCGGCGTCGAGGTCATCGACACGCCCGACGTGCAGGGCGAACTGGCCCTCAAGCCCGGCTGGCCGTCGATGTTCCGCGGCTATCTCGGCAACGAGGAGCGATACCGCGAGTGCTTCGTCGACGGCTGGTATCTCACCGGCGACCTCGCCCGACGCGACGCCGACGGCTATTACTGGTTCGTGGGCCGCGCCGACGACGTGATCAAGTCGTCGGGCCATCTCATCGGACCGTTCGAGGTGGAGAGCACGCTGCTCGAGCACCCCGGAGTGGCCGAAGCGGCGGTGATCGGCAAGCCCGATCCGGTGGCGGGGCAGATCGTGAAGGCGTTCGTGTCGCTCCGCGAGGGATACACGCCCACGGACGAACTGCGGCTCGACCTGCTGGGATTCGCACGCAAGCGGCTCGGGGCCGCCGTAGCCCCCAAGGAGATCGCCTTCCTCGACACGCTGCCGCGCACGCGCAGCGGAAAGCTCATGCGCCGGCTGCTGCGCGCCCGCGAGGAGGGGTTGCCCGAGGGCGACCTCTCCACGCTGGAGGAGCCGTCCCGATGACGGCCCCGGCCTCCACGCCCATGGGCCCGCCCGCAGCAACCGGCGACGGCGCGCATGCGGTGGCGCTGCTGCGTGACATGGTGCGCATCCGGCGCCTGGAAGAACGCTGCGCCGATCTCTACCAGGCCGAAAAGATCCGCGGCTTCCTGCATCTGTACATCGGCGAGGAGGCAGTGGCCGTGGGGGTCCTGCAGGCACTCACTCCCGAGGACGCCGTGGTGGCCACGTACCGTGAACACGGCCACGCGCTGGTGCGGGGCGTGAGCGCACGCCGCATCATGGCCGAGATGTTCGGTAAGCGCGCCGGGTGCAGCGCGGGACGCGGAGGCTCGATGCACCTGTTCGATGCCGCCACGCGATTCTTCGGCGGCAACGCGATCGTCGGCGGCGGACTGCCGCTGGCCGTGGGGCTCGCGCTCGCCGATGTGATGCAGGGTCGTGCCCGCGTCACGGCGTGCTTCTTCGGCGACGGCGCCGTGGCCGAAGGCGAGTTCCACGAAGCGCTCAACCTGGCCGCGCTCTGGCGCTTGCCAGTGCTGTTCTGCTGCGAGAACAACCTGTACGCCATGGGCACGGCGCTGGACCGGGCGCAGGCCGAGACCAACCTCGCGCTCAAAGCGGCAAGCTACCGCATCCCCGCCTGGACGGTTGACGGCATGGACGTCGAAGACGTGGAGCACTCGGCGCGCACGGCGGCCGAAGCCGTGCGCGCCGGCGAGGGGCCGCACCTGCTCGAGTTCCGCACCTACCGCTTTCGCGCCCACTCGATGTTCGATCCGGAGCTGTACCGCAGCAGGGACGAGGTCGAGCAATGGAAGGCGCGCTGCCCGATCGGCACGTTCGAGGCCCGGCTGCGCGAGCGCGGGCTGCTGGACGACGCGCGGATGCAGGACATCGAGGCGGCCGCCGCCGCCGAGGTCGACGACGCCGTGGCCTTCGCCGACGCCGCGCCGCTCGAAGACGTCGCCACCCTCACGCGCTACGTGTACAGCGGGGAACCGTCGCCGTGACCGCCGTCCCCCCGGAACGCGCAGCACGCGACGTCCCCGCCACGGTGCGTACGACGTACCGCGAGGCCGTGCGCGAAGCGATCCGCGCCGCCATGCGGGCCGACCCGCGCGTGTTCCTCATGGGCGAGGACGTCGGCCGATACGGCGGCTGCTATGCCGTGAGCAAGGGACTGCTCGCGGAGTTCGGGCCGGAACGCATCCGCGACACGCCGCTTTCCGAATCGACATTCGTCGGCGCCGGTATCGGCGCCGCGCTCGGCGGCATGCGTCCCATCGTCGAGATCATGACGGTGAACTTCAGCTTGCTTGCCCTGGACCAGATCATGAACAACGCGGCGACGCTGCTGCACATGTCGGGCGGGCAGTTCAATGTGCCGCTGGTGATCCGCATGGCGACGGGCGCTGGCCGGCAGCTCGGCGCGCAGCATTCGCACAGCCTCGAAGGGCTGTACGCGCACATTCCGGGGCTCAAGGTCCTGGCGCCGGCCACGATCGCCGACGCGCGCGGCATGCTGGGCACCGCACTCGCCGACCCCGACCCGGTGGTGATCTTCGAGCACGCGCTGCTCTACAACCTCGAAGGCGAATTGGCCGCCGACGCCGGTCCGGTGCCGATCGACCGCGCGGCGGTGCGGCGCGAAGGCGACGATGCCACGCTGATCACCTTTGGCGGGATGCTGGGACGCACACTCGAAGCGGCCGACCAACTGGCCACCGCAGGAGTGAACGCCGAGGTGATCGACCTGCGCACATTGCGGCCGCTGGACATGGACACCGTGCTCACTTCGGTGCGCCGAACGCACCGCGCCGTGATCGTCGACGAGGAGTGGCGCAGCGGAAGCCTGTCGGCGGAGATCAGCGCCCGGATCATGGAGCACGCGTTCTATGACCTCGACGCCCCCGTGGGTCGCGTCTGCGGCGCGGAGGTTCCCATTCCGTACGCGCGACACATGGAACAGGCGGCCCTGCCCCAGGTGCCGGAGATCGTCGCCGCCGTGCGTGCAACGCGCGATGGATGAGCCGGAACCATCGCCCATGCCCCGCGCCGCCGCCGTGCCCGCCGCTGACCACGTGAACGATTTCCGCATGCCGTCGCTCGGCGCCGACATGGAGTTCGGCACGCTCGTCCGCTGGCACGTGAAGCCCGGCGAGCATGTGCAGCGCGACGCCATCATCGCCGAAGTGGAAACGGAAAAGGGCGTATTCTCGGTGGAGAGCCCGGTGGACGGCGTCGTGGCGGCACTCGCCGTCGCCGAAGGCACCAAGGTGCCGGTCGGCACGGTGCTCGCGACCTTCGGCGCAGCGGCAGCCACCACAGTGGCGCCCGCGATCCCGCCGGCCGCACCTGCACCCGCGCCCGCACCGCCACCAGCGGCGGCGAAGGTCGTGCCATCGGCGCCCGCCCCGCCCGCGCCCGCTCTCTCACCACGGCTCCGCGCCTCACCCGTGGCCCGCAAGCGCGCCGCCGAGCTCGGCGTGGACCTCGCCGCGCTCTGGCGCGACGAACGCGACCACGCCATCACATTGGCCGAAGTCGAGCGGGCGGCGGTGCCACCGCCGTCCGCGCCGCGGGCGCCGGCGGACGACGCGAAGGCCGCAATGCGCCGGGCCGTGTCCGCGGCCGTGTCTCGCGCCAACCGCGAGATCCCGCACTACTACCTGAGCACGAGCATCAGCCTCCGCCGTGCGCTCGCGTGGTTGCAGAACCAGAACGCGACGCGGCCGGTGGACGAGCGAGTACTTCCCGCTGCCTTGCTACTCAAAGCCGTCGCCACCGCGCTGGGCGAGTACCCGAACCTGAACGGCTACTGGATCGACGGCGCCGCGCAACCCAGTGCCACGGTCCACCTCGGAGTGGCGATCTCGCTCCGTGGCGGCGGCCTCATCGCTCCGGCCATTCACGACGCCGGCGCCAGGACGCTGGCCGAAATGATGGACGCCCTACGCGACCTCGTACGGCGCGCACGCGAGGGCGGCCTGCGCGGCTCCGAGATGACGGATGCGACCGTGACCGTGACCAACCTCGGCGACGAGGGGGTGGAGACGGTGTTCGGCGTCATCTACCCGCCCCAACTCGCACTGATCGGTTTCGGCAAGATCGCCGAGCGGCCCTGGGCAGAGGCGGGCATGCTCGGCGTCCATCCCGTGGTCACGGCGACGCTCGCCGCCGACCATCGCGCAACCGACGGTCATTACGGCGGCCGGTTCGTGGCCGCCCTCGACCGGCTGCTGCAGGCGCCGGAGACGCTGTGACCCGCGAACAGATCCGAGCCGTCCTGCTGCAAGCGTTGTCGCGGATCGCCCCCGAAGTAGCGCCCAGCGAGATCGACCCGGCGACGAGCCTCCGCGAGCAGGTCGACATCGATTCGATGGACTTCCTGAATTTGATGATCGCCCTGCGGCGGGACTTGGGCGTGGACGTGCCCGAGACCGACTACGGGAAGCTGCGCTCGCTCGATGATTGCGTGGAGTATTTCCTGGCCAGGGTCTCGGCACCGGCCGCCCCGACTTCCCGCTGACCCCGCGCGGCCCGCGGGGCGCCCCGCGTGTCGGCCAATGCCTGACGCCACGTGCCCGCGCCCCTGATGCCCTGAGGGTCGATAATTCCGCACGTTGCACATGGCGCACGAGGAGTGGCCATGGCAGAACGCGAGCAGACTCCCAATCGCAACCGTGAAGATCCAGCCCAACCGCCAAAGGCGCGGCTCCGGATCTGGCTGTTCTGGCTCGCCATCGTCTCACTGTTGCTATTGCCCGAACTGTTCTCGCCCACGTTCGGGCAGCAGGAGGTTCCCTACAGCACGTTCCTGCAGAAGCTCGATTCGGGGCTCGTGCGGTCGGTCCAGGTGGGCGACAGCTACGTCAGCGGAACGCTCGCCGCCCCCGGCATACACGGGGACACCACGTTCTACACGACGCGCGTGGATCCGTCGATCGCCGACCAGCTACGCGCGCGCGGCGTGGCGTTCTCCGGCGCGCCGCGCAGCGAATGGACCAATGGACTGCTGGTCTGGTTCCTGCCCGCCGTGTTGTTCGTGGGCGTGTGGTGGCTCTTGGCGCGGCGCACGCTCGGCCAGCAGCCCACGGGGCTGTTCGGCGTGGGCAAGAGCCGCGCCCGCGTCTATGCCGAGAAGGACACCAAGGTCACGTTCGACGACGTGGCGGGGGTGGACGAGGCGAAAGCCGAATTGAAGGAAGTCGTATCGTTCCTGCGCGATCCGGCGAGTTTCGGCCGGTTGGGCGCGCACCTGCCCAAGGGCGTGCTGCTCGTGGGTCCGCCCGGCACGGGCAAGACGCTGCTGGCGCGGGCCGTGGCCGGCGAGGCCGGTGTGCCGTTCTTCTCGATCAATGGATCGGAATTCGTGGAGTTGTTCGTGGGCGTGGGAGCGGCCCGCGTGCGCGACCTGTTCGCGCAGGCGCGCCAGAGCGCCCCGTGCATCATCTTCATTGACGAGGTGGACGCGCTCGGGCGGGCGCGCGGGGCGAGCGTGATCACCGGTTCGAACGACGAGAAGGAGCAGACGCTCAACCAGCTGCTGGCCGAGATGGACGGGTTCGATCCGAAGAGCGGCGTGGTGCTGCTGGCGGCCACCAATCGGCCGGAGATTCTCGATGCCGCGCTGCTGCGTGCCGGCCGGTTCGACCGGCAGATCCTCGTCGACCGCCCCGACCGCGGCGGCCGCGTGCAGATCCTGCGCGTGCACGTGCGCCAGGTACCGCTCGATCCCGCACTGGATCTCGACCAGGTGGCGGCGCTCACGCCGGGGTTCACGGGCGCCGATCTGGCGAACCTGGTGAACGAGGCCGCGCTCGTCGCCACGCGGCGCGGGGCCGAATCGGTGAATGTCGACGACTTCTCCCAGGCCGTGGAACGCCTCGTGGCGGGGCTCGCCAAGCGCAGCCGCGTGCTCAGCGCGCGCGAGCGGGAGATCACGGCGTACCACGAGATGGGACACGCGCTGGTGGCGCTCGCCACGCCGGGCGCCGACCCGGTGCAGAAGGTCACGATCATCCCGCACGGGTTGGGAGCGCTGGGCTTCACGCTGCAGCGCCCCTCCGAAGAGCGGTACATCGCCACGCAGGGCGAGCTGGAGGGCAAACTCACGGTGATGCTCGGCGGCCGGGCCGCGGAACTGGCGGTGTTCGGCGAACTCTCCACCGGCGCCGCCGACGACCTGGTGCGTGCCACCGACCTGGCCCGCGAGATGGTCACCCGGTTCGGGATGGACGAGACGGTGGGCCACGTGGTATACGGCTCGGCGCAGAGCGCACTGCTGCCGGGGCCCGCCTACGTGCCCGGCGAGCCGCCGCCATACGGCAGCGAGACGGCTCGCGAAGTCGAGGAGGCGGTGCGCCGCCTCGTCCAGGAAGCGCTCGGACGAGCCCTGACGCTCCTGGAGGCCAACCGCGGCCCGCTGGACGAGGGCGCGCACCTGCTCATGGAGCGCGAGACGCTCACCCGCGATCAGCTGCCCGCGCTGACGTCCGGGCCCAACCGCGAACTCGCCCCGGTCGCGCCATGACGACCACGCTTGCGCCGCCCGCTCTATCCAACGACGAGATCGCCCGCCGGTTCGACGACGTCGCGGCGTTGCTCGAAGCGCAGCAGGCTGGCCAGTACCGGGTGCAGGCCTGGCGCGCCGGCGCCGAGCGCCTGCGCCACACCGACCGCCCCGCCGCCGACATCCTCGCCGACGAGGGGTTGGATGGGCTGGAGGCGCTGCCGGACATCGGCCCGGCGCTCGCCCGCGCCATACAAGAACTCGTACAGTCGGGCACGCTGGCCATGCTCCGGCGGTTGCACGGCGACAGCGACCCGGTGGCCCTGCTCGCCTCCGTGCCGGGCGTGGGCCCCACGCTGGCCCGTCGCGTGCACGACGAACTGGACATCGACACGCTCGAGGGGCTCGAAGCGGCCGCGCACGACGGGCGCCTGGCGGGAGTGCCGGGGTTCGGCGCCAAACGCGTGGCCGGCATCCGCGATGCGCTCGCCACGCGGCTCCGCCGGCGCGGGCGCCTGCCCGACGAGATGCCCGCGCCGCCGTCGGTGAGCGAACTGCTCAACGTGGATCGCGAATACCGCGAGAAGGCACGGCGAAACGAGCTGCCGCTCATCGCGCCCCGTCGCTTCAATCCGCGAAACGAGCGCTGGCTGCCCGTGCTCCATACCACCCGCGGCGGACGCCACTACACGGCGCTGTTCTCGAACACCGCGCTGGCGCACAGGTTGGAACGCACCCACGATTGGCTGGTGCTGTACTACGACGGGCACGACGGCGAACACCAGTGCACCGTCGTCACCGCCACGCGCGGAGCCCTCAAGGGCCGCCGCGTGGTGCGCGGGCGCGAGGCGGAGTGCATCGCCCACTATCACACGGGGCGATAGCCGGCGCCGTCCAGAATCCGGGCGTGCCTTTGGCTCCCGCCGACACGCGGCCGCCGAACAGCGCCGCATTGAGCACCACGCGGTAGGTGCCCACCGGCTGCCCGCGCCACTGCGGCCGGAATCCCACCAGCACCACGTGCCCTTTGCCGTGCTGCACGTCCAGCGCCGCCGCGTATCCCTG
>Ga0307374_10010253_pt1 | contig 13628 bp, 12 predicted proteins | sample OX3MG_FD_202532 | JGI IMG/M metagenome (GOLD analysis project Ga0307374, IMG submission 202532) | Soil microbial communities from Risofladan, Vaasa, Finland - OX-3 | ecosystem: Environmental > Terrestrial > Soil > Coastal area > Acid sulfate soil | place: Finland: Risofladan, Vaasa | collected...
CATGTCGACCAGTCGGTGCCCACACTGTCTGCCGATCAGACCGAGCGTGCCCGAACGGTCGCGATACAACACGAGGTCCTCGCCAAGGATGCGCACGCTCTGTACCGGGTTCTCGTCGAGCTTCGCGCTAGGTGCGATCGGGTGCCAGTAACGGCGCATCATCTCGCCACCCGGAGTTCCCTTGCCGACTCTTGTGAGTCGGTCGTTGTGTTCGGTGGTGATCATGAGCTGCCCCCAACCTCTCGAAATAATGCTCCGATGAGTTTCAAGGTATCACCCCGCTCAAAAAGGCTCCAGATTGGCCGGTTTGTGCCGTTCTTGCACCGAGTCTTCAATCGAAGGACCTGTGCACCCGTTCAAGACCGGAGTGACTGAGTGACAAGATGTAGCTGGCGCTGGCCGAGCAGTTCCCGGGCCGCGGATTCGGAGACCTTTCCCTGATGGGTCAGAGGGACAAGATCGGGTCGTTGCATTGACGCGCGTACGGCGAGACACTCTTCGAGACACGCGAGTCCCCATTCGCCATCGTGCAGTGGAGCTCTTCTCGCAGTGATCGCACGGTAGAACTCTTCGACGATGACCTCGGTGCCCGCGATGCCATCGACGTCGACCTCACGCCGTCCTGAATCGCCGTAGATATAGATCGATCCCGTAGGAGCAGGTCGCATGTCCCCACCTTCGCAGTTCACGAGGGTGAATCCGTAGACCCCGTGGCCCGGGCCGCTCCCGGGAATCTCGGATTCGGCGCGTTTGAGCTCGGCCTCCAGTTCGGGAGTGTTGGCGATGTCGTCAAGCGTGCGCCTCGAGAGTCCAACGTTCGTGCCGTCGCCGAGGCCCTTTGTGAACTCGTCAGAGTGGAAATGTCCATAGCCACCATAGATCGAGGTGGCGATGACACCGTCCTCATGTTCGATCCATGAGTAGTACGCACCCTCGCCGCGACGTGTCAAGTCGTAATCGCCCGTCATGCCCCGGAGCGAGCGCGCCGGTGATCCAGCGAGCAGCCTGATGATGTCGTATTCATGGGCACCCTGGCGGAGAACCACGCCGCCGGTTCCGGGCTCGCGTTCGTCAAAGCCGCGCGGGCGATAGAACCAATCGGTGAAATGCCAACGATGTACGGCTTGCACCCTACCGAGCTCTCCGCTCTCGATGACGCGCCACATCGCGATGATCGGTCGGTCCACGCTGCGTTTGTGGCAGACCATTAGGGTGAGACCCTTCGCCTTGGCGAGCGCAATCATCGATTCCGCCGCCTCGAGAGAGGTCGAGATGGGTTTTTCGACGAGCACGTGAACGCCGGCCTCAAGGCAGGTATTCGTCTGTTGCTCATGAAGTTTGGTTGGCGTCGCGATATACACACCATCGAGTTCGATTCGATCGAGGAGTTCTTCGATACTCTCGCAGGCTGGTGCGTCGAAACGCTTGACGAATCTGGCGCGCGCACGCGGGTCCGTGTCGACGGCTCCGACGACCTCAAAGTGGTTGCTCGAAACAACATCCCCGATCACCATCGAGGCGGCATCGCCATTTCCGATGACTCCAATTCGGACTCTGTCGGTATCCAAATCACGGCTCCTTGATGTAAAGATGCATTATCCATTGTGGCGCCTGATCGGTGGGCGGATCAAAGTCACCCTTGAACGGCTTCGGATCTTCCTACCAATTCCCCCGGTGGTCTTCCAGAGATGCGATGAGTGGGATGACTGTGATGATCGGAAGAGCGATGAGCACGAATCCCAATCCAAGAATGAGACCAGGATGGGAACTGCGCGAGGCGATTGCCGTCATGACCGAGACCGCGACGATCGAGCCGATCGAGCGGAACATGCCGCGCATGCCCGTGATTGCGGCAATGTCTTCGGAGGCAAACGAGAGGGTCGCGTTGTTCGCCGCCGGCATTGCCGCTCCCATGCCAATCCCGGTGAGACCGGTCGTCAGCGAGAGCCAGACGAATGGTCCGATTCCCGAAGGTCTGAAGAACATCATCGCGCTTCCGAGGGCAATGATGGTCATGCCGACGATCATCGGCAGACGAAAACCGGTTCTCCGCAGCAAGAATGAGGAAATGCCGGCGACGGCGATGGTCCCGAGCGCGCGCGGCTAGCACGGTCCCGGCCTGGAGCGGTGCAATGTGGAATCGGTCCTCGGCATAGAGCGGCACCAGCGCCCCGAGTCCGAGCACGGCTGCACCGTAGATGAGGTTGACGAGGTCCATGACGAGGAACGCCCTACCTTTGAGCAGGTAAAGCGGGACGATTGGATTCGGGTTGCGCAGTGTGTTTCTTGCAAATGCCAGCGCGAGAAGACAGGCAGTGATCAACACTCCGATGATTTTTGGAGACCCGATACCGGGGTGTTGCTCGCCGAGGAGGGCGACCGCGTACATCGCGACGAGCACCGTCGAACCGAGCAGAAAGATGCCGTAGTAATCGAGGTTCTCCGCGTGCCGTCGAGACGATTTCGGAAGGTAATGGACCGCGAAGGCAATCACGGCGATTCCGATCGGAACATTGATGAAAAAGATGCCGCGCCACGACCAGTACGTCACGAATGCGCCGCCGAGTACCGGCCCCGCGATTGCCCCGGCAGGGAGGATGCTGGTGAACATCGCGATTGCCCGGTCACGGTTTGGTCCGAAACTGTCTGCCACGATCCCGGTTGCGGATGGCATGAAGGCCCCGCCTCCAAGTGCCTGGAGCGCACGCAATATCACGAGGAGGTAGATGTTTCCCGCGAAGCCGCACGCCAATGAGGCAACGGTGAACAGCGCAGCGGAGGCGATGAATACGCGCTTTCTCCCGTACTGATCGCTGATTCCTCCCGCGATCGGCATGATGACAACGGTTCCGAGCGTCGCGGCCGTGATGGTCCACGCTGTCCAATTGATCGGCGAATGAAGCGAGCGATGGATTGCCGGGAGTGCGGTGCCGACGATCGTCAGGTCGAGTGAGGACATAAATAGCGCAAATCCAACGATGGTGAATATCTTCCATCTCGCAGGATCGCCTGACAGCGCCAAAACGTCGGTGTCAACATCTAGTGGAGGCGACGGCGGCGTTGCCGGGGATTTTTCAGAGGTTGGAATCGACCATTCATTGATTTTCTGCGAATCCCCGGGAGGAGTGTGGATATTGCCGTGTCCTCCCACCGGAGCTCTCCCTTGCTCTCGTCTATTCGAGATTCAAGTTAGTCCGCGCGGGCTCGATGCTGTAGCCGACGACGAGATGTCCTAGCCGACGACGATGGGAACCTTGGGCCGGTCCGCCCAGGAGACGTGCACTCCGTCATTTCTCAGCGTTCTTGTGAATCCAAGTATGGAGAGTGTGATCGCGATGGCCGTCGTTCCCCATGTGACGGCGGAGCGCTCAAGCACAAACGCGCGCAGTGATGAATTTAACAAAAGCCACAGCACTACCCCAGAGTTCACAAGCAGTGTCGCAGCCCAGAGATAGGAGACGCGCACGAAGAACTGGTGCATGCGCGGCAGTTCCAGAAGCTCTGGAGAGAGTGGACAGAAGTCGTGCGCAAAGCGTTGCGTGAAGGGTCTACGAATGATCGCGGTCGCGATTAACACGAACGAGATGACAACCGCTCCGGCGAGGGGCTGGGCAAAATAGAAGACGCTGCTCTTCGTTGCATAAGAGATTCCGGTCCTGATCCCGAGGAGCACCGATCCGAGAATCAGGAGCGTCGAAATCCGGTCACCGCGCACGACGCGGCGAAGCATTGCGCCATAGGACCAGACGAGTGTTGCAATCAGCGCGGCGCGAAATCCAAGTGTCGTGAGCGAGAGGTAAAAGACGGCGAGCGGACCGAGGATACCCTCGAAGACGATTGGAATCGCGTGCAGCACAATCAGCCGCGGGGGCGGAAAGATCAGTGCATAACCTGAGTGTCCATCTCCTCGTGGTGAGACGACGAGCGGGGGGAGGCGATCGCGAATTGAAGAGCGTTTGATGTGCGAACCCTAGTTCATCAGGGCAAGTTTCGTATCGCGCCAAAACTGGAAATCGCCATCTGGGCGGGATATCTGCGAGATCCCTAACATGTTGCACAGGTTTGTTTCGATCTGTTTCGAAGGGGGTAGTGGTGAAGATCGTCGTATTCGAGTCAGCGGGCAGGATACAGCCTGGCGTTCTCGCGGGAGATGGTGTCGTCGGGATCGGTGATCTGCTGCCCCTCTCTTCATCCCCACAGGCGGCGCTGGAGGCGTTGATCGACGGATTTGACGCGCTGCGAGACCAGATCGACGAGCATCTCTTCGCCAAGATCCCGACCGCGCTCACTGAGGTTCGACTCCTTGCCCCGATCCCCCGACCGGGCAAGGTGCTTGGCTGCATCGGGAACTACTGGGAGCACGCTCAGAGAGAGCCACGGCCGCTCAACATGTTTTTGAAAAATCCCGATGCTGTGGTTGGGCCCGGCGGAACCATTGTGCTTCCAGACTTTGATGAGCCGTGGATCTTCATGCACGAGGCGGAGCTCGCGGTGGTGATCAAGGGTCCCGCGAAATCGGTCCGTCGGGCCGACTGGAGGCGAGCGGTGTTTGGCTACACCTGTCTGATCGACGTCTCGGCGAGGGGCGACGGCCGGTCGACATGGAAAAGCGGCAGCTGGCTCGGAAAATCGTTTGATACCTTCTGTCCCATCGGGCCGTGCATCGTGACCGCAGACGAAATCCCCAACCCGAACGACCTCCGTGTGCAGCTCTTCGACGATGGCCAGCTTCGGCACAACTACCACACCGATGACATGGAACACGCAGTCCCCGAACTCATCGAGTTCGCGACGACGGTCATGACCTTGTACTCGGGTGATCTCATCTCCTGCGGAACCAATCACGAGGGACTCGGTCCGCTCCAAGACGGCGAACGCGTGACCATCGACATCGAGCGCATTGGGTCGATGACACTTGATGTCGTGGACCCTCTCAAGCGGGTATGGGAGCGGGGCATTTACATGGGAGCGGACTCAACAAACCACGAAGCAGTTCGTCGATACCGTCCCGAAGAGGCGGATCGGCTCGTCGGCAGTGACTGACATCGCGCTCAAGGTTCGAGCAACGCGAGGCGCTCAGGAGACTACGCGCGGCCCGTCAGTTTGAGACCCATCTCGAGCCCGGCGTACGTGCGTACAGGTGCGGGCATGAGCAGGCGGTAACCCTCTGCAATGACTCGCTCGAGGTTGTCGACTCCAACGTGTGGGTGCCCGACGGGGATGCTGTGACGGGCTGCGATCTCCCGAACCTGCGCCATGTGCTCAAGAACCATCGGGTGCTCATACTGTCTCGGGAAGCCGAGTTCCTGACTGAGGTCTCCTTCGCCGATCAACAGCGCACCAATGCCGGGAACCTCGCCGAGGATCTTGTCGAGGTTGTTGATGCCCGTCGTGTCTTCGATCATCAAGATCACGAGGATCTCACCCACCGGGTTGAGCGGCCAGACGTCTGCCCGTTCATAGTACTCCTGCTGGGAGATTCCCCAGTAGCGACAGGCTGCGGTGGGCCCATCTCCGCGAAGACCCTCTGGCCTGTACAGCGGCGCTGTGGACAGTCGCGGGTAACGACAGGCGGCGACCGCGTTTTCTGCCTCTTCGACCGTTGCAATATGTGGCCAGACGATGCCATATGCGCCGAGATCGAGCGCCTGCTTCGCGTGCCACTGTGACCTCTCCGCACCATTTGCCGGCACGCGCACGATTGGGGTAACCGGGGGCGCGACGGAGGCAGATTTTACGATCTGACCGCGGTTGAGTAGGTACTGCAGTGAATCGCGCAGTGCTCGGATGTCCCACGGGTTGTGTTCCATCTCCAGCACAATCCCGTCGTACTTCGTCGTCGAAAAGGCAAGTGCAGTCTCGACGTCGGCATTCGCGAACGCGGCGAACGCCTGGGTGCCCTGCTCAAGGGCGCGTATTACTCCGTTAAGTCGAGGAATCTCACTCATTCGGTCTCCTTGATAGCCATCGTTCGTCTGATCGCGCCGTGCCGAGAGACAGCGAGGGCAGCGACCCCGGGAGGGCATTTAGCGAGGGTCACTGCCTGCCAACACACGCCAATCATCAGCGTTTTCACGCTACCAGAAGCGGTGACTTTGCTCGCGGGTCGATTCCGCGCTTCCATTGGTCGGCGGTCGATGAGACCGGTATCGTTCTACGATGCTCCAAATCAACACGCAGCGCCGCACGCAGGCGACGCTGACTGAGAACCTGTGAGGCCAGAATGATCATTGACTGCCACGGTCACTATACGACCGCTCCGGAATCACTTTGGGAATGGCGCAGACGTCAGATCGAACTCGGAGACTCGGGTGATCCTGGGCGTCCGACAATCACCGATGACGAGATCCGCGAGAGCCTCGAGTCCGCACAGCTGAAACTGCAGGCAGAGCGCGGTACCGATGTCACGATTTTCTCTCCTCGGGCGAGCGCCATGGCGCACCACATCGGTAGTCCCGCGATGAGCCAGCGTTGGGCGGAGGTCAGCAACGACCTCATCTATCGCGTTGTCAATTTGTATCCGAAGAACTTCGTCGGTGTCTGCCAGCTGCCACAGTCGCCAGGATCGACTCCAAAGGAATCGATTCCTGAACTCGAGCGCTGCGTCAACGAACTCGGCTTCATCGGCTGCAATCTCACGCCGGACACGTCGGGCGGGTACTGGCAGGATCCGCCTCTCACAGATCCTTCGTTTTACCCACTCTATGAAAAGATGGTCGAACTTGATGTGCCGGCAATGGTGCACGTGAGTGCATCATGTAACCCGGCTGTTCATATGACCGGCGCGCACTATCTCAATGCGGATACGACGTCGTTCATGCAGATGCTGATGTCGGATCTGTTCATGGACTTTCCGACGTTGAAGATGATCGTCCCTCACGGAGGTGGAGCGGTGCCCTATCACTGGGGTCGTTACCGCGGACTCGCGCAAGACAACGGCCGTGCACCTCTCGAAGAATCGATGTTGCAGAACGTGTACTTCGATACCTGCGTGTATCACCTGCCCGGCATGGAGTGCCTCTTCAAAGTCGTACCGGTCGACAACATTCTCTTTGCCTCCGAGATGGTCGGCGCGGTACGCGGAATAGATCCCCGCTCTGGTCATTACTATGACGACACGAAGCGCTATGTCGACCAGATCACCGCGCTGAGCGACGAAGATCGTCAGAAGATCTATGAAGACAACAGTCGCGCGGTGTTCAGCCGACTGAACAATCATCTATAGCTCGTATCGAAAAATAATCTGCGTCCGGTTCGAGTGAGGGTTCCGGCGGGGAATGCGGGGTGGGGGATGGCGAAGTCGGTCGAACGCCCTGAGCGACCCACGAAGCAGCAACTCCAAAGTGCTTCGGGAACGATCCTTCGCGATGTCATCGCGAAGGATCTGCAGGTGCTCTTTTGCGGGATCAACCCCGGTCTCTATTCCGGTGCTGTCGGACACCACTTCGCCCGGCCGGGGAATCGTTTCTGGAAGGCGTTGGCCGGGGCGAACTTCACCGATCGCGTTTTTCGTCCTGACGAAGATCGCTCGCTGCTTGCACTCGGAATCGGGATTACGAATCTTGTTCCGAGGACAACCGCGCGCGCAGATGAGCTTTCACGCGACGAGCTTCACGAGGGCGCCGCGCGGTTGGTCAAAAAAGTTCAGCGCTATCGGCCGCGCGTACTCGCGATACTCGGTATTGGCGCCTATATGATCGCATTCGATCAAAAGGCGAAGATCGGACTTCAGCCAGATTCACCGGTCTCCAGTAAGGTCTTCGTCCTTCCCAATCCGAGTGGTCTCCAGGCGCAGTACCAGCTTCCGCGTCTGATCGAGATCTTCTCCGAGCTCCACACGATTGTCACGACGACGCGACGATGAGCTGCTACGCCGTGCTTCGCAGACGCGCGGTCACGGCGATGGCGATCGCACTTTGTTCGACCGTGCTACCAATGCTTGATTTGGGTGCGCGGGCGAATGGGTCAACGCAATATGCACCGTCGCCGAGGGTCTGTGGCTCCCAAGCGTTATTGAGCGGGTGGAGTCTGAGCCGGCTCATCGAACAGCTCATCGTGATTCCGGTCGATCAGTCGGAACTTGCCGCGGCGAAGGGAGAGATCGCGGCCGGCGTCGGTGGGTTGATTCTTACCGGTTCTCCTCCAGTTACCCTCCAACAACAGGTTTCCCTTGCGCTCAAGGGTGCGCCCGATGGGATCGACCCTCTCGTGATGACCGACGAGGAGGGGGGAGCGGTCCAGCAGCTCTGGCCCGTGATTTCCGATTTTCCGAGCGCGAGGACGATGGGGGCAACGATGACGCCATCGGCAATCGAGCATCTCGCCCTCGGGCTCGGCGTTTCGATGCGACACCTTGGCCTGACCATGGATCTCGCGCCGGTGGCCGATATCGACGCGCGTCCTGGACCGAGCGCAACGAATGCCGATGGCACGCGCTCATTCAGCGGCGACACCAAGACCGCAACTCGTGACGCGCTTGCCTTTGCGACTGGCCTTGAGCGCGCAGGTGTCATTCCGGTCTTCAAGCACTTCCCAGGACTTGGCGGCGCCGAGGGAAATACCGACCTTATGGCCGCGAGCACACAGCCCTGGAAGAGCGTTGAACGTGCCGGGCTCGTTCCTTTCGAACGCGCCATCACTGCGGGTATTCCGGCGATCATGGTATCGAATGCGATCGTTCCGGGGCTCTCGCGGACGCCTGCATCGCTTTCACGGGTCGTGATTACGAAAGAGCTTCGCGGGCGTCTGCACTTTCGTGGCCTTGTCCTCACCGACTCGCTCTCGGCCGTTGCCATCACCCATGCCCATTATCCACTTGGGGTTGCGGCGGTCGACGCGCTGATCGCGGGGGCTGACATGGTGTTGTTCAACGCAAGTACCATTGATCTGGCACGTACAACCGCGGAGATCGTATCGGCAATACGCTTTGCGGTAGCGAAAGGGACGATCTCAAGAAAACAGATCATTCGCGATGCTGCTCTGGTTCTCTCGACCAAGCACATCTCGAGTTGTGCGGGGTCCTCACGCAGCTAAAGATATGAGATTTTGCCTGACCATCATCCTCGCGTGAGGGTCGAGTTTCTCGCGGATCAGGACGAGAGGTTGATTGCGAAGCGGATCGAGCATCGTCGTCTGAGCATTCTCGGTTCCGAGACGCAATGCGCGTCGCGCGCCAGCGGGTTACAGATAACCCATTCGGCGCGGTCAGAATCTCGGCGGGTACCCCGAGACTTCATCGCCTCTGGCGCGGTGTCGGTTGTCTCACCCACAGAGTTGACGGACATCTGATGTCGTTTCGACCTCACCGGACATCTCGCGTGTGACGGAAAATTCGGCCTACGATCGCATCGTGGATCGCCGCACATTCCTTCAGCGCTTCGTCGCTGTTGCATCGTTGGCGGCGCTTCCCGATCTTCTCGGTGCCTGCGGCCGGGCGGTGATAACCAAGCGGCCAGTATCGCCGTCGCGTCGCAGGAAAGCTCGTCGACCGGTGTCGCTTGTTGATGGTTTACCGGTTGCCTCTTGGGTGGTGGCGGAGAACGCGCGCCAGGGAACGTTCGATTGGGTGATTGATTCCAAGGCGCATCCCTCGCGCGCCTCCATTGAAGGTTTTGCGGATCGGGTCAGTGTTGTACCTGGCGAGGAGCTCTCGATCTTTGTCAATACCCGCGCAAGCACCTTTCGCGCAGAGGTATATCGCATGGGTTATTACGCCGGGTTCGGCGCACGCCTGATCGCGAGCACGAAGGATCTCCCGGGATATGTGCAGCCAGATCCCGTCTTCACTCCCGGAATCAACCGGGTCGAATGCAGTTGGAGGCGTTCGTATCGATTCACCGTCACCGATGCCTGGCCACCGGGGAACTATCTCATTCGGCTCAGCGCAAGTTCGGGAAGGGCGCATTTCATTCCCGTGACGGTTCGCGATGATGCGAGCAGGGCGGCAATCGTCATGCAGAATTCGGTGACGACGTGGCAGGCGTACAACCATTGGGGTGGTTATAGCCTGTATGGCGGCACACGGATCAACGGGCTGAGTGAGTACGAAAGCCGATCCCGGGTGGTGTCGTTTGATCGTCCCTACGCCAACCCTGATGCCAATGGTTCGGGAGACTGGCTCGGCAATGAATTCCCCTTTCTCTATCTGGCGGAGCGACACGGTCTCGACCTTGCCTATATGACGAACGTCGATATCGATGAACGGCCAGGGCTGCTCGCAAAACACCGTGTCCTCGTCAGCCTCGGCCATGATGAGTACTGGTCGTGGCAGATGCGGTATGGCGTTCAGGGCGAACTGCTCAAAGGATTGAATGTCGCATTTCTCGGTGCGAACGCGTGCTATCGCCAGATTCGCTTTGGTAGTTCTGGTCTTGGTCCGCGTCGCGAGGTGATCTGTTACAAGGACTATCTGGCGGATCCGGTCTATCGGAGCACTCCATGGCTCGCGACCGGGGTCTCCTGGGCGACGACGCCGGACCAGACGCCCGAGAGTCAGTTCGTCGGGGCGATGTATCAAGATTTTGGCGCAACCGGCGACCTTCGTGTCTATGACCCCTCTGCTTTTGTGTTTCGCGAGATGCATCTCAACAGGCACAGCCGAGTGCGGGGTGTCATCGGCTCCGAGTTCGACGCCTTCGAACCAAGAATCTGTCCTGAGAATGTGCAGATCCTCGCGCACTCCCCGACGCTGGGCGTATCGGGGTATTCCGACATGACCTATTACACAACACCCCTTGGCGGGGGCGTGTTCGATTCGGGAACCGCGGACTTCGTCACCGCGATGTGGAGCGGTGCAGGTCATCTTCCGGGCCTGCTCTCTTTCGGTGTTGGCCCCGCGGCCTCCAAGATTGAGGCCATGACGCTCAATCTCCTTCGCGTTTTTGCGATTGGTCCTGCAGCGATCAGCACACCGTCGAAGCCGAACTGGCAAAAGATCTACCAGCCACTGGCACCGGAGAACCTTGGTACCGATAGGAATTGAAATTCTCTCGACGCGGGTAGGGTAGGGAGATGGTCACCGACGAAGATCGCGGCGCCACCCGCGAGGTGTTCGCGCTCGACATCGCCGAGGTCTCGACCGAGCGACTTGAGAATCATCTGCGGAACTGGCTGGGATCGTGGCCCGACGACGGAGGGGTCACGGTAACGACTTCGACGTATCGGGAGGAGCCCGGCTGGGATGGTCGACTGCGGCCGTTCATCGGCGTCTCGTCTCCTGAGTCGACGGTGATATCGGTTGCCAGCCGGTATTACGAGGCGATCCGTGACCTGGTGGGTAAGGGCGGTCTTGCGGCGCTCGAGCAGGGGATCGCACAGGTCGCCGGGGACGAGGGCGCGACATTGCGCCGCGGAGTCTTCCGTTATCACCAGCAACTCGTCGCCCATCAATCTCGCGGTGAATGGTTTGATCCCGACAATCCGGTTGTTCCCGAATGGCTGCGGCTATTCAATGCGAGGGTGTTGGTCGCCTTCGATCGTGATGGTCGGTACGCCGCGGGAGTCGGCTGCAAGCGGCACGACGATCTCGCGTTTGAATTGGCGATTACCACGGAACCGAGCCATCGAAATCTCGGCTACGCACGCGAACTCGTTGCCCAGGCGAGTGAGTATGTCTATTCGATCGGTGGCGTAGCCACCTATATGCATCGTCGTGACAATGTTGGGTCGGCGGCAGTTGCAGAGTCGGCGGGATTTCCAGACCGCGGCTGGGAGACGATCATGTTGTCGATTCCAGAGGGCGTCTCGGGTGTCTAGCATGTCGAAATGGATCTGAAATCTGCCACGGTTCTGCGTGCCTCGGTGATCTGGGCGGTTTGGGTGTGGGCGGTGCTGGTCAAGAACATGCTCACGGACCACACCCACGGAATCGGCTTTCGGCTCGTCCATATCGTCCTCGCAGTGATCTCGATCGGTTTTGCGATCGTCACGTGGATCATCGTGCGCCGCCAGCGGAGGGCGCCACATCGTCCAGCGAACCAGCCATAGCGCATTCAGGGCGACGCGGCGTCCCCGCCGAGCAGTTGTCTCGGCGCTCCATCGAGGTACGCGACAACGTTCTCGAGTGAGGCGGTGAGATATGCGCGGAGGTTTGCCTCGCTCGCGTAGCCGAGGTGGGGGGAGAGCACGACATTTTCAAGTTTCGTGAGCGGGTGGCCGGGCACGACAGGCTCTTGGTCATAGACATCGAGACCGGCACCGCCGATCTGTCGCCTGCTGAGCGCCTCGATCATTGCCGGTTCATCGACGATCGGCCCGCGGCTGGTGTTGACCAGCACGCAATGTGGTCGCATCAGCGCAAATTCAGGTCGTCCAATCAGTCCGGTTGTCCGTGCACTCAGACGAAGGTGGATCGAGATGATGTCGCTCTCTTGCATCAGGTCGGCCTTGGTGACGACCTCGACGCCGACCTCGTCCGCTCGCCTCGCGGTGAGGTTCTGGCTCCAGGCAATGACATTCAGCGCGAACGCCTTTGCGATCGGTACCATGGCGCTGCCAAGGCGTCCAAGTCCGACGAGGCCAAGTGTTGCTCCCGCAAGGTCACGGGGGAGATCTCCCTGCCAGTGACCAGACCGTACCGAGGCATCTGCTCGCGGGACTCCTTTGATGGCTGCGAGGATCAGCGCCCAGGTCATCTCGACCGTCGAGTTGAGTCCGCTCGTCGTTCCCGAAACCAATATCCCGAGGTTCTTGGTTGCCACAAGGTCGATCGCCGCGTTGGCCATGCCGTTGGTGGCGATGAATCGGAGTCGCGGGAGGCGTTCGAGTACTGCTTTCGAGAACACGGTGCGCTCGCGCATCACCACGATGATGTCGAATCCTCCGAGCGCCTCGATCAGCGCGTCGCCGACAAGTCTTTCGTGAAAGATGACGACCTCGACGGCCTCGCCAAGCTGTGACCAATCGACGAGCCGACCCGCCGCGTTCTGGTAATCATCGAGAATCGCGAGCCGTGTCATCTTCTCCTCTTCGTTCTGGTGCTACTCGCGGTCATTCGCGCGTCGATCAGGAGTTGGTAATTCGCTCAAGGATGGGAAGCGCCGCGCGGAGCGCGTGACGGTCACCTTCTTCGAGCGTGTCGAGAATCTCGACCAGCCAGACCTTCCGGCGCACTCGGTCCTCTTCGACGATCTTGCGTCCGGCTTCGGTAATCGCGATCACGGACTGGCGCTTGTCGGTTTCGTGCTCTTCGCGCTTGATCAGCCCGCGCGCCTCGAGTGCGGTGATGACCCTCGTCATCGATGGTGGCTGGATCCGCTCGGCCTGAGCGAGCGAGGTTGGTGAGAGCGGACCGTGCATGAGTGATGACAGCGCGCTCATCTGTGAAAGCCCAAGTGTTTCATCGCTGCGTTCCGCCCGAAGTCGACGCGCAAGGCGCATGACAACCATCCGCAGGGAACTCGCGAGGAACTCATCCGAGCTCGAATGGTCGGCGGCCGGCTGGAACTGGGAGTCAATAGCCATGCGTCGACCGTAGCAAAGTTGGAGGTACTTTCCTAGCCTAAGTACCCCAGCCCATAAATACCAGCACGTAATTACGATCACGTAATCTTCACATCTCGGTATCGTATAGTTATCCCTGAGAGGGGTGACTATGCCAAGAAAGAGCCCATATGTCCTGCGACTTACTG
>Ga0307374_10010254_pt1 | contig 13627 bp, 12 predicted proteins | sample OX3MG_FD_202532 | JGI IMG/M metagenome (GOLD analysis project Ga0307374, IMG submission 202532) | Soil microbial communities from Risofladan, Vaasa, Finland - OX-3 | ecosystem: Environmental > Terrestrial > Soil > Coastal area > Acid sulfate soil | place: Finland: Risofladan, Vaasa | collected...
GCCGGCGCCGACGCCCTGCAGCGCGCGGAAGACGATCGCCGGCCCGGGCCCGGAGGTCAGCGCGAAGCCCACGCTGCCGACAGCGAAGACGATCAGGCCGCCGAGGATGATCGGCCGCCGCCCGATCCGGTCGGAGAGGCGCCCGACCGGGTACTGGGTGAGCACGCTCGCGGCGAAGTACGCCGCCATGACGATCCCGACGAGCGCCGCGCTCGACCCGTGGCGGCGCAGGTACGTCGGCAGCAGCGGGAGGATCGCGCTCCCGCCGATCCAGAGCAACAAGGTGGCGAAGGAGAGCGCGACGACGAGGCGCCGGGATCGTCGCTCCGCCGGCAGCCCGAACAGCCGCATCCTCGCCACGGACCGAGGGTAGCCCTGGGTCGGCACCGCCCTTTCCGGGCCCGGTCGCCGGGCCCGTACCGCTCAGCCCGCCCAGCCCTCCGCCCGCGCCACCGCCTGGCGCCAGCGCGCGTAGAGCTCGTCGCGACCGGCCGCCGCCGGCGAGGAGGACGGCTCGAAGCGCCGGCCGGTCCGCCGGAGCGTCGCCACCTCGGCCCGGTCGCGCCACACTCCGGTCGTCAGGCCGGCGAGGTAGGCCGCGCCGAGCGAGGTCGTCTCGGTGTGCGCCGCCACGTCGACGGGCACTCCGAGCACGTCGGCCTGGAACTGCATCAGCCAGGCGTTGGAGGCCGCCCCGCCGTCGGCGCGCAGCTCCTCCACCGGGCGCCCGGCCGCCGCCATCGCCTCGGTCACGTCGCGGGTGCGCCAGGCGATCCCCTCAAGGACCGCACGCGCCAGGTGGGCCCGCGTCGTCGCGCGTGTCACCCCGAGCAGCGTGCCACGGGCGGTGGGGTCCCAGTAGGGCGCGCCGAGGCCCGCGAGCGCCGGCACGAACCAGACGTCGTCGTTGCCGGCGAGGCTCGCCGCGAGCGTCTCGGTCTCGGCGGCCTCGTGGATCACCCCGAGGCCGTCGCGCAGCCACTGCACGGCGGCGCCCGTTGCGAAGATCGAGCCCTCGAGCGCGTACTCGGCGCCGGCGGCGAGGCCGAGCGCCACCGTCGCGAGCAGCGCTCCACGAGCCTCGACCGGCGCCGAGCCGGTGTTGGCGAGCACGAACGAGCCCGTCCCGTAGGTGTTCTTGGCCTGGCCCGGGGAGAAGCACGCCTGGGCGAAGAGCGCGGACTGCTGGTCGCCGAGCACGCCGGCGACTGGCAGGCGCACGCCGAGCAGCTCGGTCACCGTCTCGCCGAGGACGGCGCCGGACGGGCGGATCTCCGGCAGGAGCGGGCTCGGCACGCCGAGCAGCTCGAGGAGCTCCTCGTCGTAGTCCAGGGTCCGCAGGTCCATCAGCAGGGTGCGGGAGGCGTTCGTCGGGTCCGTCACGTGCACGGCGCCCCCGGTGAGCTTCCAGACGAGCCACGAGTCGACCGTCCCAAAGCACAGCTCCCCCCTCTCGGCGCGCGAGCGCAGACCGTCGACGTGCTCGAGGAGCCAGGCCACCTTCGTCCCGGAGAAGTAGGGATCGAGCACGAGCCCGGTCCGCTCGGCGACCAGCTCGCCGGCGCCCTCCGCCTCGAGGCGTCGGCAGAGGTCCGCGCTGCGCAGATCCTGCCAGACGAGGGCGTTGTGGACGGGCCGGCCGCTCGCGCGCTCCCACAAGATCGTCGTCTCGCGCTGGTTCGTGATCCCGAGGCCGGCGAGGTCGCCGGGATCGACGCCGGCGTCGGCCACCGCGGCGCGGCAGCACCCGACGACACGCTCCCAGAGCTCCTCGGGGTCGTGCTCCACCCAGCCGGGTCGCGGGTAGTGCTGGCGGTGCTCGGCGTAGGCCTGCCCCGTGACCTCGCCGCGCGCGTCGACGACGAGCACCCGCGTCCCGGTCGTGCCCTGGTCGATGGCGAGGACGTGGGAGGGCAACGGCGGCACGGGCTCAGGGAAGCGGGAGCAGCGCCGGGGCGCCGCGCATCGCCTCGTCGGCCGCGCGGTCGTCGGGCTGGCGCTGCGCCGCCCGCTCCGCCTCGACCTGTAGCCGGTAGCTCGCGACCTCCTCGCGGGTCCGGGCATCGTCCCAGCCGAGATGGGGTGCCATCAGCGCGGCGACGTCCTCGGCGGCCGCCGCGCCCCGGTCGCCCGTCTCGATGGCGGCCCGGGTCCGCCGGGCGAGGACGTCCTCGAGGTGGCGCGCCCCCTCGTGGGTCACCGCGTAGACCACCTCGGCGCGCAGGTACCGCTCGGCGCCGGCGATGCCGAGGGCGAGGGAGGGATCCGGGCCCGCGAGGGCGAGGACCTCCCCGGCGAGCGAGCCGTAGCGCCCGAGCAGGTGCTCCACCACGTCGGTCCCGAGACCAGAGCGACGCGCCAGCTCGGAGCGGTCGGCCCAGGCGGCGGCGTAGCCCTCACCCCCGAGGAGCGGGATCGAGGCCGTGCGCGACGGGCGCGCGTCGAGCCCGACATGGTCGACGACGGCGTCGAGCGCGTCGCTTGCCATCACCCGGTAGGTCGTGTACTTCCCCCCCGACACGACGACGAGCCCCGGGGCGGGACGTCCGACCGCGTGCTCGCGCGACAACCTGGTCGTCTCCTCGGCGGCGCCGGCGATGAGGGGTCGCAGCCCGGCGTAGACCGCGACGACATCCGCCGCCCCGATCGGCGAGGCGAGCACGCGGTTGACCCGTTCGAGCAGGTAGTCGACGTCCGCCGCGCTGGCCGCCGGCCGGGCCTTGTCGTACTCCCACGGCGTGTCGGTGGTGCCGATCACCCAGTGCTCGCCCCAGGGGATGACGAACAGCACGCTCTTCTCCGTCGGGACGATGAGCGCCGACGAGGAGTCGATGCGCTCGCGCGCCACCACGATGTGCACGCCCTTCGACGGCCGGACGCGAAGCGGCTGCTCCCGCCCGGCGAGCGCCTCGACCTCCTCGGTCCACACGCCGGTGGCGAGCAGCACGGCCTTGGCACGTGCCTCGATCTCCCGGCCCGTCTCGAGGAGGCGCAGGCGCGCGCCGACGACCGCCTCCCCCTCCCGGACGAGCCCGACGACCGCCACGCGGTTCACCGCCAGGGCGCCGTGGTCGGCGGCGGTGCGCACCACGGCCAGCGCGAACCGGGAGTCGTCGACGCGGGCGTCGTAGTACTGGATGGCGCCGATGAGGGCGTCCGGGCGGAGACCTGGCGCGACCCGCAGCGCCGAGCGCCGCGTGAGCTGGCGGTGCCGGGGCAGGGCGCCGCCGGACCTCGACGAGCGCGCGAGCAGGTCGTACAGGCCGACTCCCGCGCCGACGTACGCCCGCTCCCACACCCGCCGGGTGAGCGGGAAGAGGAACGGCGTCGGGCGGACGAGGTGCGGCGCGAGCCGCAGCAGCAGGGCCCGCTCCCGCAGCGCCTCGCGCACCAGCGCGAAGTCGAACATCTCGAGGTAGCGCAGTCCCCCGTGGATCAGCTTGCTCGAGCGGCTGGAGGTCCCCGCCGACCAGTCCTGGGCCTCGACGAGCCCGACACGAAGGCCCCGCGAGGCGGCGTCGAGCGCGGCACCGGAGCCGACGATGCCCCCGCCGACCACGAGGACGTCCAGAGGGGCGCCCTCCGCCAGCTCCTCGACGTTGCGCTCCCACGCGGCCGGTGACAGCGCGGTCGGGCTCACCGGCGTACCGGGATCATCGATCTGTCACGACTGTCGCGTTCGCGGAACCATCGGGGCGCCTCCGCCACGATGCTGCCGGTGCTGGCGCGGGCGCGCAAGACGGGCCGGCGGAGCTGGCCTGCGGTCGGCGCCGGCCGGCCGAGCTGGTCAGCGGCCGACAGCGGCTCGGCGCGAGCCCCCTCGGGTAGGGCCGCGGCAGCGACGCGAACGCGAGATCGAGCTGGCTGGATCGACTCGGCATGCGCCGCCAGATCGGCGCCGCGCCCGCGGCGCGCTCCTCGTGGCCGTCGCCGGGCGGGTGAGCCCGCGGAGGCGACCGGAGCGCTCGCCGCGCTCGTCGTCGCCTCGGTCGGGCTCGACGTCCTCGGCGAGGTCCGCCGCGAACCGACTGGAGCACACGACCGGGCGCGCCGGCACCCGGTACCGCCTCGCCCGGGGTACGCGCACTGGCGCCCTACCCGCGACTGCGAGCCGGCACCCACGCCGGCGAGAAGCGTCCGGCTGCCAGCAGCGCGAGACGCCGGGCGCTCGCCGACGTCGGCGCTGCTCGCTTAATGTCTGTAGTTACGAACATTCGGATAGCAGCTCGGGTGGCTTCGCGACCCGGCGGGCGGCGATGAGGTGGGCCAGAGATGGGAGAGTCAGCGACGCTCGACCGCTCGAGTCCCCTGCCGCTGTGGGCGCAGCTCGAGCAGCGCCTGACGCGACGGGTCGCTGCCGGTGACTTCGCGGACGGCTTCCCCGCCGAGCTCGAGCTCCAGCGGGAGTACGGCGTCTCCCGCCAGACCGTCCGGGAGGCGCTGCGGAAGCTGCGAGCCGACGGGGTCGTCCTCGCGGAGCGGGGGCGGCGGAGCCGGATCGCGAAGGCACCCGACATCGAGCAGAGCCTCGGCACCCTCTACAGCCTGTTCCGCTCGGTGGAGGCGACGGGTCACACCCAACGGAGCATCGTCCGCGTCGCCGACGAGCGCCGTGACGAGTCGGTCACCGGCCGTCTCGGCCTCGAGCCGGCCACGCCGCTCGTGCATCTCGAGCGGCTCCGCCTCGTCGACGACGAGCCGCTCGCGCTCGACAGGGTCTGGATGCCCGCGGCGCTCGCCCGCCCGCTCCTTGGTGCCGACTTCACCCGCACGGCCCTCTACGACGAGCTCGACCGGCGCTGCGGGGTGCGGGTCCACGGCGGCCACGAGCGGATCCTGGCGGTCGTTCCCACCCCGGCGCAGCGTCGCGTCATGCGAATCGACGCGGGCACGGGTGCATTCGCCATCGAGCGGCTCGGGTACTGGCACGAGCAGGCGGTCGAGTGGCGCGAGACCCTGGTGCGCGGGGACCGTTTCTTCCTCTCGGCGGCGTGGTCGCCGTTCCAGGACCTGACCCTCGCCGTCGCGACGGCCATCGAGGAGCCGCTCGCGTGACGATCACCACCGCTCGCGACCCCTCGCGGGCGCCGCGGGCCGCGTCCGCGGCGATTCGCCTCGTCCCGGGGCTCACGCTCGTGGCGGCCATCACCGCGGCGGCCACGCTCCTCGGCGGGTTCGCCCCGGTGATCGGTGCGCCGGTCATCGCCGTCGTCACCGGCGTGCTCATCCGGGTGCTCGCCAAGCCGTCGGCGACGATCGACCCCGGGGTCCGCTTCTCCTCCCGCACCATCCTGCAGACCTCGATCGTGCTGCTCGGGGCGTTGCTCTCCCTCAGCCAGGTGCTCCACACCGGGGCAGGCTCGCTCCCCGTCCTCCTCGCGTCGCTCGCGGGCGCGCTCGCGGCCGGGGTGCTGCTGCAGCGCGCGCTGCACCTTCGCGCCGGCCAAGCCCTGCTCGTCGGCGTCGGCACGGCGATCTGCGGCGCCTCCGCGATCGCCGCCGTCTCGGCGGTGGTCCGGCCCGCCGACGAGGACGTCGCGTACTCGATCTCGACGATCTTCGCCTTCAACGTCGCCGCCGTGCTCGCCTTCCCCCTCCTCGGCCACGGGTTCGGGCTTTCCGGGCACGCCTTTGGGGTGTGGGCCGGCACGGCGGTGAACGACACCTCGTCGGTGGTCGCCGCCGCGACCTCCTACGGGCACGACGCCATCCGTACCGCGGTCGTGGTGAAGCTCACCCGCACCCTTGCGATCATCCCCGTCTGCTTCGCCCTCGGTGCCTACGCGGCGCGCGGCCGCTCGGCGGGCCTAGCGGGCGTGGCCGCCGGCGCCGCGGACGAGGCGCCGAGCGGTCCCGCCGTGGCGGGCGGTCGGCGGCCCCCCTGGCGCCGGATGCTCCCGACGTTCCTGGTGCTCTTCGTCGTGGCGGCGATCGCGAACACCCTCGGGCTCGTGCCACAGGGTTGGCACGCGTTCGTCTCGCGCGCCGCCGAGATCTGCATCACCGCCGCGCTGGCGGCGATCGGGCTGTCGACCCGCCCGGCGTCGATCCGCCGGGCCGGAGTGCGCCCGCTGCTCTACGGAGCCGGCATGTGGGTCGTCGTCGCCAGCGTCAGCCTCGGGGTCCTGCGCCTCACCGGCGCCTTCTGATCCGTACCATCCCCGATTCGCGCGCACCCGGTCGCTACCCTGAGCCCGTGCACGACTACGGATCAGGCGACGGCCCCGACGACGGGCTCACGAGCCTTCGCTGGAGCATGGGCGAGCTCGTCGGCCTCGACTTCGAGACGACCGGCGTCGACCGCTGCGGCGACGTGCCGGTGTCCTTCGCGATCGTCCGCGCCGTCGGCGGCGTCGTGGTCGACCGGCTGGCAGACCTCGTTGATCCCGGCCGCGAGATCCCGCCCGCAGCGACGGCCATCCACGGCATCACCACCGAGCGCGCCCGGACGTCGGGGCGACCCCTCGCGGAGGTGCTGGCCCTGATCGCCGACCACGTGGTCGACGCGGGCAGGCGCGGGATCCCGGTCGTCGGCATGAACGTCTCGTACGACCTCACGATGCTCGATCACCACCTCCGCCTGCTCGAGGGCGAGGGGCTCGCCGGGCGGGGCTGGCGCGGGCCCGTGCTCGACGTGCTGGTGCTCGACCGCCATTACGACCGGTACCGGAGAGGGAAGCGCAAGCTCGAGCACCTCTGCCGGCACTACTGCGTATCTGTCGACTCCCCCCACGACGCAGGCGCCGACGCCGAGGCGGCGATCGCCGTGCTCGGCGCGATCTGCGGCCGCTATCCGGAGCTGCACGCGATCGGGCTCGAGGAGCTCACCCGCCTGCAGTGCGAGTGGCACCGGGAGTGGGCCGTGCACTACGACCTCTGGCGCCGCGGCAGCGGCCAGGGACCCCTCGGACCGGACGAGTTCGAATGGCCGCTCGCGCCGCGACCGGAGGCGGCGGCCCCCGCCGCGGTGTGACCCGCAGGCCGGCACCACCGGGCGGCGGCTGCCCCACGCGTCGGTGAGGCCAGAGACGGTTATCCTGAGCTGAGTGCCCTTCCACCGGGTCCACGACCCCGAGCGTTTGCAGGCGCTCATCGGTGCAATGCTGCTCATCGACGCCGACGTCGAGCTGTCGGACGTCCTCACCACGATCGTGGAGACGGCGGTGGAGCTCTCCCGAGCGCGCTACGGCGCGCTCGGCGTCCTCGACGACAGCGGCATCGCCCTCGCCCGCTTCATCACCGTCGGCATCGACGACGAGCAGCGCCGGTCGATCGGCGCGCTGCCGTCGGGGCAGGGCATCCTCGGCCTGCTCATCGGCGAGCCGCAGACCCTTCGGCTCCGGAACCTGAGCGAGCATCCCGCGAGCGTCGGGTTTCCTCCCCACCACCCACCGATGCGATCGTTCCTGGGTGTGCCGATCCAGGTCCGCGGCGACCTGTTCGGCAACCTCTATCTGTGCGACAAGCAGGACGCCGCTGAGTTCAGCGACGAGGACGAGGGTGTCCTCGAAGCGCTCAGCGTCGCCGCCGGCCTCTCGATCGACAAGGCCCGGCTGCACGACCGCCTGAGGGAGCTCACGCTCACGGAGGAGCGCGAGCGCATGGCCCGGAACCTGCACGACACGGTCATCCAGCGCCTCTTCGCTGTCGGACTGTCCCTCCAGTCGGCGACGCGCTACGCCAACCATGACGACATCACCGCTCGGATGCAGGAGGCCATCGACGACCTCGACGCGACCGTGCGCCAGATCCGCACGACCATCTTCGCGATCAGCCGGCCGAGGACCGACTCGGGACAGGGTGCTCTGCGTGCCGAGATCCTCGACCTCGTCGACGAGGCGGCCACGAAGCTCGGCCTGCGCACCCGCGTCGACTTCGAAGGCCCGATCGACGCCGCCGTCGGTCCCCAGGCAGCCGAGCACCTCCTCTACTCGCTGCGCGAGGCGCTCACGAACGTGGTGCGCCATGCCCAGGCTACGAGCGCGGAGGTGCAGATCCGGGTCGTGAGCGACGAGCTCGTGCTGACCGTCCGCGACGACGGGGTGGGCCTCAAGAACGGACGCGGCCGGGCCGGGGGGCGGGGGCTCAACAACCTCGCGGAGCGTGCGAAGCTCCTCGGCGGCTCGTGCGAGGTCGTCGACCACGAGGGCGGCGGCACCGAGCTGGTGTGGAGGGCGAAGAGGTTCTCGTGAGCGCGACCGGGGAGACGGCGATGACGAGGGTGTTCCTTCTCGACGACCACGAGATCGTCCGGCGCGGGCTGCGCGAGCTGCTGGAGGCCGAAGACGACATGGAGGTGGTCGGCGAGGCCTCGACGGCGGCGGAGGCATTGGCGCGCGTACCACCGACGGCGCCCGACGTCGCCCTCCTCGACGTTCGGCTGCCCGACGGCAACGGCGTCCAGGTCTGTCGGGACCTCCGGGCAGCGCGGCCCGAGCTCGTCTGCTTGATGCTCACGTCCTTCGCCGACGACGAAGCGCTGTTCTCGGCCATATTCGCCGGCGCCGCCGGCTACGTGCTGAAGCAGATCCGGGGGTCGGACCTCGTGGACGCGGTGCGGCGCGTCGCGGCGGGCGAGTCGTTGCTCGACCCCACGCTCACGGCACGGGTCATGGAGCGCCTGCGCGCCCCGAAGCCCGAGGACGAGCGCGTCGCGCGCCTCACGCCCCAGGAGCACCAGATCCTCGACCTCATCGCCGAGGGGAAGACGAACCGCCAGATCGGCGAACAGCTCTTCCTTGCCGAAAAGACGGTGAAGAACTACGTCTCGAACGTGCTGTCGAAAATGGGCTTCTCCCGGCGCACCGAGGCGGCCGTCTATGCGGTGCGGGTGGCCGAGCGCGAGCAGCGCGGCTAGTCCCGGGCGGCCGAGGGCGCCGTGCGCGAGGGTAAGCACGGCCGACGTCCTTCGCATCGGCCCCGGACGCGGCCGAGTCCCAGTCGATGAGCACGCTCTCGGTCGTGCCGCCTGAGGGGCGCCCGGCGCCGCGCACCCGGGCGGGCCGGTCGGTACCGCAGCGGTCTCAGGCGAGCTGTTCTTCCTCGACCTTGTGGCTGACGCGGCGCTCGACGAAGAACGCGAGGAAGGGCACCAGGCCGGCACCGATCATCGCGGCCATCTGCCAGAGGGTGAAGCGGGCGCGCCGAGCGAGGTCGAAGGCGGTGATCAGGTAGATGATGTAGAGGAAGCCGTGGATCGGGCCGGCGACGGCCACCACGCCGGGGTGCCCGGCGGCGTACTGGAGGGGCACGCCGATCAGCACGAGCACGAGCAGCCCGGTGCCGACGATGTACGCCATGACGCGATAGCGCGTGAGGGCCCCGCTCATGCCCGGCGCCGGACCTTCGAGCGGTCGTCCTCGGCGAGCGCCGCGAGGTACGCGTTGTAGGCCGCCAGCTCCTCGTCCTCCTCCTCCGGGCGACGGACGAGCTCGGGGCCGATCGGGACACCCGTCTCACGCCGCGCCCGGCGCAGCCCACGCGAGCCGACCTGCTCCGGGTCGTCGTGGATCAGGTTCCACCACACGACCATGGCGAGGACGGCGAACACCGGCCACTCGACCGCGTAGAGGTAGGCGAGATCGTTGCCGGCCGTCGCGATCGTCACCTGCCACCAAGCGGCCACCGCGCACCCCGGCACCCACACGAGCAGCGCCAGATGAAGGCCGAGAGCCCGCCTCGAGAACCAGCGCCTGCGCACGGCCCGATCCTACCGGGGCGCCGGTGGCCGGTCCTCTCGGCCCGCGCGCTTCGCCCCGGGGGCGAGACCGGCCGAGCGCGGAGGAGACGGAGCCCTCCCTCGATCCGGCGATGCGGAGCCGCTAGAGTTTCGCAGGTCAAACGAGCCCCGGGGGGACACGGTCGCTCGCATCAGCCAGAAGGGGACAAACGTATGCACAAAAGATCGATGATCCTCATAGCGCCGGTCGCAGCCGGCGCTCTCCTGCTCGGCACGCTGGGCGGTGTGGCTGCGGCCAGCAGCTCGCACGCCTCGAAGCCGACCTACACGATCGCCTACGAGGGGCCGTTGTCGGGGGGCAACGCGCAGCTCGGGCTGAACATGCTCTACTCGGTCAAGCTGGCGGTGAACCAGGCGAACGCCGGCACGACGTTCGGCTCGCTGCCGTTCAAGCTGAAGTTCACCTCGGCCGACGACCAGGGATCGGCGTCGCAGTCGCCGACGGCGGCCCAGTCGCTGATCAACAACTCCTCGGTCGTCGCGGTGGTCGGACCCGCCTTCTCCGGGGCGACCAAGGCCGCGGAGCCGCTGTTCTCGGCCGCGCACCTCGCCACGGTCAGCCCCTCAGCGACGGCTCCCGCGCTCGCCACCCAGGGATGGCACAACTTCTTCCGGGTCGTCGCCGATGACAACGCCCAGGGTCCTGGCGACGCGCTGTTTGTCGTGAAGAAGCTCGGCGCCAAGCGCGTCTACACGATCGACGACGCGAGCGCGTACGCGACCGGCCTCATCAGCGCCTTCGACAGCGCCGCGCAGCACCTCGGTGCGACGGTGACCCACGTCGAGGCCCCGGGCACCACGCAGTGCCAGGCCGGCACGGGCAACGTGCAGCAGTACGGTGCGCTCGCCTCGCAGATCAAGGGGTCGAACGCCCCCGTGACCTTCTACGCGGGCTACTACTGCGACTTCGCCCTCCTCGCCAAGGCGGTGCGGGCGGCCGGGTACACCGGAACGCTCATGTCCGACGACGGCAGCCTCGACCCCCACTACATCTCGGAGTCCAGCGCCTCGGTGGCCAACGGGACCTACCTGAGCTGCGCGTGCACGAACCTCGGGACGACCAAGGTCGACAAGGCGTTCAGCAGCGGCTTCCGCAAGCTGGCGCACTTCGCGGTCGGCACCTACTCGGCCGAGGCCTACGACGCCGCGAACACGATCATCGCGACCATGAAGAAGCTCGGCACCAAGGTCAACCGCAAGGCGATCGTCTCGGGCCTCACCAAGATCGTCTACCCGGGTCTCACCAAGCGGGTCCACTTCCAGAAGAACGGCGACATCGCCGGCACGGCGGTCTACATCTACAAGGTCACGAACGGGACGATCGTCGAGGTCGGCCCCGTCTCCTCGCTCGTCAAGTAGCAAGCACGTCCGTCCGCGCCAGCCGGTCGCCCCGAGTGATACGGGGCGGCCGGCTGGCGCGTCGGCTCCCACCCGGGGAGTAGGCCTGCCGAATGTGCTTCACGCAGAACTTCTCGAACGCGATCGTCCTCGGCCTCGCGGACGGCTTCATCTACGCCCTGATCGCGCTCGGCTACACCTTGGTCTACGGCGTCCTGCAGCTCATCAACTTCGCCCACTCCGAGGTGTTCATGAGCGGCGGGTTCGCCGGGTACTTCATCCTCAACGCGATCATCGGCACGCGCCAGCCCCACGGTGCGGCCTCGTTCGGCCTGGTCGTCCTCGGCATCCTCGGGGGGGCAGCGGGTGGCGGGCTGATCGCCTTCATCCTCGAGCGCGTCGCCTACCGCCCCCTGCGGAAGCGCAACGCGCCGAAGCTCGCCTTCCTCATCAGCGCGATCGGCGCGTCCTACTTCCTCTACAACCTCGCCGGCAAGGAGTTCGGCCGTGACTCGGTGAGCATCCCCTCGCCGTTCACGAACGGGACCGTGTTCTCGGTGTTCGGGGCGCAGGTGCAGACCTACTACCTCGTGATCGCGATTGCTGCGCTGGTGATGCTCGTCCTCCTGGACCGGCTCGTGGCGGTCACCCGGCTCGGCAAGGGCATCCGGGCGGTGGCCCAGGACGCGGAGACGGCGAGCCTGATGGGCGTCAACATCGACCGGATCATCTCCCAGACCTTCGTCATCGGCGGCCTCCTCGGCGGCGCCGCGGGCTTCCTGTTCGGGTTGAGCTCCGGCGTCGTCTACACGATGGGCTTCACCCCGGCACTGAAGGCCTTCACCGCGGCGGTGCTCGGCGGCATCGGGAACATCCGGGGTGCCGTGCTCGGCGGTCTGCTGCTCGGCATCGCGGAGAACCTCTCGGTGACCTGCATCGGCTTCCAGTGGCGAGACGTCATGGCCTTCGGCATCCTCGTCGTCGTCCTCCTCGTGCGCCCGACGGGCATCCTCGGCGAGCGGCTCGGCAGGTCGGCGTGAGCGCGGCGCCGGCCGGCCGACTCGAGCTCGTCCGCTCCCTCAAGACGAACACCGACGCCCGGCGTCTCTTCGCCTGCCTCGTCGGCGGCCTCGTGCTCGCCCTCATGACCGGCCCGTCGGGGAGCGCCTCCGCGCCGACGTCGGGGTTCACCGGCTCGATCCTCAACCCCCGCGTCTTCGGCTTCCTCGGCTTCGGGGCGGCGATCTGGCTGCTGATGACCGTCCGGCACCGCTTCGGCGACCGGATCCGCGCCGCCAGCGACCGCGTCCAGGCCAGCCCGAGGCGGCTGCTCCCCGACCGCCGCCTCCGCTACGGCATCTACGCCGTCGTGCTCGCGATCGCCATCGTGTACCCGATGCACCTCTCCGGGTTCTGGCAGGAGGTGCTCGTCGACCAGGTCGGCGTCTACGTCCTGCTCGCCGTCGGCCTCAACGTCGTCGTCGGCTACGCCGGCCTCCTCGACCTCGGCTACATCGCCTTCTACGCCATCGGTGCCTACTCGGCCGCCTACTGGACCGGCGCGCTGCCGATCCACCCCTTCGTGCACCTGAACCCGTTCTGGGCGATCCCCTTCGCCATCTTGGCGGCGACGATCGCCGGCGTCATCCTCGGTGCGCCGACACTGCGGCTGCGTGGCGACTACCTCGCCATCGTCACGCTCGGCTTCGGCGAGATCATCCAGATCGTCGCCACGAACCTCACCGGGGTGACCGGTGGGGCGCAGGGCGTCATCGGGATCCCGCACTTCTCGATCCACCTGTTCGGCATCCGCTACGCCTGGGGGATCAACAACCTCCCCTACTACTACCTGCTGCTCGGCTTCGTCGTCGTGGTCCTCGTCCTGTTCCGCTCGCTCGAGAACTCGCGGGTCGGCCGTTTCTGGACCGCGATCCGCGAGGACGAGGTCGCGGCGGAGGCGTCGGGCATCAACGTCCTCAAGTACAAGGTGATGGCGTTCGCGATCGGGGCGTCGACGTCGGGCTTCGCCGGGATGCTGACGGCGAGCAAGATCGCCTTCGTCGAGCCGGGCGACTTCACGGTGCAGCTCTCGATCCTCATCCTCGTGCTCGTGATCTTCGGTGGGATGGGCTCGCTGCCCGGCGCGGTGGTGGGTGCTGCCGTGCTCCAGTGGGCACCGTGGTATCTGCGCGAGCACCCGATCCTCGGCTTCCAGCAGCAGGACATCTACATCTACCTCGGCGCGCTGCTCGTGGTGATGATGATCTTCCGCCCCGAGGGGATGATCCCGTCCCGGCGCCGACGGCGCGAGATCGGGCTGGCCGAGCACGGCGTCGGCCACGCCGACGCGTTGAGCGGCACCGGACCGGGCCCCGTCGCATGAGCACCACCGTGGCGCCGGAGCCGTCCGTGGCGCTGGCGGACGGCGACGCGATCGTCGAGGTCGCCGACGTCTCGCTCTCCTTCGGCGGGGTCACGAGCCTCGCCGGCGTCAGCCTCGGGCAGCGCCGCGGCGAGATCCTCGCGGTCATCGGGCCGAACGGCGCAGGC
>Ga0307374_10010255_pt1 | contig 13627 bp, 11 predicted proteins | sample OX3MG_FD_202532 | JGI IMG/M metagenome (GOLD analysis project Ga0307374, IMG submission 202532) | Soil microbial communities from Risofladan, Vaasa, Finland - OX-3 | ecosystem: Environmental > Terrestrial > Soil > Coastal area > Acid sulfate soil | place: Finland: Risofladan, Vaasa | collected...
GGCGACCCAGCTGTTGTACATCCGGGCCATGCCGGCCCCGAGCACCGGGTCCTCGAGGGTGGGGACGCACAGGCCGAAGCTCGGGAACAGGACCATCTCGTCGATGCCGTCGGTGTCGGCGTTGGCGAGCACCCCTTCGACCGTGCCGGGCTCGACGCCCGGAGCCGTGGTCAGACCGTGCTGGGGCGGGCAGCCGGCACCGGGGCCTTCGTACTGCGGATAGGGCCGCCCTTCGACGAGCACGCCCAGCCTGGTGTCGGTGCGCAGGCCGACGTGGTCGGGGAAGCGCGCCATGAGCTCGGCGAAGAACTCGAGCGGCTCCACCGCATGGGCGTCGGCGTCCACGACGTGCAGGTCGACCGCCATCATCGCTCCTTCCCGGCACCGGCGCCGCCGGCCCCGCGCCCGCTGTCGCCGTGGCCCGGGCCGGCGCCGTAGACGATGACGCTGCGCGCCACCTCGCCCGCCTCCATCGCCCGGAAGGCGTCGTTGATGTCGTCGAGCCCGATGCGGCGCGTCACCATGCCGGCGGCGTCGATGGCGCCCCGCCGGACCAGGTCGACCAGGACGGGGAAGTCCCGGTCGGCGTCGGTCGACCCGTACACGCAGCCGACGACCGTCTTGGCGTCGACGAACAGCTCGAAGGCCGAGAACGACACCTGCTCCGCGGGGGAGCCGGCCCCGACGAGCACCGCCGTACCGCCCCGGCGCACCGCCGCGAACACCGTCTTGATGGTGTCGGCCCGGCCCACCACCTCGAAGCCGAAGTCCGCGCCCCGTCCGCCGGTGAGGGCCCGCACGGCGGCGGCGGCGTCCTCGGCCGACGAGTCGACGAGCGCCGTGGCCCCCATGGCCGCGGCCGTGGGCAGCTTGGACGCCAACCGGTCGACGGCGACGATGGCGGAGGCCCCCGCCAGGCGCGCCCCCTGGATCACCGACAGGCCCACACCGCCGCACCCGACGACGACCACGGTGGAGCCCGGGGTCACCCGGGCCGTGTGCCACACGGCCCCCACCCCGGTGGCGAGGGCGCATCCCACCAGGGCGGCGAGCTCCAACGGGACGGCGGGGTCGATGCGCACCACCTCGCCCTCGGGGACGAGGGTCTCCTCCCCGAAGGTGGCCGTGCCGAGGCCCCGCACGAGCGGCGCGCCCCGCACCGTGGCGTAGGGGCCGGCCAACGATTCGGCCAGGCCCACCTCGCACAGCATCACCTGCCCCGACAGGCACCAGAAGCAGCGTCGGCAGGCGGGCATCCACGTGAGCACGACGTGGTCGCCGGGTGCGACCCGGGTGACGTCGTCGCCGACCTCCACCACCACCCCGGCGCCCTCGTGGCCGAGCACGGTCGGGAACATGAAGGGGATCGACCCGTCCTGGACCGACAGGTCGGAGTGGCACACGCCGCTCGCCGCCATCCTGACCCGCACGTCACGCCGCCCGACGGGCGCGAGCTCGATCTCCTCGACCACGAAGGGGGCGCCCACCTCGTGGACCACCGCGGCGCGCACGGTGCGGCCGCTCATGGCCGGCCGGCCCCGGCCGTGACGGTGTCGGTGTCGGTGCCCGATCGCAGCACCGCACCGGGCAACGCGCCGGTGAACGAGCCCGCCCGCACGATCTCCTCGCCGTTCACCAGCACGTGCTCGATGCCGATGCCCTCGGCGTACAGACGGCCGGCGCCGCCGGGGAGGTCGGCGCGGGTGCGCTCGGGCCCGTGGCCGATCCGTTCGGGGTCGAACAGCACCAGGTCCGCCCACCAGCCCGCCGCCACCCGCCCGCGGTCGCGCAGGCCGTAGAGCCGGGCGGGGACGTCGGTGAGCTGGCGCACGGCCTCCTCCCACGACAGCAGCTGCCGGGCCCGCACGCCGTCGCCGAGCATCGAGGTGGAATAGATGGCCCCGCACATGACGTCGAGGTGGGCGCCGGCGTCGGACCCCCCCACCACGGTGCGCGGGTCCTGCCACACCCGGGCCCGCAGCTCCCAGTCCGCCTCGGACTCGCCGATGGGCGGGCGCAACCCGGTGCGCAGCCCGTCGGCGATCACGACGTCGAGCAGCGCGTCGAAGGGGTCCGTGCCCGTCTCGGCGGCGACGTCGCCCACGGAACGTCCCTCGTAGGCGGCGTTGGCGGGGTCGAACGTCTCGTCGATCACGAGGTTCTCCCAGCGCGCCAGCGCGCCGATGATCCCGGCCTCCTTCGACTTCGCCCCCGCGTCGAGGCGGGCCCGCGCCGCGGGGTCGCGCAGCACCGCCATGCGCTCGTGGACCGGCAGGGCGAACATCTCGCGCCACCCGGGCAGGGCATCGATGATGGCCCCGTGCTCGAACGACAGCCGGATCTTCATGGTGTGTGGCAGCGTCAGCGCCACCACGGTGGCGCCGCGCTCGGCCGCGGCGGTGGACGCCTCGAGCTGGTGCTCGACACCGCCGGGGTTGAGGGCCGACACCCCCAGGACGTTCCAGTTGGCCGGGCGATCCGCGAGCAGCGACAGCGTCGCCATGAGCTCGACCTCGTCCTCGCTGAACCCGTCGAGGCACCCGGGCACGATGAGCTCGAGCGTGGTCCCGGGATGCTCGGAGACAACGGCGCACAACGCCTCGAGCTCGGCGCGCCCCGCCGCGCGCGAGGGGACCGGCATGCCGTCGCCGTCGTTGTGGGTCTGCGCCCGCGACGTCGACAGCCCGAGGGCGCCCTGCTCCAGCGCGGCGTGCAGCGCCCGGCGCATGGCGTCGACGTCGCCGGGGCCGGCCGCACCGCCGACGGCGGCGTCACCCATGACGGCGCGCCGCAGCGTGGAGTGGCCCACCAGGAAGCCGGCGTTGACCGCCACGGCGCCGTCGAGCCGGCCGAGCCACTCCCCGAACGACGCCCACGACCAGTCGAGGTGGTGCAGCGCGGTGATGGGCATGCCCTCGACCCGCGCCATCATGCGGGCCAGGTACTCGGCGTGCTCCGGGCCCGACGGCGCCAACGAGAACCCGCAATTGCCGCCGATCACGGTGGTCACGCCGTGCAGTGGGGAGGGGCTCGCGGCCGGGTCCCACGACAGCTGGGCGTCGTAGTGCGTGTGCAGGTCCACGAACCCCGGCACGACCATGAGCCCGTCGGCGTCGACGACCCGTGCGGCCGGCTCGTCGGTGGGGCCCACCGAGACGATGCGGCCGTCGCGCACGGCGACATCGGCGCGCCGCGCCGGGGCCCCCGTGCCGTCCACCACCGTCCCGCCGCGGATCAGCAGGTCGAGCACGCGCAGCTCCCCGGGGTACGACTCGCCGGGCCCGTCACGACGCCGGGAACTCCAGGACGGTCTTGGGGCGGGTGAAGGCGAGCATCCCCTCGGGCCCCAGCTCGACGCCGTAGCCCGACTGCTTCCACCCCCCGAACGGTGCCCGGTGGTCCATGGCGGCGGTGCCGTGGTTGTTCACGAACACGGTGCCGGCCTCGAAGCGCCGGGCCGCCTCGGCGGCCAGGTCGCCGTCCGCGGTCCAGATGGACGCGCACAGGCCGTAGGGCGAGTCGTTGGCGCGTCGCATCGCCTCGTCGATGTGGCGGTAGCCGAGCACCGGCAGCGCGGGGGCGAACTGCTCCTCGCACACGATCTGGGCGTCGTCGGGGACGCCCTCGACGATGGCGGGCGACACCAGGTAGCCGCCGGCCCCGGCGTCCTCGTCACGCACGCGCGCCGGGCGGTGCACGGTGGCGCCGCGCCCGGCGGCCTCCTCCAGCATGGCCTCGACCCGGTGGCGCGCCGCGGGGCGGTGCACGGGCCCCATGGTCACCTCGGGGGCGAGCCCGTCGCCCACCACCTCGGCGCCCACGCGGGCCACCAGCGCGTCGACCATGGCCCGCACCTTGTCCTCGGGGACGTACAGGCGCTTGATGGCCATGCACACCTGGCCCGAGGTGATGAAGGTGGCGCCGGCGATCCGGTCGGCCAGGGCGTCGTCGACGTCGACGTCGGGCGCCACGATGGCGGGGTCGTTGCCGCCGAGCTCCAGCACCACGGGCCGCACCGCGCCGGAGGCGGCCGCCATGACGGCGCGACCGGTGGGCACGCCGCCGGTGAACGACACCATGTCCACGCCCGGGTGCGACACGAGCAGCTCCCCGAGCTCGGGGGCGGGGCCGTTCACGGCGTTCACCACACCGGGCGGGAGCGCGTCGGCCAGTGCCGCGGTGACGGCGAGCACGGCGCCGGGGCAGGTGGGCGGGGCCTTGACCACGACGGTGTTCCCGGCCAGGAGGGCGGGGAGCACCTTGTTGCCGAGCACGGACACCGGCCAGTTGAAGGGCAGGACCGCCGCCACCACCCCGTAGGGCTCGTGGACCACGCGCGTGCGCCGACCGCCGCCGCCCATCGAACGCGGCGCCAGTGCCTCGGCGACGAGCGGGGCGAAGGCCCCCGCCATCCCGCCGATGGTGCCCGAGTCGAACTGCGCCTCCCACAGCACCTTGCCGTGCTCCCGGGTGAGCAGGCTCGCCAGGCCGTGCGCCTCCACCGCCGCGCCCGCCGCCGCGGCCGCCTTGTGGACGAGCTCGGACCGCTCCGCCGGGTCGAGCGCCGCCCAGGCCGCCTGCGCCCGGCGCGCCGCGGCCACGGCCGCGTCGAGCTGCGCCGGCGAAGCGGCCGGGGCATCGAGGACGACCTCGGCCGGGCGCACCGGGTTGGTCACCGGGTACGTGCCGGCCTCGCCGGGCACCACGCCGCCGTCGATCACGAGCCCGATCGCCTCGCCCACCCGTCCCCTCCCGCGTCCGGAGAATGCCGTTCTCCGGGATGATAGTTTCCGGTGCCGATGGTGTCCCGGGCGCGTGGCGTGGCGGTCGCCGACGATGTGGCCACCCGTCTGGTGGAGGCGGCCCGCGAGCTCGTGTGGGACGCCGAGGGCCCGACGTTCACCGTCAACCAGGTCGTCGCCGGCGCCGGGACGTCGCTCAAGGGCTTCTACCGCTGCTTCCCCGGCAAGGACGAGCTGCTCGTCGCCCTCTTCGAGGACGACGCCCGGCGGGGGGCCGCCGCCCTGGCGGCGATGGTGGGCGGGGAGCCCGACCCGGTGGAGCGCCTGCGCCTGGCCGTCGTCGGGCTGTTCCGCTTCATCACCGTCGACGGCCGCCTCCCCTACGCGGCGGCGCTGGTGCGCGAGCACCTGCGGCTGGCCGAGTCGCACCCGGACCAGCTGCGCGCCGTGCTGGAGCCCTTCGTCGACGTCTTCGAGGGTGCCGTGGCCGACGCCCAGGCCCGTGGCCGGGTCCGGGCGGGCGACGCCCGGCGCGACGCCCGCACCCTCTTCCACCTCGTGGTGTCGCACCTGCACGCCCTCATCTGCCACCAGATCGACGACCCGCCGACCGCCGTGGCCGAGGACCTGTGGGCGTTCTGCTCGGCGGCGCTGCGCCCGTGACCGGCGTGCTGCTCCCCGACCCCGACCCGCGCCCGATCCGCGTGCCGGTCATCTCGGTCGACGACCACCTCATCGAACCGCCCGACCTGTTCGAGGGCCGGGTGCCGGCGCGCCTGGCGGCGCGCGCCCCGCGCGTCGTCGAGCGCGACGACGGGGTCCAGCACTGGCTGTACGAGGACCGCACCTACCCCAACGTGGGCCTGAACGCCGTCGCCGGGCGCCGGCGCGACACCTGGAGCATGGACCCGTCGCGCTTCGACGAGATGCGCCCCGGCTGCTTCGACATCCACGCGCGCATCGCCGACATGGACATCAACGGCGTGTGGGCCTCGCTGTGCTTCCCGTCGCTGGTGGCGGGCTTCTGCGGATCGGTGTTCTCCCGGTCCGACGACCCCGAGCTGGGCCTGGCCTGCCTGCGGGCGTGGAACGACTGGCACGCCGAGGTGTGGGCCGGCACCTTTCCGGAACGGATCATCCCGCTGCAACTGCCGTGGCTCGTCGACGTGGCCGTGGCAGCCGAGGAGGTGCGCCGCAACGCCGAGCGCGGCTTCAAGGCCGTGAGCTTCCCCGAGTTCCCGGCGCGGCTGGGGGTGCCGTCCATCTTCTCGGGGGCCTGGGACCCGTTCTTCGCGGCGTGCGAGGAGACGGCCACCGTGGTGTGCCTCCACACCGGGGCTTCGGCATGGGCGCCCCTGCCGTCGCCCGACCCGCCCTTCGAGCTCTTCCCGACCCTCTTCCCGGTGAACGCGCTGCTGGCCGCGGCGGAGTGGCTGTGGTCCGGCGTGCCGCTGCGCTTCCCCGGGCTGTCGATCGCCATGTCGGAAGGCGGGATCGGGTGGGTGCCGATGCTGCTCGACCGGGCCGACTACGTGCTCGAGCACTCGGCGTCGGGCACCGAGAGCACGTCGTGGCCGTCGGACCTGCGCCCGAGCGAGGTGCTGCGGCGCAACTTCTGGTTCTGCACCATCGACGACCCGTCGGTCATCGAGCTGCGCCACCGCATCGGCGTCGACCACATCATGCTCGAGAGCGACTACCCGCACGCCGACTCCACGTGGCCCGACACGCAGGCGGTACTCGAGAGGACCATGGGCCACCTGCCCGACGAGGAGCTGCGCCGCATGGCCGCGGGCAACGCCGCCGAGCTGTTCCGCCACCCGATGCCGGCCGCCGACGACTGGCGGGCGACCGGAGGGCCGCGGTGAGCGTCGTCGACGCCGACGGGCACGTGGTGGAGCCGCGCTCCGCCTGGGCCGCGGTGCCCGAGCCGCACCGGCCGCGCATCGAACGTGACGCGCAGGGTTACGAGCACGTGGTCGTCGGGGACAAGGAGATCCTGGCCGTGCCGCTCGGCACCCTGGCCACCCCGGGGGCCCGCTTCTCGGAGCCGGCGTCCTTCCGCTCGTTGGAGGAGGCGTGGCCGGGGGGCGCGGACCCCGTGGCGCGCCTCGCCGACATGGACACCGAGGGCATCGACCGGGCCGTGCTGTTCCCCTCCGTCGGGCTGTACTTCTGGGCGCTCGACGACGCCCGGGCGGCGCTGTGGATCGCCCGCGCCTACAACGACTGGCTGGCCTCGTACTGCGCGGCCGACCCCCACCGGCTGTTCGGCGCGGCCATGCTCCCCATGCAGGATCCCGCCGCGGCCGCGGCCGAGCTGCGCCGGGCACGCCACGAGCTCGGCGCCGTGGCCGCCTTCGTCCGGCCCAACCCGTGCTGCGGGCGCTCGCTCTCCGACCCTGCCTACGAGCCGGTGTGGGAAGCCGCCGAGGAGACCGGGACCGCCGTGGCGGTCCACGAGGGCAGCTCGGTGATCGTCCCCACCCTGGGGTCCGACCGCCCCTTCAACCCGCTGGTCCTGCACGCCGTGTCCCACGCCTTCGAGGCCATGCTGGCCTACGCGCAGCTGGTGACGTTCGGGGTGCTCGAGCGTCACCCCGCCCTGCGGGTGGTGTTCCTGGAGTCCGGCGGCGGCTGGGTGCCGTTCTGGCTGGACCGCCTGGACGAGCAGGCCGGGAGCTTCGGCGGCTTCTGCCCCGACCTGCGCATGGCGCCGAGCGAGTACTTCGCCCGCCAGTGCTGGGTCAGCTACGAGGTCGACGAGCGCACCCTGCCCGCGCTCGCCCCGGCCATCGGGGAGCGGCGCATCGTATGGGGGTCGGACTACCCGCACCACGACGCCACCTTCCCGGGCGCGGTCGACGCACTGCGCCGGACGATGGCGCCCCTGGCGCCCGAGGTGCAGTCGATGGTCCTGGGCGGCAACGCCGCCGAGCTCTACGGGCTCGGCGACTGAACGGGGGCCGGGATGCTCGGCGACGTCGTCCGCGAGGCGGCCTCGCGCTACGGCGACACGCCGCTGTACGTCACGCCCGAGGGCGCCGCCCTCTCCTACCGCGACCTCGACCGCTTGTCCGACGAGGCCGCCGCCGGCCTGCGGGCCCGGGGCGTGGGCGCCGGCGACGTGGTCGCGCTCCTCCTGCCGTCGGGTCCCGCGTACGCGGTGGCCTACGCGGCGGCCGCCAAGATCGGGGCCGTCACCGCCGGGGTGAACGACCGGCTGTCGCCCCCCGAACGGCGCCGCTGCCTGGCGGTGGCGCGCCCGCGGCTCGTCGTCGCCTCGGCGCCGCTCGCCGGCGACACCGACGTGGCCGCCGTGACCGGGGTCGGCGACCTGGTCGCGGTGGCCGTCGGCGCCGACGTCGCCCCCGACGCGGTGCTCCCCGAGCTGCGGAGCGGGGCCGACCCCGGCGGCGCCGACCCCGCGCCGCTCGACCCCGACCACCCGGTGGCGGTGGTGTTCACGTCGGGGACCACCGGCGACCCGAAGGGTGCGGTGTTCGCGGCGCGCCAGCTGCGGGCGATCGGCGACATCGACGGCGGGGGGCGCTGGGGGGGCGGCGGGCGCGGCCTGTCGTCGACGTCGTTCGCCCACCTCGGCTACATGACCAAGCTGCCGCAGGCGCTGCGCGGCGGCGGGACGACGTTCCTGATGGACAAGTGGTCGGCCGGCACGGCCCTCGACATGGTCGAGCGGCACGGCATCACCGCGCTCGGGGGCATCCCCACGCAGGTGGCCCTCATGCTCCGCCACGAGCGCTTCGAGGCCACCGACACGAGCAGCGTCCGCACCATCGCCATGGGGGGAGGGCCCGCCACCGCCGCGCTCGTCCGCGAGGCGCGGCTGCGCTTCGGGGTGCCCGTGGTGGTGCGCTACACCTGCACCGAGGCCGGCGTGGGCGTCGGCACGGCGCACGACGATCCCCCCGAGGATGCCGAGGAGACCGTGGGCCGGGCGCGGCAGGGCGTCGAGCTCACCATCCGGGCCGACGACGACGAGCTGTCGGCCGCCGGTGAGGTCGGCCACGTCTGCCTGCGCTCGCCGGCGGTGATGAGCGGCTACTGGCACGACCCCGAGGCGACGGCCGCCGTCTTCACCGCCGACGGCGCCGTGCGTACCGGCGACCTGGGCTTCGTCGACGACCGGGGACGCCTGCACCTGGAGGGGCGCGCCAAGGAGATGTACGTGCGCGGCGGCTACAACGTCTTCCCCCTCGAGGTCGAGAACGTGCTCGCCGACCACCCGGGTGTCGCCCACGTCGCCGTCGTCGCACGGCCCGACGAAGTCATGGGGGAGATCGGCGTCGCCGTCGTCGTCCCCCGGCGCGCCGCCGACATGCCGACGCTCGAGTCACTGCGCGAGCACGCCCGCCCCCGGCTGGCCGCCTACAAGCTCCCCGAGGCGATCGTCCTCACCGACGACCTCCCCCGCACGGCCATGGAAAAGATCGACCGGCGCGCCCTGCACACCCTGGTGACGGGGCCCGCCACCGCCGCGCCCGCGGCCGCCACCCGGGCACCGGCACCGGTCGACCCGTCGTCAGCCCGTCGCCGGTGACGACACCTCGGCGCCGGCGATGAGCAGGTCGTCGGGCCCGGCAGGGTCCAGGACCGCCGCCACGATGGCGTCGGCCATCTCCGAGGACTGCAGCACCTCGTAACGCAGCAGGCCGTCGGCGACCCACTGCTCGAACGCCCGGGCCGCCACGGCCGGGTCCCAGGCGTCGGCGAACGACGAGGCGGTGTTGCCCACCGCCACGCACAGCACGCGCACCCCGGGCTCCTCCGCCCGCAGGGCGCGCGCCAGCTCGGCCAGGGCCGCCTTGGTGGCGCCGTAGACACCGAGCCACGGCCAGGGCGCGCCCATGGAGTGGGTGGTCACCACCACCACCGGGTCCGGGGCGCGTCGCAGGTGCTCGAGCGCCCTGGCGACCACGAGCGCCGCCCCCACCAGGTTGGTGGCGAGCATGTCGTGCCACAGGGCGGCGGTGGCGTCGGGCACCCGGACGAGCGGCGAGCTGCCCGCCATGTAGAGCAGGACGTCCATGCCGCCGAGCCACTGCGCGGCCTCGTCGACCACGCGGGCGCAGTCGGCCTCCACGGTGACGTCGCAGCGCCAGCCGCGCGCCTCACCGCCGGCGGCGCGGATCTCGGCGGCGGCCTCCTCGACGAGCGCCTCGCGCCGGGCGGCCAGGGCCACGCGCGCCCCGGCGCTCCCGGCGGCGACGGCGAGGGCGCGGCCGATGCCCGACGACGCGCCGACGACGAGCACCCGCCGGCCCCCGAGACTGGCGCCCTCTGCCACGGGCGCACAGTAGCCCCGCGAGCCTGACGGCGCCGTCAGGTTCAACGCCGGTGACGTAGCATCTCGCTCCGTGACCCGCCCCGAGACCACCCGGTGACCACGCCCGGGGCCGCCGCGGGGCCGGCGCGCGGGCCCGCCGTCCGCCTGCTGCCGCGCCTCGACGACGCCAACCGGTTCTTCTGGACCTCGGGCGAGGACGGCCGGCTGCGCTTCCTGCGCTGCGGCGCCTGCCGGCGCTACGTCCATCCCCCCGTGCCGCGCTGTCCCTACTGCCTCGAGGGCCCACTGGTGCCCGAACCGGTGAGCGGGCGCGCGGTGGTGCACTCCTTCACGGTCAACGTCCAGCAGTGGATACCGGGCTCCGACCCCTACGTCATCGGGCTCGTCACCATCGCCGAGCAGGACGACGTGCGGCTGACGACCAACCTGGTGGACTGCGCGCCGGAGGACGTCCACATCGGCATGGCCGTCGACGTCACCTTCGAGCACGCCGACGACGTGTGGCTGCCGTTGTTCCGGCCGGCCGAGCGGCCGGTGGACCGGTCGGCCCGATGAGCCGGCCCGAGCTGCTGGAGCGCCGGTCGGTCATCTCGGGCATCGGGCAGTCCGACGTCGGGCGCCGGCTCGGGCGCAGCGACCTGGACCTCACCGTCGACGCCTGCCTGGCGGCCATCGCCGATGCCGGCCTCACCCGCGACGACATCGACGGGCTGGCCACCTTCCCCGGCGCCGGCGTGGGCACCGCAGGCTTCGCCGGCCCGTCGAGCCCCGAGGTGCAGGACGCGCTGCGCCTCGCGCTCAACTGGCACGACGGGGGGCTCGAGGGCCCGGGGCAGCTCCGGGCGGTGTTCGCCGCCTGCATGGCGGTGGCGGCCGGGCTCGCCCGCCACGTGCTCGTGTACCGCACGGTCACCGAGTCGACGGCCCAGGGCGAGGGGGGCCGCCAGGGCATCGGCGGTGGGGGCGGGGACGGTCGGGGCGTGCCCCGCTTCTCGGGCTTCCTCCAGTGGACGATCCCCTACGGGGCCGTGTCCGCCGTCAACTGGCTGGCCTGGATCGCCCAGCGCCGCATGTACGAGTACGACCTCACCCGGGAGCAGCTGGCCTGGATCTCGCTCAACGGCCGGCGCAACGCGGCGCGCAACCCCAAGGCCATCTACCGCGAGCCCCTGTCGCTCGACGACTACCTGGCCGTGCGCATGATCTCCACGCCCCTGTGCCTCTACGACTGTGACGCCCCCTGCGACGGGTCGACGGCGGTCGTGGTCTCGCACGCCGACTACGCGCCCGACGCGCCACGGCCCGCGTGCCACGTCAACGCCGTCGGCACGGCCATCCGGGGCCGGCCGAGCTGGGACCAGTTCGACGACATGACCACCTTCTCGGCGCGCGACGCGGCGGCGAGCATGTGGGCGCGCACCGAGCTGCGCCCGTCGGACGTCGACGTCGCCGAGCTCTACGACGGGTTCAGCATCCTCACCATGGTGTGGCTCGAGGAGCTCGGCCTGTGCGCCAAGGGCGAGAGCGGGCCCTTCGTGGAGGGGGGCGCCCGCATCGCGCTCGACGGCTCGCTGCCGCTCAACACGAGCGGGGGCCAGCTCTCGGCGGGACGCCTGCACGGCTTCGGCATGCTGCACGAGGCCTGCCTGCAGCTGCGCGGCGAGGGCGGCGAGCGCCAGGTGGCGCGCCCGCCCGAGGTGGCGGCGGTGGCCGCCGGCGGCGGGCCCATCGCCGGCTGCATGCTGCTCACCCGCGGCCCGTCGTGACCCGGGGCCCGGCCGAGACCCGTCTTCGTTAGCTGACACGGACGTCAGTCAGTTACGATCCCCCCGTGCGCCTGCACTACGACGAGGAGACCGAGGCGTTTCGCCGGGAGCTGCGGGCCTGGATGGAAGCGAACCTCCCTCCCTCCTCCGAGCGCACCGAGCGGGTGACGTCCTCCGCCCACATCCCCGAGTGGGCCCGGGCCTGGCAGCGCAAGCTGTTCGACAACGGCTGGCTCGTCCCCGGCTGGCCACCGGAGTACGGCGGCCGCAACGCCACGCCGGTGCAGCAGATGGTCTACTTCGAGGAGCTCGCCAACCTGGGCGTCCCGCGCAGCTGCAACCCCCAGGGCCTGTCCATCATCACCCCCTCCATCCTCGACTGGGGCACCGACGAGCAGAAGGAGCGCTACGCGCTCCCCACGCTGAAGGCCGACATCAGCTGGTGCCTGGGCATGAGCGAGCCCGACGCCGGTAGCGACCTGGCGGGGCTGCGCACCCGCGCCGAGCTGCACGGCGACCACTTCGTGGTGAACGGCCAGAAGGTGTGGACGTCGGGGGCGCACCACGCCGACTACTGCTTCTGCTTCGTGCGCACCGACCCCGAGGCGTCCAAGCACGCCGGGATCAGCGTCCTCATCATCGACATGTCGACGCCGGGCATCCAGACGCGGCCCATCGCCGAGCTCACCGACCGCGAGCACACCGACTTCAACGAGGTCTTCTTCACCGACGTGGAGGTCCCGGCGGCCAACCTGGTGGGCGAGCTGCACCGCGGCTGGTCGGTGGCGGGCGGGTCGCTGGCGCACGAGCGCGGCATGCTGTGGATCAACGAGGCGACGGGGACCGAGAAGATCATCGAGCGCGTCGTCACCACCGCCACCACCCCCCTGCCCGGCGGCCGGCGGCTGGCCGACGACCCCGCCCTGCGGACGGTGGTGGCACGCGCCTACGTGCAGTCCCAGGCGCTCAAGCTGCTGGGGTACCGCGGGTTCGCGAAGTTCGCCAAGGGGATGGCCTCGCCCGAGCACTCGGTGCTCAAGCTCCTCGGGAGCGAGCTGCGTCGCGGCCTGGCGCTCGACGTCGGCGAGGCCCTCGGCGCCAACGGGCTCGACCTGTCCCGGCACGATGCGCCGTCGGTGGGTCGGGGCGACAGCGAGGCATGGCTCGTGCACTGGTTGCAGAGCTTCGCCGGCACCATCGCCGGAGGGACGTCGGAGATCCAGCGCAACATCATCGCCGAGCGCGTGCTCGGGCTGCCGCGCAGGTAGCGCGTGCTCGGGCTGGCGCGCCGGTAACGACGACAGGGGAGGCACCATGCCGAGCTACGGACCCGAGGTCCTGGGGCCCCCGCCCCGGGACCCGGCGCAGAGATACTGGGACCCCGACGTCCAGACCATGGACCCCGAGCGGTTGCGGGCGCTGCAGGACGAGCGCCTGGGCGTGCTGCTGCGCAAGGTCTTCGACACCCCGGTCCCGCTGTTCAAGGAGAAGCTCCTGTCCGCAGGCATCGGTGCGCCCGAGGACGTCAAGACGGTCGAGGACCTCCGCCACGTGCCGCTGACCATGAAGCAGGACCTGCGCGACTCCGAGGAGGCGACGCCGCCCTTCGGCGAGTACCGCTTCACCGATCCCCGCGCCGCGGTGCGGGTGGGGACCTCCACGGGGACGACGGGGACGCCGACCATCTCGTTGTGGACGCGGCGCGACCTGTGGATCGAGTACGAGTCCTCGGCGCGCACCTGGTGGCGCTACGGGTACCGGCCCGGGATGATCGCCACCCACGCCCACCCCGCCTACCTCTACGGCGGCGG
>Ga0307374_10010256_pt1 | contig 13623 bp, 14 predicted proteins | sample OX3MG_FD_202532 | JGI IMG/M metagenome (GOLD analysis project Ga0307374, IMG submission 202532) | Soil microbial communities from Risofladan, Vaasa, Finland - OX-3 | ecosystem: Environmental > Terrestrial > Soil > Coastal area > Acid sulfate soil | place: Finland: Risofladan, Vaasa | collected...
CGGCGTAGCCGCTCCGCGCTGCGAACTCGTATACGTAGAAGGGCGTGGGCGCGCACGCGCCGGCCGCCGCATCGAGATGACGCCAGATCGCGTCCGCGTCCAGCGGGAAATACGGCGGTGGGATCACAGCGACGCCGGCAGCACCGACGCTTGCGGCATGCTCGGCGAGCACGACGGTGTCGTGCGTGGTCTGCGCTCCGCAGTGGACGACGACGGCGAATCGATTGTGCGCGGCGGCGACGAACGCGTCGGCTGCCTGACGACGCTCCTCGACCGAGAAGAGGATGCCCTCCCCCGTGGTGCCGAGCGCAAGGATGCCGTCGAGCCCGGCACGGACGTAGAACTCGGTCACCGCGGCGATGCCGTCCTCGTCGATGGTGCCGCCGGCACCTGTCAACGGAGTCAACGCCGCCGCGAGAGTCCCGCGAACGTTCGTGCTGGCTGCCATCTGCCGCACGAGTGTAGCCCCGGTGGGACCGCGAGACGCCTCGATGCGATCAGACCGGAGCGATCGAGGCGACGTCGTAGCGCTCACGTCCGGGGGTGCGCCGGAGCAACAGGTCCGCGACGAGGCCGGTCCAGCCCGTCTGATGCGAGGCGCCGAGACCCCGGCCATTCTCTGCGTGGAAGTATTCGTGGAACGGGATGAGGTCGGCGAGGTCGGGACGCAGGTAGAGGTCGGTGCCAGCCACCACTGGTCGTCGGTCTTGCGCGTCCTTGAGGAAGATGGTCGTCAGGCGGCGCGCGAGGTCGTCGGCCACGGCGCCGAGATGCACCTGGGTCCCGGAGCCGTGCGGATACTCGACGGTCCATTCGTCGCCGAGAAAACGGTGGTACACGCGGAGCGCCTCGATGATGAGGTGGTTGGGGGGGAACCATACCGGCCCTCTCCAGTTCGAGTTGCCGCCGAAGAGCCGCGAGGTCGACTCCGCCGGTTCGTAGTCGAGGCGTGCGGTGATGCCGTCGATCTCCAGGTCGAGCGGATGCTCGGCGTGGTACTTCGAGAGCGCGCGCAGGCCGTGGTCGCTGAGAAACTCGCTCTCGTCGAGCACGTGGTCGAGGATGCGGCGCAGACGCTCAGGATCGACGATGGCGAGCAGCCGGTTCTCACGCGCATCAGGCTCGACCGCGAGGGAGACCGCGGCAGCGAAGCGTGGCTTGAGCTTCATGAAGAGACGCAGCCGCTCCGCGAAGTCGGGCAGCACGTGCAGCGTGTCCTGACCGAGCGTGGTGGTTGCACAGAGTGGAATGAGGCCGACAATCGAGCGCGCCTGTATCGGGATACGGGTGCCGTCCGCAAGGTGCAGGCTGTCGTAGTAGAAGCCGGCTGCCTCGTCCCAGAGCCCCTGCTCGTTCATCGCGGTCGCGATCGCGGCGAAGTGTTCGAAGAACTTCGTCGCCACGTCCTCATATGCGCGGTCCTGCGCGGCGAGCACGAGCGCCATCTCCAGCAGGTTGAGCGAGTACATCGCCATCCAGGCCGTGCCGTCCGATTGCTCGAGGTGACCGCCGAGCGGCGTCAGAGCCGACCTGTTGAACAGGCCGATGTTGTCGAGTCCCAGGAAGCCACCCTCGAAAATGTTGTTCCCCTCGGCGTCCTCCCGATTCACCCACCACGTGAAGTTGATGATCAGTTTGTGAAAGACGCGAGCGAGAAACGCGTGGTCGGTCGCGCCATCGATCTCGAACACGCGCAGCGCAGCCCAAGCGTGCACAGGGGGATTGACGTCGTCGAACGACCACTCGTATGCAGGCAACTGGCCGTTGGCGTGCATGTACCACTCGCGGCAGAGCAGGATGAGCTGTTCCTTCGCGAATACCGGATCGACGTGCGCGAGCGCAACGCACTGAAATCCCAGGTCCCAGGCCGCAAACCACGGATACTCCCAGGTGTCGGGCATCGACACGATGTCCGCGTTGTCGACGTGCCGCCATCCCGCGTTGCGGCCTACGAGGCGCTCCGCCGGGGGCGTCGGGCCCGCCGGATCGCCGTCGAGCCAGCGCGCGACGTTGTAGTGATAGAACTGCTTCGACCACAACATGCCGGCGAGCGCCTGTCGGGCGACGAGTTGCTCGTCAGCGCTGAGCGTGTTTCCGAGCACGATCGCGTAGAAGGCGTCGGCCTCAGCCTGCCGGAGTCGAAGGACCTCGCCGGCATCCGTCGTCGCAGCCGCCACGCCGTTCGGAGCGAAACGGAGCCGTATCGTCGCGGTCGCCCCGGCGTCAACGTGGAGCACGTAATGCAGGGCGGCCTTCGTCCCCGAGAGTGCGGGATTCACGCTCGCGGAGCCGGCAACGACATGATCGTTGATCGCATCCTTCGGGAAGGCGCTGCGCGACGCCGATCCCCAGAGGCGCTCCGCGTTGCTCTCGTTGTCACAGAACAGAGGGGTCGGGCTTCCGTCGCCACTCAGGAACCGGCTGCCGATGACCGTGTGGTCAGCGACGATGCGGTCGTTCTCCCACCGCATCGATGGGACGGTGTCGGTGATGCCCCACGCCCACGTGTTGCGAAACCAGACCGTCGGGAGCACATGCAGCGCTGCCGTGGCAGTCCCTGCGTTGCGCGCGCGCACCTCGATGCAGAAATCGTCGGGCGAGTCCTTGGCGTAGTCGACGGTGATGTCCCAGAAGCCCGAGTTGAGCACGCCGGTGTCCGCCAGCTCGTACTCCGGATCGAGCGTCGTTCGGCGCCCGTTCTCCGCAACGAGGTCGTCGTAGGGGAAGGCGGTCTGCGGGTAGAGGTAGCGCCATCGCATCCAGGAGTGCGTCGGCGTCGAGTCGACAAACCACCAGTATTCCTTCGCGTCCTCACCGTGATTGCCCTGCGGGCCGGTGAGCCCGAAGATCCGCTCCTTCAGGATGGGGTCGACCCCGTTCCAGAAGGCGAATGCCATGCAGAGCAACTGGTGCTCGTCGCAGAGTCCGCCCAGGCCGTCCTCGCTCCAGCGAAACGCTCGTGACCGTGCGTGCTCGTGGGGAAGGTAGTTCCACGCATCGCCGTTTGCGCTGTAGTCCTCGCGCACGGTGCCCCAGGCCCGCTCGCTGAGGTACGGCCCCCAACGGCGCCAGAGCGCGGGGGTCTCGCGCAGCCGCCCACGCTCGGGGTCCTCGTTGCTCACGTCAGGTTCGCGACGATAGCACCCGAGCGGGGAGGCCGCAGCGGCCGCTCACTGTCAGGAGGGCCGCCCGGAAGTCCGGCGCGTGAGGGATGTCGGGCGCTCTTGACACTGCCGATCTGCCTATCCTAGAACTGCGCCATGGCTCCAGCTATTTGCACGCCGACTGCTCCATCCCGATGAACGCCGACGAGATCGTTCATCTCTCGCGCCGCTACACGCTGTACGACTGGCAGGCGCAGGACAACGCCAATCCCATCCCAGTCGATCACGCCGAGGGCGTCTACTTCTACACGCCGGACGGCAAACGCTATCTGGACTTCAACAGCCAGTTGATGGGCGTCAACATCGGTCACGGCGACAAACGCGTCATCGCCGCAATCACGCGCCAGGCGGAAAAGCTCGCGTACATCAGCCCGTTCATGGCCCACGAGGCTCGAGCCGTCCTCGGACAGAAGATGGCCCAGATCCTGCCGGGAGACATCGAGAAGGTGTTCTTCACGCTCGGTGGTGCCGAGGCCAACGAGAACGCCGTCCGCATGGCTCGCGCCGTCACCGGGCGGCAGAAGATCCTTGCGCGATATCGCTCGTATCACGGGTCCACGAGTGGAGCGATCACCCTCACCGGCGATCCGCGACGCTGGCCCAACGAGCCGGGGATCCCCGGCGTCGTGCACGTGCTCGACCCGTACCACGGCCTCGGCCGCCCCGTCGACAGCGCCGAGCGGTCCCTGACGTACCTCGAGGAGACGATCCAGCTCGAGGGGCCGAACACGATCGCCGCCTTCATTCTCGAGCCGGTGACCGGCACCAACGGGATCCTCATCCCGCCGGACGGCTACCTCAAAGGCGTTCGCGAGCTGTGCGACCGCTACGGCATCGTCATGATCGCGGACGAGATCATGACCGGGTTCGGGCGTACCGGTGAGTGGTTTGCCGTGAACCACTGGGGTGTGGTGCCGGACATCATCACGATGGCGAAGGGCTTGACGTCGAGCTATGTGCCGCTGGGTGCCGTCGGCATACGACCGCACATCGCCGAGTACTTCGACAAGCACGTGTACTTCGGTGGCCTGACCTACAACAGCCATCCGCTCGCATGCGCGGCCGCGATCGCCACTCTCGACGTCTACGTCGAGGACAAACTCATCGAGCATTCCTCACAGATGGGCGAGTTGATGGGTGCGCACCACCAGGCGCTGCTCCGCGACCATCCCTCGGTGGCGGCGGTGCGGAACATCGGCCTCTTCGGCGTGCTCGAGCTGGTGCGCGATCGCACGACGATGGAGCCGATGGCGCCGTTCAACGGCAACAGCGATGAGATGCGCGCGTTCGACCGATATCTCCTCGATCACGGCGTGTACACGATGGTGCGCTGGTGGGACGTCATGACCAACCCGCCGCTGTGCATCACGGAAGCGGAGCTGGACGAGGGGTTCGCAGTCATCAACGAGGCGCTCGCGATCGCCGACAAGTCGGTCACGACGTAGCGGGGCAGTTGCAGCAATCAAGGTGAGAACTCGTGTGGTATGACCGCAAGGTGCTGCCCAGACGAACAGCCAGTGCCTGATACGTACCGCGGCGGCGCGGGAGGAGGGCATCCCACCTCCTTTGGGGTTCACGAATCGGAACGTGTCATTGCGGTTGTCGAGGACGATTTCCCGAGCACTGCCCTGCTGACTCCACATGCCGGCGTCCGCTATGTCTTCATAGGGCATGGCTCGCCGGCACCGAGGGAGGCGCTCCAAGCCGACGCGGTGTTCACGTGGGACCCGAGCGACCCATTTCTGCGCGACAACTGGTCCCGGCTCACGAACCTTCGCTGGGTGCATGCATCCAGTGCGGGCGTGGATCGGCTGCTCTTCACTGAACTCGTGGACAGTGACGTCGTCCTCACGAGCTCGCGCTACGTCTTCGACACAGCACTCGCCGAGTATGTCATCGGCATGATGCTCATGATGAGCAAGGACCTTGGCGCAACGCTCTTGTTCCAACGCGAGCATCGCTGGGTCAGGCGCGAGAGCGACACGCTGCACGGTAAGGTTGCGGTGCTCGTCGGTGTCGGACCGATCGCGCGCCAGGTCGCGCGTTTTGCGACGGCGTTCGGCATGGTGGTGCACGGCATCGGGCGTACGGCGCGCGCTGACGATCCGGACTTCGGCGACATCACCACGCCGGACACCATGCAGACGTTGTTCGCGGTCGCCGACTATGTGGTGATGGTGCTGCCGAAGACGCCGGCAACCGAAAAACTCGTCGACGCGCCCGCGTTGGCGGCGCTCCAACCGTCTGCACGCCTGATCAACGTCGGCAGGGCGTGGTCGCTCGACCAGGATGCGCTGGTTCGAGCGTTGCGCGATGGACGGCTGGCGGCTGCCGCGCTTGATGTCGTCACGCCTGAGCCGCTTCCCGCCGACGACCCGCTTTGGGACACACCGAACCTGTTCATCTCACCGCACATGTCCGGCGACCACCGCGGCTGGCAAGCGGACATCGCCAGACTGTTCGACATCAATCTCGAGCTGTGGCTGCGCGGCGAGCCGCTGCGCAACGTCATTGACAAACGCCTGGGCTACGCACCCGGGCATTGAGGGGGATCCGACCATGGACGGACAGCGACGGCAGATCAACGGGCCTGGTCGACATCGACTCGTGGTCGACGGCGGCCAGATGGCGCTGTGATGCGAATCGGGGTCGTCGGGATCGGGAAGATGGGTCAGCCGATCGCTTCCCGTCTGCTCGCCGCCGGCAATGAGGTCTCGATCTGCAACCGCTCGCGGAATGCCGCGCTCGAGGCACTCGCCGAACGCGGCGCCACGGTGTGTGCATCGCCTGCCGAGCTGGCGCCGGGAGTCGACGTGATCCTCACGGCGCTCCCGACAGAGGACACCGTGCGCGATGTCTATGCGGAGATGGCCGCCGTCGCGGTCGCCGGTCAGCTCTACGTCGACCACTCGACGGTGAGCATCAACCTCAACCGTTGGTGCGCCGAGCAGGTCGGCGCACGGCACGCGTCCTTTCTTGACGCTCCGGTCTCGGGTGGGCCGGCAGGAGCCGACGCGGGCACGCTGACGGTGATGGTCGGCGGCGACGAGGTGACGTTCAACCGCGCGCTGCCGGTCCTCGAGCAGTTCGGATCCAAGATCCGGCTGTGCGGGCCGGTCGGCAGCGGTCAGGCGATCAAGCTCGTCAACCAGTTGCTCGTGGCGGTGCACACGACCGCGTCGGCCGAGGCCGCGGCGCTCGCAGTGCACCTCGGCGCGGATCTCAGCACGGTGCAGGACGTCATCGGCACATCGTTCGGCAGCTCCGCGATGTTGCTGCGCAACCTGCCACGCTTCATCGCGCAGGACTTCAGCCCGGCCACCCCGATCGGCCTCATCGCCAAGGACCTGTCGATCATCCACCGTGAAGCTGCGAACGCGGGAGTCCAGCTCCTGCTCGGCAGCGTGGCCGAACAATGCTTCCGTGACGCCGGGGGCAGAGGCTGGACTGGGGAGGATATGGCCGCAGTCGTGAAGTTCTGGGACGCGGGCGGATCGGAGGGCTGACATGCCGGTGTTCGCCGCCAACCTGAGCATGCTCTGGCAGGAGCTGGGTCCATACGACCGCTTCGCCGCCGCCTCCGCGGCCGGGTTCCGCCACGTCGAGATGCTCTTTCCCCATGAGCTCGACGCCGATCGCCTCGAGGGAACGCTCAACCGCTTCGATCTCGAGATGGTGTCGTTCGACCCGGCGCCCGGCAACTGGTCGCAAGGCGAGCGCGGCCTCCTGACGCTGCCCGGGCGGGAGATGGAGTTCCTGCACGGCGTCCGCGAGGCGATCAAGCTGGCCCGGCTGCTCGGCACGACGCGTCTCAACACGCTGGTCGGGATCCCGCCGCCGACGGTGAGCCGCGCTGATGCTCGCGAGACCGCGGTCGCCAACCTCAAGATGGCAGCCCCGCTGGCGCGTGCAGCGGGCGTCACGCTGCTCGTCGAGGGAATCAACAACATCGACATCCCCGGGTACTGGGCGGGAACGGTGGCGGCCGCCGTGGAGTTGGTCGAGGCGGTCGATGATCCGAACGTCCGGCTCCAGTTGGACCAGTACCATGCGGGCATGGCCGGCGAGGACGCGATCGAGTGTCTGCACGCGCACCTGCCGCTCGTCGCGCACGTGCAGATCGCCGACGTCCCGGGCCGTCACGAGCCGGGGACGGGATCGCAGCCCATCGAGGAGTTCCTCGACGACCTGGACCGCGTCGGCTACGAAGGCTACGTGGGACTCGAATACCGGCCGCTCGCAGACACGCCGAGCAGCCTGCAGTGGCTCAGGGCCTACCGCGCCGAACGGGGATGACGTGAGCGAGCGGATCCGCCGCGTCCGTGCCAACGAGCTTTCGGACGGGCCGGCGACCCCGGGAATGGCCCGTCACCAGGCAGTGGCGACCGATCTCGTCTGGGCCGGACTGGTGCACACCGATCCGGGCGCCGTGTCCGCTTGGCACCATCACGGCGATCACGAGTCGGTCATCTACGTGCTCAGCGGAGCGTTGCGCATGGAGTGCGGCCCGCGCGGGGAGGACGTGTTCGACGCCCAGCCGGGTGAGTTCATCCATGTGCCGCCGTACAGCATCCACCGCGAGGGAAACACGACGGACCAGGTGGCGACTCTCGTGGTCACGCGCAGCGGGCACGGGGAATCAGTGCTCAACGTGGACGGACCCGAAGGCGGCGTATCGTCACGCCTCGGCGACTCAGCGAGCTGACCAGCGCCGACGACCGAGGAGCAGCACCGCATGGCAGCAGCGAATGATCCCGCGCACGGATTCGCCTCCATCGACGAGCCGGCTCCGCTCGCGCTCATGGACGGCATCCGTGTCCGTGCGGTGAATGGCGAGCGCATCGTCGCGCACACGAACCTCTACTGGACCTATCAGACCGCCCCGGGCCGGACGGCCGGAACCGTCGAGACCAAGGACGTCGACTTCAGGAGTTAGACGGACCGCAGGAGGTCGTGCATATCCTCGAGCATCCTGTCCGCGAGGCGAAGAAACCTCCGGGCGCGCCACGCCGCCTCGGTGGGCTCGGCGGTTCCGACAAGCACGGGAATGACCGCCTCCTTGATGGTGATCAGCAGTGCTTCCAGATCAGCGATCAGGTCCATGACGGGCGCCAACGCATCGTCCTGCTCTCTCAATAGTCCCCCCTCAGGTCCGCCCCGACAGGCCGTTCCCCAACGGTTGCTGCCCCACGGTCCGCCGATGATGCCGGTCGGCACCGAGTTCATCTTCGCACACTTTTGGTGTGTTCGATGCGTTTGATCTTGTTCCATGCGCTGGCGACGGTGATGGCGCTACCCGATGCGACGCCAGCTGAAACCGCTGAGCGACCAGACCTCGACCGGCGCCGGATTCGACGCCGTCTCCGACACCGGTGAACCGAGCAGGAGCAGCTGACCGCGATCGGCGTCGGTGACCTCGATGCCACCGCGCACCGGCAGCGCGGCCGTCCGCATCCCCACCCAGCTGCGACCGGTCCAGCCGGCGAGCTCGGGCTCTGCCGGCTCCGCATATCCGCACGTGCAGAGGACGAGCCGGCCAAGGGACGGATCGAACGCCATCGTCGAGCCGTCGAGCGGAGCAGGCGTTGTCGCGTCCAGCTGTCTCCAGGCGCTGCCGTCCCAGCGCCATGTGGAGTCCACAGCCCCAGTTGGTGACGGCGTCCCGGAGCAGCAGCCGACCGCGGTCACCGCTCCCGTGGCCGGATCGGACCACATCGGGTTGTAGAACCACGCGCCCGGGAGTCCGCCCGCGGACGGGCGGCGCCAGTGGGATCCGGTCCAGACCCAGGTAGCACCCGACCCGGTGCCGCCCAAGCCGATGACGAGCACCATCTGCCGCTGCGCCGAGTCCCAGGCCATATCCGAGCCCTCGCCCGCCGCAGGCCCGTCGGCGCCGAAATCGACCTCGTTCCAGGTGACCCCGTTCCAGGACCATGTGTCGTTCACCGCGACGCCGTCCTCAGTACGGCCGCCGAAGACGAGCACCGACTTGCTGGCGGGGTCGTAGGCAGCCGATGCGCCGAAACGCCCCGACGGGCTGACCTGCGGGTGCGCGAGCGTCCACGAGGATCCGTTCCACAGCCACGTGTTGTTGCCGTTGTCCTCGCCACCGAACAGGACCACGTCATGGGTCGCGAGATCGTCCGCAACGGCAAAGGAGGTTCCGACCTCAGGCACGGCAGGGATGGGGCTCGGTGCGACCCGCGGGGGCACCAGGGAGGTCGGCGCGGGCGGGACCGGAAGTGGGTGCTGACCGAGCGAGATGACGACGCCCACCGTCCCGGCCGCGGCGACGATCGCAAAGAGCGCGAGCGCCGGGGAACGTCCGGACCGGGGCGGCAGCGCGGTATGCGTCTTTCTGTTCTGCATGGCGTGTGCACACCCAATGTGCCACGCCGACACGCAGTTGTCGCGCCGGCTCGTGACGATCGAAGCATGCTCCCTGATCCGCGACGAGGGCGTCGTCAAGCCCTGGCCGCGCGACGGCGCGAAGCCCCGCTACCACCATCACTCCCTGGAGCTGGACGGGTGGCAGTACTGGACCATGGACGACGTCCTTGCCGACACGGAGCTGATCAATCGCGCACGGGTGGACGACCCGACGAGCGCGTGGCGCGGCGGCCTACTCGCCGAGGACCAACCGCTCCGCTGGCACACGTCCCTCGAGCAGCGGGATGAGCAGCTGCGGCAGCTGCACGGGCGAGAACCGTTCAGCACTCGTCTGCAGCTCGTCTGGCGTCCACCATCGGTATTCCCGGACGATGCCGGCCTCCTCGGCGTCGAGGCCGCTGGTGTCGACGACATGCTCGCCGATTCGGACGAGGAAGAAGCGCTCGAGGTGACGCTCGTCGACGTCCTTCCAGCGAAAGATGTGGTCGCGCGTCCAGACCGGCGCCGGTAGCGCAGCGGGGTCGACGACCAGCCCGATCTCCTCTGCCAGCTCGCGGGCGATTGCCGCCTCGTCTGACTCGCCCGGCTCGACTCCTCCGCCCGGGGCGAACCACCACGCCTCGCGATCAGGAAGCGTCGCGTGGAAGAGGACGAGCCGGTCGGAGCGATCGACGACGAGCGCGCGTACCGCGTGTCGGATCTGCGGCTCGACGTCCGGAATGGCTAGAGGTTGCCCCGGGCCGCCTGCTCGCGCTCGATCGACTCGAACAGCGCTTTGAAGTTGCCCTTCCCGAAACCCTTGCAGCCCTTGCGCTGGATCACCTCGAAGAAGAGCGTCGGACGGTCGCCGACCGGTCGCGTGAAGATCTGGAGCAGGTAGCCGTCGTCGTCGCGGTCGACGAGGATGCGCAGCGAACGCAGACGGTCGATGTCCTCGTCGATGCCGGCTGCACGGTCGCCGAGCGCGTCGTAGTACCCGCCGGGCGTGTCGAGGAATTCCACGCCACGGTCGGACATCTGCTGCACCGTGCCGACGATGTCGTCGGTGTGGATCGCGATGTGCTGAATGCCGCTCCCGCGGTAGTAGTCGAGATATTCCTGGATCTGCGACTTCTTGAGTCCGACGTGCGGCTCGTTGATCGGCATCGTGATCATCGTCCTGGGGTCGCGTGCGACCTTCGAGCGCAGCGCGCTGTACTGCGTCGCGATGTCCTGCTCGTCGAATTCCTGGAAGACGGTGAAGCCGAACACCTCGGAGTAGAACGACACCCAGTCGTCCATCTTCCCTGTCTCCACATTGCCGACCGTGTGATCGATGAAGCGCAGGCCGACGCCGCCGCCGCTCCGGTTGTCGGCGCGATACCCGGGCCAGAACACGCCGGTGTACTCGTCGCGCTCCACAAAGGTGTGGATCGTGTCGCCGAACGTGGCGATCGATGCTGAGGTGACGACGCCGTGCTCGTCTTCGGCACGGCTCGGTTCGGCGATGCTGCGCGCGCCGCGAGCGGTCGCCGCCTCGTATGCCGCGGTGGCGTCCTCGACCCGAAGCGCGATCCTGTGCACTCCGTCCCCGTGCAGGCGCACGTGGTCGGCAACATCGCCCTCGGGCTGCAGCGGCGCGGTGAGGACGAGGCGGACCTTGCCCTGCTGGAGGACGTAGCTCGCCCGGTCGCGGACGCCGGTCTCGGGTCCGGCGTACGCGATGACGTCGAAGCCGAACGCCCGGCGATAGTGGTATGCGGCCTGGCGCGCGTTGCCGACCCACAGCTCCACATGATCGGTGCCCTCGAGCACCGGGACGGCAGCCTCGGCGACCTGTGTCATCTGCGTCTATTGTCGCTTCTGTGCTCGAAGAGCGTCCAGGATGCGGCCGGGGCGCGGAATGCAGCGCCTCTACAATGGAGATGAGATGACCACCCAGGCGATGGCCGCGGATCCCCGGGAAGCCGAGTTCCAGCGGCTGATCGACGCCGATCAGCGCATCGAGCCGCGCGACTGGATGCCGGACGCATACCGGAAGAGCCTCATCCGCCAGATCGCGCAGCACGCTCACTCCGAGATCATTGGGATGCAACCGGAGGGAAACTGGATCACCCGTGCCCCCTCGCTACGGCGCAAGGCGATCCTCATGGCCAAGGTGCAGGACGAGGCCGGGCACGGGCTGTATCTGTACTGCGCCGCCGAAACGCTCGGGGTCGATCGAGCCGAGCTCATCGACCTCCTCGACGCCGGCCGCCAGAAGTACTCGAGCATCTTCAACTACCCGACGCTCACCTGGGCCGACGTCGGCGCCATCGGGTGGCTGGTCGACGGCGCCGCGATCACCAACCAGATCCCGCTCTGCCGCTGCTCGTACGGGCCGTATGCGCGAGCGATGGTGCGCGTCTGCAAGGAGGAGTCCTTCCATCAGCGACAGGGTTTCGAGTCGCTGTACGCGCTGTCGCACGGCAGCCCCGAACAACACGCGATGGCGCAGGACGCTGTCAACCGCTGGTGGTGGCCGTCGATCGAGATGCTCGGCCCCCCTGACACGGAGTCGACCCACAGCGCGCAGTCCATGGCGTGGGGGATCAAGCGTTTCTCCAACGACGAGTTGCGCCAGCGATTCGTCGACATGGTCGCGCCTCAGGCAGTGGTCCTCGGGCTCACGCCGCCCGATCCCGACCTTCGATGGAATGAAGAGCGCGGACATTACGACTTCGGCGCGCCGGACTTCGAGGAGCTCCGCCGCGTCGTGAGTGGCGACGGCCCGTGCAACCGGCAGCGAGCCGCCCATCACCGCAAGGCGCAGGAGGACGGCGCCTGGGTGCGCGATGCCGCGGCCGCATACGCCGGCAAGCATGCCGCTGCGGAGCACGCCGCGTGAGCACCGACACGCAGCAGCCGCTCTGGGAGGTGTTCATCCGCAGCAAGCGAGGTCTTGCCCACAACCACGTCGGCAGCCTGCACGCCGCGGATGCCGAGATGGCATTGCGGAACGCGCGCGACGTCTACACGCGGCGGATGGAGGGCGTGAGCATCTGGGTGGTGCCGTCGTCGCTGATCACCGCGAGCTCCCCGGATGAGAAGGACTCGTTCTTCGATCCGGCCGCCGACAAAGCGTACCGGCACCCGACGTTCTACTCGATCCCGAAGGAAGTGCAGCAGCTGTGACCCTCGTGGTCGCCGACGCGGCGGCCGTGTACACGTTGCGCGTCGCGGATGACTGCCTGGTGCTCTCGCACCGGCTTGCGCAGTGGTCGTCGCTCGCACCGACCCTCGAGGACGACATCGCGCTGACGAACATCGCGCTGGACCTCCTCGGCCAGGCGCGCGCGATGTACGCGCGCACGGCCGAGCTCGACGGCACCGGCCGGTCCGAGGATGACTACGTGTTTCTCCGCGACGAGCGCGAGTTCGTCAACTGTCTCCTCGTCGAGCAGGAGAACGGCGACTTCGCGATGACGATCGTCCGCCAGCTGCTCTGCTCGACCTTCCACCTCGCGCAGTGGCAGGCGCTCGAACGCTCAACCGACGAGCAGGTCGCCGCCATCGCCGCCAAGGCGGTGAAGGAGTCGACGTACCACCGCGACCATGCCACCGACTGGACCATGCGCCTTGGCGACGGGACCGACGAGAGCCATCAGCGCATGGAGACTGCGCTTGCCACGCTGTGCCCATACACCACCGAGCTGTTCGAGACCGACGACGTCAATCGTGACGTCGTCGCGCGGCGTATCGCACCCGATCCGGCGATCCTCGGCCTCGAGTGGGAGGCATACATCGACAAGGTGCTGAGCGCCGCAACGCTGCAGCGTCCGGAGGGAACCTGGACGCCGACCGGCGGCCGCCGAGGGCTGCACACCGAGCCGTTTGGGTACATGGTTGCTGAGATGCAGCACCTTCATCGATCGCATCCGGGGCAGACGTGGTGACCGGCGTCGAGGAGATTCGCCACATTGTCGGCGGGATCCCCGACCCGGAACTTCCGGCACTCACCATCGAGGATCTCGGGATTCTCCGAGACGTTCGCGTCGATGCCGCAGGCGCGATCGTCGTCGACATCACGCCGACGTACTCGGGATGCCCG
>Ga0307374_10010257_pt1 | contig 13620 bp, 10 predicted proteins | sample OX3MG_FD_202532 | JGI IMG/M metagenome (GOLD analysis project Ga0307374, IMG submission 202532) | Soil microbial communities from Risofladan, Vaasa, Finland - OX-3 | ecosystem: Environmental > Terrestrial > Soil > Coastal area > Acid sulfate soil | place: Finland: Risofladan, Vaasa | collected...
GGGCGGTGGACCGAGGCGGGGCCGGGCCTCCGGCCGGACCGGCTCAGGTCCCCCGCGTGGTCGTGGGCGCCCCGGTCGTGGTCGTGGGCGCCCGGGTCGTGGTCGTCGCCGGAGGCACCGTGGTCGTGGTGGTCGGCGTGCCCGCCGGCGGGACCGTCGGCGGCGGGGTCGTCGAAGGCTGCGACTTGGCGGTCGGCAGGGTCACGCCGGCCGACACCGGGTTGGTCTGCAGGTACTGAAAGATGGACTTCACCGCCGGTGCGGCCGCCGCCGACCCGTAACCGCCCTGGTCCACCATCGCCAGCACCACGTACTGCGGGTTGGGCTCGGGACCGAAGCCGACGAACCACGCCGTGGGCTCCTTGTGGCCGGTCACCTGTGCGGTCCCGGTCTTGCCGGCGATCCGGAAGGCGTTGAGGTCGAAGGCCGGGGCCGTGCCCTCAAAGGTGGAGTAGGCCGTCCCGCGCGGGTCGTCGACCACCCCTTCGAAGCCCTGCAGGAGGGGACCGGTGATGGAGGGCGGCAGGCTGACGTGCCCGGTGACCCTGGGGGCGATCCTCTTCACGACGCTGCCGTTCGGGCCGACGACGGCCGCGGCCACCTGGGGCTGGTAGCGGGTTCCCCCGTTGGCGAACGTGGCGTAGGCGGTGGCCATCTGCAGCGGGGTCAGCTCGGCGTTCTGGCCGAAGGCCATCTCGATGTTGTCGCCCACCGTCCAGATGTTGCCGTTGGGGAAGCCCTTGGGATCCTGCTGGTAGAGCTTCCTCTGGATGGTCGGGCTGTTGATGTAGCCGACGTTCTCGAACGGCAGGTCGATGCCGGTGGGGCTGTCGAGCCCGTACTGGATGCCGACGTCCTGAATGCCCTGGTCGCCGTACTTCGCCCGGTTCTGCCAGAAGAGGTAGCCCAGGTTGTAGAAGTAGTAGTCGTCGGACTCGGTCAGGGCCAGGGGCATGTCGACCAGCCCGTTGGCGACGCCCTGGTCGTCGTGGAACGCGCAGCCCGACGTGCAGTTGGGGACGACGAAGGTCCCCGTGTCGAGCAGGTACTGCCCGGCGCTGTAGATGCCCGTCTGGAGCGCCGCGGTGGCGGTGACGAGCTTGAAGGTCGAGCCCGGTGGGTACAGCCCCTGGATGGCGTTGTTGTTCTCGGCGCCGGCGGCGTTGATTGCGTTGAGGTTCGCCTGGCTGATCCCCCCGACGAACTGGTTGAGGTCGTAGCTGGGATAGGACGACATGGCCAGCACCTGGCCGTTGTTGACGTTCATGACGATGACCGCGCCGCTCGTCGCCGGGGGGTGGATCCCGCCGTTGAGCGGGTCGGTGGTCTGGCGGTCGGCCATGATGTCGGCCTGCAGGGCCTGCTGTGCCACGGCCTGCAGGTTGGCGTCGATGTTGGTCACCAGGGTGTCGCCCTGCTGGTAGTTGGTGTTGCCGAGGGAGCCGACCACGTTCCCTTGGGCGTTGACCTCCAGCACCTGCTTGCCGGCGACGCCGCGCAGGTACTGCTCGTACTCGGACTCGAGGCCGGACTTCCCGATCTGGCTCGCCGGGGTGTAGCCCTGGTTCGGGTGGGCGGCGAGCTGCTGTCCCGTGATGTCGCCCACGTAGCCGAGCATGTGGGCGGCCAGGGTGCCCCCCTGGGGGTAGCTGCGCTGGGTCATCTGCTCGACCGAGACCCCGGGGAACTCGGCCGGATTGGTCTGGAGGTACTGCACGGTGGCCGCCGGCGCGTTCTGCAACAGTGGAACCGGTTGGTACACGCTGTACTGGACGCTCTCGAGTTGCGCCTGCACGTAGGCGGGGGTCTGGCCGATGAGGGCCGCCACCCGGGCGATGACGTCGGGGTGCTGGGCCGCCGACGCCCGCGACAGCACGATGACCTCTTGAACCTGGTTGTTCACGAGAACGGTGCCGTTGCGGTCGACGATGTCGCCCCGGGGCGCGGGCACCACCACCGTCCGGATCCCGTTGGCGTTCACCGCCGCCGTGTAGTTCTTGTGGTCGATGATCTGCAGCGCCCACAGCCGCAGGACCAGCACCCCGAACAGGGCGAGCACGATCATGGCGATGATGTTGAGCCGGAGGAACGGCCGGGACGGCTGGTCCTCGGGCGAGGCGACCAGGGAGGCCACGCTGACGTTCTTGCGCTGGTGGATGCGCGGCTGGCGCACCCGCGTGCCGCGGCCCGCCCGCCGGGGACCACCCTTGGCGGGCTTGGGGTAGAGGTGGTCTCCTCTGATCGGATGGCGAAGGGACCGCCTGGTCACCACCGGGCTCCGGACGCCAGCGTCCGGCGTCGGCTGGTGGGCTCCGAGCCGAGCGCCCGGCGCATCGTCCGCACCGTCGGGAGGACCAGCAGGGCGTTGACCCCCGCCACCACGGCGACCACCGACCCGAGGTCCACCCTGAGCATCTGCTCCTGTCCGAGCACGGCACCCAGCACGGCGTACAGCATGACCGCTGCGGTGCTTCCCGCGAGCGCGGCCACGATGGAGAGCCACGGCCCCGACGTGCTCAACCCCGCGGTGGCCCGGCCCACGCCGAAGCCCAGCAGGCAGCCCACCAGCGCGGTCAGGCCGAGGGGCGTGGGCAGGAACAGGTCGACGCCCAGGCCGGCGACGAAGCCGACGAGGGCGCCCTCCTGGGGCCCGGCGGTCAGGCCGGCGGCGATCGGCAGCAGCCACACCAGGTCGGGGTGGACACCGGCGATCCGGAGATCGAGCCCGACGGTGGACTGCGCCAGCAGCACCACCGCGATGACCAACCCCACCCGCGGGGCGGCGCGAAGGCTCACGGCGCGCTCGGGGGGACGCGCCCCGGCGAGGCGGGGGCCGCGCTCATGAGGCGGGGACCCACTGCACGACGTCGACGTAGGCGAGGGCGCCCAGGTCGGCCAGCGGGCTCACCTGCGCGGTGATCTCGGCCCCCCCGGCGCTCACCCGGGTGCCCGTGACCCGGCCGACCGGGATCCCCGCCGGGTACTGGGCGCCCTGCAGGCCGCTGGTGTAGAGGCGGTCGCCCTTCCGGAGCGCGGTGGTCGCCGCCACGAAGACCGCCGTCATCGGACTGCCGGGACCCTGACCGTCGAGCACCGCGGTCGCGCCGTGGGAGCCGGTGCCGACCACCACCCCCACCTTCGACTGCCCGTCGGTGATGAGCTGCACGATCGACGAATGGTGGTTGGCCTGCACCACCTGGCCGACGAGGCCGCCGGCGCCGACCACCGGCATGGCGTAGCCGACCCCGTCGGAGCGCCCCTTCCCGATGGTGATGTCGACGTCGAAGTTGGAGACGTCGATCTGGGTGGTCTGGGCGGAGACGGTGGGCTGGGCGCCGAGGAACGGGAGGTGCTGGAGGGCCAGGATCTCCTGGAGCTGGCGCTGCTCGAACGGCCGCTCGGCCTCGGCCATCCGGAGCCGGCCGATGGTCGCCTGCAGCTTCTGGTTCTCCGTCTGCAGCGAGCCGTAGTCGACCGCTCCGGCGAAGAAGTCCCCGACCGGGCGCAGCAGATCGTTGACCCCGTTGCGCAGCGGCGAGAACACGTCGCTCGCCAAGGACTTCACCCCGGCCGAGAGGTGATGGGTCCCGTTCGTCTGGTCGATGGTGATGATCGTGAACGACACGAGCACCAGCACCACGACCGTGGTCAGCGTGCGGCGCGACCGCCGTGGCCTGGCCACCCCGAGAGATCCGGTTGCCTCGTCAGCGCGACGACGACGTGATGAGCACCCGCTTCAGTGCCTCGAACTCCTCGAGGCACTGCCCACTGCCGATGGCGACACAGTTCAACGGGTCACGGGCCACCACGATCGGCATCCCTGTCTCCTGCTGCAGCCGGGCGTCGAGCCCGTGCAGCAGCGCGCCACCGCCGGTCAGCACGATGCCCTGCTCCATGATGTCGGCCGCCAGCTCGGGGGGCGTCCGGTCGAGGGTGACCTTCACCGCGTCGACGACAGCGGCGACCGGCTCCTCGATCGCCCGCCGGATCTCCTCGGTCGAGATGACGATCGTCTTCGGGAGCCCGGTCACGAGATCACGGCCGCGGATCTCGGCGTGGAGCTCCTCCTCGAGCGGGTAGGCCGAACCCAGGGCGATCTTGATCTCCTCGGCGGTGCGCTCGCCCAGCGCCAGGCTGAACTCCTTCTTCACGAAGGTGACGATGGCCTCGTCGAGCTCGTCACCGCCGATTCGCACCGACTGGCTGCACACGATGCCCCCGAGGGAGATGACCGCCACCTCGGTCGTCCCGCCGCCGATGTCGACCACCATGTTGCCGGTCGGCTCGTGCACCGGCAGGCCGGCGCCGATCGCCGCGGCCATGGGCTCCTCGATGATGTAGGCCTTCCGGGCACCGGCGTACTCGGCGGCCTCCATCACGGCCCGCTGCTCCACCCCGGTGATGCCCGAGGGGACGCAGATCACCATGCGGGGCTTGGCGAACCGCCTCTGGTGCACCCGGTGGATGAAGTACCGCAGCATCTTCTCGCAGATCTCGAAGTCGGCGATCACGCCGTCCTTCAGCGGACGGATCGCCTGGATGTTGCTCGGCGTCCGGCCGATCATCCGCTTGGCCTCCGCTCCCACCGCGAGCGGCCGGCCGTCCTTGACGTCCACCGCGACCACCGAGGGCTCGTTGAGCACGATCCCCCGGCCGCGGACGTACACGAGGGTGTTCGCGGTGCCGAGATCAACGGCCATGTCCCGGCCCAACAGGTTCAGTCGGTTGTCGGCCATCGAACGCGAGGTCCTCCCGGGTGGCCCGCCAGGGCCTCTGATCGGCGTCGGCGGTGGCCTCAGGCTAGGGGACGACCAACGCCCGCACAAGGGCGGGCTGCCGATCAGCCCGGGGAGGGGGCCGGGAGGCCGGGAAAGAAGAGGTCGATCTCCCGCCGGGCGGCCTCGGTCGAGTCCGACCCGTGGACCAGGTTCTCGGTGGTGGCCAGGGCCAGGTCGCCCCGGATGGTTCCCGGAGCCGCCTCCCTGGGATCGGTGACCCCCATCATCGTCCGGACCACCTTGTGGGTGCCCTCGGGGCCCTCCACCACCAGCACGAAGGCGGGCGAACGGGTGATGAAGGCCACGAGATCGCCGAAGAAGTGCTTGCCCTCGTGCTCGGCGTAGTGGCGACCGGCGATCTCGGGGGTGATGCGCCGGAGGTCGGCGGCCACCAGCCGCAACCCCTTGCGCTCCAACCGCCCGACGATCTCGCCGACGAGGCCCCGCTCGACGCCGTCGGGCTTCACGATGACCAGGGTCCGTTCCACGAGTCGGGGACAGTAGCAGCCCAGCCGGCCGCTCAGGCCGCCGGGCCAGCAGCCCAGCCGGCCGCTCAGGCCCGGGACGCCCCCTTCAGCAGCATCTGGCGGGCGTCGGCCACCACGTACAGGGAACCGGCGACCAGGAGCAGCCCGTCCTCGGGCACCAGGGAACGGGCGAGGGCGACCGCCTCGCCGACCGTGCCGGCCACCGTCGCGGCCAGCCCCAGTCCCCGGGCCGCTTCGGCCACCACCTCGGCCGGCAGCGCCCTCGGCGACTCGGGTGCGCAGGCGACCACCGTGCGCACCCCGGCCGGGGCGAGGGCGCCGAGCATGGCGGAGGGGTCCCGGCCCCGGAGCATGCCCACCACCGCGACCACGTCACCGGCCACCCCGAACTCCTCGGCCACGGCCCTGCCGAGGGCCTCCATGCCGGCCACGTTGTGGGCGCCGTCCACCAGGGCCAGCGGCCGCCGTCCGACCACCTCGAGCCGCCCGGGGACGGTGACCGCGGCGAATCCCTCCCCCACCACCTCCTCGGTCAGCGGCGCCCCGAAGAACGCCTCGACGGCGGCCAGCGCGCAGGCGGCGTTCTCCCCCTGGTGGGGTCCGTGCAACGGGACCAGCACCTCGGCGTAGGTGGCACCCGGGGTGGCGAGGTCGACGAGCCGGCCGCCCACCGCCAACCGGTTGGCGGTGCACGCGAACTCCTCGCCACGCACCCAGATCTGCCCGGCGCCGGCGGCCAGGGCCACCGAACGGACGACCTCCACCAGCGAGGGCTCGCCCACGCCGATGACCACCCGGCTGCCCGGTTTCACGATGCCGGCCTTGTCGCCGGCGATCCCCTCGAGCGTGGGCCCGAGCACCTCCGTGTGGTCGTAGCTGACGTTGGTGACCACCGCGACGTCGGCGTCCACCACGTTGGTGGAGTCCCACGTCCCGCCCATGCCGACCTCGACCACCATGGCGTCGACGGCCACGTCGGCGAACCACCGGAGCGCACCCGCCGTCAGGAGCTCGAAGCGGGTCGGCCGCTCGCTCAGCATCGGCTCGAGCAGGGCCAGCGCGGCGAGGACCTCGGTGAACGACTCGTCGTCGATGGGGACCCCGTTGCGGGCGATCCGCTCGTTCACCCGCGTGAGGTTGGGGCTGGTGTAGGTGCCGACCGACAGGCCCGCGGCTCCGAGCAGAGCGGTCGACATGGCCGCGGTGGAGCCCTTCCCGTTGGTGCCGGTGACGTGGATCGTCGGGATGCCGCGCTGGGGGTCCCCGAGCAGCGCGGCCAGCTCCGTCATCCGCTCCAGCGTGGGCAGGGATCGCCGGGTCGGGGCGGTCGACTCGAAGTCGATGTGGGCGTCGAGCCAGGCGAGGCCCTCCCTCAGGGAGGCGAACGGCGGGGACGCCACTCGGGGATCAGGATGCGGCGCGGCGGCTGCGGGTGGCCTTGGCCGGCGGGTCCCCGAGGGGCACCAGGGTCGGGTTCACCCGGTCGAGCACGACGGCGCGGTCGATGACGCACTTGCCCACGTCGGTCCGGCTCGGCAGGTCGTACATGACGTCGAGCAGGACCTCTTCGAGGATGGCCCGCAGCCCCCGGGCGCCGGTGCCTCGGAGCAGGGCCTGCTCGGCCACCGCCTCGAGCGCGTCCTCGGAGAACTCGAGCTTGACCCCGTCGAGGTCGAACGTCCGCTCGTACTGGCGGGTCAGCGCGTTCTTCGGTTCCACCAGGATCCTGATCAGCGCGTCCTTGAAGAGCTGGCTCACCGCGCTCACCACCGGGAGGCGGCCGATGAACTCGGGGATGAGCCCGAACTTCATGAGGTCTTCGGGGAGCACGTGGCGGAGCACCTCGGTGTCGTCGCGCTCGGCCCGCTTGACCTCGGCGCGGAAACCGATCCCCTTGCGGCCGATGCGGCCCTCGATGATCTTGTCGAGACCGGCGAACGCCCCGCCGCAGATGAAGAGGATGTTCGTGGTGTCGATCTGAATGAACTCCTGGTGGGGGTGCTTGCGGCCGCCCTGGGGGGGCACCGACGCGGTCGTCCCCTCCAAGATCTTGAGCAGCGCCTGCTGGACCCCTTCCCCGGACACGTCACGGGTGATGGACGGGTTCTCGCTCTTGCGGGCGATCTTGTCGATCTCGTCGATGTAGATGATCCCGGTCTCCGCCCGCTTCACGTCGTAGTCCGCGGCCTGAATGAGCTTCAACAGGATGTTCTCGACGTCCTCGCCCACGTAACCGGCCTCGGTGAGGGCGGTGGCGTCGGCGATGGCGAACGGGACGTTGAGCATGCGGGCGAGGGTCTGGGCCAGCAGCGTCTTGCCACAGCCGGTGGGCCCGAGCAACAGGATGTTGGACTTGGAGAGCTCCACCCCGTCGTCGGCCGGCGGGCCGGCCTGCACCCGCTTGTAGTGGTTGTAGACGGCCACCGACAGGATCTTCTTCGCGTACTCCTGGCCGACGACGTAGTCGTTCAGGAATTCGAAGATCTCGCGGGGCTTGGGAAGGTCCTCGAAGTTCAGCTCGGTGGACTCGGTGAGCTCCTCGGCGATGATGTCGTTGCACAGGTCGATGCACTCGTCGCAGATGTACACGCCCGGCCCGGCGATGAGCTTCTTCACCTGCTTCTGCGACTTGCCGCAGAAGCTGCACTTCACCAGGTCCCCCCCTTCGCCGAACTTCGCCACCGTGCTCCCTCTCCGTCCTCGTGCCGACCCTGGTACCCGTCCGAGCGGTCCTACGCCGCCCCGATGGCCTCGAGCGTGGCCGTCTCGCGTGCGGTGATGACCTCGTCGATCACCCCGTAGGCGACGGCCTCGACGGCCGTCATGACGAAGTCCCGCTCGGTGTCCTTGGCGATCTTCTCGACGGGCTGGCCCGTGTCCTCGGCGAGCATCCCGGTCAACAGGTCCCGCATCCGGAGGATCTCCCTGGCCTGCAGCTCGATGTCGCTGGCCTGACCCTCCACGCCGCCGAAAGGCTGGTGGAGCAGGATCCGGGCGTGGGGCAGGGCGAAGCGCTTGCCGCGCGCCCCGGCCGCCAGCAGCACCGCGGCCGCCGACGCCGCCTGCCCGAAGCAGAAGGTGGAGACGTCCGGCTTCAGGAACTTCATCGTGTCGTAAATGGCGAACAACGCGGTGATGTCCCCGCCCGGGGAGTTGATGTAGAGGTGGATGTCCTTGTCCGGCTCCTCCGACTCGAGGAAGAGCAGCTGCGCGCAGACCAGGTTGGCGACCGTGTCGTCGATCGGCGTGCCGAGGAAGATGATCCGCTCCTTCAGGAGGCGCGAGTACAGGTCGTAGGCCCGCTCCCCCCGGTTGGACGATTCGACGACGGTGGGCACCAGGTAGTTGCGGGCAGCCATGCGGTCTCCGGGCGAGCTGCTCATCGTTCGGTCTCCTCGTTCGTCGCTTCGGCCTCTGCCAGCTCGTCCGGACCCTCTTGCCCGGCTCCCTGGTCGACCCGGAGATCGTCACGGGAAACCATGTTCCCTTGGTCGTCGACGAGCTCCACGTTGTCGAGCAGCCATGCCAGCGCCTTGGCTTTCCTCTGCTCCGAGCGTACCGCGACAGTCCTCCGAGTGCGGTCGAGCTGTTCCCGCAGCGCCGAGGGCTCCACCTCCATCCGGGCCGCCATGGCGGCCACCTCGGCGTCGAGCTCGTCGTCCTGTACGACCATCCCCCGGACGTCGGCAACCGCCCTGAGGGCCAGGTCGGCCTTCACCGCCCGGAACGCCTCCTGCCGCAGCTCCCCCAGGAGATCCTCCTGGGTGCGACCGGTCACGGTCAGCAGCTGGGCCAGGGAGATCCGCTGCTCCTCGAGCCGGTGGCCGAGGTCGTGGACCCGCTGGTTGAGCTCCTCGTCCACCAGGATGCCCGGGACCTCCTCGTCGTCCACCAGGCCGACGAGCTCGTTGAGCGCGTTCTCGCGCAGGGCCATCTGCGCCTGCACCACCTTCACCTGCCCGATCCGCCGGCGCAGGTCGTCGCGCAGCTCCGCCAGGGTGGCGAACTCCGACGCCTCGGCCGCCCACTCGTCGGTGAGCGCCGGCAGCTTCTTCTGCTTGACGTCCTTCACCAGGACCCGGAAGGCCACGCTCCGGTCGGTGCCGGGAGGGGTGGCTGCGAATGCCAGGATCCCCCCCGCCCCCGTGCCACGCAGCTGCTCGTCGAGCTCGGGGACGATGGTCCCGCTGCCCACCTCGTACAGCAGGTCGTCGACCGCGATGGCCTCCTCGCCGCCCGGACCGGTTCCCTTCACGTCGATGGTGAGGTGATCGCCGTCGATCGCCGGGCGCGACACCTCGACGAGCTCGCCCTCGTTCTCACGCAGCCGGTCGACCTGTGCATCGATCTCCTCGTCGGTGGCGACGAGAGCGGGCACGGTCACCCGCAGCCCCTCGTAGCCGGGGATGCCGACGGTGGGCCTCACCTGCACCACGGCGTCGAAAGCCACCGGTCCGGCGTCCTCGCCCGAGGTGATGTCGATCTCCGGCGGGGCGATCGGGTCCACGGCCGCGTCGGCCACCGCCTGGGCGTAAAAGTCGGGCAGCGACTCGCGAAGGGCCTCGGCGCGCAGTGCGGTGGCGCCGCCCATCCTCGCCTCGAGCACCTGCCGGGGCACCTTGCCCGGCCGGAAACCCGGGACCCGGACCTGTCGGGAGAGGGTCTTGACGACGTCGTTCAGGGCTCGGGTCACCTCCGGCTCGTCGATCTCCACCGACAGGCGGATCAGGTTCCCCTCGATCGGTTCAGCAGTCGCTCTCATAAGGAAGGGCACACTCTACCGGGCCGCCCCCCGGGTCCCTGCCACCGGGTCCCTGCCACCGGTCGGCGACCACCCGCGACGGTGAGGTGATCAGGCCTTTCCGGCCATGGTCGGGGGTAGGATCCGTGGACCGCGTCGTCGGCGCCACGCGGACGCGGGCAAGGCGTCGGCGCCACGCGGACGCGGGCAAGGCGCCAGAAGGGAGCTCCGTGACCATCGGCGGGTCTGGGCATGAGGGCAGCGGGCCCCGCCAGGTGTCGGGGACGGTGACCGGGGTCATCGTCCGTTACGTCCGCGCGGCGGCCGGCGACACCGGTGTGGCCCGAGTCCTGGCCGCCAGCGGCGAGCGCCGCCAGGCCCACGAGCTCGAGGACCCCGCCACCTGGGTCTCCCACGACGAGGCGGTCTCGCTGATGTCGGCGTCCGCGGAGGTGACCGGGGACCCCGACGTCGCCCTGCACGTCGGCCAGTGCATGATCCGCCAGCACCGGGGAACCGAGACCGCCGTCCGGCTCCGGGCACTCGGCTCGCCCGCCGAGCTGATGAGAAGCCTGGCGGTGGCTTCGAACACCTTCACCACGGTGTCCTCGCTGGAGCCGACCGAGATCGGCCACGACCACGCCGTCCTCCGGTCGAGCTCGCCGCCCGGCCTGCCCCGGCACCCGTACTTCTGCCAGCTCACCAAGGGCATGCTCTCGCAGGTGCCGGTGCTCTTCGGTCTCCCCCCCGCCCCGGTCGGCGAGACCGAGTGCCAGGCCCGCGGCGGGCGCTTCTGCGACTACCACGTGGGATGGAGCGACGGCGTCGACGCGCCGGCCCGGCTCGACGTTCTCGACGGGCACGCAGGGCTCGACACGCCGGCCCGGCTCGACGGGCAGGTCCACCCGGCGAGCGAGCTGCACCGCCAGCTCCTCCAGCTGGGGTCCCATCTGTCGGATGCCTACACCACCACGCCCGACATCCTCTCCGACGACGATCTCTCGAACCGGCTCGACCGGATCCTCGATCGTGCCGGCACCGCCGTCGGCGCCACCGGCACGATCCTGGTGGCCCGCAGCTCCCAGGGCTCCCCCCACCACCTCCACCACCGGGGGATGACCGACGCCGAGGCCCGGCAGCTGGCGGAGGCGCTCTTCGATGCCCCTACCGGTTCGGTGAACGGCAACCGGCTCGTGGTGGACGTCGCGTCCCCCCGCCGCGCCTACGGCCGGCTCGGAGCCGTCTTCCCCGCCGCCACGACCTGGACGGTGGAGCGTCACGCGGCCCTGTCGTTCTACGCCGCCGCCGCCGCGGCCGCGCTCGACCTGGCGGCCTCGGTCCAGGACGCCCGCCAGAGCGACGACACGGCGCAGGCCCTGCTCTTCTTCTCCCGAACGCTGGCGGGTCTCGGCACCACCCGTGACGTGGCCCAGCGGTTGGCCGACACCATCTCCGCGGTGGTCGGCAGTGACGAGTCCTCGGTGCTGTTGTGGGACACGCTCGACCAGAAGCTCAGCGTGCAGGCGCGCTCGCGCGGCGCTCGCCCCCCGACGCACCTCATGCCTGCGGCACCCGCCGCGCCCGATCCGATCGGTGCCACACCCGCCGGAAGGGTGCCGGGCGACCCCTCCCTCGTGCTCACCGCGACGGACGTCGCTGCGGCCCCGCCCGAGCCGGAGCTCGACAGCTCCCTGCTCGAGCGGTCGCCCGTGGTGGCCGCCCTGATGGGGTCGCGCGACGCGGCGGTCGTCGACCGCAGCACCCAGGACGCCTTCGTGACGACCCTGCTCGATTGTCACGGAAGCGAGGTCGCGGTCCTTTTCCCCCTTTTCTCCGACGACGAATTCCTCGGCCTCGTCACCGCGGAGTTCGGGGAGCCGCCACCCTTCGACCTCCGGACCGACCACCACCTCCGAGATCGCCTGGCCGGCCTGGCGGACCAGGCGGTCATCGCCCTTCAGAACGCCTTCCTGGTGGAGCAGGTGGGCGATCAGGCCTGGCACGACGCGTTGACCGGCCTCCCGAACCTCCGGCTCCTGGCCGATCGGGTCGAACAGGAGCTGGGGCGGATCGCGACGGGCGGCGAGCCGTCGACCCTGCTCTACGTCGATCTCGACCGGCTGCAGCGGGTCAACGACGCCCTGGGGCACTCGGCCGGTGACGAGCTGATCCGCCATGTGGCCCAGCGCCTTCGGGGAACCGCTCGTGACCAGGACACCGTGGCGCGGCTCGGGAACGACAGGCTGGCCGTTCTCCTCGTCGGGCTCTCCGACCGGATCGCCGTGCTCCAGATGGCCGAGCGCATGCTCGAGTCCGTGCGCGAGCCGTTCCACGTGGCCGGAGCGGAGATCTTCACCTCCGCCAGCATGGGGATCGCCATCGCGCCCCGGCACGGAGGGTCCTCCGACGAGCTGCTGGCGAACGCGGCGGAAGCGTGCCGGCGCTCCAAGCAGAACGGTCGGAACACGTACACCCTGTTCAGCGACGACGGCGACCCGGCGCGTGGCGACGCGGAGCTGCGGGCCGAGCTGCGGGCCGAGCTGCGTGACGCCCTCGATCGCGACGAGCTGTTCGTCCTCTACCAGCCCTTCATCGACCTGCAGACCACCCAAGTGGTCGGCGTGGAGGCTCTGGTCCGGTGGCACCATCCGACCCGCGGCGTGCTCGAGCCTGCGGCGTTCATCCTTCAGGCCGAGGAGACCGATCTCATCGTGGGCATCGACCTGTTCGTCCTGCGCGAGGCGTGCCGGCAGATGCGCCGTTGGGCCGACGAGGGGGTCACGCCGTTGCGCATGTCGGTCAACGTGTCGGGGCGCGATCTGGTCCACCCGGGGTTCGTCAGCTCGGTGGTGATGGCCCTGCGGGACCATGGCGTGCCGCCCGAGTGGCTCGAGCTGGAGGTCACCGAGCGGGTGACGATCGACGAGGACGGGGTCATGCGACGTGCCGCCGAACAGCTCCGCCAGCTCGGGGTCCGGTTCTCGCTCGACGACTTCGGTGCCGGCTCGGCCTCCCTGCAGCAGATGGCCGCCTTTCCCGTCACCACGCTCAAGATCGACCGGTCCTTCATTCAGCTCCTCGGACCACCCGACGAGCTGAGCTCGCTGGCCACCGCCATCATCGGCCTGGCCGAGAAGCTCGGGCTCGACTGCGTGGCCGAGGGGGTCGAGACGTCCCGCCAGAGCAGGGTCCTCCTTCAGCGCGGGTGCAGCACCGCCCAGGGGTTCTTCTTCAGCCCGCCGCTCTTCCCGAACGACGTGAAGCGGATGCTGCAGAGCCCGATGCGCCCGACGTCGATAGCCCCCGCCTCACCCGACGAGCCACGCTGAACGACCGCCTGCCCGCCCGGGCGTCCGGCCACGGTCGACCCCGGGGATCCCACCCCCCCGAAGAGAGCGGCGGTAGCTTCGACCTGCCCGAGCCCCAGGGAACCCCCGGGGAGGGACCCGAGGTCGGGGACGAAGGCTCGGACGAGGACACCCCGGCCGAGGACACACGGCCGAGGAGGCCGAGGAGACACGGCCGAGGACACACGGCCCAGGACACACGGCCCAGGGCCACGACGAGGACCAGGAGGAACAGATGGCGCCATACGAGGGTTACTGCGTGAAGT
>Ga0307374_10010259_pt1 | contig 13616 bp, 14 predicted proteins | sample OX3MG_FD_202532 | JGI IMG/M metagenome (GOLD analysis project Ga0307374, IMG submission 202532) | Soil microbial communities from Risofladan, Vaasa, Finland - OX-3 | ecosystem: Environmental > Terrestrial > Soil > Coastal area > Acid sulfate soil | place: Finland: Risofladan, Vaasa | collected...
CGATTCCGGCCGAAACGGTGCTGCCATGCCCCGCTACCGCCTGACGATCGAATATGACGGCACCGGCCTCGTCGGCTGGCAGCGCCAGGCCAACGGCGTCTCGGTGCAGGCGGTGCTCGAAACCGCTGTCGCGGCGTTTTGCGGCGAGGCGGTCACGGTACACGGCGCCGGCCGCACCGATGCTGGGGTCCACGCGTTCGCCCAGGTCGCACATCTCGACCTGCCGCGCGCGATGCCGCCGGAAACGATCCGCAACGCGGTCAACCACCACCTGCGCCCGCACGCGATCAGCGTGCTGGCGGTCGAGGACGCGCCTTCCGGCTTCAATGCCCGGCTATCGGCACGGCAGCGCGTCTACTGCTACCGCATCCTCAACCGGCGCGCCCCGCCGGCGCTGGCGCGCGACCGGGTGTGGCACGTCGCACCGCCGCTCGACGTGGCGGCGATGCATGACGGCGCCCGCCACCTCGTCGGCCACCACGATTTCTCGACATTCCGCGATTCGCTTTGCCAGGCGAAGTCGCCTGTCAAGACGCTCGACGTGCTCGATGTCGCACGCGTCGGCGACGAAATCCGCATCGAGGCGCGCGCCCGCTCGTTCCTGCACCACCAGGTGCGCAACATGGCCGGCACGCTGAAGCTGGTCGGGCTCGGACGCTGGCAGCCAGACGATGTCGCTCGCGCCCTTGAGGCGCGCGACCGCCGGGCCGGTGGACCGACCGCGCCTGCCGCCGGGCTGACCCTCGTCGCGGTACGCTACGAAGACCCCGATTAAAGCTACGCGCCCGATTAAAGCTGCGCTATAGCCTCGACCCAAAGTGTCACCAGCAGGACTTCCCACAGGCAGCCGAGCACGCCGATCCCCAGCCCGATGCCCAGCGCGCGGCTGTCCGCCTCGATCAGGCCCAGAGCGAGCGCCGCGATGCTGAACCCTATCGGGAAGCTACCGAACGGCATCGGCAGCGCCAGCACGAGGCCGTAAAAGATCAGCACGGCGCCGACACAGCGGCGGCCGATCGCCGTGGTCAGCGCGCTCGGGCGATAGTCGACCCAGCGCTCCATCCGCACCAGCCACGGCGCGACGCGGTCGACAAAACGCATGAATCGGTCGCGCGCAAAAGTCATCCGCCGGAGGAATTGCGGCAGCCCGTGACCGGGATGGCCGAGCGCCATCTGCCCGCCGATCCAGATGATCGGCAGCGCCAGCACCGTCGAGACCCCAGGCAGGTACGGGCCGGGCAGGCAGTTGGGTAGCGCCATGCACAGCACCGCGATGCCGCGAAGGCGCGTTCCCAGCGCCTCGGCGATCAGGCCCAGGCTGACCCGCTCCGGCGCATGGCGCGCCAGCATCCGCAATTGCTCCGAGGTTCGGGCGATCCGCTGGTCGTCCATCGGGATCAGTAGAGGCTATCGCTCACCTGGCTCAATATCGTGGCAAGGAGCAGATCGACAATGACGACGAGAACCGCTTCGATGACCGTGGCATTGAGCGCGACGCGCGCGACGAACCATTCGTAGACGAGGCTGGCGACCGTCGCTGCAAGCGCCAGCCCGTCGTGCGCGACGCCAGTCGGCAACCCGCCCTTGCCGACCAGCGCGATCGCGGCAAACAGCACGATCTGCGGGACCTGGCACCAGTTGTAGGCCACCATGAACGCGAGGAAGCGGTCGTTGCGGCCGAGCCAGCGGCACAGATTGAGGATGATCAACGGAAACGCGGTCCATGAGATCACGTAGCCGATGGTTTCGACCGTGGCGACGCGCACCCCGCTCGCGGCAGCGGCCGACCCCTCGTCGAGGCGTCCGAGCACTAGCAGCATGTAGAACGGAAAGCAGATCAGCGCCGCGCGAAACGAGCGCCAGAACCCGTCGAGCGAGGTGTCGAACGCCACCATGCCCTGCGCGTCACCGCGCGCCAGGATCAACGTTCCGAGCAGCGCCCGCCGCGTTTCAGCCCATGCGGATCCGGCCATCGGGCCGCCGCGCCTTTACCCCGGTCCGAAAAAGCGGTCGAGAAAAGCGCCGTAGATCGCGGTCAACCCGGCGATGTCAGCCAGTTCGACGCGCTCGTCGACCTTGTGCATCGTCTGCCCGACCAGCCCGAACTCGGCGACCGGGCAATAGGCGTGGATGAAGCGCGCGTCAGAGGTACCGCCGGTAGTGCTAAGCTCCGGGGTGCAGCCGGTCACCTCGCGAATCGCGCCGGCCAGGCAGTCGCTGACCGTGCCCGGCGGCACCAGGAACGATTCACCGCTGACCTCCCAGGTCAGCTGGTACGTCACGCCAGCCGTGTCGAGCCGCTCGGCGACCCCCGCCCTGAGCCGCTCGCTGGTCCACAGATCGTTGAAGCGGATGTTGAACGTTGCCTTGGCCTGGCCGGGGATGACGTTGGTCGTCGGGTTGCCGATGTCGATCGTCGTGACCTGCAGCCCCGAGGCCTGGAAATGCTCGGTGCCCTCGTCGAGCGGCTCAGCAGTCAGCCCCGCCAAGAGCCGCACGATTTTGTGCGCCGCGTTATCGGCGAGGTGCGGGTAGGCGACGTGGCCCTGCACCCCGTCGACGGCGAGCCGCCCGGTCATGCTGCCGCGCCGGCCGATCTTGATCATGTCGCCAAGCTGTTGCGCCGAGGTCGGCTCGCCGACAACGCAGGCGTCGATCGCCTCTCCGCGTTGGCGCAGCCAGTCGAGCACCTTGCGCGTGCCGTTGACCGCGACCCCCTCTTCGTCGCCGGTGATCAACAGGCTGATCGAGCCTGAAAACCCGGCGCCACGGGCAGCAAGAAACCGCTCCGCCGCGGCGGCGAAGGCAGCAATCGCGCCCTTCATATCGACCGCGCCGCGCCCGCACAACGCGCCATCACGGATCGCCGCGGCGAACGGGTCGAACGACCACGTCTCGACCGCGCCGGTCGGCACCACATCGGTATGCCCGGCAAAGCACAGATTGGGACGACCCGAGCCGAACCGGGCGTAGAGGTTGGCGATCGGATCGGTCTTTTCGCCATTCGGGCCCAGTTCGTCGAAGGTCAGGTGATGACAGGTGAAGCCGAGCTGTTCCAGTCGGCCGGCCAGCACCCCCAGGGCGCCCTCGTCGCGCGGAGTGACGCTCGGCCGCCGGATCAATTCGGCGGCGAACGCGACCGGATCGATCGCGCCGGCGTTGTCGCCTCCGCTCATCAGTCGCGCAGCAATTCGTTGATCGCGGTCTTGGCGCGGGTCTGCGCATCGACCGTCTTGACGATGACCGCGCAGTAGAGGCTCGGCCCCGGGCTGCCGTCGGGCAGGTTCTTGCCGGGCAGCGACCCCGGCACGACAACGGAGTAGGCCGGCACCCGCCCCAGGTGGATTTCGCCGGTGTTGCGGTTGACGATCTTGGTCGTCGAGCTGATGAAGGTGCCCATCGCCAGAACCGCGCCCTGCTCGACGAGCACGCCTTCGACGACCTCACTGCGCGCGCCGATAAAGCAATCGTCTTCGACGATTACCGGCTCGGCCTGCAGCGGCTCGAGCACCCCGCCGATCCCCACCCCGCCCGACAGGTGACAGTTCTTGCCGATCTGCGCGCACGACCCGACCGTTGCCCAGGTATCGACCATCGTGCCGCTGCCCACATAGGCCCCGACATTCACAAAGCTCGGCATCAGCACGACATTGGGCGCGATATAAGCCGAATGCCGCACGATCGCGCCGGGCACGGCGCGGAACCCGGCCTCGCGGAACCGGTTCGACGACCAGCCGGCGAATTTCGACGGTACCTTGTCCCACCACCGCGCGGCGCCGCGCTCGTGGTCGACCGGGCCGCCGGCGATCTCTTCCATATCGTTGAGGCGAAACGACAGCAGCACCGCCTTTTTCAGCCACTGATGGACCTGCCAGTCGCGCCCGCTCTTCTCGGCGACGCGCAATTTGCCGCTGTCCATGCCGTCGAGCGCCGCCTCGACGGCATCGCGATAGGCGCCCTTGGTCGCCGGCGAGATCGTGTCGCGCGCCTCCCAGGCGGCATCGATGGTTGCGGCGAGGTCAGTATCGGTCATCATCGGCTCACGGTCTCGGTTCCCCCCAGCGCCGCGAACATGACCGCGCCGCCGAGCGGGTGTCAACCGGCGCCGCGGTCGGCCGCGACTCAGATGCCGCGCACCCCGAAATACAGCATCGCTGCCGCCCCGGCTGCCCAGCAGTAGAGCGCGAACGGCACCAACGCGTCGTCGAAATTGTGGCGGCGGAAATAGCGCATCAGAAACGCCGTGCTGAGCCACGCCGTTACCCCGGCGACGATGCCGGCGGTCACCGCCAGCCCGCTGAGCCCGTGCCCTGACGAGGCCAGCATCTTCGGCACTTCGAGCACCGCTGCGCCGGCGATGATCGGGGTCGCGATCAGAAATGAGAAATGCGCCGCCTCGGTATGGTGCAGCCCGGTCAAGAGGCCGCCGACCATCGCTGCGCCCGAGCGCGAAATGCCCGGGACGAACGCGGTGCACTGGCAAAATCCGATCAGCAGGGCACCGCCCCAGCCGAGCCCGTCGAGGCGCAATTCGTCGCCGTGATCGGCCAGGCCGCCGCGCGACCGCAGCCGATCGCCGGCGAGCAGAACGAAGCCGTTGACCATCAGAAACAGCGCGGCGAGGAACGGCGAGGCAAACATCTGCCGCACCGTCTTTTCGAGCACGAAGCCGATCACGACCGCCGGCAGCGTCGCGACCACGATCAGCCACAGCAGCCGCCGCCCGTCTCCGGTCGCGCGGTCGGCCCGGCCGCGCCCGATCAAGCCCCGCAGGATGAACATCCAGTCACGCCAGAAATAAAGCAGCAGCGCGGTCGCCGTGCCGACGTGCAGCACCACGACAAAGGGAAGAAACTCGGGCGCCCGTTGATCGACGGGCCAGCCGAGGATCGGCGCCAGGATCACCGCGTGGCCGAGGCTGCTGATCGGAAACAGCTCGGTGACTCCCTGCACGATGGCGAGGGTATAGGCATAAAAGACGCTCATCAGCCGGGGTGCTCGCACGATGTGTCGGGCGCCGCCTTGTACGCGATATCGGCGACGGAACGAAGCGCCACCCGGCCGCACGGACCGGCCGCGTCACTGGCGCTTGGCAAACCCCTTCTGCCGCATGCACGAGGCGACCACCGCCTCGCCGCGGCGCCGCGTCCTCTCGTGCATCTGCTGCGCCCGCATCTGGACGATCTGGTCGCGCTGCATATCGGCACCGCGCGTCGCCGCAATATCCTGATCAATATCGGCATCGGTCGTCGTCGCGCTCTCGGCCAGGGCCTCGCAATCACGGAACTCGGCCTCGGTATGCGCCGGATCGACGCCGGATTTGACCCAGTCGGCGCGGCCGCCGTCATGCCCGCCGCCGCCGAAGCTGACGCCGAACCTGTCGCATCCGACGAGCAGCGCGACGCACAGCAGCACCGCAAAAACCCCCGCCGCTCGCGTCATCGCGTCCCCGCTCGCGGCACCGATTCGGCCCGGCGGGTCGCAATGCGCCCCAGGATCGCGTGTTTTTCGGCAATGCTCGCCTCGTACCACGCGGCGATCTCATCGATACTCCGCAGGCAGCCGCGGCACAGGCGCGTTACCGGGTCCATCAGGCAGATGCCGACGCACGGCGACACCGGCGCACGCTCGCGCCGTACTCCGCCCGCTTCGGCCTGGATCTGCTGCGTCACGGTCCTTTCTCCGGCACGAGCATGTCCTCAAGCCTCGTCCGCAGCATCTTCGCCTTGTACGGCGGGATCGCATAGGCCCAATGCCCGACCCGCGCGTTGATCGCCTTGCTTTCGGCGGCGGTCCCCTTGCCGGCGCTGTCGGCCTCGATCGCGATCCAGTCCTTGCCGTCGGTCTCGAACAGCCTGAGCCGCAACGTCAGCCCGTCCACCGTGGTGAACGCGGCGGTCGCGACCCCGCTGCGCGGCACCGGTTCCTCGGTCAGCGGCTTCACATCGATCAGGTCCAGCCCTTCGAGCGCCGCCGCCGGCGCCGAGATCGCCGGCTGGCCCTTGAGCTTGGCGCCTGCCGGAACATTCTCGACCGCAAAAGGATCGGTCACCCCATGGCGGCCGATTACTGCGACGCCCTGATGTGCGCCGACAAAGATCATCGTCGCGATCCGCCCTGCCGGAATGTCGAGGATGTGGCGATCGAGCCAATCGATGACATCCCCCGACACATCGACCGATCCGCGCGCGAGCCACGCGCGGTCTTCGCCGACGCGGCGAACATAGACGCCGGTATTGCCGCCGCCGAGGCGGTCGGGGCGCGACTTGCCGACGATCAGCTGGCCGACGACCTGGCCGCTAGTGTCCTGCACCACCACCTCGGTCGATTTGCCGCTGGCCGGGTCGTCGACGTCAAGCCGGGGAAACAGCGCCGGAATCTTGGTCTTGGGTTCGACCAGTTCGAGGTCGGCAAGCCCAAGCAGCAGACGCCGCACCCGGGGCTCGTCGGCCGGGTAGTTGCCCTTTTCGGCGACCACCCAATGCCCGCCGATCTGCGCGAAATCGGCTTTCATCGCGCCGCGGGTCAGGCGCACCCGCGCGAGCGCGCCGAGCTTGGGCGCAAGCCCCGGCAGCGCGCGCTCTCCGGGCGCGGCGCGGGTTACCGTGCCCTCCCCGGTGCGCAGCGACAGCACTGCGCCAGCGACCATCACCACGGTCGCGGCCAGCAGCAGGATAAAGCCTCGGCGCTGCATCTTGCCGCCCGCTCAGGCCAGCGCGCCGCGCCGGCGGCGGCGCTTGATACGCAGCGCCGCCGCCACCAGCGCGATCGCCGACACCAGGACCGGCACCATCGCGATGTCGGCGAATTCGAGCAGCAGTTCGAGCCGGCTGATGTCGCGCCGCAATGCCCCCTGCACTGCTCGCAATTGCTGGCGGGTCGCGACCATGTCGGCGCGGAACTGCGCGATCGTCCGGGTCGCCTCGGGTGACAGCGTCGCCGGAGTGTTGCCGCCGGCACCGCCGGTCAGGTTGCTCAATTTCGCCTGGGTCTCCTTGAGCTTTTCCTGCAATGCCTGCTGCCGTGCGGCGTATTGCTCGTCGGCGGCGCGCTGGATCCGCTGGACGACCACAAACGGGCGCGATGACGAGCCGCGGCTGCGCAAGCCCACGAGGTCTTCGCCGCCAGCCAGAACCTCGACCGCGTTTTCGACGAAATCGCCATTGCCGGCGTTCGGCACCACCACCTGCTGGCCGTAGAAATCGCGGGTCTGCGCCCAGAACCGGTCGTCGAGCATGTCAGTGTCGGCAGCGACGATGACATTGATCGGCACCACCGATTTCTTCAGGTAGTGCGGCAGGGCGGATTTGGGGATGTGCGGGTTGGGCGGCCCGGCGTCGGGCGGGCCGCCGGGAAAGGCGCTGTCGACCATACCGGTGACGTGCGCGGCGATGGTGTAGCTTGTGTCGTCGGGGCGGAAATGCGCCAGCAATTCGCGGACGTTCGGCAGGCCCTTGACCTTTGCTACCGGAATCTTCTCCGAGTCGCGGGAGGTGGTGATCAGCGGCACCATGCTGGTCTTCGCGCCCGCGATCGGCTCAAGAATCCCGGCCGTCGCCACGTTGATGCGGTCGAGATCGGCCGTGATCGGGTCGCTGCGGTTGAGATTGGGCGGCCGCAGGTTTAGCCAGGCGACATAATCCATCGGGACTGGCGCACGCCCCGGCACCGGCACCCCGACGCGCCGCGCATCGCTGCGGTCGCCGGCCACCACATCTGGCACCAGGCGCAGCCCCCAGGCCTTGAACAACGGTTCGAGATTGCTGGCGTTCGAGGCCTCCGGGTTTTGCGCGTGCCCGGCCAGCGAGGCCTGCAATTCGGAATACGGGTCGACAAAGATCAGCGCCTTGCCGCCCTTCAGCACATACTGGTCGATCGCAAACAGCGCCTTGTCGGGCAGGTTTTGCGGCTGCACCATCATCAGCACGTCGATTCCGGCCGGGATCGACGTCAACGCGGTGGTCAGCTCCTCGACATCGTCGAGCTGGCGCAGCTGGTCGATCACCGCCGTCGGCCGGGCCGCCAGGCCCTGCATCGCCGCCATCGAGTCGCCTTCGAGCGGCAGCGACGACAACAGCCCGACGACGGTGCGCTTGGGAAACGCCAGGGTATGGACGAGTCGGGTGAGGTCGTATTCGAGAAACCGCTCGCGGTCGCGCGAGAAAAACGGGATCACCTGCACGTCATCGGTCGAGTTGGTGCCGGCAAGGCCGAAATAGACCTGCTCGCCCGCCTCGTTGAGCGGCACGCCCTGCAGCCCGAACCCGACCGCCTGGTCCTCCTCGCTTGAGAACGGCAGCGGGTTGTAGACCTCGAGCCGTATCTTGCCGTGCGCCGCGATCACGTACTGGTCGAGAATCTGGCGCACCCGCTCGGCATAAACGCCGTAGTTCGGCAACGAATCGCCGAGGTGGGTCGAATAGTAAAAGCGCAGCGTAATCGGCTCGGCGATCTTGGCGAGCGTCAGCCTTGTGCCGCGCGACAGCGTGTAAAGGTGGTCCTGGGTCAGGTCGAGCCGGGCGGTGAAAAATCGGCTGGCGATGATGTTGGCCGAGACCAGCATCAGCCCAACGCAGATCAGCGCAATTGCCGACCGACCGCTGCGCGAGGCGAAGGGATTACGAAGCCGCCGGCTAAGCACCACCTCAGTCTGCCTTCTTAAGGTCGACGAGGATCGCGTTGGCGGCCAGCAATGCGGCGATGATTGAGATGAAATACACGAGGTCGGGCACCTCGATGACGCCGCGGGTGATTGCGCTGAAGTGGCCGAATACGCTGGCCGCCGCGACGGCGCGGATCAGCCGGTCAGGGGCCCAGCCCTGAAACAGCCCGAGTACCACCGGGGTGCCGGCGACGATGAAGACGAACGCGATCGCCGCGGTCACGACAAAGGCAATGACTTGATTCTTGGTCGCGGCCGACACCGCCGCGCCGAGCGCCAGGATCGCCCCAGACATCAACCAGCTCGCGAAATAGCTGCCGACGATCACCCCGTTGTCTGGGTTGCCGAGGAAATTGACCGTCAGCCACATCGGAAAGGTCAGCGCCAGGGCGATGCCGGCAAAGATCCACGCCGCCAGAAACTTGCCCAGCACCGCCTCGTACAGCCGGATCGGCAAGGTCAGGAACAGCTCGATCGTGCCGCTCTTGCGCTCCTCGGCCCACAGCCGCATCGACAGCGCCGGGATCAGCACCAGGTAGAGCCACGGGTGAAACGTGAAGAAGGGCTGCAAATCGGCCTGGCCGCGCGCGAAAAAATTGCCGACAAAAAAGGTCAGCAGCCCGGCCAGCACCAGAAAGATCACGATGAAGATATAGGCGAGCGGCGTCGCGAAATACGCGGTCAGCTCGCGGCCCACAATGATCGCGATGTTGCGCATGGCGGGTTACGCTGCCTGGGCAGCGGTGACCGCGCGGAACACGTCGTCGAGCCGGCCGCGCTCGACCCGCAGCGTCGTCAGCCGCCAGTTCTCGGCGCGCGCCAGCTCGGCGATCACCGGCGCCAGCGGCCGCGCACTCGCCGGAAAGACGAGTAGCGCATGGCCTTCACCGTCGTCGACCTCCTCTACCGTGGCCACCTCGGGCAGGGCCGCGAGCACCGCGGTGACGCGCGCATCGGCGCCGAGAGGCACGCCGAGGCGCACGGCGTTGTGATAGCGCGAGCGGGCATAAAGCTCGGCCGGCGTTCCGTCGAGCAGGATGCGCCCGCGGGCGATGATGATCGCGCGACTGCACACCGCCTCGACCTCTTCGAGCAGGTGGGTCGAGATCACGATCGCCTTTTCCGGCGCCATCGCGGTGATGATCTTGCGCATCTCGTATTTCTGGTTGGGGTCGAGCCCGTCGGTCGGCTCGTCGAGGATCAGCACCTCGGGGTCATGCAAGAGCGCCTGGGCGACCCCGACCCGGCGCCGAAACCCCTTCGACAGCGTATCGATGGGCTGATGCAGAACCTCCCCGATATGGATCAGCTCGACCGCATGCTCGATGCGGCGCCGCGCTTCCTTGCCCGACATCCCGCGGATATGAGAAACGAAATCGAGAAACTCGGCGGGGGTCATGTCGGGATAGGCCGGCGCCCCTTCGGGCAGATAACCGATACACCGCTTGGCCGCGATCGGCTTTTCCTGAATGTCGTGGCCGCAGATCAGCGCGGTCCCCGCGGTGGGCGCGAGAAACCCGGTGATCATCTTCATCGTCGTCGATTTGCCCGCCCCGTTCGGCCCGAGAAAGCCCAGAACCTCGCCTTTCGGCACGGTGAACGACACGTCATCGACCGCGACCAGCGGGCCGAACCGTTTGACCAGATTGCGGATCTCCAGCATCTCAACCGTCTTCCGCAGAGGCTGTCCTTTTGCCCGATCCCGCCGGGCGAGGCACCGCGACGCAACCGCGCAGCGGCGGCGGGCCCGGAGCGCATAGTGTTGCCCCTTCGGCGCCCGCCGCTACCGTGCTAAACCGTCGCGGACCAGCCCGGGAGGAAAACCGCCATGGCCTTGAGCCGCGCGATGCAGCTGAGCCGCGACGAATTGATCCGCGCCTATCGCAGCATGGTGACGATCCGCCGATTTGAGGAGCGGGTGCAGGAGGAATTCTCGAAAGGCGGCATCCCCGGCTTTGTCCACCTTTACGCCGGCGAGGAAGCCTCCGCGGTCGGCATGTGCATGCATCTCGGCCCCAAGGACTACATCGCCAGCACCCATCGGGGCCACGGCCACTCGATCGCCAAGGGCTGCGACGTTTCCGGCATGATGCAGGAGCTGTTCGCCAAGGAGGGTGGGCTGTGCGGCGGCAAGGGCGGGTCGATGCATATCGCCGACCTCGACCAGGGCATGCTCGGCGCCAACGGCATCGTCGGCGGTGGCCCGCCGCTGGTGGTCGGCGCGGCGCTGACCGCCAAGACGCTCGGCACCGGCACGGTCGCGGTGTGCTTTTCGGGCGACGGCGCCTCGAACCAGGGCACCACATTCGAGGCCTTGAATATGGCGGTGGTGCTGAAACTGCCGGCGGTCTTCGTGTTTGAGAACAACCAGTACGGCGAGGGCACCGGTTTCTCCTACCACTGCGGCAGCAAGGACATCGCCGGCCGCGCCGGCGGGTTCGGCCTGCCGGCGGTTAAGGTCAACGGCGACGATTTCTTCGCCGTGCACGAGGCCGCGCGCGAGGCCGTCGAGCGCGCCCGCAACGGCGGCGGCCCCAGCGCAATCGAGGTCGATACCTGCCGCTTCTACGGCCACCATTCGGGGGATGCCCAGCTTTACCGGGGCAAGGACGAAGTGCGGCGGCTGCGCGAGGAGCGCGACTGCCTGAAGCATTTCCGCACCCGCGTCTCCGACGCAGCGCTGATCGAGAGCGACGCGCTCGACGCGGTCGACGCCGAGGTATCGACGCTGATCGACCGCGCCGTCGAGGCTGCGCGCGCCGGCGCATCACCCGACGAAAGCGCGCTGCTGACCGACGTTTACGTGACGTATTAAGGGGGCGAGCGATGCCGCAGAAATCAATCCGCCAGGCGCTGAACGAGGCGCTTGCCCAGGAGATGCGCCGCGACCCGCGGATCATCGTGATCGGCGAGGACGTGTCGGGCGGCGCCGGTTCCGAGGGCCAGCGCGACGCCTATGGCGGCGTACTCGGCGTCACCAAGGGGCTGATCGGCGAGTTCGGCGACGCTCGGGTGATCGATACCCCAATCACTGAGTCCGCGATCATGGGCGCCGCGGCCGGCGCAGCAGTGACCGGGCTGAGACCGGTCGCCGAATTGATGTTCAGTGACTTCCTGGGCGTTTGTTTCGACCAGATATTCAATCAGGCGGCCAAGTTCCGCTACATGTTCGGCGGCAAGGCCAAGACCCCGCTCGTGATCCGCACGATGATCGGCGCCGGGCGCAGCGCCGCGGCGCAGCATTCGCAGAGCCCCTACGGCATCTTCACCTCGGTGCCCGGGCTCAAATGCGTCGTGCCGTCCAACGCCTATGACGCCAAGGGGCTGTTGATCCAGGCGATCCGCGACGACGACCCGGTGATCTTCTGCGAGCACAAGCTGATGTACGATCTGCGCACCGAGGTGCCGGACGAGCCCTATACGATCCCGTTCGGCGAGGCCAACATCGTGCGCGATGGCGACGATGTGACCGTAGTCGCGCTGGCCCGCATGGTGCACTACGCCGGCGAGGCTGCCGACGCGTTGGCAAAAGACGGGATTGAGGTCGAGTTGATCGACCCGCGCACCACATCGCCGCTCGACGAGGACACGATCCTCGAATCGGTCGAGCGCACCGGGCGGCTGGTCATCGTCGACGAAGCGACGCCGCGCTGCTCGATCGCCACCGACATCGCCGCGCTGGTCGCCGACAAGGCATTCGACGCACTCAAGGCGCCGATCCGCCGGGTCACCGCGCCGCACACCCCGGTACCGTTCGCGCCCGGTCTTGAAAAGCTCTACATCCCGAGCCCCGAAAAGATCGCCGCCGCGGTGCGTGAGGTCTATGGGTACGGCAAATGAGTGCGATCACCGCGATCACGATGCCGAAATGGGGCCTGACGATGACCGAGGGCAAGATCCTCGGCTGGCTCAAGGCCGCGGGCGACGCGGTCGCGGCAAGTGATGAGCTGGTCGAGATCGAAACCACCAAGATCACCAACGTCCTGGAGGCCGGCGAAACCGGCGTGCTGCGCCGTATCGTCGCTGCGCCGGGCGCCACGCTGCCGATCGGCGGGCTGATCGCGGTCGTGGCCTCGCTCGACACTCCCGACTCCGAGATCGACGCGTTCGTCGCGGGGTTTACGGCGCCCGAACCCGCCGCGGCAGAGGCGGAGAACACGGCGTCGGCGCCGCAGGAACTCGCCGCCGGCGACTACCGCCTGCATTACCTCGACCTAGGCGACGGCGGCGTGCCGATCGTGTTCATCCACGGCTTCGGCGCCGACCTCAACACCTGGATGTTCAACCAGCCGGCACTCGCCGAGCGGCAGCGCACGATCGCGCTCGATCTGCCGGGGCACGGCGGCTCGACCAAGGCGCTGAGCAGCGCTTTCGACAGCGCCGGTTTCGCTGCCGATATCGACCGTGCGCTCGCGGCGCTCGGCATCAACCGTGTGCATCTCGTCGGCCACTCGATGGGCGGCGCCGTCGCGTTGCATCTCGCCGGCTGGCAGCCTGATCGAGTCGTAAGCCTCACCCTGATCGCATCCGCCGAACTCGGCGCGGAGATCAACGCTGCGTTCATCGGCGGGTTCGTCAAGATGGAGCGGCGGCGCGAAGCGCAGAAGGTGCTGCGCCTCTTGGTGCACGACCCGGCGCTCGTCAGCCGCCAGATGGTCGAGGACGTGTTGCGCTACAAGCGACTCGACGGCGTCGCGGCGGCGCTCTCGGCGATCGCGGCGGAATGGTTTCCGAACGGCGTGCAGCGCGCGCGCTGGGCCGAGATCGCAGCGACGCTGGCGATACCGACTCAGATCATCTGGGGCAGCGACGACAAGATCATCCCGCTCGCCCACGCCGAGGCGCTGGCCGACCGAGTGCCAGTGCACATCCTCGATGCGGCCGGGCATCTGCCGCATATGGAAAAATCGGCCGAGGTCAACCGGCTGATCGCGCGCTTCGTTGCGGGATAGCG
>Ga0307374_10010261_pt1 | contig 13613 bp, 11 predicted proteins | sample OX3MG_FD_202532 | JGI IMG/M metagenome (GOLD analysis project Ga0307374, IMG submission 202532) | Soil microbial communities from Risofladan, Vaasa, Finland - OX-3 | ecosystem: Environmental > Terrestrial > Soil > Coastal area > Acid sulfate soil | place: Finland: Risofladan, Vaasa | collected...
GGGGAAGTGCGGCACGCGCCACGAATCCGCCAAGGCGACGAGCGCCGCGGCCCGCGCCCGAGCCGCCGCACCGGCCTCGGCCGCGCGCAGCAGCACCAGGTCGCGGTAGAGCGCCGCGCCGAGATGAAAGAGCGCGCGGCGCTGCGCGGCGTCGGGCGCGGCGAGATCGACCGCAACGGACGGCGCCGCCAGCGCCGCGAGGCGCGCGCGCGCGGCCGCCGACAGCTTGAGCCGCACCGCCACCGCTTCCGCCGCCGCCACATCCCACGAGACGAGCGCGCCGAGCCGGCGCAGCGCATCGGGCACGGGCTCGAGCGGCACCAGCCCGGCCAGGCGGTCGAGCGTGCGGGCCTCGGGCAGCACGACCGCGAGCACGCCGTCCGCGCGCATCAGCGCCAGGGTCGCCGCCGGGTCGGGTGCATCGAGCAGCTTCAGCACTTCCGCCGCGACGCGCTCACCGGAGAGCGTCGGCAGCAGATGCTTCAGCGCGCGTGCGGCATCGCGCGCCGCGGCGTCGGCCTCGCCACGACCGTAATGTGCGTGGAAGCGGTAGAATCGCAACAGCCGCAGCACGTCCTCGCGAATGCGCTCGGCCGCCGCGCCGACGAACCGGATGCGGCCGGCGCGCAGATCGCCGAGCCCGCCCACCGGATCGAACACAGCGCCCGCCGGGTCGAGGTAGAGCGCATTCAGGGTGAAATCGCGCCGCGCCGCGTCTTCGCACCATTCGGTGGTGAAAGTGACGCGCGCATGCCGCCCGAAGCTCTCGATGTCACGGCGCAGCGAAGTGATCTCGAACTGCGATGGCGGCACGACCGCGGTCACGGTCCCGTGCGCCAATCCCGTCGGCACCGTCTTGATCCCGGCATCGCCGAGCCGCCGCATGACGTCGTCCGGCACCAGCGGCGTCGCAATGTCGATGTCGCGCACCTCGCGCCCGAGCAGCGCATCGCGCACCGCGCCGCCGACGAAGCGGGCGTTGCCTTGGCCCAGCGCCGCCAGCACCGCGCGCGTCGCCGGCGCTACCATCCACGGCAGTGGCGCGATATGCGCGGCAGGGATCTCGCGGCCGGGCTCCGTCACTGCGGCACGGCCGGCGAGACGAAATGACCGGGCACGATGCGACCGTTGACGACATGCGGCGGCACGTAGGTCCCGTTGCGGCGGCCGCCGGTCTCGACGGCCGTGAACAGCACGACCACGGTCAGCGCCACGCCGGCGACGACAAGCCAGGCCCAGGGCAGACTGCGCCACGCCGCCGTCCCCGCGAGTTCGGCACGGCCCACGGTTGCGGCCCACAGCACATAGAGCGCGGTCGGCAGCAGCAGCGGCAGCACGATACTGAGGAGGAGCCGCATCATTGCCCGCCCGCGGTCACGCCGCCAGCACCTCGGCGAGATTGACCAGCATCGCCGCGGTGGCGCCCCAGATGTAGCGCTCGCCATAAGGCAGCACCATGAAGCTTCGCATCCGCCCGCGCAGCTCGCGCATATGGCGCTCGTGATTGGCGGGATCGATGATGAAGGCGAGCGGCACCTCGAACGCCTCGGCGACTTCGAAGCTGTCGAGCTGCAGCACGAACGGCGCGCGCACCAGGCCGACCACCGGCGTGATCTCGAAGCCGGTGCCGGTGATATAGGTGTCGAGCCGCCCGATCACTTCGACGTGATCGGGCGGCAGGCCGACTTCTTCCCGCGCCTCGCGCAGGGCGGCGAAGACGGGATCGGGATCGGTCGGATCGATGCGTCCGCCCGGCAGCGAGATCTGTCCCGCATGGTCGTTGAGATGCGCCGTCCGCTGCGTCAGGAGGACGGTGAGGCCGTCCGGCCGATCGAGCATGCCGACCAGCACGGCGGCGGGAACGCGCCTGCCGGGAAGCGGGTCGCCCGCGAGAAGATGGTCGCCGCGGGCGCCCTCGGACACCCTGAGCCCGGCCGCGTGGCCGGCAAAGCGCGCCCGCACCTCGGCCGGCGTCAGCGCGCGTCGAGGCTGCCCAGCGGAAAGAAGATCCGATTGCTCCATACACCAAACAGGGTCGCGTCGCCGACCCGCTCCTCGCATGCCAACTCCACGAGCTCGTAGAATACCGGACGCGCGAGCCGCGCTTCCAGCCCATTGCGGATCATGACATAGGGCCGCGGCTCGCCGGTCGCGGCGGCGACGGCGACGCGCAAGGGATGGGCTGCGTCCACCCCCACCATTTCGTCAATGTTTGTCCTTATGGTCAGCACCTGATCGCGGCCGTGCCCGCGGCGATCCAATGCGACGCCGATGAACGGGGCATCGGCGACGGTGATCCGGCCGCGCTCGGCCGGCGTTATCAACCAGAAGGTACCGGCGGCGTCGCGGCACAGCATCGAACCGAACAAACGGACAAGTGCAGCGCGATTAATTGGAGAACCACGATAGAACCAGCTACCATCGCGATCGATGTGGATGTCGAAATGGCCGCAGTCGCGGGGCAGACCGCGATCGGCCGGCGCATTCTTAACCTTATCGGCCGTTACCGCGGCGGCAAGTCGGTGCAGCGCCGCGCCCGGATCCGTCGCGGCAGGACGAGCGGATGAGTCCCGATCGCTGATGTGCGGCCTCCATCCGACCCAAAGGAGCCCTTTGCCTTGACCCTGTTCGACAGCACGGCGTCCGGCGCGGCGCCCGACCTTGCCGCCGAAATCGACGCGCTCGGCCAGCGTCTTGGCTTGGTGCGCGAGCGCATCGGCCGGATCATCTTCGGCCAGCGCGCGGTGGTCGATCAAGCCCTCATTACCCTGCTCGCCGGCGGGCATGCGCTGCTGATCGGTGTTCCCGGCCTCGCCAAGACCCGGCTGGTCGAGACCCTCGGCACCGTGCTCGGGCTCGAGGACAAGCGCATCCAGTGCACGCCCGATCTGATGCCGGCCGACATCCTCGGCTCCGAAGTGCTCGAGGAAAGCGAGACCGGGCGGCGCTCGTTCCGCTTCATCGAGGGGCCGGTGTTCTGCCAGTTGCTGATGGCGGACGAGATCAATCGCGCGAGCCCGCGCACGCAGTCGGCGCTGCTGCAGGCGATGCAGGAAGGCCGGGTGTCGGTCGCGGGCCAGTACCATCCGCTGCCGCGGCCCTTCCACGTGCTGGCGACGCAGAATCCGCTCGAGCAGGAGGGAACCTATCCTCTGCCCGAAGCGCAGCTCGACCGCTTCCTGCTGCAGATCGACGTCGGCTATCCCGATCTCGAATCCGAGCGGCAGATGCTGATCGCCACAACCGGCGTCACTGAGGAGAAAGTGACGCCGGTGCTGAGCAGCGCCGAGCTTGGCCAAGCGCAGCGCCTGGTCCGCCGCATCCCCGTCGGCGAGCGGGTGGTCGAGGCCATTCTCGAGCTGGTCCGCTCGGGCCGGCCCGGCGAATCGGGCCTGGCCGAGGCCAGGCACATCGCCTGGGGTCCGGGCCCGCGGGCGAGCCAGGCGCTGATGCTCGCCGCCCGCGCCCGCGCCTTGATCGAGGGACGGTTATCGCCCTCGGTCGACGACGTGGTGGCGCTGGCGCCGCCGGTGCTGCGCCACCGCATGGCGCTCACCTTCGCCGCCCGCGCCGATGGGATCGACATGGAACAGCTCATCGAGCGGCTGATTGCACCGCTGCGCTGATGGCCGAAGCCACGCATCTGCGCCAGCACGCGGAAGAGGCGGCAGCCGCGCTGCCGCCGCTGCTGGTCGCCGCCGAACGCGTCGCCGCCACGGTGGCGCAGGGCGTGCACGGGCGGCGCCGCGTCGGCCAGGGCGAAACCTTCTGGCAGTTCCGCCAGTACCAGCCGGGCGATCCGACCACGCGCATCGATTGGCGCGAGAGCGCGAAATCGCAGCGTCTTTACGTGCGCGAGACGGAGTGGGAGGCGGCGCAGAGCGTCTATCTCTGGCGCGACGGCTCGGCCTCGATGGATTATGCCTCCGTGCGCGATCTGCCGACCAAGCGGGGCCGCGCCGATCTGCTCGCGGTGGCCCTGGCCGTGCTGCTGGTGCGCGGCGGCGAGCGTGTGAGTCTGCTCGGCACCGGCCTGCCGCCGTCGCATGGGCGGGTCGTGCTGGAGCGGCTGGCGCTGCTGATCGCCCGCGCCGGCACGGGCGCGAGCCTGCCCGAATTCGAGCCCCTGCCCCGCCACGCCCATGTCGTGCTGATCGGCGATCTGTTGTCGCCGCTGGCGGAGATCCAGGCGCTGGTCGCGCGGTTCGCCGCGAACGGGCTCAAGGGCCATCTGCTGCAGGTGCTCGATCCGGCGGAGGAGACGCTGCCCTTTGCCGGGCGCGTGCGGTTCGAGGGGTTCGAGCGCGAGGAACCGCTGCTCGTCAGCCGGGTGGAGACGCTGCGCGAGAGCTATGCCGAGCGCCTCGCCCATCATCGCGACGGGCTCGCGGCGATCGCGCGCAGCGCGCAGTGGAGCTTCGGCATCCACCGCACCGACCGGCCGCCGCAGACGGCGCTGCTCGCGCTTTACGCCGCGCTCGCGCCCCAACAAGCTTGGCGTTAGGCCGGGAGCGGCGCATGGCGGGGGCGGCCGACGAGGGGATGAACGGCGGCCGCGCCCCGCACCTGGGACGGGTGGTGTCACAACGATGCTGACGCTCGGCTCCATCGCCTTCGCCGCGCCCTGGCTGCTGCTGGGCTTCGCGGTCCTGCCGGTGCTGTGGTGGCTGCTGCGGGTGACGCCGCCATTGCCGCGGCGCATCCGCTTTCCGGCGCTGCGTCTCCTGCTCGGCCTCGTGCCGCGCGAGGAGACGCCGGCGAAGACGCCGCTGTGGCTCATCCTGCTGCGCATGGCGCTCGGGGCGCTCATCATCCTGGCGCTGGCGCATCCGCTGCTCAATCCGAGCGCGCGGCTTGCCGGCACCGGGCCGCTGGTACTCGTCGTCGACGACGGCTGGAGCGCCGCGCGGCACTGGGACGAGCGCCACGATGCGCTCGTCCGGCTGATCGATCAGGCCGAGCGCGAAGGCCGCCGCGTCGTGCTGCTCGACACCGCGCCGCCGGAAGGGAGCACCGTGGCGCCGGCACTCTCGCTGCGCCGTCCCGTCGATGCGCGTGCCGCCGCCGATGCGCTGGCGCCGCGGCCCTGGCCGGAGGACCGCCCCGCCGCGCTGAAGCGGCTCGACAAGCTCGATCTCGGCGGTGCGCCCGACATCGTCTGGCTCAGCGACGGCATCGACGACGGCAGCGCCGCGTCCTTCGCCGCGGGCCTTGCGCGCAAGGGCCATCTCAGCGTGATGAGCGACGACCGGAACGAACTGCCGCGCCTGCTCGCTTCGGGCAATCCCGACGACAAGGACCTGACGGTGACGGTGCGGCGCGCGGCCGCCGGCCTGCCGAGCGAGCTCTATGTGCGCGCGGTCGGCGATGACGGCAGGCTCCTGGGACGCACGCGCGTGACGCTCGCCGCCGACGCCACCAGCGCCGTGGCGCGGCTCCCCATGCCGAGCGAGCTGCGCAACCGCGCCACCGCCATCGAGATCGAGGGCGAGGCATCGGCAGGCGCGGTGCTGCTGCTCGACGAGCGCTGGCGCCGCCGCCCGGTCGGCATCGTCGTGCCGCACGCGGCGCAAAGCTCGCAGCCCTTGCTGTCCGGCGCCTATTATCTCGACAAGGCACTGAGCCCGTTCAGCGAGGTGCGCCGCGGCGACATCACGACGCTGCTCAAGGGCGACATCGCGGTGCTGGCGCTGCCCGACGTGGCGCCGGCGGGGATCGCGGAAAAGCAGGCGATCATCGCGTGGATGGACAAGGGCGGCACGGTGCTGCGCTTCGCCGGCCCGCATCTCGCCGACGATCCCGAGGACGATCTTCTGCCCGTCACCCTGCGCCGCGGCGGGCGCACGCTCGGCGGCGCCCTGTCGTGGGAGAAGCCTGCACATCTGGCGCCGTTTCCGGCCAACAGCCCCTTCGCCGGGCTCGACATTCCGGCCGACGTGACCGTGTCGCGCCAGGTGCTGGCCGAGCCGACGCTCGACCTCGACGGCAAGACCTGGGCGCGACTCACCGACGGCACGCCGCTCGTCACCGCGGCCAAGCGCGGCAAGGGCTGGCTTGTCCTGGTGCACACCACAGCCGATCCCGAATGGTCGAACCTCGCCATGTCCGGGCTCTTCGTCAACATGCTGCGCCGCGTAGTCGCGGTCAGCCAGGGCGTGTCCGGCGTCTCCGACAAGCCGCTGCCGCCGGTCGAGACGCTGGACGGTTTCGGCCGGCTGAAACGCGCACCGGCGACGGCCGAGACCATCGCCGCCGGCGCCTTCGCCAAGACGCTGGCTTCCTCGCGCCATCCGCCGGGCTTCTACGGCACCACCGATTCGCGCCGCGCCCTCAATCTCGCGCCTTCGGTCAAGACCTTCGCGCCGCTCGGCGCGATGCCGCCGGGGGTCGCGGTCGAAGCCTATGCGCGGCCGGCGGAGGTGGATTTCCGCCCCGGGCTGCTCGGCGCCGCGCTCGCGCTCGTGCTCATCGATCTCCTCATCGCCTTCGCGCTGCGCGGTCTGTTGCCGCGATTGTCGCGCGGCGCCGCCGCGGGCGCGGTGGTGCTGGCGGTGCTGGCCGTGGCGCCGGCGCATGCCGCCGATAACGACGCCTTTGCCATCAAGGCGACCAGCAAGTTCCACCTCGCCTATGTTCGCACCGGCATCGCCGATGTCGACGAGGAGGTGCGGGCCGGCCTCGCGGGCTTGAGCGAAATCCTCACCCGCCGGACCGCGGTCGAACCCGCGGCGCCGATGGCAGTCGACGTCGAGCGCGACGAACTCGTGTTCTTCCCGCTCATCTACTGGCCGGTCGTCCCGGGCGAGCCGCAGCCGTCGCCGGCGGCGGTCGAACGGATCAACCGTTATCTCGCCACCGGCGGCACCATCCTGTTCGACACGCGCGACCAGGGCGACCGCACGGTGTTCTCCGCGGCCCAGGCGCAGGCCACCCTGCGCCGCCTCGCCGCCGGGCTCAACATCCCGACGCTGGTGCCGCTGCCGCCCGACCACGTCCTCACCAAATCGTTCTATCTCATGCAGGAATTCCCCGGGCGCTGGGCCGGCGGCAAGCTCTGGGTCGAGCCGTCGCAGGATCTGGTCAATGACGGCGTCTCGAGCGTCATCGTCGGCGGCAACGACTGGACCGGCGCCTGGGCGCTCGACGATTCCGGCCAGCCGATCTATCCGTGCGTGCCGGGCGGCGAGGCGCAGCGCGAAATGGCGTTCCGCTTCGGCGTCAATCTCGTGATGTACGCGCTCACCGGCAACTACAAGAACGATCAGGTCCACGTCCCGGCGATCCTCGAGAGGCTGGGACAATGAACGGCCTGTCGATCGCCGTCTCGCCGCTGTTGCCGTGGTGGGCGATCATCGCCTTTGCCGCGGTCGCGGCGGTCGTGCTGTCGTATGGCGCGCTGCGCCGCGCGCGCGGCATCGCCTGGCGGCTGGCGGCGGTGGCCATCCTGCTCGCCATTCTGGTCGATCCCTCGCTGATTCAGGAACAGCGCCAGCCGCAACCCGATGTCGCGGCGGTCGTGGTCGATGATTCGCCGAGCATGGACATCGGCGCGCGCCGCAACTATGCCGCGGAAGCGCTCAAGACGCTGCTGCCGCGGCTGCAACGGCTGCCGAATCTCGACGTGCGGGTGATCCATGCCGGCGCGCCCGACCCCAATGCCGCGTTCACCGATACCGGCACCGAGCTTTATTCGGCGCTGACCCGCGCGCTCTCCGACGTGCCGCGCCAGCGCGTCGCCGGCGCGGTGATGATCACCGACGGCGAGGTGCACGACATGCCCCCGCCCGACCGGCTCACGCTTGGCGCACCGCTGCACGTGCTGCTGGCAGGCGCGCCGGGCGAGGCCGATCGCCGGCTCGTGGTCAAGGACGCGCCGAAATTCGGCCTCGTCGGCAAGGACGTGCAGCTCAAGGTGCGCGTCGAGGATCTGCCCGGCGGCGGCAGCGGCGAGGCGCGGCTGACGCTGCGCAAGGATGGCGGTGCCAGCTCGACGCGCCTCATCCCGGTCGGCCGGGACGTGCCGGTCAGCATCCCGATCGATCACGGCGGCCCCAACGTGGTCGAGCTTTCGGTCGATCCGGGCCCGCACGAGCTGACCCTCGACAACAACCGCGCCGCCTTCGTCATCAACGGCGTGCGGGACCGGCTCAAAGTGCTGCTGGTGAGCGGCGAACCGCATCAGGGCGAGCGCACCTGGCGCAACATCCTCAAATCCGATCCGTCGGTCGATCTCATCCACTTCACCATCCTGCGGCCGCCGGAGAAGCAGGACGGCACGCCGATCCGCGAGCTGTCGCTGATCGCGTTCCCGATCCGCGAGCTGTTCGACCTCAAGATCAACGAGTTCGACCTCATCATCTTCGACCGCTACCGGCAGCGCAGCGTGCTGCCCGAGGCCTATCTCGCCAACATCGCCCGTTACGTGCGCAATGGCGGCGCGCTGCTCGAGGCGGCGGGGCCCAATTTCGGCGGCCCGCTCAGCCTCTACCGCACGCCGCTCGGCAGCGTGCTGCCGGCCGAGCCGACCGGCAACGTGTACGAGCAGGGCTTCGTGCCGCGCGTCACCGCGCTCGGCCGGCGCGACCCCGTGACCGACGATCTTCCGGGTCTGCCGGCGGACCCCGACAAGCCGCCGCCCTGGGGCCGCTGGTTCCGCCAGGTCGAGGCGGTCCCGCACAAGGGCGAGGTGGTCATGAGCGGCCTCGACAACCGGCCGCTCCTGGTGCTCGACCGCGTCGGCAAGGGCCGGGTCGCGCAGCTTCTCTCCGACGAGATGTGGCTGTGGACGCGCGGCTACGAGGGCGGCGGGCCACAAGCGGAACTGCTGCGCCGCGTCGTCTACTGGCTGATGAAAGAGCCCGATCTCGAAGAGAACGCCCTGCGCGCCACGGTCGAGGGCAACCGGCTGGTCGTCACCCGCCAATCGCTCGAGCCGGACAATAATCCGGTGCAAGTGACCGGCCCCGACGGCAAGCCGCAGACCCTCGCGCTCAAGCCGGCCGGCGGCGGCCGCAGCACCGGCGCGATGCCGATCCACCAAAGCGGGCTCTACCGCGTCAAGGACGGGAGCCGCACCGCGCTCGCCGCGGCCGGTGCGCTCAATCCGATCGAACTGGGCGACGTGCGCACCACCGACGCCAAGGTCAAGGCCGATGTCGCCGCGCTGGGCGGCAGCATCCATTGGGTCGGTCCCGGCCCAGTGCCGGAGGTCCGCAGCGTCGCTCCCGACCGGCCCGCCGAGGGGCGCGGCTGGATCGGGCTGCGCGCCAATGGCGACTACATCGTCACCGGCATGAACGAGACGCCGCTGCTTCCCGGCCTGCTGGCGCTGCTGCTTGCCCTGGGCGCGCTGCTGCTCGCCTGGCGGCGCGAGGGAGGCCGGTAGGCGGAAAACCGGCATGGGCGCGGCCCGGCCTTTGCGCTAACCTGCCGTCGGCCGAGGGGAGAAATTTCGTGCTGAGACAGGCGCTTGCGCCGATCCATCCCGATGGGTGGCGGTTCGTTGCGGTGTTCGCCGTGGCGAGCCTGCTGCTGTTTTGGCTGGCCCCGCCCTTGGGCTGGATCGGTGTCGCGGCCACGGCGTGGTGCGTATATTTTTTCCGCGATCCGTGGCGCGTCACGCCGGACCGGGCGGGGCTTGTGGTCGCCCCGGCCGACGGGCGCATCGTCGCGGTCGATCGCGCGCCGCCGCCGCCCGAGCTCGAGATGGGCGACACGCCGATGCTGCGCATCGGCATTTTTCTCAATATCTTCGACGTGCACATCAACCGCATGCCGATGACGGGCCGCATCACCAAGCGCGTCTACCACAAAGGCAAGTTCCTCAACGCCAGCCTCGACAAGGCAAGCGCCGAGAACGAGCGCATGGCCGTGCGCGTCGCAACCCGAGAGAGCGCCGACATCGCGGTGGTGCAGATCGCCGGCCTCGTCGCACGCCGCATCGTCTGCACCGTCGATGCCGGCGAGGAAGTGATCGCCGGCCAGCGCTTCGGCCTCATCCGCTTCGGCAGCCGCACCGATCTTTATCTGCCGCCGAGTTGGGCGGCGCTCGCCATTGTCGGCCAGCGCGCGGTCGGCGGCGAGACGGTGATCGCCGATGCCGGCGCGAACGAGCCCCCGCGCCGCGGCATCGAGCACTGAGATGCTGCGCCGCCGCCGCCGCCGCATGCGGGACAAGGCGACCACCGGGTGGTCGCTCAACCGCATGATCCCTAACGTCCTGACGCTGCTGGCGCTGTGCGCGGGCATGACCGCGATCCGGCTCGCCATCGCCGGAAAATTCGAGGCCGCGGTCTCGGCCGTGATCATCGCCGGCATTCTCGACGGCATCGACGGGCGCATCGCACGGCTCTTGAAAGGCATGTCGAGCTTCGGCGCCGAGCTCGATTCGCTGTCGGATTTCGTCAGCTTCGGCGTCGCGCCCGCGGTACTCCTCTATGTCTGGACGATGAGCGCGATGCAGAGCATCGGCTGGGCGCTGGTGCTGCTCTACGCGGTGTGCTGCGGCCTGCGGCTGGCGCGCTTCAACACCCAGATCGGCGCCACGCTGCCGCCTTATGCCTACAACTTCTTCACCGGCGTGCCGGCGCCGGCGGCGGCCGGGCTCGTCATGGTACCGATCATGCTGTGGTTCGAGTTCGGCGGATCGTTCTTCCGCTCGCCTTATTTCAACGGGTTGGTTCTGGCGGCGGTGGCGGCGCTGATGGTGAGCCGGGTTCCGACCTATTCGTTCAAGCGCATCCGCGTGCCGCGGGAATGGATCCTGCCGAGCCTGCTGATCGTCGGCGGGCTCGCCGCCTTCCTCACCACCGATCCCTGGGGTACGCTGCTCGCGATCGGGCTGCTCTACATCGTGTCGATCCCGATCAGCGTCCGCTCCTATTACGGGCTGCGCCGCAACGCCGAGGAACAGCGCCACCTCGAGCGCGAGTTGGCGCCGCCTCAGACCGCCGCCGAGGCCGAGGCGCCGCCGCTGCGGCGCTGAAGCCCGAACGCCGCGGCGAGAAGCTCGTAGGAGCGCAGCCGCGCCGCGAAATCATAGCAGATCGAGACGACGACGAACTCGTCGACGCCATAGGCCGCGCCCAGCGCCAGGAGCCCGTCCCGCACCTGCTGCGGGTCGCCCACGATCTGGCGGCGGCGGTTATGGGCGACGCGGCGGAGATCGTCCGGCGTATAGGGATAGGCTTCGGCCTCCTCGATGCTGGGCACCGGCCCGAGCATCCCCTTCTCGAGCCGCAGCCGCGACAGATCGCGCGACCGCGCCAAGCGCTCTGCCGCCGCCGCGGTGTCGGCGCACAGCACGAACACGCCGATGCTGCCCCGCGCCGCACCCGTCCAGCGCGACGGGCGGAAATTGTCGCGATAGGCCTGCATGATCTCGGGCCCGCCGACATCGGTGATAAAATGCGCGAACGAGAACGGGCAGCCGAAATAGGCGGCGATCGCGGCGCTGCCGTCGCTCGAACCGAGCAGCCACGGCTCGGGCACGGTCGCGCCGCGCGGCTGCGCATGCACGCCGGCGAAGGGATGATCGGCCGGCAGGGTGTCAGCGAGAAACGCCAGCAGGTCCTGGACCTGGCGCGGGAATTGATCGATCCCGAGCGCGCCTGGGCCGTGCTGGAGCGCCATCGCGGTGCGAAAGTCGCTGCCCGGCGCGCGGCCGATGCCGAGATCGATCCGGCCGGGAAAGAGCGCCTCGAGCACGCGGAAGTTCTCGGCCACTTTGAGCGGACTGTAATGGCTCAGCATCACGCCGCCCGAGCCGACGCGCATGGTCTGCGTCGCCGCGGCGACGCGCGCGACCAGCACCTCGGGCGCGGTGCCGGCGAGCCCTTCCGAGGAATGATGTTCGGCCAGCCAATAGCGGTGATAGCCCGACGCCTCGCACGCCGCCGCGAGTTGCACGGTCTCGGCCAGCGCCTGCGCTGGCGTGCCGCCCGCGCGGATCGGCGATTGGTCGAGGACGGAGAGCAGGGTCACGCCTCTTCCCGCGTCGCCTTGAAGTGGAGGTTCGGCCAATCCTTCTCGGTGCGGTCGAGGTCCCAGCGGTTGCGCGCGAGGAACACCGGGGCGCCGTCGCGGTCCTCGGCGAGTGCCGAGGGCACGGTGTCGGCGAAGCGCCGCAGCTCGGGCGACTGGCCTTCGATCCAGCGCGCGGTCTCGTAGGGCGCGGGTTCGAGCCGCACCCCCAGCCCGTATTCGCTCTTGAGCCGCGCGGCGAGCACGTCGAGCTGCAGCGCGCCGACGACGCCGACGATGAAGTCGCCGCCCGTCACCGGCCTGAACAGGCGGGTGACGCCTTCCTCGGCAAGCTGCTCGAGCGCGCGCTTCAAATGCTTCGACTTCATCGGATCGTCGAGCCGGACGCGGCGAAGAATTTCGGGCGCGAAATTGGGGATGCCGGTGACGCGGATCTCGTCGCCCTCGGTGAGCGTGTCGCCGATGCGGAGCGTGCCGTGATTGGGAATGCCGAGGATGTCGCCGGGCCACGCCTCCTCGGCGAGGTTGCGCTCGCGCGCCAGGAAGAACACCGGGTTCTGCACGCTCATGAGGCGGCCGCTGCGGCCGTGCCTGAGCTTCATGCCGCGGCGGAAGCGGCCCGAGCACAGGCGCAGGAAGGCGACGCGGTCGCGGTGCTGAGGATCGATATTGGCCTGGACCTTGAACACGAAGCCGGTGACCTTGTCGTTGCTCGGCTCGATCGCGTGCGGCAGCGCCGGCTGCGGCCGCGGCGCCGGCGCCAGCGTGGCGATGCCGCGCAGCAGCTCGCGCACGCCGAAATTATTGAGCGCGCTGCCGAAGAAGACCGGCGTCATGTGGCCCTCGCGGTAGCTCTCGCGGTCGAAGCGCGGACAGAGCGCCCGCGCCATCGCGACTTCCTCGCGCAGCTGCGCCAGCGCCGCTTCGGGCAGCAGCGTGGCAAGGCGCGGATCGTCGAGCCCTTCGAGCCGCACCGGCGCGGTCACGCGCTCGCCCGCGCCGCGCTCGAACAGCAAGAGCGCATCCTCGAACAGGTCCCAGGTGCCGCGAAAGTCGCGGCCCATACCGATCGGCCAGCTCGCCGGCGTCACGTCGAGCGCGAGCCGGCGCTCGATCTCGTCCATGAGGTCGAACGGATCGCGGCCCTCGCGGTCGAGCTTGTTGACGAAGGTGATGATCGGCACGTCGCGCAGCCGGCACACCTCGAACAGCTTCAGCGTCTGTGGCTCGATGCCCTTGGCGGCGTCGATTACCATGACGGCGCTGTCGACGGCGGTGAGGGTGCGGTAGGTGTCCTCGCTGAAATCCTGGTGGCCCGGCGTATCGAGCAGGTTGAAGGTGAGCCCCTCATGCTCGAAGGTCATCACCGCCGAGCTGACTGAGATGCCGCGCTCGCGCTCGACCTCCATCCAGTCAGAGCGCACGCGGCGGCGCTCGCCCCGCGCCTTGACCTCGCCCGCGAGCTGGATGGCGCCGCCGAACAGCAGCAGCTTCTCCGTGAGGGTGGTCTTGCCGGCATCGGGGTGGGAGATGATGGCGAAGGTGCGCCGTCTGGCGATCTCGGCGGCGAGCGCGTTCATGCGCGCTTTATCTAGTTGGGCAGGCGGCGCAATTCAACCGCCGCCGGAGCG
>Ga0307374_10010265_pt1 | contig 13612 bp, 14 predicted proteins | sample OX3MG_FD_202532 | JGI IMG/M metagenome (GOLD analysis project Ga0307374, IMG submission 202532) | Soil microbial communities from Risofladan, Vaasa, Finland - OX-3 | ecosystem: Environmental > Terrestrial > Soil > Coastal area > Acid sulfate soil | place: Finland: Risofladan, Vaasa | collected...
GCAAGTGGCAATCTCTCATCCCGGCACGATATCCTGTTTGTTGCAGGATTTGCCCATCCGCCCAATGTGGATGCTGCCTGCTGGTTCGTGAACGATATATTGCCGCTCATCAGAAAGCATAAACCAAGTGTGAAGCTTAGCCTGGTGGGCTCGAATCCCACCGCTTCAGTACGTAAATTGGCCGGCAAGGATGTTAGCGTTTCTGGTTACGTTTCAGACCAAGTACTGTCTGAATATTACAAGACTGCACGTGTAGCCGTCATCCCGTTAAGATTCGGAGCAGGAGTCAAGGGCAAGGTGCTGGAAGCCATGGCGCACGGTGTACCGATCGTGACCACAGCGGTGGGGATGCAAGGACTTGATCAGGCCTGTGACAGCGCACTCGTGGCCCGAAGTGCTGACGAATTTTCCAAGGCCACCTTGTCACTGCTAGGCGATGATGATCTTTGGAAGCAGAATTCTAACGCCGGCAAAAGTTTTATATCGGTTCATTATTCGAAGCGTAGGCTGCAATCTGATTTGGAAAGTGCTTTATATGGCTCCAATTTATCGACAGCCAAATATGCGGCGGTTGTTCAAGAATCTGTGCGGTATTCCTGACTCGCAACAACGGATATATTCCGTATTCAACCGCCCAAGCGGCCACTTATTGATTCGCGCAAGGCCAAGAAGGTTTCAGCATGACTGTATGCCCGCTATCTCAGAAATGTGAATCGCCCAAAGGATGTTTCGGTTGAATAAAAATACGATAATTCCGCGTGGTCTTGTCAGAGCTAGAGCGCCGCTGCGACTTGGTCTTGCCGGCGGTGGCACGGATGTAAGTCCATACTCCGATCTGTATAACGGCGTAGTCTTAAACGCCACCATAGATAAATACGCCTATGCGATTATCGAGATCCGCGATGATGGTAAAGTACAGTTTACAGCAGCAGATCATGGCGTATCAGAGACGCATGATGAACAAACGCTGAATTATTCTGGCCGATTGGCACTGCACCAAGGTGTTTATCTTCGCATCATGCGGGATTTTAATGGCGGGAAAACAATTCCGCTGACGCTAACCACAATGTGCGACGTACCTGCTGGTTCCGGGTTGGGCTCATCGTCCACTTTGGTCGTAGCCATGCTGAAGGCGTTTGTGGAATTGCTCAACCTGCCACTCGGGGAATATGAAATAGCGCACTTGGCCTATGAGATCGAGCGCATAGACATAGGTTTGAACGGCGGCAAACAGGATCAATATGCAGCTACATTCGGCGGCTTCAATTTCATCGAGTTTGGTCCGCATGACAAGGTTATCGTAAACCCCCTCAGGATTAAAAACTGGATAATCTCGGAGCTGGAATCATCTTTGCTTTTGTATTACACGGGCGCCTCGCGCGAATCGGCCGAAATTATCGACATGCAGGTTAAAAATGTGGAAGGCGGCAATATAAAATCCATAGACGCGATGCACAATCTAAAAATAGAAGCGGTTCACATGAAGGAGTGCCTCTTAAAGGGCGATATTCATCAATTCGGCGAAGCCATGGAGCGTTCTTGGCAGGCGAAAAAGGGAATGGCTGCCAGTATCTCGAACGCATCGATCGATGAAATGTACGAATCTGCCATGCACGCGGGCGCCTATGCTGGAAAGATTTCTGGGGCTGGTGGCGGTGGATTCATGATGCTGCTGGTCGATCCAACTAATCGGGCATACGTGCTGAACAGCATGAACCAATTTCCTGGTTATTTTATTCCTTGCCATTTCGTGAAGCATGGAACTGAAGGGTGGAGAATCGTATGAGGTCATTTGTTGAAATGGAGTTACAGACTTCAAGGGAGGTAATCGAAAAGTCAATATTTGACGCTGGGATAATCAGTGCTTTGGAGAAGTTGATCAATTTATGCGTCAACATACTTCAAAAAGGTAACAAGATAATGTTTGCAGGAAACGGAGGCAGCGCTGCGCAGGCACAGCATCTATCTGCGGAATTGGTAAGTCGTTTTTATTATGACCGGCCGGCCTTGCCGTCCATGGCGTTGACCACGGACACCTCAATATTGACTGCGGTTGGGAATGATTATGGGTATGAACAAATATTCAGTCGTCAAATCGAATCGAATGGCCAGCCTGGAGATGTTTTCATAGGTCTTACAACTTCCGGTAAGTCCCCGAATATATTACGAGCGATTAAAACCTGCCGCCTCAAGGAAATCCATGTGGTTGGTTTCACCGGCGCCAAAGGACGGATTTTCGCCGAGTCCTGTGATCATGCAATCGTAGCACCCTCTGAAAGTACTCCGCGAATACAAGAGATACACATCCTAATGGGGCATATTCTGTGTGCTGCCATTGAAAGGTCGTTATTTCCCCTGCACGGAGACTCCGATTAAGCTTGGTTAAGAAGGAAATAATCTGGTGGAAGCGATAATTCTGGCAGGTGGTTTAGGTACACGGCTACGCAGCGCGGTATCTGATTTACCCAAGGTTATGGCCCCAGTGGGGAACAGGCCATTTCTGGAACTCGTGCTCGAACGATTGGCAGCTGGCGGTGTAGATAGAGCGATACTTGCTACCGGCTACCTGCGGGAGAAGATCAGATACCATTTCGGTGATCAATTTAAATCCATCGAACTGCGGTACAGCGAGGAAACTGAACCTCTAGGAACTGGGGGCGCCATCGTGCAGGCACTATCACTGATCGAGAGTGAGAATGTACTGGTTCTAAATGGGGATACCTATTTTGAACTGGATTATCGTCAGATGTGGCAGCGACATGTCGAAACGGATGCCAATATCACGATTGCATTGCGGTATGTCAAAGACGTTGGCCGCTATGGCTTAGTTGAAATCCAAGATGGCCGGGTGGTGTGTATCAAGGAAAAGGGTGCTTCGGGAGCCGGTTATATAAATGCTGGTGTCTATGTCATATCAAGACATATTTTCGATGCAGTTGAGCTCCAGAGACGCTTCTCATTTGAAACAGATATTCTGGACCCTTTTATGAAGCTGCTTGCTCCTTTGGCCTATCCGGCAAATGGTTATTTTATTGATATTGGAATTCCAGAGAGTTATTTACAGGCACAGAGCTCATTTACATGATGTCATATATATGAAATAGAGCCCAGGTTTATACGTAGTATGCGGACTGTTTTTTCTCATGAAGGTTTAAATCCTTAATAGACAATTTTATGGAAATTTACAGTGGAGGACTGTATCGTGTGTTGAAACTTGGCGGTTGGAAGGTAGTAGATGGTCGTATTCTTGGTTGTAAAATGGATTCTAATCCTACCGATCCAAACAAGTATCAGCGTTCATTCATATTCTGTGAGCACATATTATCTAAGCGTGTTATGTAAGACATCGTGATTATTATAAATATTAGAATTCAGGTTATTTGATTGGCTAGATCTAATCCCGAAGTACTTTGACTACATTTGTCAAATTGCACGTTGGTGTTCATATGGTAAGCAGTGAAAAGTTGGGTGTGATATGCGACTTACAGAGACATTACCAGACTCTGAAAGTTGCTCTTGATAATGCAGTGTCATGCTGTGTATCGAGTGGTTGGTATGTACTGGGAGAGGAAGTTCGGACATTCGAACGTGAATTTGCTGCGTACTGCGGAGTGGCTCATGCCGTGGGAGTAGCCAATGGAACGGATGCGCTTGAGTTGGCGTTGCGTGCACTCGAAATAAAACCAGGTGAGCGCGTTGCTCTTGTGGCAAATGCAGGCGGTTATGGAACCAGTGCGCTTAACCTTGTTGGAGCTGTACCGGTATACGTAGATATTGATGCACCAACATTGAACATGGATCCAGTACACTTGGGATGTGTTCTAGATCTTGAGAATGTCAGCGCGGTACTGGTTACACATTTATATGGCCGGCTGGCTGACATGAAAAGCATCAGCATGCTCGCGCAGTCCCGGGGCGTAAGGATCGTCGAGGACTGTGCACAGGCTCATGGGGCTTCGTATAATGGCAAAAAGGCCGGGTCCTGGGGTGATATTGCTTGTTTCAGTTTTTATCCAACCAAAAATCTGGGTGCATTGGGAGACGCTGGTGCCGTTGTGAGCCAGGATCTGTCCCTGACTACCAGGGTGCGGGAATTGCGCCAATATGGCTGGACAAGTAAATACCTTTCGACTGTAAAATTCGGTCGTAATAGTCGCCTGGATGAACTCCAGGCCGCTGTACTGCGAATCAAATTGCCATATCTGGATGAGTGGAATAGCAGGCGCAGAGAAATTGCCTCACACTACGGCAAAGTAATCACTAACCCACAGATTATGCTACCGGAGGTTTCTGACTGCGAATATGTGGCGCATTTGTACGTAATTCGGACAGCGAATCGCGACAGCCTGATCCGTCACCTGCTGGCGCGCCAAATCCCCCATGATATCCATTATCCTGTGCCGGACCACAGGCAGCAGATGTTTGGAGAGGCGTACTCCTCACTCAGTCTCCCGGTTACAGAGCGAGCCTGTAGCGAAGTCTTAACCCTGCCTTGTTTCCCTGAAATGACACACGAAGAGGTTAACTGGGTCGCAAAAGCTATCAATGAATGGAAGCCATAACATGTATTCGCTAATCATTCCAGTCTATAAGAATGAGGAATCAATCCCCGAATTGGTTGAGGTGATGACATGGCTCAACACCCAACTGGATGGAAAACTGGAAGCGGTATTTGTGGTGGACGGCAGTCCGGACAAGTCCGCGTACTTGCTACAAAAACTCTTGCCAAAGCAAGTTTTTGCTTCAAACCTTTTATTACTGTCGAGGAACTTTGGATCCTTCTCGGCCATCCGCACCGGGTTGCAGGCGGCAACTGGACCCTACTTTGCTGTGATGGCTGCGGATCTGCAAGAACCGCCCGAGTTAATTCTGGATTTTTTCTATTCCCTGGACAATGACGAAGCGGACGTGGTACTAGGTACACGCAGTACCCGTAGAGACCCATGGCTCAGCCGCCTGATTTCAAACATTTTCTGGGCAACATACCGGAAATTCGTGGTGCCGCAGGTACCATCAGGCGGTGTCGACGTATTTGGCTGTAACCTGGCTTTCAGGGATTGCTTGCAATCTTTTGAGGAAGCCAACACTTCACTGGTAGCGCTGATCTTCTGGGCTGGTTTTCGCCGGAAGCATGTTGCATATGAGAGACGCGCACGTAAGTATGGAGTTTCTGCCTGGACATTTGGTAAGAAATTCAATTACTTAATGGACAGTGTGTTTGCATTTACGGATCTACCTATCAAGGCACTATTGGGTTTAGGCACTTTAGGTTTGTTGGTTTCAATGATTTTTGCAGTTGTCGAGTTAATCGCACACTTATCTGGTCACATAACCGTGCCAGGCTATGTAAGCACCATTCTGGTTTTGTTGTTTTTCGGAGCTCTTAATATGCTGGGGCTTGGGGTCGCCGGCTCCTACGCTTGGCGAGCTTACGAGAACACCAAACACAGGCCTGCGGCAGTGATTGCACGCAAAATCGGATATCGTGGAAAGGGTAGCAAACGCAAGGGAACCAGACATCAGCCAACGGTATCGCAATCCAGCAAGTCGTGAAACAACTAAATATTCTGGATCATCACTCGGCTATCATTAATTCATGAAAGAAAAAATAATGATCTCTCAAACCAGCGTTGCTGGCGTCACTTTGCATCAGTTGCCGTGTATTACAGACGTACGTGGCGCCCTGACTGTTGGCGAAGTCGAACGCGATATCCCATTTACTGTAAAGCGCTACTTCATGGTATTTGATGTACCAAGCGTCAAAATTCGCGGTGAACACGCCCATCGCATTTGCCAACAATTTTTGATTTGTGTGCATGGCAACTGTTGCGTCATTGCGGATGATGGACAACATCGGGAAGAATTCGAATTAGATCGCCCGAATATGGGTCTTTATATACCGCCTATGGTGTGGGATGTTCAGTATAAATTCTCGGAAGACACTATATTGCTGGTGCTTGCCTCGCACCATTATGATAGCGCCGATTACATACGGGACTATTCTGAATTCAAGCGGATTATAGCTGCGGGATGAAAGCCTCTATTTTCAGCTTAGGAGAACTAAGATGATTCACCCGACAGCATTAATATCGAAAATAGCAAAGATAGGTGCTAATGTCTCGGTGGGGGCGTATACCATCATCCATGACGATGTGGAAATTGGAGACAACACGACAATCGATGCCTACTGTGAAATTGGTTACCCAACACCAAGGGCAATCGGGCAACCCTTGAGTATCGGTAAAGGCGCCCTAATACGTTCCCACTGTATTTTTTATCAAGGCTCAGTATTCGGCCCGAAATTGGTCACAGGTCATCACGTTACAGCGCGCGAAGGCACCCAAGCCGGCGCGAATCTCCAAATTGGCACATTGTGTGACATACAGGGGACCTGCCAAATCGGGGATTACGTGCGTTTTCACAGCAATGTCCATATCGGGCAGCATTCCAAAGTCGGCAATTTCGTCTGGATTTTTCCTTATGTTGTCCTGACCAATGATCCTCATCCACCCAGTAACTTCTTGCGCGGAGTGGTAATTCATGAGTATGCGGTTATAGCCACTATGTCGGTCATATTGCCAGGGGTAGAGGTGGGAGTAGGAGCTCTTGTGGCAGCACATAGCTCAGTATCCCGGAACGTTGAACCCTATACCGTGGTGGCGGGCACTCCAGCTAAGTATATGTGTAAGGCTGAAGAAATTATGTTGAAAGATGGATCAGGGAGGTCAGCTTATCCTTGGCGAAGGCACTTTATTCGTGGCTATCCGGATCAAGTAACGGCCGTCTGGTTGGCTGAGTTCGGGGAGGGCAAACTTGGGAAAACGAGCTGATCTGATATGAGATTTAACATACGACTGACAGACAACCAATTTGGCAGATTCATCCTAGTTGGGGGACTGAATACGCTTGTTACATACGGTATCTATCTTGTTCTTAAAAGGATGATCGAGTATCAGGCGGCATTTTTAATCGCATATATAGCGGGCATCATATTTTCCTATCTGCTAAACGCACTATTTGTCTTCAAGCATAAACTTACGTTTAAAACATTTTTCAGTTTTCCAGTTGTTTACATTGTTCAATATATTGCGAGCGCAATATTGCTGGATATTTTGGTACGCAAAGCAGATATATCCACGAATTTAGCACCAATCATCGTGATTTTTATCACTGTTCCGCTAACCTTCCTGGTGTGTCGGGCTATCTTCACTCAGCAGCAGATGTAGCGATGAAATATATGACAGCGAGCTGTCGGGATGAAAATAAAATAATCACGATGATACTGTAACAATAAGTAATTCTTGACAAGCCAAGGTTAAATCTAATGGATAAAGCAACTATGCATCGCAGCGTTAAGCTGATTTTGTTTGTGTCAGGAATTGCCATAACGCTAAACCTAGCGGCACTGGTTGCTTATCAGCATTATCTGTGTGTGGATTTTCCAATTCATGATGAATGGCGGCTTGTTAACCGATTGCAGCAGTTACCGCATACAGGCATGCTGAATTACCTATTCGCAAGAGATGGGGCTTACTATGGCCCGGTAGAGTTTCTTATATGGTATCTGTTCTACGCGCTGACGCATCTCAATATCATGCTGATACGCGATACCGGCGCAATCGCAAGTGCCGTAGCGGCACTGCTGGTCTGTGTCTTGCTCTATCGCAAGTCGGCGCGGAAAAATATCCTGACTTGGGCAGCAATCTGCATTGCACCGTTCATGGTCTGTTCGTTCAATTATTGGTCAACCTACAGCATTTCAATTGAATCACTCATCAAACCACTGTTGTTCGTTATCGTCTTGGCTACTTGCTGGGCTTCTGATGGACTATTGCTCTCTCGTAAGAGGTCGATATGGGTGGTTTGCTGCATCGTGGGTGCAGTTGTTGCCAGTGGCATTTTCGCACCAGGATTGATGTTACTGCCGGCCATAATCCTGGCACGGCTTCTGTTGTACCCGCGTATTGACTGGACGACATTGGCGCTGAGCCTGATGGCCGCAGTCCTTTTGGCTGTTTACCTGCTCGCCGGTAAGGGAGTGGATTTAGTAGGCTCATCGCCGAGTTTCACTCCGCACAATCTGTGGATTTGCATTTATTCGGCATTTGGATTAATGGGCAATGCGCTTATAAGCCCCCACACACTGCAAATGAATATTTATACCCGGTTAATCGGAGTGCTGATATTTGGCATCCAGATTGCCGGTACGATTTATGCTATTCGTATGCCCGCCGAACTTCGGATTAAGTACATGATACCGATTGCCCTAAGCCTATATAACGCTTTTATCGTGCTGGAAATCGTAGGGGTGCGGTTTCATTACCCGGGTTTCGAGTTTTATCCACGCTATGCGTCGCTCATGTTGGTTGGTCCTATCAGTGTGCTTTTCTGGATAGTGATGATCCCGATGAAAAGCCCATTCAATCGAAGCGTAGGACTTGTAATATTTGTGGTAATTGCCATCTCCGTTTCAATGGCGGATGTAAGCGAATATCGCATTATGCCGTACCGACGTGATGATATAATTGTGGGAAGGCAGTTTCTGTTTGCGCTAAAAGAGACGCCAGATATGAATCAGCAGCGTAAATATCATATTACAAACAGGATCTTGCCGACGATATATCCAGGGATAATTTATCTCAGGGAAAATCATCTGGCCATGTATAGGAAATAATAAACTGCACCGGTATACATTTATATATCCACGTTAGTTCGTACTTGATTGGATAAGATATTTCATATCTTACGTTGTCAGAAGTTGCTGGGCTTGATGACTACCTATGACAACTTAGCTAGTTTCAAATACGTGATTCACTCGCCTGAGGAGGAATGCAAGCAGTTCGTCGTACCACTCACCCTTTACTTTATAAAACGCGTAGGTATTTTATTGAAATACTCGGAACGCGCTTTGATTTCATGGGTTACGAATTATTCCGCATCATGTCATCCCCATATTGGGCACCCTATCTATTGTTCTGTATGGCTATGTTTCCGCTTTCCAGCCGGAACCTGAAGGATATAGCCGTGGAGGTATTGGCGGTTAAGTTGTTGGCCATCATTCACTCGGATCGGACGCTGTAAGTGTTCGCCGCCGTCGGACAGTTGTTCGTAGCTCCGCAAGTCGTGCGGCACATGAACAGGCTACATAGCAAGCCAACTTGATTGTTTTCAGCTATGCTAGATCGCAAATATTAGAGACGACTCAACTGGCGTTGTACAGACATAGCGATCAGAGTCACGTTACATGCATAACTGGTTAGCTTGACCATAATATGGCCTCCAGGCTCAAGGCTGTCCCTGTGTTGACCGAGGCAATGCTTATAAGTCATTGTGGGTAACGAGTTACTTCTATGCAAACTAGCGTGGCACATACTTTCTTGAGAACTGAAACTCGCCTTATTACTTGGCGGGTGGACCTGTTCCTGATAGCGGTAATCGCAATTCTGATTAGCGCACTCTGTTTTAGCAATGTCTATTTTGGCGATGAATTAAATCCCCTGATTCTTGCGCACTACTTTCACGGAAATATATGGCAGACGCTGCTAGCGTTGTGCAGGTATAAACCCAGGATAATCTTTTGGGCAATATGGGCGACGATCGCTGTACATCACGCGCCGCGTATTGTGCCGATGATTATCAACACCATGGCATTCGTCAGTATCGCCTGGATGATTTACTACTGGGCAATCGTGCGTTGCCACGCATCCAGATGGTTGGTCTGGATCAGCGTACTTGCGATACTGTTCTCCCGCTTCGGTGTGGTGCTGTATTTCGACTACATCGCGGGGATATTGGAATCACTGTCGCTGGCGTTATTCATGGCGGGAATTCTAGTGGGCTCGCGTCAAGAGACTCCGCTATTCAAAGTCGGCCCCGTGCGGCAATTGCTGTCGGTCATTTTAATCATTTGTTCTGTGTTTGTTTACGAGCCCTTTATCGCATCGGCCGTAGTATTTGCTGTTATCCTGATTCTGGATACGCTTGCCTGGAAAGGCGGTAAGAATCAGCGCCTGTCGATGTTTATCTATTCAATTGCGCTCCTCATATTACCGCTGTTGTTGTTCTACCTCGCGACCAAATGGCTATCGGTATTGCCCATTTCTACCGGTACGCACGGTCGCGATGTCTCGTTGTCGTCAGATACATTCAAAGCCTTTTGCATTTACGTATCGAATCTTTTCCTTGGAACCAATATTGGCGAACCCTGGCTCGTGGGTAGCCTGACCTTGGGTGCACGTAATGCGCTGCCACTGTTTATTATCAGTGCGCTGGTTATGATCGGTTCCTACATATACGTGGTCAAGGACGCTTTGATGAAATATCGCACACGGTTCATGACCTCGCTCAAATGGTTATTGCTGGTCGGCGCCGTGATTGCAGTATCCAGCCTGCCGTTTCGACATGAAGGTCGCTGGATGTTCCCTGCCTTTGTGTTTCTTATATTGTCGATACTGGCACTGTTCCAGGGCCGGCGTGTGGCGCTGTTACTCGGCGTGTTGCTTGTGTTGGACGCGGTGTATTTAGCCGCCGGTTCAGAGTATGCCATTTACAATGTGTATAGCGCCCGAACCGTGAGTCGTATTGTAGCGTCCCTCAGTACCGTGCAGCCTGCCGGCCGTGAAGGGGCGCTTATTGGCTTTAGTAGGTGGCCTATCGCAGGCGCTCCGCATTCAACAAAGCTCAGTGAAACCTTCAGGGGATATGAAGAATTTGCACGTGCGAATCTGTCTAACAGGTATCTGTTGGTTCCTGTAGCGCCCGGAGATAAAGTCAATTCCGCAAGCTTCGATTTTGGCTTGGTGAGAGATACGCTTTCGCCTGTCACGTCTCCACGTTTCAGCTTAGTCAATCGGAAAGTTGTTGATATGTTGCTTAATCCACCAGAGCGTATTGATGATGCCAGCTGTCATATAGTCGGTGGATTCGGCAAATGGACACACTGGACCCTGACTAGCCCGGACATGCTGCAAAGTTCCGGGGGATTGTTGATACAGCCCAGTGCATACGGTTTCAGAGAGCTGCCTGTAGCATCTTTGCAGGGCCGTGTGCTGGCTTATATGGCACATTCGGAAAACAAGTTGCAGCAGCCAATGCGCCTGCAGATAAATTGGCAGGATAAGGACGGTGTATTTCTTGGGGCATCAATTTCTGTTGTCGAAGTTGGCAGCGAAAATAAAGAATATACGACCTACGTTGCACCGCCCGATGGCGCTGAGACCGGTTCTATATATGCCACAACACATGGCGGAGCAACTGGCGGCATTGTTATTGATGCTATCTGTCTCTATTAAACTAAGCTTGATACCTTCGCTTCAGTAGAAAATATGAAACCATTGAGCTACAGTTGTTGTACCCACGTATTGATCGGACGTTATTGTTGCTGGGTTTGGTAGCCGCAGTCCTTTTAGCTGTTTACCTGCTCGCCGGTAAGGGAGTGGGTTCAAGAAGCGCGACACCGAGCTTCACATCGCACGATCTGTGGATTTGTGTGTATTCGGCATTTGGTTTAATGGGCAATTCGCTTTTAAGTCCCTACACTCTACAAATGAAGATCTACACCTGGATAATCGGAGTGCTGATATTTGGCATCCAGATTGCCGGTACGATTTATGTAATTCGCCAGCCCACCGAACTTCGGTGCAAGTACATGATACCGATTGCCCTAAGCCTGTATAACGTATTTATCGTCCTGGAAATCGTTGGGGTGCGGTTTCATTCCCCAGGCTTCGAGTTTTATCCACGCTATGCGATGCTCATGTTGGCTGGCCCTATCAGTGTGCTTTTCTGGATAGTGATGATCCCCACGAAAAGTCCATTCAATCGAAGTGCGGCTCTTGCCATGTTTGCAATAATCGGCATCTCTGTCTCAATGGCAAATGTACGTGAATTACACATCATGTCATACCGACGTGATAATTTGCTTGTGCAAAGGCAGTTTCTGTTTGCACTAAAAGGGACCCCAGATATGAATCAGCAGCGTATGTTTCATATTACAGACAGTATTATGCCGATGATATATCCAGGAGTAATGTATCTCAGGGAAAATCATCTGGCTATGTATCGGAAAAAATAAACTGCATCGGTATACACTTGTACATCCACACAGGTCCATACTTGAATAGTTAAAATATTTCATTATTTCCGTTGTCAAGCGAGGTTTATATGGAATTTGATATAAGTGAGCTTGTTAAACAATCGAATGTGTTTGGCAAAAAGCTCGCTGCGATATAAAAGGCATCAAGTGATAAACTGGTCTCCGTATAATTCAAACGCAGATATTATGCATGTCGATGCTTTGATACCTCAGATTAGTTCATCTATGCGGATATTGGATATCGGACCGGTAGATGGTGATTGCCAAGGGCATTCGCAACCCGAGCTTCTATGCCCCCACCTCGGCAGCCGAGGTTGATGCATTCAGCACGGGAATCAAGCTATGTTCCAGCAGCAGCGATTTCTGATCCTACCAGAAGGATGCAGACAACAGCAGCATCACCGCCGAGCACCTGATGTCAGCGCTGTGTAACCACGCTACTGATCAAAAGCCGAAAGCGGAGTATGCAAGTGAGAAGGATTATTTCTAAAAATAAAAGAAATCCGGAGAACGGAAGTAGACCCCCGTTTGAAATAGAAACGGTTAGGTCATATGACGAATGGCTGAGTTATTCGGCAAGTATGCAGTCTGTGTTTCTTTCAAGACGCGGAGTCGAGACAGACCTCATTGTCACTGAAGAGCCATTTTACATAGATGGCTATTGCTGGGTTTGCAAATCGCCAAGCCGCTTCAAAGTAGATTATCTTTATTCTGAAATAGTTGATGGGAGAAAAATGCCTAATTGGCGGGAGCGACTCGTATGCGAGAGTTGTAGGCTTAGCAATAGACTCCGAGCATCAATTCATATATTTGAATATCTATTTGCAGTAAACCCTGATTCTACAATATTTATTACTGAACAACTGACGCCGATGTATCGCTATTTAAAACAGCACTATAGAAATACAATTGGCAGTGAGTATCTCGGTAGCGATATTCCTCACGGCGAGATTCGTCACGATGGTTTGCGTAACGAGGATCTTACTTCACTCTCATTCGAGAGTAATATGATGGACTTCATATTATCGTTTGATTGTTTTGAACATATACCTGATTATATCAACGTATTTACCGAGTGTTATCGTGTATTGAAACCTAAAGGTAATATGATTTTCTCAGTGCCATTCGGACTAAATTCAGAAACAAATCTTGTACGGGCAAAAGTCACCGATGATGGGACGATTGAACATCTTTTATCCCCGGAATATCACGGTAACCCAGTAGATCCATCGGGCGGTTCTTTGTGTTTCCAGTACTTCGGATGGGAGATGCTACAGCAGTTGAAATCAGCTGGCTTTTCGGAAGCGTATTCACTTTTAGTGTGGTCATTACCATATGCTTATCTAGGTGGGTTTCAGGTTTATTTTATGGCCTGCAAATGACATTATGTATCACTGCTGTCCCAACGTTAGCGAAAACGGCTGATCCACGATCGTAAGTATTTGATTCTTATCATGGTCATTTCAGGCCTGGAGTTGAAATCGTTAACACCTTGACACGAGCTAAAAGCACCTGCAA
>Ga0307374_10010266_pt1 | contig 13611 bp, 12 predicted proteins | sample OX3MG_FD_202532 | JGI IMG/M metagenome (GOLD analysis project Ga0307374, IMG submission 202532) | Soil microbial communities from Risofladan, Vaasa, Finland - OX-3 | ecosystem: Environmental > Terrestrial > Soil > Coastal area > Acid sulfate soil | place: Finland: Risofladan, Vaasa | collected...
GGCCGAAGCCGGCCAGGAAACCGCCCATGCGGTCGGAGTTCACTTCACTGCCCGGGGTTCCCTCGAGGAGGGCGATCTTCGGAGTGATCCCCTGGAACGCCTTCCGTGCCCAGAGCCCGTTCAACACACCGGCCTCATAGTTGTCGGTCGCATAGAAGGCGGTGACCGCCGTGGCGGGATCGGTGGCCGTGTCGAGGGCGATCACCGTGATCCCCTTGGCGGTGGCCCGCTTCACGGCGGGCACGATGCCGGCGGAAATACTGGGAATCAAGACGATTGCCTTGGCCCCCTGGGTAATCAGATCATCGATCTGCGAAATCTGGGTGGCCGTATCGCCATCATACTTTCCGGCCTCATAGACCAACTTCACTCCCAGCTTGGACGCTTCAGCCTGGGCTACCGGTTGCATGGCCACGAAGTAGGGATTGACCAGCGTCTTCACCAGATAGCCAATGATAATTGGCGCATGAGCGGTGGTCCGGGCCGTATTGGCCCTCGCGGTGCCGGCCAGGGGAAGAATGGCGAGGAGAGCAAGCGCGGCGCGCGGCAAGATGCGCCCGGAGAGTAAGCGGTGTGGCATGGCTACAACCCCCTTTTTCTGGTCACTGCGCGACGAGGGCGAACGAGTAACGCCTGGACGGGGGCATAATGCCTGACCCCATACCGGTGTCGCCCTCTGGCGTTCACGATTCCACGCGGTGCTGGACCCTGCGCATTCCTTCCTTCCACGCCTCCTCTCGTCTATGCTCGTTACCACGTACAGTGAAGTAACGGCTGCCGGCCTTCACGATAGCACAAGGCGCCAGGGAGGTCAAAAGGGCCGGCACGCCGAGATGGTTGGGTCATTGGCGCTCCCGTCCGGAGCGACCTATGGACAAATACCCCAACCTCATTGTGCGTGTACTGCGTCAGATAGAATAGGGGAGCGGGACCACTACCTGGTCTGGATACAAGGGAAGGAAGAGAGGGTGAGCGAGACCTTGATCGCGCGCATTCGCCGGCTTGATCCCGGTCTGCCCCTGCCGGAGTACGCAACCCCCGGCGCCGTCGGCTTCGACCTCTACTGTCGCCAGGACATGGTTCTGGCCCCGGGCGAGATCGCGCTCCTTCCGACCGGAGTGGCCATCGCCACCCCGCCCGGCTACATGCTGCTGGTCACGTCACGCAGCTCCACTCCCCGCCGCAAGGGTCTCTCGGTGCCGCATGGAGTTGGGGTAATCGATCAGGATTATCGTGGCGATGGCGACGAGGTACGCTGCCAGGTCTACAACCACACGGCCTCGCCAGTCACCGTGAAGCGGGGCGAGCGATTAGCACAGGGGATCTTCGTGCGCGTGGACCGGGCTCAATGGGAGGAGGTAGCCGTCATGGATGCTCCTACCCGCGGCGGCTTCGGCAGCACCGGCGAATAGAGTTCCTGGGAACCACGCTCCTCCACTCCCTGAATCGAAAGCCGGGGACGCCAGTCCCCGGCTTTCGATTCAGTTCAAGCATACTTCTCCCACACGGCGTTATGCCGCGCCCGATCGAAGAGGATGGAGAACGGGTCGCTGGGCCGGCGCGGCACCGTGCGCAGCCTCATATGCGCTTCCTCGGGGGTCTTGTTCCCCTTCCGATGATTACAGCGCAAGCAGGCGGCCACGCAGTTGTCCCAGGAGGTCGCGCCGCCGCGGGAGCGCGGGATCACATGATCAATGGTCAACGGCCCCTCGGTGTCGCCGCAGAACTGGCACATGTGGTTGTCTCGGTTAATCAAGGTGCGGCGCGAGAGCGGCACGGTGAACCGCTCGTACGGCACATGTACGTAATTGATCAGCCGGATCACCACGGGCGAATCGAACGACTCGCGTTCCGAACGCAGCTTGGCCGTGCTATCGACCTCGATCGGCTCGGCCTTTTGCTTGAGCAAAAGGACAATCGCTCGTTGGAGCGAGATAAAATTCAGCCGCTGATAGGTGGCATTCAGAACCAGTACGTGCCCCACCTTCACCGCCCCCGCTGCTTGTCCTGTCGGGACAAATAAAAAAGGCGCCTGACCATCCCGGCCGGGCACCTTCAAGGCATTCGTCCCCCTCGTCCAGGGAGACTATGCACGTCCTGTATCGGTTCCCGCCATTGAGTCACGCACCAGCACCAGAGGATTCGCGGCTCCACCGGCCCCCGCATCATCAACCTCACAGTACTGTTTTCGCGTGATCAGACAGGTATATCATTATTTTAGGGAGAGACTTGCCCAGCTGTCAATCGAATGTACTGGCTAGCCTGAGTCACAGGCGCTACAATTGAGCGAAAACCGGCGGCAGCGAGCCCCCTGCCAGACCCCAGAGAGAGGTGTTCTCCCCTATGCCTCGCGCCCGTAAGGCCCCGCCTATTCAGGATCCCCACGCGCTGCGATTAGCGGTATTGCCGCTGATCAATACCGTGATCTATCCCCAGATTGGGATCAGCCTCTATGTCACTCGCGAACCCTCGGCCCGCGCCGTGGAGGAGGCGAACGCGCGGAACCTGCCGATCCTGGTAGTGGCCCAGCGGAACCCCGAACAAGAGGAGATCGGCCCCGACGATCTCTATACGGTCGGGACCGAGGCCACGGTTGGCCGCATTCTCAAGCTCCCCGATGGTCACACCAACGTGCTGGTCCAGGGCCAACGCCGGGTCTGTATCCTGGGCTACGATCAAATCCTTCCTTTCCTGATCGCCCGCGTGGAGCCGATCGAGGAGAACATCGATAAGCCGATCACGACCGAGGCGCTCATGCGGGCCGTCCTGGCCCTCTTCGAGAAATGCGTCAAATCCAGCAAGAATCTGCCCGAGGACCACTACATCGCCGCCATGAACGTGGAGGAGCCCGGCCGGCTGGCCGATCTGGTGGCCAGCAGTCTCGATCTCTCCATGCCTCAGCGTCAGGATCTCCTGGAGACCATCGACCCCGCCGAGCGCCTGCAGAAAGTGATCATCCATCTCAGCCGCGAGCTGGAATTGCTGGATCTGCAAAACCGCATCCACTCGCAAGTCCAGCAGGAAGTCGATAAGTCGCAGCGAGAGTTCTTCCTCCGCGAGCAAATGAAAGCAATCCAAAAGGAGTTGGGGGAGACCGATAGCTTCACCAAGGATCTGGGGGACTTGCGCGAGCGGCTCGATAGTCTCACCCTCCCCGACCTGGTGCGCGAGAAAGCCGACGTGGAACTGCGCCGCCTCTCCGCCATGCCCACCGCCTCGCCCGAGGTGGGGATCATCCGTACCTACCTTGATTGGCTGCTCACCCTGCCCTGGACCAACCAAACCGAGGACAACCTCGATCTCAAACGCGCTGCCCAGATCCTCGATGAGCAGCACTACGGGCTCCCCAAGGCCAAGGAGCGCATCATCGAGTTCATGGCCGTCCGGAAGCTGACCGAGAGGATGCGAAGCCCGATCCTCTGCTTCGTCGGGCCTCCAGGGGTGGGGAAGACCAGTCTGGGCCGCTCCATTGCCCAGGCCCTGGGGCGGAAGTTCGTCCGCATCTCCCTTGGCGGCGTCCATGACGAGGCGGAGATCCGCGGCCACCGCCGTACCTACATTGGCGCCATGCCGGGGCGGATCCTCCAGACCATGCGCCAGGCGGGGACGATCAATCCGGTGTTCATCCTGGACGAGATCGATAAGCTGGGAGCCGATTATCGCGGTGATCCCTCTGCCGCTCTCCTGGAAGTGCTCGACCCCGAGCAGCACGGCGCCTTCGCCGACCATTACCTTGACGTGCCCTTTGACCTCTCGAAGGTGCTCTTTATTTGCACCGCCAATATCCTCGACCCCATTCCTCCCGCCTTGCGCGACCGCCTTGAGGTGATCGAGCTTTCCGGCTATGTGGAGGATGAGAAGCTGCATATCGCCGAGCAGTTTCTCGTCCCCCGCCAGCGCGAGGAGCACGGACTGAGCGAGCGCGTCCGCTTCACCCCGGCCGCTCTGCACCGCATCGTGCGCGAGTATACGCACGAAGCGGGAGTGCGGAACCTGGAGCGGGAGATCGCCAATATCTGCCGAAAAGTGGCGCGCTCGGTGGCCGAGGGCGGCAAGGGCCTCACCATCGTCGGCCAGCAGGCGGTGGAACGGTACCTGGGACCGCCTCGCTTCTTCCAGGGCATGGGAGAACTGGAGGACGAGGTGGGGGTCGCCACCGGCGTGGCGGTCACCATGGCTGGGGGCGATTTGATGGCCATCGAAGTGGCGCTCCTCCCCGGAAAAGGTAACGTGATGCTGACCGGCCAACTTGGTGATGTCATGCGCGAGTCAGCCCAGGCCGCCCTGAGCTACGCGCGGTCGCGGGCCAAGGAGCTGGGACTGGATGAGAAGTTCCATGAAACGCTCGATGTGCATATCCATATCCCCGCCGGCGCCGTGCCCAAGGATGGCCCCTCGGCCGGCATTACCATGGCGACCGCCCTGATCTCCGCCCTTACCCAGCGACCGGCCCGGCGCGATCTGGCGATGACCGGAGAGATCACTCTCCGTGGGCACGTATTGCCGATTGGCGGCCTGAAGGAGAAGGTGTTGGCGGCCCATCGCGGCGGCCTGAAGACCTTTCTCGCCCCGGCCAAGAATCGGAAGGACTTACCGGAGATCCCTCGCGACGTGCAGCGTGAACTGCGGATCGTCTTCGTCGATCACATGGATATGGTCTTGCCCCTGGCTCTTGGCGATCACGGGGGCCTCAAAGTAGTGCAGGGGTAGGGAATATTCCCTCGCTGCTCTACCGCTTCGTCGATGGGCTGGGTATACTACAACCGAGTGTGCAGGGCGCCCCGTACCCTGAGAACGTGCTCGGTGTCGGAACCGGTCGCACGGGCACGATAGTGGGTCCATTTCTTGGGTCGGCAGGCAGCCCCGTGAGCCGATTCATGATGCCTGAACAAGCCTTGAGGAGGATGGCATGGCAGTGACAGCGGCGCGGTCGCCGGGAACGGTCAGCCGCAACCGGTTCATGCTCGGGGTGCTCACCGCGGGCAGCACGGTGATTGCTCTGACCTACGTGGGAGTCATACTCCGCTATCTCTATCCCAAAAGCTCCGACACCCCTCCCTTAAAGGTGGCTCTGAGCGAGGCAGGGGTGGTCGATCCGCTCACCCAGCAGATCCTGCCGTTCCAGAATGGAGTGGCGGGGCCGTTTAATTATCCCACCGTGGTCGATAAGAGCGTGGTGGTCGGCGTGTTTATCGAGAAGATCAACGCGACCGGCCCGCTCGCCACGGACAATATCCGCGTGGTGGACCAGACGTGCCGTCACCTCGGCTGCCCGGTGACCTGGGTTCCCACCGACAACAAATTCGAGTGCCCGTGCCATGGCAGCCAATATTATCGAAATCTCCAGGTATCCCGCGGGCCGGCGGCCGATCCGCTCTGGCAACACAAGTTCATTCTGGCCCCCGACGGCTCTTCAATCACTATCGAGGGGAGGGAGTAGGCGAATGGCCCGCCAAGCGCGCGTAAATCCCGGTATGCGTTGGATCGATGACCGGTTGCATATCAGCGGCGTGATCGATGCCGCGCTCAGCCACCCCGTCCCCAAACGAGTCCACCCCCTCGATTATCTGGGTGAGACGACTCTGTTCGTCTTCATCAACCAGATGGTGACCGGGATCATGCTGGCCATGTTCTACAATGCCTCGGCCGGCACGCCCTATACGTTCAATCCCACGACCGGGCTGGCCGGGCAGACGATCGCCTGGTCCAGCATCTATAACATCATGCATAACGTGCCCGCCGGGTCACTGATCCGGAGCATGCACTTCTGGGGCAACTATTTCATGGTGGTCCTGGTCTTCGCGCACATGCTCCGCGGCTTCTACGTGGGTGCCTATAAGTATCCGCGTGAGTTGACCTGGCTCACCGGCGTCCTGCTGCTGCTGGTGACGCTCGGCTTTGCCTTTACCGGCTACCTGCTTCCCTGGGATCAGAAAGCGTATTGGGCCACCCAGGTGGGCATCAATATCGCCGCCTCCGCCCCGATCGCCGGCCCCGTGCTTGGCGCCCTCCTCCGTGGCGGCCCCACCCTCAGCGGCGATACGCTGACCCGCTTCTTCGCCATCCACATGCTGGTCCTACCGGCTTTGATTATCACGCTCATCGGGGTCCACATTCTGCTCACCAACATCCAGGGGGTCAGTGAGGCTGATGGTCTGGTGCTGGAAGGTGACGAGCAGGTGGTTCACGGGGGAGGACGCCACTGATGGCCACTACCGCGAAACCCGAGACGCCCCGCGGCATGCAACCGCCTGATCGAAAGCCGGTTCGCATCACGGTGCCCGAGGATCGGAAGGTTCGTTATGGTGATCCCTTCTTCCCCAAGGTGCCGTTCCAGGCGATCTTTTATATCGGCGCTACCTTCGCGGTCCTGATCTTTCTTTCCCTGGCCAGCCCGGCCCCCCTCCAAGACCCGGCGGATCCCCTGAACCACGCGTCCGTTGATCCCAAGCCCGAGTGGTACTTTATGTTCCTCTTCCAGTTGCTGAAGTACTTCTCCGGCCCCTTTATCCCTATCGGTACGGTGATAATCCCAACCATCGTGGTCTTGCTGCTCCTGTTGCTGCCCTTCTACGATCGCAATTGGGCTCGCAAGGCGGTGCGTCGTCCCGTCGGAGTCGCCTCGATGAGTGCTGGGATGATCATTATTGTGTTCCTGATGTGGGGCGGCCTGGGCTTCCCCAAGCCTGATTTCAGCACTACCAGCACCGTGGCTACCGGCCCTGGTGGTCCGGTCAGCGGCGGGGGCGGCGGCACGACCTCCGGCAGCATCTCACCCGATGTGCAGGCCATCTTTACCGCCCACTGCGCGGCCTGTCACCTGGGCGGCAATGCGCTGGGCGGCCTGAGCCTGGCCAGCTATGCCGACATCATCAAGGGCGGCAACATCGTCCCCGGTCCAGCAATCGTGCCCGGCAATCACGCGAACAGCGTGCTCTGGAAGGTCATCCAGCCGGGGAGCGGCCAACCGGGTGGGAACCGCATGCCCCTCGGCGGACCTTATCTTTCCGCGGCGCAGATTTCCACCATTACCACCTGGATCGATGGCCTGGGCAAGAAGGGGGCGTCCGGTGGGAAGGCATCCGGTGCTGCCGGGTCCGCGGCGCCGGTCTCCTTTAAGAATGACATCGCCACCATCTTTACCGCTCACTGCGCGGCCTGCCATCTCAACGGCATTGCCCTGGGCGGCCTGAACTTGTCCTATGCCGGTCTCCAGAAGGGCGGGATCATCGTTCCCGGTCCCGCGATCAAGCCCGGCGACCACAAGAACAGCGTGTTATGGAAAATGGTCCAATCGGGCGGCAATTGGCCGGGCGGGAACCGGATGCCCCTTGGCGGCCCCTACCTCTCGGACGCCCAGGTGAACACTATCGCCACCTGGCTCGACCAGGGCGCCAAGAATAATTAGCCGGAACGTACGCGAACCGCCGGGAGGCCAGGATGCCTCGCGGCGGTTCGCCGGGGAGAAGGATGATGCGATCGGAACGGCGGGGCATGGTCTACACTGGTTGGGCGATGACCCTCATTGGCAGTGGAACCGTCCTCTTCTGGCTGATCTACGAGGCGATAACCACCTTCCGATCCGCCCCCCTCGCTACCCTGATCGGGATCGCCGTGGTGCTCGCGGTCCTGGCCCTTCTGGTGCCGATCCCCCTCATCCTGGCTACCCGGCGCGCGAAGGCACGCCGGGCCGCCTGACCGGCGGTTATTCGGAGAAGTCGTCCCCAAGTTCTCCCACATCGTCCAGGTCGCCGGTGTCGTCGCCGTCACCGTCGTCGATCAAGGTCTCCTCGTCGTCATCCAGGCCCCGCTCGTAGCGGACCAAGGTATCCTTGATATAGGCCTTGAAGCCGCTGCTGGTCTCCGGCGGGAACGACACCCTGCCCGTCAGTTGCGGGGACTGATACGTCTCGCGGATCATTACACGCACGTAGCGGCCCTCAATCCGAACCACCGCCGCCGCGTACTGATTGCCGCCCGCCAGCAGTTCAATCAAGCGACCGCTCAACTTTCCGTCCAGCGCCCCCAGTTCCTGCCCTGACGCGGTGGATACGAAGAGCAAATCCCCTCGTGGGGTCAGCGTGAGCCGGGCCCCGGCCGAGATATTGGCCAGGATCTCCGCCGGCACGCTGGTAAAGATCGAGCGCGCGACCGTCTTTCCCGTCTCCTCGATGAAGAATCGGGCGTCCACCGAGTCATGATGGTCGCGCGAGACGGTGGTCACGGACGACCGAATCAGGCTCAGGCGGTTCGCGTTCCGCTGGGCAATGATGTTGGTGGGTTCAATGTCCAGCGCCTTCGCGTAGGCGCCGCGCGCGTCCTGAATCCGCCCCAATTCCGAATACGCCTTGCCGAGGCGATTCCAGGCTTCCACATCGGCATCAAACTGAAGGACCAGACGGCGATTGGTATCCGCCGCCTCTTCCCAGGCATTGCGCATGGCCAACTCGATCGCGCGCTCCACCAGTTGGCGCCGCTGCCGCTGACGTTCCTCTACTTGTAGATCGTTCATGCTGTTCCGCGTTCCTTTCGTGTGGGCCAGGATCCGGAAGTTCCGGACGTGGGGTATTCTCTCTGCTTCAAGCGGGGATCCCTTGCATGGCCCAGGGGCTTACCTTCTCGATCCGTACCGGTACCAAGCGGCCTCGCAAGTCTTGCTCCTCGCGGGGAAGATAGACCAGTTTGCCGGTTCGCGTCCGTCCACGCCATTGCGGCACGTCACGGCGGGCCGATTGCGTATCCTCCACCAGGACCTCGACCGTGGTATCCACAAATCTTTGAGTATATTCGCCGGCAATCTTCTCCTGAAGAGCGTCCACGCGCTTGAGCCGTTCATCCTTTACCGCTTGGGGAATGTCGTCCTCCCAGGTAGCCGAGACGGTACCGCCGCGGGGAGAGTAGGCAGCCACATGCACTTTGTCGAAGCGGCATGTCTCCAGAACCGCCAGGGTCCGCTCGATCTGTTCCTCCGTCTCGCCGGGAAAGCCCACAATCACGTCGGTCGACAGCGCGATCCCCGGTACGGTGGCCCGGATCCTCTCCACCAGTTCGATACAGGAATCGCCGGTGTAGCCTCGGCGCATGCGCCGCAGCACCGTATCGTCGCCCGATTGGATGGCCACGTGGATGTGTTCGCAGACGTGGGGCAGTCTGGCTACCGCCTCGATTAACCGTTGGTCCATATCGCGAGGGTGCGAGGTCATGAAGCGCACTCGCTCGATCCCCGGTACGCCGTCCACCGCTTCCAGGAGTTCGGCCAGGTGACTCCGGGTAGGCAGATCACGGCCATAGGAATCGATGTTCTGCCCCAATAGGGTAATTTCGCGCACCCCGCGCTCCACGAACCGCCGCGTATCCTCCACCACCTCGGTCACCGGACGGCTGCGCTCCCGTCCGCGTCTATAGGGCACGATGCAATAGGTGCAGAACTTGTTGCACCCTTGCATCACGGTAAGGTAGGTACTGACCGGCTGCTCGTAACTCATCATGGGGTCGTGAACCAGCGGCAGGCCGACCACCTCCTGAGCCTCAAGCTGGCTGAGGAAATGGTTGAGGGCGCCAGGACGGAAAAAGAAATCGACCATCGGCAGCTTTTGCTCCATCGCCGCCAGGTCGGGTTCGACCGAGCAGCCCGTGAGCGCCACGAGCAAGTCGGGATCCCGCCGTTTCCGCGCCGCCAGGAGACTGAGCTGTCCTTGCACCCGTTGTTCGGCACTCTCGCGCACCGTGCAGGAGTTGAGGATCACCAGATCCGCGTCATCCATCGAGGCCACGGCCCTCAAGCCGTGCTTCCTGAGAGCAAGGGTAATCGCCGCGCTCTCGGCGACGTTCATCTGGCAGCCAATGGTCCAGACATGAAAGCGGTGCATGTTCAAGGTGTGCCTTCCCGAGCGTACACAATGTAGCGATCAGCCTATCGCGGTGTCAACCATACCCAAATGTCGGTTGCTGGGCCTTCTGGGGCCATGTTATACTGCCCGTGATCATGGGGTGCGGTAGGCGCCGAACATGGCGAGAAAAAACGCGCGCCCATTCGAGCCCTTACAGGGTACCAGATCGGGCGAATAGCTCAGTTGGTTAGAGCGTCCGGTTTACACCCGGAAGGTCACAGGTTCGAGCCCTGTTTCGCCCACCAGGTTTCGGCGCCAGGCAGCGCCGGTTCTCTCGATCCGCGCGACCGCCCACTCCAACCAGGTAAAGATACCCCGCCAAAGGATGTAGATGCGTGCTAGCTAACGAGCAAGAAAGCCCAACCGAGTCCCGCGTCGGCGCGGGCAGTGGGCGCACTACCCTCCCCAAGGGCACCACGCTGGGAAAAAGATACCAGATCACGCAGGTGGTAGGACTCGGCGGCATGAGCACGGTCTATGCCGCGCGCGACATGCGATTCGCCAATACCTACAAGGCGGTCGCGGTCAAGGAGATGGCCGACACCTCTAAAAACGCCCAGGATCGGGTCATTCTCTTGCAAACCTTCGAGCGCGAGGCCAATCTGCTGGCCGGGCTCAGCCATCCCGCCATCCCCAAGGTCTATGACTATTTCGCCCAGGGCGGCCAGGTCTATCTGGTGCTGGAGTTTATCAAGGGCAACGACCTGGAAACCGTGCTCAACGCGAACGATCAGTTCATTCCCCAGGAATTGGTCCTTTCTTACGCCCTTCAGATCGTGGAAGTGTTGTCCTACCTCCATAATCACAAACCGACCCCCATCGTCTTCCGCGACCTCAAGCCCTCCAACGTGATGCTCACCGACGATGATCGCATCGTCCTGATCGACTTTGGCATTGCCAAGGCATTCCAGGCCAAAACCAAGGGCACGATGATCGGCACCGAGGGGTATTGCCCGCCCGAGCAGTACCGCGGCATGTCGGAGCCTCGGGGCGATCTCTATTCACTCGGGGCCATGATGCACCACATGCTCACCCGCAGCGACCCCCGCCTGGAGGCGCCCTTCACCTTCAATGAGCGCCCGCCCAGCAAGCTCAATCCGACCGTGAGCAAGCAATTGGAAACGGTGATCCTGCGCGCCGTGTCCTACCTCCCGGAAGATCGCTATGCCAGCGCCGAGGAGATGCGCGACGCCCTGGCGTCCTGCCTCTCCCGGCCCCGCATCGGTACCCGCCTGATGACCGGCTCCGTGCTGCTGGGGGCCGAGAGTTCGACCTCTGGTCAATCGCGGCTCCGTTGGCGCTTCACCGCCGAGGACGAGATTCGTTCCACCCCGTTGGTGCAGGGCGATACCATCTATATCGGCGCCTACGATGAGAACCTCTATGCCCTCGATGCCGCCCAGGGAGTGCTGCGCTGGAAGTTCGCCACCGAGGGAGGCATCTGTACCACGCCGGCGGCGGTGGATGATCTGGTCATTTTTGGCTCGGAGGACCACAACATCTATGCCCTCAATACCTCCGTGCATGCCGTGCAATGGCTCTTCCAAACCCAGGGCCGGGTCCGCTCCTCCGCGCATATCCACGAGGAGACCTGTTATATAGGGTCCGATGACGGTCACCTCTTCGCCCTCGATCTCCGTACTGGTCACGAGAAGTGGCGCTACCGCACCTGGAAGCCTCTGCGATCCACGCCGGTGGTCAGCGGCGCCATGGTCTACATCGGCTCGGAGGACTCGTCGGTCTATGGCATAGAGACCGCCAGCGGCCTGATGAAGTGGAAGCAGCCGACCCTGCGTGAGATCACCAGTTCACCGGCGGCCATGGACGGCTTTCTCTACATCGGGAGCATGGACGGCCATCTCTACTGTTTCGACGCCGAGATGGGTTGGCAAATCTGGAAATTCAAGACCGGCCACTACATCCTGGGCGGTCCTCGCCTCCGCCATGGCTACGTGTATGTCGGCTCGACCGATCAGGTCATGTACGCGGTTGACGTCAAAACGGGGAAGATGATCTGGAAGTTCCAGGCAGGCGGGCAGATCAGCTCCACGCCGACCATCCACGGCGATCTTCTGTTTTTCACCTGTATCGACCAACAACTCTACTGCCTCAACGCCCGCACCGGGAAACTCGCCTGGCGCTTTCAGGCCGAGGGGATGATCCCCGGCTCGCCGGTCGTTGATGGCCGCACCGTCTACTTTGGCGCCACCGACGGCTCGCTCTACGCGGTTTCCATCGACTAATCAGTCTCCAGCACGAGGCACATCATGAGAAGTATCGTCGCTCACATTGTCAATGAGGATCCCTTTCTGGCCGAAATGACCGAATTGCCCAAGTCGACCGACACCTGCGTGGAGTTCTTCAATCCGCGGACCCGCGATGGGAAGCCGCTCCGGTATGCCTCACCGGGCATGTCCAGCATCTTCTATCCCATGCACCGGGTCACCTTTATCGAGGTGATGGCCAACGAGGAGGAGCGGGCTCAGGTGGTCGAGTTCTTCCGCGAACGTGGCGGCTAGCAGCCTGTCGGAGAGAAGACAAGCAGCGGGGGCCGGTGTGAGCAGGCGCGGATCGCGAAGGTAGCGCGCAGGAGACCGATCAGGACAGAGCAGCGCCGCGCGATGGCCGCACTCAGCGGAGTCGGCCCCTCCACAGGACGCTGAAGAGCGCTGGCTCCGGTCAGGCGCCGCGAATCGCCCGCCCGGACGCCGCCCGCGCCTCCAGAATCGCTTTGGCCTCTGCCAGGCGCGCCAGATGGGCCTCGCGGCGGGCGATCTCCTCGCCCACGACCAGACCCGCGGGCAGGTCCTGCTGCCCGGACCGGCCCGCTCCCAAATCACGAGCGCCAGGTACATGAAAAGCTGGGCAGACGAGCCGTTCGGTAGGCGTGTCAGTCAGCGACATCCATTCCATAGCGATCGAGTGCAACCCGAACCTGGTTGAGCCCCTCGATGCCCCAGTAGCGCCCATCGGGGAACTGGTCGTTTCGATCCCAACGCCAGGCCGTGACCATCGCACGCACGAGGATCCGGCACTCGCGAAGCAGGCCCTGATTCACCGCTGGATAGTGTTCGCTGACGTCCTCGGGTGCATGGGCAATGTCAAACTCGACCGGTCCGCGACAACACGTCTGAAGGTCTATAAACAGCAGCCCTTTCTTCGTGTTCAGCACGTTGCCCGGATGCGGCTCGCCATGCAGCAGCTGCTCGGGTGCTCCCCGATCGACGATCGCGCGCCTCAGACCCCGTAGCGTGTCGCCAAGAAGCTTCCGTCCCGTGTCATCAAGCTCCGGTGTCTGGGCGCGGTCGCCGACCAGCCGCTGCGCTTCCGCTACTCGATCCGTGAAGTGCGGCGCCGTTAGGTCGATCTGGCGGATGCCGGCATGGTGCCGCTCAAGGATCCGCGCATACGCGGCTGGCGCGATGTCTTGAGGCGGCACCGCCTCGTAGTAGGTCCACAGGGTGATCGCGAAGCCGTCTCGCACGTAGACGCGTGGCTCTACCCGCGGTTCAGGCGCTTCCACCGGGCAGCCCGCCTCAGCGAGTCGCCGACCAACCTCGACTTCGAACGCAGCGCCTGCCTGATGCGCGAGAGGCGCCACCCGAGCGAGAACGTCACAAGGGGTCAGGCGCACGGCGATGCGATTCGAGTTGTGAACAACGACTCCATCACCGGCCCTAAGGCCTAGGGCGGAGGCCGTCGACCTCGCTGCCTCAATTGC
>Ga0307374_10010269_pt1 | contig 13610 bp, 7 predicted proteins | sample OX3MG_FD_202532 | JGI IMG/M metagenome (GOLD analysis project Ga0307374, IMG submission 202532) | Soil microbial communities from Risofladan, Vaasa, Finland - OX-3 | ecosystem: Environmental > Terrestrial > Soil > Coastal area > Acid sulfate soil | place: Finland: Risofladan, Vaasa | collected...
GTGAAAACTCCGACTTTGGCAGGAAGGTTGCACGGTACCCAGTGGGGAATGTAGTTCGGGGAAAATTCAAGGAGGAGACAAAATGGTAAGAACCATCAGTAAAATTGCAGTTGCTGCACTTTGTTTGCTGGCGCTTGCAGTTTTCACGCCGCAGGCAAAGGCCAGCGGTGCCGATTTTGGCTGCAGCGGACTTGGCTGCACGGGCACAGTTACGGCAAGCGGAGGCAACTATTCTTCGACGGGTATTGGTGTCACGGCGGGTTCGTTCAATCTGCCGGGGTTTGACACGGACGAGGCGGGCGAGGCGTTCACCGTCGCGTTCGACACATCCACTGGAGCTATTACGATTACCGACGCAAGCGGCGATGCCGACGCGACTTTGGGCGGGACAATCATGAACCTTACGGTACAGACCGTAGGCACCGGAAGAGCGTTGAACTTCGACGTCCTATGGACAACGCCGGCCGGGTTCGTGGGTATTGGTCACGTAGGATTCCTGCTTAGCTCAGGAAATGCGGTAAATAGCGTTGACATCAGCGTCACCCCCACGCCAGAACCAGCCAGCCTGCTGCTCCTTGGCACCGGCTTGCTCGGTCTTGGTGGTGTGGTTCGTCGCCGGTGGTTGAATTAGTTTTCGGAGTTAAACTCGCGGCCATTCAGTAGTACGCAGGATTGCCGAGGGCCATTTGCTCCTCCAAAGTTTGGGCACCTCCGCCGCGCTCCTCGATTGGGGCACGACGGGGGTGTTCGACTTTAGTTTGCCTGCTGCGCTCTACCCTTCGCTCACACGTAAACCCGTGATTCGCATCATGCTACAATAATTCGTCGATCGAACAGCGAGACATTCAATGAAAATTCTAGTAACGGGCGCTGCAGGATATATCGGGAGTGTGTGCACTGAAGTCCTTCTGGGTCGCGAACATTCCGTGGTCGCCTTGGACGACCTTTCCGAGGGGCATCGCGAAGCAGTGGATTCGCGGGCGCAGTTTTACAAGGCCGATTTGCACGACGCTGAAGCCCTGAATCAGATTTTCGGCGCTAACCAAATTGATGCCGTGATGCACTTCGCGGCTTTGTGTCTGGTGGAAGAGTCGGTGAAGAAGCCGGGGGAATATTATCGCGCGAACGTAGGTGCAGGAATCAACCTGCTGGCTGCGATGCTGCGTCATGGCGTTAAAAAGCTGATATTTTCCTCGACTGCCGCCACGTACGGGGAACCAGAGAAGATCCCCATTCCCGAAGAACATAGCACGGAGCCAATCAACCCCTATGGAGCGTCAAAACTACTGTTTGAACGCGTTTTGCAGGAGTTCAAAGAGAACTCGGGAATAGAGTATGTGACGATGCGATATTTTAACGCGGCTGGTGCATCTGCTGAGCGAGGAGAGGATCACAGTCCCGAGACCCATATCCTTCCGATTCTTTTCGAGGTGGCCTTGGGCCAGCGCGAGGCATTCCAGATTTATGGAACAGACTACCCCACGGCGGACGGCACATGCGTCCGCGATTACGTGCATGTAATAGACATTTCGGAGGCACACGCGCTCGCTGTCGAGCGGATATCCGAAATGGCCGGGCGCGTGTACAATGTGGGCAACAGCCGCGGTTTTTCCGTTCGAGAGGTTGTAGACACGGTTCGTAGCGTCACGGGCCGAGATATCCCCGTTCGCGTGGATCCCCGGCGCGCCGGGGATCCAGCTGTTTTGGTAGCGAGTTCTGAAAGGATCCGCAAGGAGCTCGGATGGTCACCGCGCTATTCGGACCTCAAATCCATAATTCAAACAGCATGGACGTGGAAAGAAAAATTTCCCAAAGGCTACAAATCTGCTGGATAGGCTCTCGAGCTCGTAGGTAAAAAGGGGTGCCCTTCCGCGCGATCTCGTGAGTTAACGCTTCCTCCACATGCCATGAAGCTGCTTATTGCCCATTAGCAACAAATTGGTTAGCCTCAACTATCATGTCGCAAAACTCGCATACTCATCGCCTGAAAGTGTGCCTTCTGTCCCCGCATCCGCTTGTTCGGGCAGAATTCGAGCGCGTGCTTCCGGCCAAGACTTTTCAGATTTCTTTCAAGGCCTTGAACGCGGTTTCTTCCGCTGATCTCAAGGAGTTGCCGATTCCTCGAGCGGCTGTTTATGTGATCGATGCGCAAGCGTCCACGGCTATTGTGCACTCGCTATTCGAACATCTCTTGGAGCGCTATCCCAGCGCGCGAGTGGTTGTACTTGCGTCCAAGCACACGGATGCGGAGACTTTCGAGCTTCTGCGGATGGGAGTGAAAGGTCTGCTTACCTATGGGCAGCCCGAAAAGCAGTGGCAAGATGCTCTACCTTTGGTTGCGGCGGGAGGTTACTGGGTGCCTCGGGCGGTTCTATCGCGATTTGTCGAATCGATTGTTGCGAACCGAAAGACGGGGGCAGCGCATAGCAAGACGCCGGGGAGTTTGAGCCGACGGGAAAGAGAAGTCCTGGATCCGCTTCTGCAAAACCTTTCGAATAAGGAAATCGCCAGCCAGCTGAATATTTCTGAACGAACAGTGAAATTTCATGTGTCCAATCTTTTGGCAAAACACGGTGTCCGGCGTCGAGCGGACTTGATTGTTATGCGCTTCCAAGAAGGCCGATTGAATGCCTGACTTTCTCTTGCCATCCTGATACGTTTTGGCTTAGATTTGGGTCGGTCCCTCTCAGTCCAGTTGACAGGCGTCATTCCTGCTTGCTGACAAGCCACGGCGCGGCTCTTCCGGAACCCCGCCGCAGTGACAAAGAGTCCAAGTCTATGAATTACAGGTACCTCAACTTACTTCGAAGGCCCGTGCCCGCACATGGTACCGGTACTTTCGATACCACTCGATACATCCTTAGAGGTATTGCTCGGGGGAAGTCGAAATTGCTACAAATTCAAGGTTAGGTTTTGGGAACCAAGCTGATGAGTTCACTCACACAACCGACCGGTCCTGCTCCTGCAGCGCCGAAGAAGCGGCTCAAGCCGGGGCCGCGGTTATGGGCGATACGAATCATTATCGTCATCGCCTTGATTGTTACGGTGCGTTATTTCTACTGGCGCGTCGATGCGACCATGAACCCCGCGGCAAAATGGTTTTTCTATCTATTTTTGGTCGCGGAGATGTTGAACTTCATCGAAGCAGCGCTTTTTTATTTTACGACGTGGAAACCATCGAACCGCCATCCGCAGCCAGCTGTCTCCGGGCGCACTGTCGATGTCTTCATCACAACGTACAACGAGCCCGTGAGCCTGTTGCGTGAAACAGCACTTTGTGCCGTCAGCCTGACCTACCCGCATAAAACCTACGTACTCGATGACGGAGATCGTCCAGAAGTGGCCGAGCTGGCGCTGGAGCTAAATTGTTCCTACATCTCGCGCAAGGATCGCAGAGGTGCCAAAGCCGGCAACTTAAACAATGCGCTGAAACAAACGGATGGGGAATTCATCGTGACCCTGGATGCGGACCACGTACCCATGCCGGATCTTGTTGAACAGCTGATCGGATTTTTTGCGGACTCTAACGTGGGAGTAGTGCAAAGCACGCAAGATTTCTACAATCTCGATTCATTCCAGCACAGCACTCATATTGAGAAGCAACGCGCGTGGCAGCAACAAGAACTCTTTTTCAGTGTGATCCAGCCCGGCAAGGACGGCTACAACGCAGCTTTTTATTGCGGCAGCCCAGCCATCCTGCGGCGGAAGGCACTCGAGGAGATCGGCGGATTCGCTACCGAGAGCATTACGGAAGACATGCACACGGGCCTGCGGCTACAGAAAAAGGGATGGAAAGTCGTTTACTACAATCGAACCGTAGCGCGCGGTTTGGCGCCGCAAACCTATCGCGGCTTTGCTACGCAATGGCATCGTTGGGGCCAAGGGGCCATGCAGGTACTGCGCAGGGAAAACCCAATTTTCGGACGCGGGCTCAGTTTTGGACAACGGGTCAACTATTTTGCGTCGTTTTATTTTTACTGGATGAGCTTTCAAAAATTGATCTATATCGCCACGCCGATCTTTTGCCTGCTGAGCGGAATCTATCCGCTGATCGCGACTCCCAAAACGTTCGCGATCTACTTCATCCCTTATTTCCTGTTGAACATCATCGCGACAGCTTCGCTGCAAGGAGGACTAAGAGCCTTCTGGCTTAGCGAAGAATTCAATTTGATCAAAATGCCGGTGCTGATGACGACGATTGCTGGACTGTTCAAGGGGGAAACAGCGTTCAAAGTGACGCCGAAGGCCCGGGACACGTCTGCTCGCTGGACGGAAGTGTGGCTGCAAAGCTTGCTCGCGGTCGGAGTGATTATTGCACTCGCAGTAGGGGCTTGGAAGCTCGCTCGTACAGCTCCGGGAGGCTATTTCTTCTGGGCGCTCGTTGTGAATATTACGTGGGCTGCGTTCTATTTGATTCTGCTGATTCCGGTGATTGCGAGAGCCGTGCGGCATCAAGAGTTGCGCGCCACGTACCGTTTTCCCAACCGGCTCGACGTTCCGGTATTGTTTGGCTATAACGCTGATGGCGGGAGCCATGTGGTGGGGCGAGGTTTTGCCCGCAACCTGAATCGCAGCGGCTTTTCGCTGACGCAGAAATTGCCAATTGCTCCGGGGACGGTCGTCGCATTGGAGATCAGTTTGCCGACGGGAACGGTTCATGCCCATGGTCGCGTGGTTCGGAACCAGGAATTTTTCCACGGGGAGAATAAACGCGTTTCGAGCGGAGTGGTTTTCGAGCAAATTGATGCCGCGGACCAGGACGCCATTTCGAAGTACCTGTTCTGGGAAATCGCGCCGCGTCACGGAAGTATTCTGAAGCTCACGCGCAAGAGTCAGACACGGAGTCAACCCCGGAGCGCAAACACATGATTCGTTCGGCTGCTCTGGCGGCGTATTTTTTTGGATTCGCTGGCCTGCTCGTTGCGCCAACTGCGAAATGTATGCCGCAAGGTTCGACGCTGGAGCAAGCACTAGCAGAAGTTGCGCAGGGACACTACGAGCAGGCAGCGCGGCTCTTTGGTCAAGCTCTCAACACCGATCCCAATAATATTGAGGCGCTCGGCGGATTGGTCGATTCGCTCGTCGCCACCGGGCATTGGCATGACTCGTTGCCCGCCCTTCAGCATCTGGTGCAGCTTCAACCCAATAGTGCGGAACGCGTTTTTCAGCTGGGCCAAATGGATAGCTGGCAGCCGGGCCATCGCGCGGAGGCGTTGGAACTGCTAAAGCGCGCGACGGAACTAAAGCCGTCCGATGCTAAGTATGAGAATACGTACGCGGAAGTCCTGAGCTGGAGCAAATCCGGACGCGAGCAGGCGCTTGAGCATTTCAAGAAAGCGCTTGCGATTGACCCAAACAATGCGGCCGCTCTTACTGGCGAGGCGCAGCTTCTCGCGTGGAGCGGACATTCCTCTGAAGCGATGGAGCTCTACGAGAAAGTTCTGCAGCAGGATCCCAACAATGTGGCGGCATTGCGAGGTAAAGCCGAAATCCTCGACTGGCGCGGGCAGCACGCCGCAGCGATGAATCTTTATGAACAGGCGCATGGCCTGGCGCCGAACGACTCAGCCACCATGTTAGGTCTGGCGCAGACTGAATACGAATCGGGCGAATACGCGCGAGCCCGCGCGGACCTGGCGGAAGTAAAGGGCATGGATACAGATGAATTCAGGGATCTGCAGCGCAACGTGAATCACGCGCTGGGAACCTATGTTGAGTTGGGCTATGGCTTGCGGCGAGACGGAAAAATTCTGGACTATGATTCGGTTGACGCGCTTGTTTCCACTCCGCTTGGCGGTTCAAATCGTCTGAGTGCGCTTTACCAGCCATTTCTTTTCAGGACGCAGGCGCGCAATTTCAATTCAAACTATTATGCGCTGATGCTGGATTCGCAGCCCGATGAAAATATAACAACTCACGCGCAAATCGCCGGACGAACCTATCCCGGTGTTTCCTCGCAAATTGAAGGCGCGTTTGACGCAACATTCAGCGTTCGGCCTTCGTTCAAGCTTTACGCAGGAGCCGAGCGAGAATCGGATCAGGAATCGCTTGTCTCGACGCTGGGCGCGACGGCCAACGGAATCTTCGTGGGCCAGGTGGAAACGAACCTTGGCCACATTGGCGGGAGCTACTCAAATTCGCAGCACAATTACGATCTTTCAGTCACTTACACGGATGGCGCATACACTGGCGAGAATCTGGCGCCGAACCGCCGGTGGGGCGTCGACGGAAATTTTGGCAAATCAATTCGCGGCAATCATCCGTACATTCGGATCGCATATGGCTTGAGTTATCTACACTTTGACCACGATGCGGATTTCACGCCGGGCAGCGGAGAGCCTGCTCGCGTTACGGGAGGCTATTACAGTCCCACGCGTTTTTTGCTAAATTACGGGCAGATTTTTCTTTCGACGAATCTGGGACGACACGCCAAATGGGATATGGGAGGGTTGGCAGGCGCGCAGAATGCGGAAACAACCTTCGCGGCGTTTTCGAGCACGCAATTTGCGTCGACATTTGCCACGCACTTCACCTGGAACATGAGCGAGAACAACGATCTTCGTCTGGGATACGATTACCTGAACACGTTCAACGCATTTCGCCGGCATCTTTTTGTCGTGAGCTGGCGGCATTATTTTTAACGTGCCGACGCCCAGGATTTTTTCCCAAAACAATCCCAAGGGTGCACCCTCAGCGCCAAGCATGACCGTCCCGGCAGTTTCCAATTCGCGCCTGGCATCTGTGCAGAATTTTCTCCTCAAATTCCGGTTGCCGGTTGTGGTGATCGTTGGACTCGCCTGGTATCTGCGCGCACGCAATCCGCATTTCGCGAGCGCGTACATGGACGAAACGATTTACGTTTTATTTGGACGGATGTTTCTTACGAGGCATTTCGAGGCGCCGCTGAATAACCCGCTGAATTCCAGTTTTGGATGGTATCTGTGGCCCATTCTAGCGGCATGGGCCGATAGGATTCGCGGACTCGTCGGCGTGCGCGAATTGGGCGCGGCGATGGGCGCGATGACAGTTTGGGCCGTGTACGGTTTTTCGAAACGAGTTTTTTCGCGAGCCGTCGGCTTGGCGGCCGCACTAGTCTTTGCGTTGCTCGGCCCCGCGGTTATTGCTTCGCGAATCGCGACGCGCGATGTTGGCTCGATCTTCTTTCTGGCTGTTGGTTTGTGGTTATTCGCACGAGCCTGGCAGGAGCAAGAGTGGCCGACGTGGCTGGCGGCGTCGCTGAGCCTGTTCGCGGCGTTTTTGTGCAAATTCCTAATCGCGATATATTTTCCTTTTCTAGTGATTCTTGGTTTGTGGAAAGGGCGCCGCGCGATTTTGGCATTTGGGTTAACGCTCACGGTTCTCTGCGGCGCTTATGTCGTTTATTTCAGGGAATCGCTGATCGCGCTCGTGCAATATGGTCGGGCATACGGGTCGCTGAAAGCACCTGCGGCCATCGCCTGGCACGTTTATTTTATCGATCGGCTCGATTTTTGGATTTTGTTTGGGCTTGCGATGCTGGCGTGGGTGCCGGATGGCAAAGCTTCATGGCGAAAGGTGGCGTTGCTCTTCGGCGGCATCGCGATTATGCCAATTTTTCAGGTCGTTTCGCGCGCGGATTACGATTACTGGAAGCACGTAAATTATTCATTTCTTTTTTTGGTTCCGCTCGCAATGCAGGGACTCATTGTTGTCCTGCGGCGGATCACGCCAGTGTCATATTCAATTCCGGCCACGGTCATGGCCGGCTGTCTGGCGGTTGGACTTGGCTGGATGGGGAACGCATGGAGGATCAATCGCTTTGTTTTCTGGCCCAACGTGGAACCGGCGGTTGCCTATTTTGACGGCCATTTGGCGTCCGCTGATCGCATTCTGATCGACGACACCGTGTTCCGATATTACTTCTCGCCGCCGCTGCGCCAGTGGCAGATGGTCGATCCGTTTTACTTCAGTTATGGGACGGAGACGGGACTTCCTGCTTATGCTGCCGCGGTGCGCGACGGCTCGTTTGACTATATCGTTCTCGATGGAGGCATTGGCGAGGACGCGCAAGAGATGCAGGCTGCCATACGACCCAATCTCGCTGGCCGGTACAGTCTTCGCGTTAGCACGCGGGATCCGGTCACTGGCCATGCGATCGAAATTTATGAACGGACAAATCCTGCGGCGACGGCGCCGGCTCTGAATGGTCCGCAAATTGTGATTAATGCGCCAGCTGAAGGCGCTGTAGTGCGAACGGATGGCGATTCGGCCACGCTTTCCGGGACTGTGAAAAGCATCCGGGTGGGAGACTACGTGTTGGCGGATGTTTTTACGAACCAGTGGTATCGCCAGGGTGGGAAGATTTTTCCGGGCGCGCCTGATGGAGCGTTTACACAAACTATCCACCTGGGAGGCGGCGGCCGTCAACAGTGCTTCCACATTGTGCGCGCGCGCCTGTTCGATGCCGCCGGGCATTTTCTCGCACGGGCGGTGAACTTCGATATTGCTCGAGCCAACCCGGATGGCACCCCGCCTAACTGCCGTTAAATGTTGCGGAAGGGCCCTTCGAGGCAGGCCAGGAGCCACTCAGCGTCCCGCCCACAAATTACTGAATCTAACATGCTATTCTTTTAAAGCAGGACAAGCAGCCGCCCCGAGGGTTCGCCGCGAAACTTGAGCAAGAGATCTTGCTTTGAGTCGCAAAGAAAGTCACGTCATGGATATACGGGAAATTCTGAACAAACGGATCGTTGTACTCGATGGCGCAATGGGCACCATGATTCAGGCACTGGTGCTTGTCGAGGAAGACTACCGTGGCAAGGAATTTCGCGATCATCCGAAGGACCTGCGGCTGAATAATGATGTTTTGAATATCGCGCAACCCCAGATTATCGAGTCCATCCACCGACAATACCTCGAAGCGGGCGCGGACATCATTGAGACAAACACGTTCAATTCAAACGCCATCTCCATGGCGGAATATGGCCTGCAGGATCGAATCTACGATTTGAATAACGCTGGAGCGGAAGTTGCGCGTCGCGCGGTCGAGCGTTTCACGAAGGAGAATCCGGGAAGCGCCCGATTCGTCGCGGGCTCTCTGGGGCCTACGAGCCGGACAGCCTCGATGTCGCAAGATGTAAACAGCCCGGCGTCACGAGCAGCCACCTTCGATCAATTGCGCAATGCCTATTATGAGCAAGCGCGCGGGCTCATTGACGGCGGAGTGGATTTGTTGCTCGTGGAAACCATATTCGACACGCTGAATGGAAAAGCTGCGCTTTTTGCCATCGATCAGTATTTTGAAGACTCGGGACGGCGCGTTCCCGTTATGGCTTCCGTGACGATCACCGATCGGAGCGGGCGGACGCTGTCTGGGCAGACCGTCGAGGCTTTCTGGATTTCCGTCTCACACATGAACCTGCTGAGCGTGGGGATTAACTGTGCCCTTGGGGCAAAACAAATGCGGCCGTACATTGAGGAGCTTTCGCGTGTCGCGCCCATTTACATCAGCTGCTATCCCAACGCGGGCTTGCCGAACGCATTTGGCGGATTCGACGAAACGCCCGAATCGATGGCAACCGATCTGCGGGATTTCGCTGCCAATGGATGGTTGAACATTGTCGGCGGCTGTTGCGGGACAACTCCGGCGCACATCCGTGCCATCGCCGACGCCGTGAAGGACCTGAAGCCGCATGCGTTGTCGAAACCCGCGCGCTATACGCGTTTCAGCGGACTCGAGCCGCTGGTGATTCGGCCAGACACGAATTTCGTCAATATTGGCGAACGTACGAACGTGACTGGCTCGCCGAAGTTTTCCAAATTGATTCTGAATGGAAAACTCGAAGAAGCTCTTGCCATCGCTCGCCAGCAGGTGGAAGGCGGCGCGCAAATCATCGACGTCAATATGGACGAGGCGATGCTTGATTCCGAGCAGGCCATGACGACGTTTCTTCATTACATCTCCTCGGAGCCGGAAATTTCCCGCGTTCCGATCATGATCGACAGTTCGAAATGGAGCGTAATCGAAGCCGGACTGAAGTGCATTCAGGGAAAAGGAATCGTGAATTCCGTGAGCTTGAAGGAGGGCGAAGAAGCGTTCAAGCAACGCGTCCGCCTGATACGACGTTATGGCGCGGGCATAGTGATGATGGCATTCGATGAGAAGGGGCAAGCCGACACGGTTGCGCGCAAACTCGAAATCTGCATGCGCTCGTACAAAATTGCCACCGAGGAAGTAGGCGTACCGCCGGAAGACATCATCTTCGATCCCAACATTCTGACCGTCGCGACAGGGATGGAAGAGCATAACAACTATGCCGTCGATTTCATCGAGGCCACGCGGCAAATCAAAGCGACGCTTCCCTATGTGAAGGTCAGCGGCGGGGTAAGCAATATCTCATTTTCGTTTCGTGGCAATAACACCGTGCGCGAAGCCATGCATTCGGCTTTTCTCTATCATGCAATTCGCGCGGGCATGGATATGGGCATCGTCAACGCGGGGCAACTCACAATTTACGAGGCAATCCCGAAGGATTTGTTGGAGTTAGTGGAAGACGTTCTGTTAAACCGGCGTCCGGACGCGACGGAGCGATTGCTGGCGTTTGCCGATTCCGTAAAGCAAAAAGGAAGGGCGCCGGTCGAGGAAAGTGCATGGCGGCGAGGTCCGGTCGAAGAGCGTCTTAAACATGCGTTGCTGAAGGGTATCGTCGAATACATCGAAACGGACACCGAAGAGGCGCGCCAGAAATACGGCAGACCCATCGCAGTGATCGAAGGGCCGCTGATGGACGCCATGAACGTGGTCGGAGATCTCTTTGGCTCAGGGAGAATGTTTCTGCCGCAGGTGGTAAAGAGCGCGCGGGTGATGAAAAAATCCGTCGCGTACCTGCAACCGTTCATGGAAGCGGAGAAACTCTCGACGGGCATAGTGAAGGCCAAAGGGAAAGTGCTCCTCGCGACCGTCAAAGGCGATGTCCACGACATCGGCAAAAATATTGTCGGCGTCGTGCTCGGCTGCAACAACTATGAGGTGATTGACCTAGGAGTGATGGTCCCAACTGATAAGATTTTGACCGCGGCTCGCGAGACACATGCGGATATGATCGGATTGAGTGGGCTGATCACGCCGTCGCTCGAAGAGATGTCACACGTCGCCAAGGAAATGCAGCGCGAAGGGTTTACGCTTCCCTTGCTGATCGGCGGTGCGACCACCAGCCGAGTGCACACGGCGGTGAAAATTGCGCCCATGTACAAACAGCCGGTGGTGCATGTCCAAGACGCTTCCCGGGCGGTGGGAGTAGTAGCGAGCCTGCTGAGTGCGGATTTAAAGAGCCATTTTGTAGCGGAAAACGGCGCGGAGCAGGAAAAAACGCGAGAAAAGCATCGTGGGCCGAAGACGCAGAGCCTTCTTTCTTTCACCGAGGCGCGTCGACGAAAGCCTGTTTTGGATTGGCCGGCGTACAAGCCGCCACAGCCTTCGTTTACGGGAGTCCGCGTTTACAATTGTATTCCACTGGCGGAGATCGTTCCATTTATCGATTGGACGCCGTTTTTTCATGCATGGGAGTTGCGCGGAATCTATCCGCGAATCTTCGAACAGGAAGGCGTGGGCCCCAAGGCGAAAGAGCTTTTCGACGACGCGCAGAATCTGCTTCAACGAATTGTGCGCGAGAAGCTTCTTGTGGCTCGAGCCGTGATCGGATTTTTCCCTGCCAACAGTGTGCTCGAAGATATCGAGATTTACACGGATGAATCGCGTTCCAGGATCGCGACAGCTTTTCATACGCTGCGTCAACAGATGGAGAAACCCGCCGGCGAATCGGACTATGCGTTGGCGGATTTTGTCGCCCCAAAAGAAACTGGCTTGCCCGATTATTTGGGCGGATTTGCCGTTACGGCAGGCATCAACATCGAGCCGCTTGTCGCGGGATTCGAGAAATCTAACGATGATTACAGCGCGCTGATGACTAAGGCGCTGGCGGATCGTTTGGCGGAGGCCCTAGCGGAACTTATGCACAAGCGAGCGCGTGACGAATGGGGATTTGGCAAGGACGAAAGACTAGCTCACGAAGATTTGCTCCGAGAACGTTATCGCGGGATACGACCCGCGCCGGGCTACCCGGCTTCGCCTGACCACACAGAAAAACGGCAGCTATTCGATCTGCTGCAGGCAGAGAAGAATACCGGAATTCAGCTCACCGAGAATTTCGCGATGTACCCGGCTGCCTCGGTCTGTGGACTTTATTTTTCACACCCCAAGTCGAGATATTTTGCGGTCGGGAAGGTCGATCGTGATCAAGTTGAGGATTACCATCGGCGCAAGGGCATGGATTTGCGCGAAGTCGAGCGTTGGCTTGCACCTAACCTGAATTACGATGCCGACATCTAAGACCGCTGGTGTTCGATTCTATCGTTTCGAAAGACGGTTCGGAAGAAAGCGGTAGAAATACTATTTTTATGACACAAGTACAATATGGCGCATCCCAGAAAGGCAGGTTGATTGCTGATGGCCAGACGTGATCCGCAGTACTTTTCGGGAAAGGAATTGAAGATCGGCATTATCGGTTGCGGCTACGTGGGTTTGCCGCTGGCCCTACGGTTTGCAGAGACCGGGCATTTTGTGTCCGGCTTCGATACCGATCCGTGCAAAGTGGAAAAGTTGAAACGCGGTGAATCCTATATTAAGCACATCCAGGCCGACCAAATTGCAAAACACGTAAAGTCGCGTCATTTTTCCGCAACGACCGACTTTGCTCGGTTGCGCGAAATGGATGCGGTGTTGATTTGCGTGCCGACGCCGCTCGACGACCGGCGAGATCCGGATCTTTCTTATGTCGAAGACACGGCGCGGTCCATCGCCCCTTATCTTCAGCGTGACCAATTAATCGTGCTCGAGAGCACGACGTATCCTGGAACCACGGAAGATCTGGTTCTGCCCATTCTCGAAAAAAACGGGCTGCGTTGCCCGATAGAAGGCAGCACGAAGAACGAGGCGGTAGCGACTGACTTTTACCTTGCGTTTTCTCCAGAGCGCGAAGATCCCGGAAACAAGAATTACGGTCTTGCGCAGATTCCGAAAGTGGTTGGAGGAATCAACCGAGCGAGTGGCGAAGCGGCTACGAATCTCTACGCTCAAATTGTCGCGCGCGTCGTTCGCGTCAGCTCAACGCGGGCGGCGGAGATGTCCAAGCTGCTTGAAAACATCTTCCGCTGCGTGAACATCGCGCTCGTCAATGAACTGAAGCTTTTGTGCCAGCGCATGGGAATGGATGTTTGGGAAGTGATTGATAGCGCCGCGACCAAACCGTTCGGTTTTATGCCTTTTTATCCCGGCCCCGGCCTGGGAGGGCATTGCATCCCCGTCGATCCGTATTACCTTTCGTGGAAGGCGAAGGAATATGATTTTTCCACGCGCTTTATTGAACTGGCCGGCGAAATCAATTCCTCCATGCCGTACCACGTGGTCAACGCAGTGGCGGAAGCGCTGAACGAGCGGCAGAAAAGTTTGAAAGGCTCGCGCGTTTTGGTGCTTGGCGTCGCTTACAAAAAAGACATCGACGATCTGCGCGAATCCCCTTCGCTCAAGTTGATGCAGTTACTGATGGAACGGGGCGCGCAGCTTGATTACAACG
>Ga0307374_10010272_pt1 | contig 13608 bp, 13 predicted proteins | sample OX3MG_FD_202532 | JGI IMG/M metagenome (GOLD analysis project Ga0307374, IMG submission 202532) | Soil microbial communities from Risofladan, Vaasa, Finland - OX-3 | ecosystem: Environmental > Terrestrial > Soil > Coastal area > Acid sulfate soil | place: Finland: Risofladan, Vaasa | collected...
GCATCAGGTTGGCGTCGGTGGCGGCCGCCTCCGTGATGCGCTGCAGCGAGGCCGCGACAGCAGCGGCGTCGCGGCCCGCCTTGAAAGCTCTGATCTGCTCGATCTGCTTGCCCTCGAGCTCCTTGTCGATCCGCAGGATCTCGATGTTGTCGTGCTCGTTGCCCTCGGTGAAGGCGTTGACGCCGACGACGATGCGCCGGCCCTCGTCGATCTCGCGCTGCAGGTCGAAGGCCGCGTCGGCGATCTCGCGCTGGGGGAAGCCGCGCTTGACCGCCTCGACCATGCCACCGAGCTCGTCGATCCGGTCGAAGTACTCGTAACAGTGGTGCTCGAGGCGGTCGGTCAGGGCCTCGACGAAGTAGGCGCCCCCGAGCGGGTCGATCGTGTTCGTCACGCCGGTCTCATAGGCGATGATCTGCTGGGTGCGCAGGGCGATCCGCGCAGCCGCCTCGGTCGGCAGCGCGAGCGCCTCGTCGTAGGAGTTCGTGTGCAGCGACTGGGTGCCGCCGAGCACGCCGGCGAGCGCCTCGATCGCGGTGCGGACGATGTTGTTGAGCGCCTGCTGGGCGGTCAGCGAGACGCCCGCGGTCTGCGTGTGGAAGCGCATCCGCAGTGACTCGGGCTTGCGGGCGCCGAACGTCTCGCGCAGCTCGCGCGCCCAGATGCGGCGGGCGGCGCGGTACTTGGCGATCTCCTCGAAGAAGTCGATCTGCGCGTTGAAGAAGAACGACAACCGCGGCGCGAAATCGTCGACGTCGAGCCCGCGCGCGACCGCATGCTCGACATAGGTGAGCCCGTCCTTGAGCGTGAAAGCGAGCTCCTGCGCGGCGGTCGAGCCGGCCTCGCGGATGTGGTAGCCGCTGATCGAGATCGGGTGCCAGCGCGGCATCTCCTGCGCGCACCACTGGACCATGTCGGTGACCAGCCGCATCGCCGGGTCGACCGGGAAGCACCACTCCTTCTGGGCGATGTATTCCTTGAGGATGTCTGTCTGAATCGTGCCGCCGAGGCGCTCGGGCGTGATGCCCTGGCGCTCGGCCGCGACCACGTAGAAGGCGAGCATGATCGCCGCAGGGGCGTTGATCGTCATCGACACTGTCACCTGGTCGAGCGGGATTCCCGCGAACAGGCGCTCCATGTCCGCCACCGTGTCGATCGCCACGCCCTCGCGGCCGACCTCGCCGAGCGACAGCGCATGGTCGGAGTCGTGGCCCATCAGCGACGGCATGTCGAAGGCCGTCGAGAGGCCCGTCTGGCCATGGTCGAGCAGGTAGCGGAAGCGCTCGTTCGTCTGCTCGGCGGTGCCGAAACCCGCGAACTGGCGCATCGTCCACAGCCGCCCCCGGTACATCGAGGGGTAGACGCCGCGGGTGAAGGGGTACTGGCCGGGAAGCCCGATCGGGTCGTCGTCGCCGCCGCCGATTCCGTCGGGCAGGTCGGCGGACGTGTACAGCGGGCGGATCTGCTCGCCTGAGAGCGTCGTGAAGGCGGTGTCAGCGCGCTCAGGCGTCAGCCCATAGGCGTCGCGCCACTGCTCCAGGGAGACCGGTGCCGGAGACATGGCACAAGCCTACGCGCTCTGCACGGATCAGATGGTCGGGGGCGACGCGCCGAGTTCGCCGGAGCCGCCGAGCGACTTGAGGTTGATCGGGTGCGCGGGCAACCGCAGCCTGCTGAGGTGGCCGAACCCACTGAAGGTGACCGTGCCGACGGAGCCGGGACCCGACCCGCTGCTGCCGCACGGTCCCTTGGCAGCACCGGGCTGCGGTTTGCCGCTCGCCGTGACCTGAAGCGGATAAGGCACTCCGGTGGTGGCGATAGCGAGCGTTCCGCGTTGGTTGCCTGCACCCTGACCAGCATCGTGGAGCACAACCGCGGGCCGATGGTCGACAGTCGTGTAGCCGGCGATGCTGAGATGCCCGTGCTGCTTGAGCAGGCAGCCCGCGAGCCGCGACGGGCTCATCTCGCCGGCGAGCGACGCAACTGAGCCGAAGCTGCGTGTTGGGCCCACGAACCAGCGGCCCGCCAGCAGCGATCCGGCCGCGGAGTTGTGCGTCTCCTTGTCCCAGAACTTCTGGCCGGCCTCCATGTAGGCCTTGTTGCCAACGGAAATCAGCGTGAAGCTCAGACCGTTGAACGTCATCGACACCGACAAGGTGTGTGCCGAGAACACCTCAACCGACATCCGGATGTGCTGCCTCTGTCGTGTCAGCTGCGTCACCTTTGCCTGCATCCGGTAGGACCCGGCCTTGCGCAGTGCCGTTGCGGCGTCCGCCAGAATCTGGGCAGGTGGCTTCGAAGCTTCGCCCGTGTGAGCGGCGGACTTGGGCGGGGCGGCCTGCGGCGACGGGCCGCTGGACCCACAGCCGGCGATCACGGCGCCGCACAGGCACGCCACGGCCAATCCCGGCAACAGCCGGCGCGACACCACGTTCGATCCTGGCCTGGCGCTCGTCCGCACACCCTAATGCGTGTCTCGGCCACTCACGACTTGCATGGCCCTAAGGTTCATGGCGGGACCGCCCGCGGCGGGGGTAGACGTCAGAAATGCACCTGTCGGGTGCTTTTCTGAACTCAATCCGGGCCGGAAGCGCTCGCCGGGCCGGAAGCACACCGGCACTCGACAACGAAAGGCACCATGAGCACCAACGCACCCGCCCCGATCGACCCCAGCCACGCCGCGCTGCTGGTGATGGACTACCAGAACGGCATCGTCGGCATGGTCGAGAACAGCGACGAGCTGCTGGCGATCGCCCGCAACCTGATCCGGACCTTCCGCGAGCACGGCGGCACCATCGGCTACGTGCGCGTCGCGTTCGTCGATGGCGACCTCGACAACCTGCCGGCGACCAGCGGCATGGCGGCCAACATCCCGCCGGACCGCCGCGAGATGTTGCAGGCCGCCGCGCCTGCAACGCAGATCCACGACGAGATCGCACCCCAGTACGGGGACATCGTCGTGCGCAAGCAGCGCGTCGGCGCGTTCAGCACCACCGATCTGGACGACCAGCTCAAGGCCCGCGGGATCGACACGCTCGTGCTCGCGGGCATCAGCACCAGCGGCTGTGTGCTGTCGACCGTGCTCGATGCATTCGACCGCGACTACCGCGTGATCGTGCTCTCAGACGCGTGCGCCGACCCCGATGCGGAGATGCACCGCTTCCTGCTCGAGCGCGTGTTCCCCAAGCGTGGCGAGGTGATCGAGGTCCGCGAGCTGCATCCGCTCCTGCATTAGGTCTGTCCTCGTGCCAGTGGCCCGCTGGCCACCGGCACGGTCTCGGGGCTGCGGGCCAGCGGGCCCGGCAGCCCCGGCACGCCGGCTCAGGCGAGCAAGCCCAAGCGCTGCGCCCGCTGCACGGCCTCGGTGCGGTTGCGCACCTCGAGCTTGCGATACAGCGAGCTTGTGTGCTCCTTGATCGTGTGCGGGCTCAGGTGCAGCGCGGTGGCGATCTCCGGGTTGGTCGAGCCCGCCGCCATCAGGTGCAGCACCTCACGCTCGCGCTCTGAAAGGCCGAGCACGCCGGAGCGGTCCTGGCGCTCGAACACGGTCCCGCCGAGCCCTACGAGCCGCACGGCGCCGGCGATCTTGGCGGCCGGCCAGTCCTTGTAGGCGAAGCCTGAGGCACCGGCGGCGCGCGCGGCGCTGGCGGAGATCTCACCGGCGCCGGAGATCAGCAACACGCGCGTGCCGGGCTCGGCCTCGCGCAGGCGCTCGCACACCTGAGCGCCGGACTCCTCACCGATGAACAGGTCGACCACGGCCACGTGCGGGCGGTAGCGGCGCGCGAGCTCGACGGCGTCGTCGCCGTTGGAGGCCGAGACGCACCGCTCGACCCACGGCTGCTGGGTCAGCATCAGCCGAAAGCCCCAGTGGACGACGTCGTGGTCGTCGACGACCAGCACCCGCAGCCGCTGCGGGCTACGGGTCGCAGGCTGGGAGTTGGCGGAGTCAGCCATCGTGCGGAACCACCAGGCGCACTTGCCAGCTGTCGCCGCCGCGCGGGCCGAACTCGACGATGCCGCCGGTCTGCAGCGCCTCGAACGCCGCCAGCCGTAGCCCCATCCCCGGCTGCTGCGGGCGGCCCGGGGTGACGCCGTCGTTGACGATCTCGAGCACGAACGTTCCGTCGGCGAGCGCCGTCCGGACCGAGACCTGGCTCGGTTGGGCGTGCTTGCGCACATTGCGAATCGCCTCGGTAAGAACGCTCTGCGCCAGCGGCTCGAGCTCCTCGGGAACGTTGGCGGCGGCGCCGGCTTCAAAGCTGATGCTCAGGTCGTGGTTTGTGTTCGTCTGGCGCTTGAGCTCTGCCGCGAACGTCGTCCGGGTCGCGCGCGGCTTGCGGCCGAGGGGCCGCTGGATCGCCTCGCGCAGCTCACCGAGCGCCGCCTGGATCTCACTCGCGGCCCGCACCCGTACCTCGTGTGGCAGGTCGCCGGCGCCGTCCAACACCATCGAGATCCCGAACAGCCGCTGGATCACGCCCTCGTGCACCTCCCGCGCTAGGTCGATCCGCTGTCGCAACTGGCGCCCCGTCTCCACCTGTGTCGCGACGTTGCGCGCAACCGAGGCGAGCGCGGCCGCCTTGCCCAGCGTCCACAGCAGGTGGCGCTCTGAGGGCTCGAGCGGCGGCGCGTCGAGGCTGCGGTCGGCGATGATCACGCCGACGGCGACCCCGGCCGCGACCATCGGGCCGCAGACCAGGCGCATCGGCCCGGGGACGAGGTACCTGTACTCACTCGGCACGCCCTCGCGGATGTCGCCGGTCGCCTCGACGACTTTGTCCTCGCGGAGCGCCTGCGCCGCGATCGCCAGCGTGTCGAGCGAGACGTTGGCACCGGCGAAGCCCTCGATGTCGATCTCGTGGGCGCCGGCGGCCCGCACCTGCCGGCTTGCAGGGTCATAGCGGAAGATGATCGCGCGGCGCAGATGCGCGAGCCGGCAGACGGCGCTGCAGAGCCGGTCGTAGAAGTCGTCGCCGATCGCGGCCTCCTGCTCGGACTGCGAGAGCACCTCGGCGAACAGCTCGAGCGCATCGACCGGAACGGCGTCGCTGCTGGCAGACACGCTATTGCGCGAGTGCGTCGGCGCGCCCGATCGGGCGCTTGCCCCAGCGGCTGCGGGTCGCGAAGTCGAGCAGTCGGAAGAGGTACTCGCGCAGGGGCGTGCAGTGGATCCCGGCCTGAGCCAGGCGGGTACGCGTGCGGGCGTTGTCGAACACAGTCGAGATCGAGAAATACGGGAAGTAGATGCGGCTCGCCTCGATCGCCACGTCCGAGAGATTGCTCGGGTCGGCCATGAACTCGTGCGGCGGGACCGCCGTCGGCTCCGGCCGGCGGAAGTAACGCGACGCCAGCGACACGATCTCGCCCCAGGAGGAGGCGTCAGTGCCGGCGGTCAGATGGAACGTCTGCTGTGTTCCCGATTGACGGCCCTCGCAGAGCTCGTGAATCGCGTCGGCGACATAGTCGATCGAGACGATGTCAAGCGGCGACTCCGGCATCGCCGGAACCGCCTTGAAGAGGCCCGTCGAAAGCGCCCGCAGCGGCCAGTACATGACGTTGAAGGCCGCCGTCCAGCCGCTCGCGCGGTCGCCGACGACGATGCTCGGGCGCAGGATGATCCACGGCAGGGCCGCGCCGTCTGCCTGGACCATCTGCTCGGACTCGAACTTCGACTGCTCGTAGGAGTTGCGGAATTCCTGGCCGACGTCGAGGTCGTCCTCGGTGAAGCGGCCCGCGTGGGTGCCGGCGACGTACGCGGTGGAAACCTGGGCGTAGCGGTCGATCCCGCCGCGCTCGTTGGCCAGCGCCGCGAAGTCGAGCATCCGCCGCGTGCCGCCGACGTTGGTCGCGCGGGCCTCCTCGAGCGGCAGGTCGAAGGAGACCGAGGCGGCGCAGTGGATGATCGTCGTCACCTCTTCGGCGAGCCGCTCGCGCGTGACGGCGTCGAGGCCGAGGTCAGGGGCGGTCAGCTCTCCGGCGACAGCCTCGATCCGGTGCTCGAAGAGCTCGGCGCCGTTGGCGACAAGTCCGTCCAATACCTCGTTGAGTCGCTCGCGGGCTGCCGCGTCGGAGTCCGCGCGTACGAGGCAGGTCACACTGCGCGTGCCGCGCTCGAGGTAGCGGACGAGCACCTCCATCCCGACGAATCCAGTTGCGCCGGTCAGGAATACGCGACCGGCAGGCGCACTCATCGAGTGCGCTCCAGCGATCGGAACGCCCAGGCGACGCGGGCACGCGTCTGCTCCGGCTCGATCAGCTCATCGATGTGGCCGGACGCGGCGGCGACCTGCGGACGCAGATGCTGCTCGGCGTAGCGCTCGGCCAGTTCCTCGCGTGCAGCCTCGGGATCCTCGGAGGCCGCGAGCTCGCGGCGGTGGATGATCCCCACCGCCGGCTTCGCGCCCATCACTCCGATCTCTGCCTGTGGCCAAGCGAACACGTAGTCAGCTCCGAGGTCCTTGGAGTTCATCGTTATAAAGGCCCCACCGAAGGATTTCCGCAGGATCACCGTCAGCCTCGGCACGGTTGCCTTGGCAAAGGCGTGTACGAATGTCGCGCCCAGGCGGATCACGCCGGCCGCCTCCTGGCGCGTGCCGGGCATGAAACCGGGAGTGTCGACGAGTACCAGCATTGGCAGACCGAAGGAGTTGCACTGGTTCACGAACCGCGCACCCTTCTCGGAGCTCGCCGCGTCCAGGACGCCGCCGAGGTAGCGCGGCTGGTTGGCGATCACCCCGACCGGCCGGCCCTCGATGCGGATGAAGGCGGTCACGAGGTTGCGCGCCCATCCCGGCGCGACCTCGAGCAGCTCACCGCCGTCGGCGACGCCGGAGATAACGGAGCGCACGTCATACACCTGACGGGCTTCGCTCGGGACGTGCACGGAGGGGTCGGTGGCGCCGGGCGGACGCGGCGCCGCGATCGGCAGCGGCAGGTCACAGTGGCTCGGCAGGTAGCCGAGCAGGTCGCGGGCGAGCAGCGCGGCGTCGTGATCGGTGCGAGCAACGAAGTGGGCGACCCCATTGCGCTCGTGCACGCGGTGGCCGCCGAGCTCCGCGGCGGTGACCTCCTCGCCGAGTGCCTCTTTGACGACGCCGGGGCCGGTGAGGAACATGCTCGCGCCCTCAGTCATCACGACCCAGTCGGTCAGTGCGGGCGAGTACGCGCCGCCGCCGGCCGACAGACCGCTGATGACGGAGATCTGCGGGACCTTGCCCGACAGGGCGACGGCCTGGCGGAAGATGCGGCCGTAGCCGCCGAGGGCGCGGACGCCCTCCTGCATGCGCGCGCCGCCGGAGCCGACGAAGCCGACAACCGGTGCGCGGGCGCGATCGGCGAGCTCCATCACGCGCACGATCGTCGCGGCGTGCGCCTCGCCGAGCGAGCCGCCGACATACGAGTTGTCCTGGGCGTAGCAGAAGACCGGACGTCCCTCCACGAGCCCGGCGCCTCCGACGACGCCGTCCCCGGCGCGCGCCTTGAGGCCCATGTGACCGGAGACGACCTCGGAGCGGATCACGTCGAGTGAACCCGCGTCGCACAGCGTCTCGAGCCGCTGCATCGGGGTGAGTGTGTCCACTTCAGTTTTTGTAAGCACTGAACTCATCGTGACACGCCCCATTCGATAACCGTTGCGCCCCAGATGAAGCCGCCGCCGAAGGCCGCGAGCAGCACGCGATCGCCGTCGCGCAGGCGGCCGGCTTCGAGGCTGTGGTCGAGTGCAAGAGGCAGCGTCGCCGCCGAAGTGTTGCCCAGATCCTCGATGCAGTCGACGACGCGGTGGCTCTTGAGGCCGAGGCGCTCACCGACCGCCGTGAGGATCCTGGCGTTGGCCTGGTGGTAGACGAACAGGTCGATCTCGTCGAGCCCGAGCCCCGCCGCCTCGATCGCCTGCTCGGTGGCTTCGGAGAGCTTCGCCACGGCGATCTTGAAGGTTTCGTGGCCGGCCATGCGGATCAGTTGATCGGAGCGCTCGACGCGGATCACCTTGTCGGTGTCGCCCTCGCTGCCCAGCACGATCGGGCCGATGCGGCTCTCGCCCGTCGCGACCAGCACGACGGCCCCGGCACCGTCGGCGAACACGGCTGCGGTGCCCCGATCCTCCGGGTCGACCACGCGCGACATGAAGTCTGCGCCGATCACCACCACGCAGTTGGCGCGACCTGAGTCGACCATCGCCGCCCCGGTCGCGAGCGCTGTGAGGAAGCCCGCGCATGCGCCGCCGACGTCGAATGCGCCCGCGCGAGTGGCGCCCAGCGCACGCGCCACCATCGGCGCGGCGTTCGGCATGATCTCGTCTGGTGTGGTGGTCGCGACGAGCACCATGTCCACGTCGGATGCGTCGATCCCCGCGCGCTCGAGTGCGACCGCCGCAGCGATCGTCGCGTGCTCGTCAACGCGCTCGTGCGGAGCGGCGACATGACGCGCGCGGATCCCGGTGCGGCGCTCGATCCAACCCGGCGCAAGGCCGAGGCGCTCCTCGATCACGGACGACTCGACGATCTCCCCCGGAAGGCTCGCACCAACGGCTACGACTGCTGCTCCGCCGATTCCACGTGAACCGTGAAGTTGGGCAGGGAGAGCCGCCGGCCTGAGTGTCGCGCTCACTGGTAAGTGAGCTTCGCGTGTGGAGCGCCCAGGTTCCAGCGCTTCACGGTCTGAACCACCCGCCCGGGGGGTCGTCGATTCCGAGACTTGCATGCCCCTTCTACCCTTGGTGTATGCGGCGGTTACTGATCGTGGTCGTGACGCTGGCCCTGGCGCTCGGAGTCGCAGCCTCCGCCGTGGCGAGCAACCGCATCCCAGGCAACGTCAGGCGGATCGCCGTGACGCTCACGTTCCCCGGCGGCGTAGACGGGTCGCGACCACCGGTCCACCGCACGTTGACCCGCCGCACGACCGTGCAGCGCGTGATCAGAGCTGTGGACGCGCTCCAGGCGGCGAAGCAGCGGATCATGTGCCCGATGATGATGGTGATTCTCGGCCCTGTGCTGACCGTCGTCTTTAAGGCCGGGGGGGCGGGATCGAATCCGGCCCTGGCGCAGGCGCAGGTGCAGGTACGAACCGGCACGCAGGGCGACTCGGGTTCGAGTTCGTGCTTCCCGATCCGCTTGACTGCACGTGGTGTGCAGACACCGCTGATCGGCAACAGCTTCGTGCGGCTGATGGGCGGGCTGATCGGCGTTCAGATCTCCTGATCCGTGACAGGGCGTCGGGCGCACACGTGGTGTGGGCGTATGAGACGCCTGCTTGTCTTGCTCGCTGCGCTATGCCTGATCGGTGTGGCGAGCGCTCAGGCATCTCGCCTCTGGGCCAACAAGCTCGCGGCGCGGCGTGACGCGCGGGCGTTGGTTGCGAGCGTGCGACTCCCGTCAGGCGCGACCAGACTCCCCGCCCGCGGCCCCACTGTCAGTTCGGTGGGCGTCAGCGGTCATGCCAAATGGGCGAGCGGCGAGTCGCAGAAGGCGGTCATCGCCTACATCAGGAGTCACCCGCCTGCTGGCGCCAAGCTCCAGAGCTGGGGCAGCAACGGTGGCTCTCCCACCGTCGGCACGGAGCTGATGCTGCTCTACACGTGGCCGTCTGTTGGTCTGGAGCTCTACAGCCGCTCGCTCTGGATTTCGGTCGACCAACTGTCACGCGGCCGATCCAGGGTCTTCGGGACCAGCCAGAGTGACTGGATCGAGCCGCGTTCGGTGTCTGAGCGTGTGCCGAACGGCGTGCGGGTCGTGGATGTGACGCTGCGGGTTGGGCATGCCATCGGTGGTACTGACCACCCGGTGACAACGACCCACGTCTTCAGGCGCGCGGCGGACGTCAGTTCCCTGATCGCGATGGTCGACGCCCTGCCGACCGTGCAGCGTGGCGACGAGGAGATCGGCTGCCCGGCGATGCTCGCTGGCCCGGCTAGCCCGTTGCTGACCCTGACATTCAGGGCCGGTCGAGCGCGACCGGCACTCGCTCGAGCACAGGTGAACGTGTACCCCGGCCGAAATGGGGCCTCCGGCTGGAACAACTGTGATCCGATCCAGTTCTGGATCGGGAACACGCAGCAGACGGCGCTGACGAGTCAGGCGTTCGTCAAGCAGATCGCCAAGCTCATCGGCGCGAACATCAGCTGATGGCTGGGACCGCGTGAGGCATACGCGACGAGCGCTCGTGGTCATCTGTCTGGCATTGCTGGTCGGCACCGCCAGCGCGGCTAGCGCCGCCGGTACGCAGGCGGGGACCCAGCTACAGGCGAACAAGGTCGCCGCGCGCCGCGACGCGCGTCAGCTGCTCGCGCGCCTGCGGGTGCCGAAGGATCTCACGCGGATCGTGTCCGCTCCTCGCTGGGCGATACAGGCGGCTGCCCTACCCCTCCCCAGCGAGACTTCAGCAGCCGACGAGACCTGGTCGACGACCACAGACAACCCGCAGGCGATCATCGACTTCGTAAAAGCTCATCGACCTGCCGGCGCCACTGACGTTGGCACGGGGAGCGAAAGCAACGACCCGACCGGCGTGAACACGCTGAATATCGAATTCAGCTGGCCGCCGCTCGGCCTGCAGCTCTACGACCGCTCGCTCACGGTGACGATCGTGACGCCGCCCCACGGTGACTCTGTGGTCGTCGCGGAGAGCCAAAGCTCTTGGATCGTGCCGCGCCCAGCCTCTGAGCTGGTGCCCAGCGGCACACGCGTCGTTGACGTGAGGCTGCGGATCGGTCACGGCGTGGGCGGATTCCGACAGCAGCGCACATCCACCTACGTTGTTTGGAGAAAGGCACGAGTCACGGCGGTCGTTCGCCAGTTCAACGCGCTGCAAACGATGCAAGACGTTGCGCTGAGTTGCGTCTTATTCCAACCGGACAGGCCGTATCTGACGCTGACGTTCCGCAGCGGGCGCGGTCCCGGCCACCCAGTGCTCGCCCACGCAAAGGTGTTTGTCAACCCTGGCAGCCAGGGCGCCTCCGGCGCTAACAACTGCGACCCGATCGTCTTCTGGATCGGCAGTCGCGAAGAGCCCCTGCTGATCAGCCCGACCTTCGTCAGCTGGATCGGCAAACTGATCGGTGCGAACATCAGTTAGAGCGTCTAGGAGGACCGTCCCCTGTGCCTCAGTTTGCGCTTCGTCCGGTGGAGGCTTCGGATCTCGACGCGATCTTCGAGCAGATGCGCGATCCAGAGTCGGTGCGCATGGCGGCCTTCACAGCTGAGGACCCGAACGATCGAAACGCCTTCGACACCCACATGGCCAAGATCATGTCCTCGTCTGAGAACACGTTCTTGGCGATCATCCGCGATTCTCGGCTGGTCGGCACGATCGCGAGCTACCCCTCCGAGGGCGCGACCGAGGTCACGTACTGGATAGATCGCGCCTGCTGGGGGCAAGGGACTGCAACCCAGGCGCTCGCCCTACTCCTCAAGGAAGTCTCGGTTCGGCCGATCCGAGCCCGCGCTGCGAGCGACAACGCCGCATCGCTGCGAGTCCTCCAGAAGGCGGGCTTCCGCCCGATCGGTACTGAGGTGTCCTTTGCTCCGGCCCGTGCCGCCGAGATCGAGGAGACCATTCTTGAGCTGCCGTGAGGCGCCTTGCTCGGCTCCGGCCGCACCACCAGTCGGCTTCGCGGGTCGGCCGAGGGCGCTCCCTAACATGGAGTCATGCGCTTCTCTGTGCTCGACCAGTCCCCGATTCCGGAGGGGCTGACCGGGGTCGACGCGCTGCGCAACACGCTCGACCTGGCCCAACTGGCGGACCGGCTTGGCTATCACCGCTACTGGGTCGCCGAACACCACGGCGGGCCGATGCTGGCCGGTCCGGCGCCCGAGGTGCTGATCGGGCCGATCGCCTCGGTGACGCAGGGGATCCGGGTCGGCAGCGGCGGCGTGATGCTGCCGCACTACAGCCCGCTCAAGGTCGCGGAGTCGTTCTCGCTGCTCGCGGGGCTGTTCCCGGGGCGGATCGATCTGGGGATCGGGCGCGCCGCCGGCACCGACCCGCTCACCACGTTCGCGCTCCAGCGCGACCGCCGCCAGGCCTCACCCGACGACTTCCCGCAGCAGCTGGCCGAGCTGCTTGCCTACCTCGAGGACGACATGCCTGAGGAGCACCCGTTCGCGCGGCTGTCGAAGACTTTGCCCGGCCGCCCCGAGGTCCCGGAGTGCTGGCTGCTGGGGTCCTCGGCCCAGAGCGCGATCTGGGCGGCGGAGATCGGCCTGTCGTACGCGTTCGCCGACTTCATCAACCCGGAGGGCGCGGCGCTGGTGGCCGATTACCGCAAGCGCCACGCGGCCGAGCACAAGCACCGCGCGTCGCGCACGGCCGTCGCGGTCTGGGCGATCTGCGCCGAGACCGACGAGCAGGCTCAGTACCTCGCGAGCTCGAGCCGGATGTCGATGCGGCTGCTGCGCCAGGGCCAGCTGACCGCGGTGCCGACGCCGGAGAAGGCGCTCGACTACCTGCGCGCGATCGGCCAGCCGACCGACCACGGCTTTACCGACGGCCGCCGCGGCGTGATCGGCTCACCCGAGACGGTGCGCGCGAAGCTGTACGAGGTCGCGGACGCTTACGGCGCCGAGGAGGTGATCGTGGTGACGATCACCCACGACCACCTGGCGCGCAGGCGCTCCTACGAGCTGATCGCCGAGGCGGTCGGGCTCGAGCCGCGGGAAGCCCCGGTGCCAGACGCCGTGACTGCGGCTTAGTTGCCCGCCGCTGTCGGCGGCAGCGGGTGGCCCTGCGCGGTGAGGCGCACCGGCAGCGCGCCCTCGGGCCGGTTGCGCTTCTCGGTGCGGTCCGTGTGCCGCATGAAGACCGCGACGATCTCCTCGGACAGCACCGCGAGCTCGTCGGGCGTCAGGTATGTGAGCGTGCTGCTGAGGAACGACGCCTCCTGCCACTGCGGCGAGTAGTCGCGCCGCGTGGACAGCCAGTCGCGCATCTGCGCCGTGTTGCGCTCGACCACCTGCATGGTGAGGGCGTCGCCGGCGGCGGCCACGCCGGGGTCGTCGGAGACAGCGTTGACACGCTCGCGCGGCGCGGTCGCGCGCCATGGGCGGCTGCGCCCTTTGCCGCCGCCGGCCTCCTCGACGAAGCCGTATTTGGCAAGCGTCTGCAGGTGCCAGGACATGTTCCCCGGGCTCTCGCCCAGCTGTTCCGCGGCGCGCGTGGCGGTGATCTCACCGTCGCGCCGTATGACCTCGAGCAGCGCGAGTCGAGTCGGGTGGGCGAGCGCCCGCATCGTGGTCCCGTCGCGGATCTGCCGCGGTTCGGTCATCCGCCGACCAGCGTCGTGGTGTGGGCCCGCTCCGAGCCGCGCGGGAGTGCGAGCCGCAGCCCGATCCCGACGAGCAGCCACCCTGCGCGGCTGCGCGTCTGGCGCATCGCCTCCGTGGGGACCGTCACGCGGGGCCGCGTGGCTCGCCGGTAGCGGTTCGAGTGACGATCGTCAGCGAGGCTCTCGATCAGGTTCCTATGGGTTGACATCGCTCCTCTTTCGATCCGCTGGTGGGTTAGCACAAGACTTCTTGTCACAAGACTAGTTGTGACGAGACTCCTTGTCAAGCGCGGAGCGCAAAATTCCCACAGCCACCCACGGCGACCCGCCCTGGCTACTGCAACGAC
>Ga0307374_10010273_pt1 | contig 13606 bp, 6 predicted proteins | sample OX3MG_FD_202532 | JGI IMG/M metagenome (GOLD analysis project Ga0307374, IMG submission 202532) | Soil microbial communities from Risofladan, Vaasa, Finland - OX-3 | ecosystem: Environmental > Terrestrial > Soil > Coastal area > Acid sulfate soil | place: Finland: Risofladan, Vaasa | collected...
AGGGGAGCGCCCAGTGAACCCTCTGTGAACCCGTCGCGCCCGTTCATTCTGCGCCCCGTGGCGACCTCGCTCCTGATGGCTGGAATCCTGCTCGCGGGCGTCGTGGCCTATCGCCAGTTGCCCGTATCGGCGCTGCCGGAGGTGGACTACCCGACGATCCAGGTTCTCACGTTTTATCCGGGGGCGAGCCCGGACGTGATGGCTTCGTCGGTTACATCGCCGTTGGAACGCCAGTTCGGCCAGGTGCCCGGCCTCAACCAGATGACCTCGAACAGTTCGTTCGGCAGTTCGGTGATCACGCTCCAGTTCGTACTCAACCTCAACATCGACGTAGCCGAGCAGGAAGTGCAGGCCGCGATCAACTCGGCTTCCACCTACCTGCCGCCGGATCTGCCCAATCCTCCGATCTATAGCAAGACCAATCCAGCCGACGCGCCGATTCTGACGCTGGCCCTGACCTCGACTCAGCTGCCGTTGACTCAGGTCGAGGATTTGGCGGACACGCGGCTGGCCCAGAAGATCTCGCAGGTGTCCGGCGTTGGCTTGGTCAGCATCAGCGGCGGGCAAAAGCCGGCAGTGCGCGTTCAGGCCAATCCGACCACGCTGGCGTCCTATGGCTTGAGCCTCGAGAATCTCCGCAGCGCCATCGCGGCAGCCAATGTCGACGAGGCCAAGGGGAACTTCGACGGCCCGCAGGAGGCTTACACGATTGGCGCCAACGATCAGTTGCTTTCGAGCGCTGCCTATCGGCCCCTGGTGGTGGCCTATCACAACGGCGCGCCGGTGCGGCTGGAAGACGTCGCGCGGGTCATCGACGACGCCGAGAACGTCAAGCAGGCGGCCTGGATGAACAACGTGCCGGCCGTGATCCTCAACGTTCAGCGGCAACCCGGCGCCAACATCATCACGGTGGTGGATAAGGTGAAAGCGCTGCTGCCGCGGTTGCAAAGCTCGCTGCCCGGATCGGTGAAGGTTACCGTGCTCACGGATCGCACCACCACGATTCGCGCCTCGGTGCAGGACGTGGAGTTCGAGCTGCTGCTGACGATCGCGCTCGTAGTGATGGTCATCTTTCTGTTCCTGCGCAATCTGTCAGCGACGATCATTCCCAGCGTGGCGGTTCCGCTTTCGCTGGTCGGCACGTTCGGCGTGATGTACCTGCTCGGGTACAGCCTCAACAATCTCACGCTGATGGCGCTGACCATCTCGACCGGTTTCGTCGTGGACGACGCGATCGTCATGATCGAGAATATCTCCCGCTATATCGAGGCAGGCGATGCGCCACTCGAAGCCGCCCTGAAAGGCTCCCGGCAGATTGGCTTCACCATTCTATCGTTGACCGTCTCATTGATCGCGGTGCTGATTCCGCTGCTTTTCATGGGCGATATCGTGGGCCGCCTGTTTCGCGAATTCGCGATCACCCTGGCCGTCACGATTCTGGTTTCGGCGGTGGTCTCTCTGACTTTGACGCCGATGATGTGCGCGAGACTGCTCCACTACACGCCCGAGGCCGAGCAAGGACGGTTCTACCGCGTGACCGGACGCATGTTCGACGCCACCATCGAGTACTACGGCACCACGCTGCAATGGGTGCTGCGCCATCAGGATGCGACGTTACTGGTCGCGGTGGGCACGCTCGTCCTCACGATCTTGCTATACATCGTCATACCCAAGGGTTTTTTCCCCATCCAGGATACCGGCGTGATCCAGGGCGTATCGGAATCGTCGCCGTCCGCGTCTTTCCCCGCGATGGTGCGGCGCCAGCAAGCCCTGGCGCAGGTGATTCTGAAAGACCCCGCGGTCGAGAGCCTGTCGTCGTTCATCGGTATCGACGGAACCAACACCACCGTCAACAGCGGCCGGTTCCTGATCAACCTCAAGCCGCTGGCACAGCGCAAAGTCGGCATCAGCGAGGTGATCGACCGTCTGCAGCCGAAGCTTGCCAAGGTTCAGGACATCACGCTGTTTCTGCAACCGGTACAGGATCTGACCGTGGAAGACCGGGTCAGCCGAACGCAGTATCAGTACAGCCTGGAAGATCCCAACGTGGACGAGTTGAACACCTGGACCGCCAAGCTGCTGGCCAAGCTCAACACGCTGCCGCAACTGCGGGACGTTGCGACCGATCAACAGAACGACGGTTCGCAGATCGAGCTGGTAATCGATCGCAACACGGCTTCGCGCCTTGGGATCACGCCCCAGATGATCGATGACACGCTTTACGACGCGTTCGGGCAGCGTCAGGTATCCACCATATTCACGCAGTTGAACCAGTATCACGTGGTGCTCGAGGTCGATCCCGAGTTTCAGAGCAACCCGCGCGCGCTTAGAGATATTTACCTTACCTCGTCCACGGGAGGCTCGGTGCCGCTCAGCACTTTCGTCCACTTCGTGCCCGGCAAGGTTCCGCTGGTCGTGAGCCATCAGGGACAATTTCCGGCGGTCACGATTTCGTTCAATGTGGCGCCAGGTTATTCGCTCGGCAATGCGGTAACCGCTATCGAAGCGGCCAAGAGCGGGATCGGGATGCCGGCCAGTATCGCGACCGCGTTCCAGGGCACGGCGCAGGCCTTTCAGGCTTCGCTGAGCAACGAACCGCTCTTGATTCTGGCCGCGCTGGTCACCGTTTATATCGTTCTCGGCGTGCTGTACGAGAGTTACATACATCCGATCACGATTCTCTCGACCCTGCCGTCGGCGGGCGTCGGCGCGATTCTCGCTCTGCTGATCTGCGGCCACGATCTCGACGTGATCGCGCTCATCGGAATCATCCTGCTGATCGGTATCGTCAAGAAAAACGGCATCATGATCGTGGACTTCGCCCTGGACGCCCAGCGCAAGGAGGGCAAGCCCGCCCGCGAAGCTATCTACCAGGCGTGCCTGTTGCGCTTTCGGCCGATCTTGATGACCACGATGGCCGCACTACTGGCCGGCTTGCCGTTGGCGCTGGGTACCGGCACTGGCTCGGAGCTGCGCCGTCCGCTCGGAATCGCGATGGTCGGGGGACTGCTGCTGAGTCAACTGCTGACTCTGTACACGACCCCGGTGATCTTTCTCGCCTTTGAACGTCTCGCGGCCCGGACGGCGATGGGGCCGGATGAATCCGCACTCCGGGAACCGGGCCGCGCGCGCGCCTCATGACCTTTTCCGAGACCTTCATACGCAGGCCCGTCGCGACCACGCTTTTGACCCTGGCGATCGCGCTTGGGGGAGCGGTCGCATTCCGGATGCTGCCGGTTGCCCCGTTGCCGGAGGTCGATTTTCCAACCATCCAAGTCAGCGGAAATCTGCCGGGCGCCAGTCCCGAAACCATGGCGTCTTCCGTGGCGACTCCGTTGGAGCGCCAGTTCGGGCGCATCGCGGGACTGACCGAACTCACGTCGACCAGTGCGCTTGGGACAACCAACATCGTCCTGCAGTTCGACTTGAGCCGTAATATCGACGCCGCCGCCCGCGACGTGCAGGCCGCCATCAACGCGGCGCGCAGCCAGCTGCCGGCCAATCTGCCGAGCAACCCGAGCTACAAAAAGGTGAATCCGGCCGATGCGCCGATTCTGATCCTGGCACTGACCTCCAAAACTCTGCGCCGCGGCCTCATCTATGACGCGGCCAGTTCGATCCTGGCCCAGAAGCTTTCGCAGATTCAGGGCGTTGGCCAGGTAACGGTGGGAGGCAGTGCGCTGCCCGGAGTTCGCGTAGAGCTGAACCCCAACGCGTTGAACAGCGACGGGATCAGCCTTGAGCAAGTCCGCAATACGCTGAGCAACGCCAATGCGAACCGCCCCAAGGGCGAGGTGGCCGATCAAACCCAGGCCTGGGAACTCAACGCGACCGATCAACTGCTGAGCGCGGACCAGTACCGCCCGCTGATCATTGCCTACCACGACGGAGCGGCCGTGCGCCTTGCCGACGTCGCCGACGTGGTGGATTCGGTCGAAGACGTGCGCAACGCGGGGATGGTCGACGGCACCCCGTCGGTCATGATCATCATCTTCCGGCAACCCGGGGCCAATATCATCGACGCGGTGGATCGAGTGCTCGCGGCCCTGCCCCAGTTGAAGGCCTCGATCTCCCCGGCGATCGATATGTCCGTGGTGCTCGACCGGACCACGACCATTCGAGCGTCGGTCAACGACGTCGAGTTGACGCTGCTCATCTCGATCTCGCTGGTCATCCTGGTGGTCTTTCTTTTCCTGCGGAATTTGCGGGCCACGCTGATTCCAGGCGTGGTAGTTCCGATTTCGCTGATCGGAACTTTCGGCGTCATGTATCTGTGCGGGTATAGCCTCGACAACCTGTCACTGATGGCGCTTACCATCTCGACCGGCTTCGTAGTGGACGACGCGATCGTGGTGATAGAGAACATCTCCCGCTACCGGGAACAGGGGATGACACCCTTCGACGCGGCGGTCCGCGGAGCGCGCGAGATCGGATTTACGGTGGTCTCGATCAGCGTTTCGCTGGTCGCGGTGTTCATCCCGATTCTGCTCATGGGCGGGATCGTCGGCCGCCTGTTCCGCGAATTCGCGGTCACCCTGTCGGCGGCGGTCGCGGTCTCGATGGTCGTTTCGTTGACCACTACGCCGATGATGTGCGCCAAGCTGCTGCGGGCCGAGGCGGACGAGCCGCACGGAGCTTTCTACCGGGCAAGTCAGGCAGTCTTCGACCGCGCATTGGCTGGATACTCAATCGGCCTCTCGTGGGTGCTCGAGCATTCGCGCGTGACGCTGGCAATTGCCCTGGCCATGCTCGGACTCAGCGTGTGGCTGTTTGCGATAATTCCCAAAGGCTTCTTTCCGCAGCAGGACACCGGGCGCCTGATGGGCGCAATCCAGGCCGACCAGGATACTTCGTTCCAGGCGATGCGCGATCGGCTCACGCAATTCATCGACATCATCAAGGCCGATCCGGCCGTGGAGCACGTGATCGGATTCGCCGGCGGCAACGCGGGCAGCACCAACTCGGCCCGCATGTTCATCGCCCTCAAGCCGCTGGGGCCGCGCAAGCTGAGCGCCGATCAGGTGATCGCACGGCTGCACAAGAAGACCTCCCACATCGCCGGCGCGACGCTCTACCTCCAGGCCACGCAGGATCTCCGGATCGGCGGCCGCTCGAGCAACGCGCTCTATCAGTACACCCTGCAAGGATCCGACTTGCAGGAACTCAACCAATGGGCTCCGCGTCTGCTGCAGACAATGCGCGGTATGCGGATCCTGACCGACGTCAACAGCGACCAGCAGAACAGTGGCTTGCAGGCCTCACTTGTGATCGACCGCGATTTGGCCTCGCGCCTGGGACTCACGCAACAGGTGATCGACGATACCCTGTACGACGCTTTCGGCCAGCGCCAGGTGTCGACTATGTATACGCCGCTGAACCAATATCACGTTGTGATGGAGGTCGCGCCCAAATACTGGCAAAATCCCGCCTCGCTCTCGCAGCTCGAGGTGCGTTCGACCAACAACGCCGAAATCAGACTGAATACCATTGCCCATTACCAGCCCGCTACGACGGCGCTTTCGGTGAACCACCAGGGGCAGTTTCCCGCGGTGACGATCTCGTTCAATCTGGCTCCGGGGGTCTCGCTCGGCCAGGCGGTCGAGGCGATCGACGCGGTTCAGCGGAAGATGGGGCTACCCGGCACGATTCACGGTAGCTTTGCGGGAACCGCGCAGGCCTTCCAGGTCTCGCTCGCGAGCGAGCCGATGCTGGTCCTCGCCGCGTTGTGCGCCGTCTACATCGTGTTGGGGATCCTGTATGAGAGCTATGTTCATCCAATCACCATTCTCTCGACGCTGCCGTCCGCCGGCGTCGGAGCGCTGCTGGCCCTGATGATTTGCCGCATCGATCTGACCGTCATCGCGCTCATCGGTATCATCCTGCTGATCGGCATCGTCAAGAAAAACGCGATCATGATGATCGACTTCGCCCTGGAGGCCGAGCGCAAGCACGGCAGGCCCGCTCTGGAAGCCATCCGAGAGGCTTGCTTGCTGCGCTTCAGGCCGATCATGATGACCACGATGGCGGCGCTGCTTGGCGCCTTGCCGCTGGCCGTGGGTACCGGCACCGGTTCGGAATTGCGCCGTCCGCTCGGAATCGCGATCGTCGGCGGCTTGATTGTGAGCCAGATGCTCACGCTGTTCACGACCCCGGTGATCTACCTGTACATGGAGCGGCTTCGGCTGTGGGGTGAAAACCTGCGCCGGCGCTTTTCGCGCAAGCCCGCGATCAGTCCGGGAATCGCCGGCGTCTAGCTGGTACGCCGCTCATCGAGCCTGCCCGCACAGTTCTACTTCCGTCACCCTCCGCCTACGACGTGAGGTGGCCTTTCAGTCCGATAGTTCGAATTTGAGACGCATTCCGTTGGTGGTTCTGTAGGGGACCAAACAGTCGCATCGCTCGGTCTAACTTCATCTTCGATGGTCACGGCGGAAGCGCTCTCTGGATGACGCTGCCGGAACCAGCATATATTGCGCGTCAGAGTTATCAGCATGCGGCGAGTGCTAGTCAGTACTGCCGGAAGTGTAGCACATGATCGGTTTCGGGATTGCTCCGCCAATTATGCGGAATTGATTCAATGAGGTTAGTAATGCCACGAAAGATGACGCCCGCGATCGCCGAAGAAGGGCGCAGCGCGCATACGGGCTCCTCGCTGGCGTCCAGGCAGGAGGCCCGACGTCATTGGCGCTTGTGGGCTGCGCCGTTCATCCTTGCGTCGTTGCTTGTACTGATTGGACTTGCGGTCGTTGCCGGGCCGGTGCGTGCCGCCAGTAAACCACCGCCTAATATTCTTTTAATCATAATGGACGATATAGGTATCGACCAATGGGCGCTATTCGGGTACGGCGGCGCGACTCCAGCGGCCATGCCGAACATAGCGGCGATCGCACAAGCCGGGATTAAATTCCGTAATCTCTGGTCAATGCCGGCGTGCTCGAACGGCCGCGCCGCGCTTTTCACCGGCCGCTATCCGTTTCGCACTCATGTCTTCACCGCGCTGGGTAACAATGATCTTGCCAACTTCATGGTCAACCCGAATGAGACAACACTGCCCGTGTTGCTCAAGCAACGCGGTTACAAAAGCGCGCTGTTCGGCAAGTTCCATCTCGGGATCCAAAGCAACAACCCGTACGGCTATGGCATGGTGCGGGCGCTGGGCTTCGATTATTTCCAGGGCTGGCTGGACGCCACCGGCGATCCGTCGTCGATCGATCAAACCGCCGGCGGCGTATCGCCTCCGGGCACCTGGTCGTGCGGCTTCGTGCGGGACGCAGCCCATGGCGGCGCGGATACGGGCGCCTGCTACGCCGGCAATAATACTTGCGAAGTGATTACTAAATCCGGAGCAGAGGCCCCGGGCCGTGTCTGCCGGGACGCCGGCGGTATCTTCGATCCGAATCAGGTGTGCAGTAACCCGGCCCCCGGCTACATTAACTTTGCCACACTGAGTGGACACTACGTGTCGCCGCTGGTGATAAATAATGAGGATGGGTCGATCGAGCAGGTGCCGTCCACCGACATTCGCTCGCGTACTTTTCGCGGAACAGAGCCGGTAGACGCCGCGATCGACTGGATCAATCAGCAGCCCGCGGACCAGCCATGGGCAGTAAGTCTGGCTTTCGCGACGGTACATACTCCCGTTCAACAACCACCAGAGTCATTGCTTCCTATAGACGAACCCGACACCAGTAATCTCGACTGCTCCAACTCGATCGACCAAAGAGTCCTGACGAACCAGATGGAAGAAGCGCTCGACGCGGAAGTGGGGCGGCTATTAGTGGCGACCGGGCTTGCCAGCCGCGGCCAAAGTGGCCAGCTGGTTTATCACCCGAAGAAAACCAACACCGTTATCATCCTGGTCACCGACAATGGGAGCTTGGGGAGCGTAGTGAAGGTACCGTTCGATGCGAGCCGCTCGAAATCCACCGTCTATCAAACCGGCGTATGGTGTCCCGCCATCGTCGCTGGCCCACAGGTAGTCCAGCAGGGCCGCACTGTGAGGGCCATGGTCAATATCGCGGACCTTTATCAGCTGGTCGGCCAACTCGCCGACATCGACGTGCATAAGAGCGTTCCACGAACCGTCGACTCGGTGTCGATGCTTCCGTATCTTCTCAATCCGGCACAACCGAACATCCGGAAATTCAATTTTACGGAGATCGGCACGAACCTGCACGCCAACGGCGAAATCAACGGGCCCTGCCAATACAATACCACCACCTGCACGCAGATCGCTCCGACGAAAAGCGTATGCGAAGACAACGGCGGTATATGGTGGGGCGCCGGCGCCACGGATCCCAGCACCGCCGGCATTCCATCGGGCGGGTTGAAATTATGCTGTGACGTGGCCGCCTGGCAGGCCAACCACGCCCAGACAATTTCCACCAACATCTATCCGTTGGAGGCGTTCGCGATCCGCAATGACCGCTACAAGCTCGTGATCAATGACTACCAGGCCTACGACTCGACTTCCAATTCGTGCGTCGCCACGTCAATCAGGGAATTTTACAGGATCAACGAAAAAGCTCCTGTCCCGAAGCTCGACACGTCGGATGCCAACTTGTTGGCACCCGGAACCAAACTCAACCCGCGGCAGCAGAAGAACTACAATTCCTTGACCGCACAGTTTAAGACGCTCCTGATGTCGCAACCCGCGTGCCCCGGCGATATCAATCTCGATGGGGTCGTGGACTACCAGGATATCGTGGACTGGGAGATGTTCCAGGGTCTTTCGCTGGGCAATTCCAGCTGGGCCGACCTCAACCTGGACGGACTGACCGACAATTCCGATCTGGCTATAATCCTCCAAAACCAGGGAGCCTGTCCCAGGTAGCGAGGAACGCACGCTTCAGCGCGGGCTGCGTGGATGAGAACTCGCGCTCGCCTCTAGTACCTGGCGATAATCTCGTTGCCGAACTCGCGAATCATTTCACGGCCGTCCGTTCCGGTAAGCCGCAACGCGATGCCCGTGACGCCGGCCTCTTCGAGCTCCTTGATGCGTTCGATTACGGCCGCCGCCGGTCCGGTCACCGTTGTCGCCTCGAGCAGTTGGCGGGTGACGTACCGTTCCTCGCCCGGCTTGGTGAAGATCAGATGCCCCAGGTGAATCTCCTGATACCGTTTCTCCCAGGGCGTTTTCATCTTCATTATGTATTCGTCGAAGTAGCGCTTGGCCAACGGCTGAAACTCCGGAGGCGCAAAGGGACCAATCGGAGTGTTTTCCGGATGCCAGATAGTATGCAGGCTGAGTGCGCCCCATGAACCCAGGCGACCGAAGACCCGGGGCGACATGATGTCTTCGCCCTGGCGCAAGACGCAGCCGGCGGTCACGATCACGGTTGGAATTTGCGCCAGCGTTCGCCCGGCGCCTTTTGCCGCGTCGCGGATCTCGGAAAGTCCGTTCCGGATCATGCCGGGGTCTGCGCCCACCGTAATCCAGCCGTCGCCGACTTCGCCCACGACGCGGGTCGCCTTGGGCAGGTTGGCGCCAACGTAAATCGGGACCGGGTCTTTGACGTTGATGAAACCCATCTCGGGATGAAGCAGACGGACCGCGCGCTCGCGATCGTCTTCGCGATAAAGCGCCTCCTTCCCGGCCAGCAGCTTGCGCAATACCCGCACTTCCTCGGCCAGCACCTTGAGCGGCGTGGCCGGCATCCCCATGACATTGCGCGCGCTGAAACCGCTTCCGATGCCCGCGATTACGCGGCCGGGTGCGAGTTCGTTGATCGTCGCCAGAGCGGAGGCACTGACGGGCGCGGCCCGGTTGCCCGCGCATAGAACGAAGCTACCCAGAACGGAGGTGCGCGAGTGCTCAGCCGCCAGCGCCATGGTGGCGAAGATGTCGCTGTAACACATGTGCGAATCGTCGAACCAGGCGTGGCTGAAACCATATTCCTCGGCCATCTTTACGTCCTGCCAGGCCCGAATATATGTTGGATAGCTGATTCCGAATTGCATTGGCGGCTGCCTCCTCGGAGTCGAATGCCGTACGGCCTGACCGTCGGCGGGCGCGCCTGTAAAGCGTGCCGTGGTCTTTCCCTCTCGATAGCGTGACGCGCGTGCAAACGCAATCGCGGCCTTGACCAGGCCGCCGCTGATGGACTTCCGGAACCATCGCGATACGCTATTGTCCGCAACTTCGCGAAGTGATTAAGATTCAGCGAGGCCGGCGTTCTTGACCGCAACGCCGCGCCAAATCGGCAGGAGCACTCCAGGAGCATCCAATGAGCATTAGACACCTTGCCGCATCCGCCAGCGCCGACGACATCGCCGCGGCGCTCACCGAGGATGGCGCCGCGATCGTCGACGCTCTGGCGCCCGCCTCGTTCATGGACCGGGCCGCGAAGGAATTGCAGCCGTACATCGCGGCAACCGGCATGGGCCGTGACGATTTTGCGGGACGCCACACGCGCAGAACGGGGGGATTGATAGCGCGTTCGGAAAGCTGCCGGGAGCTGGTGATGAATCCGCTCGTGCTGTCGACGGCCAGGAAGATGCTGGCGCATGCCGCGACCGTGCAAATCCATCTGACCCAGGTCATCACGATCGAGCCCGAGGCGCCGGCGCAGGCAATTCATCGCGACCAGTGGGTATTCGACTTTTTCAAGTTTCCCAAGGGCTTCGAGGTTCAACTCAATACGATTTGGGCGATGACGGATTTCACGGAGCAAAACGGCGCCACGCGCGTCATTCCGAAAAGCCATCTGTTCGACGACGGTCTAAAGTTCGAAGAAAAGGACGCCGAACCGGCCGAGATGGCCAGGGGTTCGGCGCTCTTCTACACCGGCAGCCTCTATCACGGCGGCGGCGCCAACCGTTCCGGCGCGACTCGAAGCGGGATCAATCTTACTTACAGCCGCTCCTGGTTGCGGCAGGAAGAGAACCAATACCTGTCGGTGCCCTTCGCGGTCGCACAAACTTTGCCGGTCGAATTGCTGCGGTTGATGGGATATTCGTACGGCGGCTACGCGCTCGGCTATGTGGACGACGTGCGCGATCCGATCAAGGTGGTGAAACCCGACTTCACCAAGGCGCCCACGACCACTCCTGCGGACGCCGAGTCTCGCTTTCGCGATCAGGCGAAGCAGTGGCGCGGCGAAGACAAGAGCGCCTGACGATTTATCCACACAGCTTAGCATTTGCGATTTCCGGCCACGCTCGCTTGACAGGCGGAGCCGCGATGTGACAGCGTCCGAACGAACGTTCGAACGGATGAGCATCGAGCTGCACGCGACACTCTGATGGAAGCCCGCGGACCTACCCCAAGGCGGCGAACGAAGGCGCTCAAGCCCGCCGCCAGCACCAGCAACCGGATTCACGCTGGGGCGGCGCAGCTTTTCGTTCGCCACGGCTACGACGGAACCTCGATGCGGGATCTGGCGCGGAATCTCGGGCTGCAACCCTCGAGCATCTATGGCCACGTGAAAAACAAGCAGGAATTGCTCTTCCGGGTCATGGAGCGGCTGATGGACGAGGTGCTCGCGCGCGCCAATGAAGCATTGAAAGAGGATGGTGAGCCCGAAGAACTGGTGCGCCGTCTGGTCGTCTCGAATATCTGTCAGCCCGGCCCGTATGAGACGGCGCTGCTGCAGTCGGAGCTTAAGAACCTGCGGCCGGCGGCCCGCGCGTCGATAATTCGCAAGCAACGAGAGTATCGCGACCTTTGGCTTGGCGTGCTCGATGACGGTAGGAGGCGCGGCGTCTTTAGGATCAAAGATTCGAAGCTCGCGTTTTTCGGAATAGACGGCGCCCTCATCCATATCGAGCGCTGGTTCAATCCCTCGGGCCGATTGACGCGTCTGAACGTGGCCGAGGTGTTCGTGGACTGGATCCTGAATTCCTTGGGTTCCGGGAGATCCGCGAAAGCGCATAGCGGAGGTAGCGGCAATGCGAAAAGGACAGGATTACGTCGATAGTCTCCGACATCTGAAAACCCGGGTTTTCGTGCAAGGTCAACTGGTCGACAATCTGGCGGAGCATCCGCTGTTCCAATCGACCATATTCGCATGGGGCAAGTGGCCGTGCGACGCGGCCTTTGAGCCCCCGTTGCAGAGTCTCATGACCGCCAAATCGGAACTCACCGGCGATGACGTGCACATTTTCTGGCACATCCCCAACGATACGGCTGGATTGCTTCAGAATTTCGACGCGGCGATCAAGCTGGCAGAGCGAGTGCCGATCTCCGGATACACCAGCATCGCACGCGACGAGCTCGCCGGTCTCCTGTCCGTCCTTCCGGAGGTCGATAGAAAGTACGAAACCGGATACACCGGACGGCTCAAGGAGTATCTGCGTACCTTCCAGCGCCGCCAGCTTATCGGCTCCGCCGCCATCACGGACGTAAAGGGCGATCGCAATCTCCGCCCCGCGGAACAGCCCGACCCCGATATGTATCTGCACGTGGTCGAGCGAAGAAAAGATGGCATCGTTGTGCGCGGCGCAAAGGCCCACACCAGTGGCGGTGTGGTCTGCGAGGAACTGATCGTTATCGCGCAGCGCGCGATGCGTGAAGACGATCGCGACTATGCGGTCGCCTTCGCCATCCCGGTCGACACTCCGGGCCTCACCCTGGTGGCGCGCGGCATTGGCATGCCGGCCGACGCGCGGCAGGCTCCATTAAGCCATGGAGGCGCGGTCGTCGAATCCCTGACCATCTTCGACGACGTGTTTGTGCCCACCGAACGAATCTTTTTGTGCGGCGAGTCCGAATTCTGCGGCGACATAGCCAATAACTTCGCCACCATCAACCGCCACGGTTATCTGGGGACGGACTACGGCAAGCTGGAGCTTTTCATTGGTGCCGCGGCTCTGATCGCGGAGTACAACGGAGTGGCCGACAAGCCTCACGTGCGTGACAAGATTGCGGAGATGATCAAACTGGCCAGCGCCATCTATGCGCTCGGGATAGCGGCGGCGATAAAACACACTATCGTCAATGGGGTCGCCTTTCCTGATGCCGTCATGACCAACGCGGGCAAGCACTTGACCATGGAGGCTCACTACACTTGCGCCCGTTTGCTGAACGAAGTCGCCGGCGGCGCCGCGGTGACGATGCCATCGGTATCGGATCTGAAACATCCGGAAGTGGCTCCATATATAGAGAAGTATTTCAAAGCGGCTCCAGGGGTCTCAGTGGCCGACCGGATCAAGCTGTTTCATTTCATCGGCGACCTGTGCTCCTCGGAGTACGCGGGATGGTGGTACAACGAGATTATTCATGGTTCGGGCTCTCCGGCCGCGGAACGGGTACAGATGTATCGGGAGTTCGACCTTAACTCGACCAAGCGGCTCGTCAGAACGTTGATTGGTTGACGCCGCCGCAATGCGTGGAGGGGCGCGTTGATGAGCTGGTGACCTAGACTTGGTATTTTTTGCTGGTCTCCAGGATCTCGGGCGCTCCGAGGAGATCGGTGATTTCCGGTAGAAGCTCGAAGCCGGCGCCGCCGGAGATCGCGCCCGCAAGCGCAAGTTCCTTGATCGCATCGCGGGTGCGCTGGTAAATGGCAAAAAGCGTGGCGATATGGATCATCACCTTGAAACCATACTGCGCGATCTCCGCCGGATGCAGTAATTGTCCGTTATACAGAAGCGGCAGTCCCGCGAG
>Ga0307374_10010275_pt1 | contig 13601 bp, 15 predicted proteins | sample OX3MG_FD_202532 | JGI IMG/M metagenome (GOLD analysis project Ga0307374, IMG submission 202532) | Soil microbial communities from Risofladan, Vaasa, Finland - OX-3 | ecosystem: Environmental > Terrestrial > Soil > Coastal area > Acid sulfate soil | place: Finland: Risofladan, Vaasa | collected...
CGCGAATCAGCGAGCTAATGGGTTTGTCGCGCTCCTCAGCCAACCGGCAGAGTGTCTCGTACTGCTCGTCGGTGAGGACCGTCTGCACGCGCTTGGTGTAGGTTGCCATCACCCAGCTCCGGTCGTATCCAGGCATCCATCATGCCATTGTACGACCGAAGCAAAGCCGGGGTGGCCTTACAAGATGGCATTTGGGTTGACATTGTATTCCACCGGGCTACAATCAACCCAGGCCTGAAACGCGATGGCAACACGTCCGCGATCGACAGTCGGGGTTGTTGTTTTCGTTCAAGACCGACCCGGATCCCCGGACATGCTGCACATCTCTGCCCGCCATGTCTGTAACGCGCAGGATGCAATCGATTGCTACTTCGCGGGCGTCACGACCTATAACGCGGAACGCCAGCGCTTCGAAACGCAATCGACGACACACGTTCTGCTCTGGGTGTGGCGCATTCCGGGTCGACAGGTCAGCGTAATCTCATGCTTCCGTCGGGAGGGCGAGTAATGCAGCACCGAGAGATCGAGAAGGTTGACGACGCGGCGGAGTTTGAGATCTCGCCCGAGGAAGACGCACAACTACGTGCGATGATCGACCAGGCCGAGAAGGACATCGTGGAGCTCCGCGTCAATCTGCGCTGGCACAAACTGCAGTTGGACACGGTCAAGAAAGCGGCGGCCCTCTACGATATGCCGTACCAGACGTACGTCAAGGCCGCTGCGTACCGACAGGCGCTCGCCGATTTGCAGACTGCGCTTGACCTGCATCATGCGATGGAAGGTCAGACACCATCTGAGCCGCTCGGGTCGCGGACGTCGGGCCAGTCACCGCGCACAGCCATCGCAGTGGGCCAGTCGCGTGGCGCCAGATCTGAATAGGAACGAGCGAGCGATCACTTCTCGATATCGCTCTCGCACTCCCGAATGCGGCAGAAGGCTTCGCCGGGATCGCAGGCAGTCGTCTCGAGCTGGAGGGAGGTGTGGGCGATGTGAAAACTGTCGGCCAGCACGGAGTTCACCGCGGCGAGAATGTCGCAGGCCTCGCTCACCGGCTGATCCTGGACCAGCACGTGCGCGCTTGCCGCTCGCAGCGAGGACGACAGGCTCCAGAGGTGCAGGTCGTGGACGTCGAGGACGCCCGGCACCTGGCACATCGCCACCATAACGCGCCGCGCATCCAGGTCCGAGGGCGTCGCTTCGAGGAGGATGTCGATGGCGTCGACGATCACCCCGCGACTCGTCCAGATAATGAACACGGCGATCAAGACCGACACCGCCGGGTCCAGCGACTGCTGGCCGGTCAGGGCGATCGCCACGCCCGCGACGACGACGCCGGCGGCCGAGGCCGCATCGCCAGCGACGTGGACGAACGACGCCCGCACGTTCAGATCGTGCTCCGACGCGCCGTGCAGCCACAGGGCGACCGCCAGGTTCAGCACCATCGCGACCGCCGCGACGGCGATCATGACCGTGGACTGCACCACGTCCGGCGCGCTGAATCGACGGTAGGCTTCGACCAGGATGCCGATCGCGATGATCACGAGGACGACGGCATTTGCCAGCGCTGCGAGGATGCCGGCCCGGTGGAAGCCGAAGGTCCGCTCGGCAGTGGAGGGGCGGCTAGCGAGCTGAAACGTCCAGAGGGTGAGCACCAGCGCCAGTGTGTCGGTCAGGTTGTGGCCGGCGTCCGAAAGCAACGCGAGACTGTGGGCGTAAACGCCGGCGACGCCCTCGACGACGACGAAAAGCGCCGTGAGCGCAACGGCGATGCGTAGCCGCATCGCCGTTGCCGCGACGCCGGGGCCGCCCGGCTGCGGTGCGTGAAAGTGCCCGGCCATGTCTGCGACCGATCCCTCCGGGAGATGCCAGGAGTCGGGAGTCAGCAGTCAGAATGCGGGTGCCGACTGTCCGCGTGCTCCCGGATTGCGTATTTCCTGATAAAGTCTATCATGCGCGGCTGGTGACGCTCGCAAATTGCCGCCGCTGCCGTGAAGATCGATCTGTGCGAGGCAGGCGACCACGGTGAAGTGCGGTGCTACCCTGCGCGCGGAGGCTATCCGGTTTTCGTGATCTTTTCGCGCCGTATCGTGACCTTCGTGGTCCAGACGTCCCCCGCGTCCTCCCGTCCGCCTCCTCACTCCGCGCGCAGGTCTTTCAAGCGCGGCATCACTTTCTCTGCGAACAACTCCAGCGACCGCGTCCACTTCCGGTGGTCTGGATGCCAGTCGTGGCCGATCATCAGGACCGTGCCGAAGCCGCCGACGTCCTCGTGGAGCGCGCGCAGGCGCGCGGCGCACTCGTCCGGCGTGCCGACGATCCAGACGTTCTCGATCAGGTAGTCGACTGTGACGGCTTCGTCGGGGACGTTGCCCTCGAGCGGCTTGAACGCCTGAAGGCCGTAGGGCCCGCTGGCGACGAGGGGAAGCATGTACTCGCGGAAGGCGCGACCCATGCCGCCCTCGCGCGCGTCGCGCACCGCCGCGTCGTGTGTCTCGGCGACGTAGATCTCGCGGGCGATGCGCCAGGCGCGTCGGGAGGGCGTTCGGCCGCTCCGCTGGGCCCCGGCCTCGACCGAGGCCCAGTGCTGGCGCAATACGTCCGGTTGGAGGAAGTTCGTGCTCATCGGGATCCAGCCGCGCTCGCCAGCCAGTGCCAGCCCGGCCGAGTTTTTGCTGACGCCGGCGATGGCGATCGGCGGGCCAGGCTGCTGATACGGACGGAGCAGGGCGCCGGTCGTCGCGTCGGCCGGCGGAACGTCGAACGTGAAGAAGCGCCCCTGATACTGGAACGGCTCGCCGGCCCACGCCTTCTCGACGATCTCGATCCCTTCACGGGTGAGCGTCGCGGCGTCTGGACCCGACAGATCGACGCCGAACGCGCGGCGGTCCCCGGCGATGCCGCCGGAGCCGACGCCCAGCATGAAGCGGCCGCGGGTCAGGTGATCCAGCGTGGCGAAACGCAGCGCCACTTCCAGTGGGTTGTGAAACGGCATCAGCACCACGCCGGTGCCCAGACGGATCCGCTCGGTGCGGCCCGCGGCCTTGGCGAGCAGCAGATCGGGGCAGGGGATGTTCTCCCATGGGCTGGTGAAGTGTTCGCCGACCCAGGCCTCGACGTAGCCGAGATGCTCGGCCGAGATGATCGTCTGGAGATCGTCGTCGTAGGTATCCGCGACCGGCCGTGCCGGTGGGTGCAGTGGCATGATGAACAGCCCGTAATCCACGTTCTCTCTCCTCGTTTGCCAGCGATCAGCGGCAGGTCGATTCTACTGGAAAAGCACCACGTCCGGATAGCGGCCCGGAGCCGGTGGGTGCGACGCAGAATCGTCGGGCAAACGGAGTGGCCTCACCTCCCGCCCCTCTCCATCTCCGATGGAGAGGGGCGGGAGGTGAGGCCCGGCGAGCGGTGGACCACGGCGTTTGCGAACAGTGCGCTCGGCGGACTACGGCAGCAATCCACCGAGCGCGGGGCCGGAAACCATGGACAGGCTTCCCGCGTTAGAGTATCGTGAAGGCCCTCCGGACGGAAGATCCCCATAGGTACTACGACCGGGTCGGGCCGCCCGGGCCTCCCGACCGTTGAAGCGATCTGGCCGGCCGTGTATAGTGGGCACCACGATGTGAGGAGGCGTTGGTGAAACCTGGATCGTTACTCTGGCCGGCGGATCTACCAGGCCGCGTCCTGACCGCTGCCTTCCTGTGTCTTCCGCTGTGCTTCGCCATTTTGTCGGTGCTGGCGTGGCATCAGCAACTGTCGTTCGAGGCCGTGTCCATCGTGATCGGCGCGTGGCTCGTCGCCGTCGGCGTGCTGCTGGCGGTCCCCAACCCATCGCGCGGCACACTCCCCCGTCTGGCAAACCTGGGCATTGTGCTCGCCGGAGCGGGCTGGATCGCGATCGGCTTCTCGTCGACGCTCCTCGATGCGACGACGTTCGCCCTGCTGGACGTGGGCGGCCTCTTGCTCGCGCTGATCGGGCTGGTGCTGGCCGGGTCGGCCGGGCTGGGCGCGCTCTCGGCGCGCCGGTCCAAGTGACCCCTTTGCTGTAGCGCGCTATCCCGCACGCCCCACTGGACACACCAGGCGAGGAGGCTGTCGATGCAGATCCGGGACGTCCGCGTCCGCGCGGTTCACGTCAACCACCGCGGAAACTGGGTCTTCGTGCAGGTGACAACCGACGCGGGGCTGGTCGGGACGGGAGAAGCCAGTCACTCGACCGACGATCGCGCGCTGGCCGCGCTGGTCGCCGCGCTGCGCCCGCGCCTGATCGGGTGGGACCCGTTCGCGATCGAAGCGCTGTTTGCCGAGATCGCGCGGCCCAACGCGGGCATGATCGCCTGGACAGCCTTCAGCGCGATCGAGCAGGCGCTCTGGGACGTCGCCGGCCAGGCCGCCGGCGTACCAGTCTACCAACTGCTCGGTGGCCGCTGTGTCCCCGCGCTGCGTCTCTACGCGAACGTGAACCGTGCCGCCGCGAACCGCGAGCCGGCCGCCTACGCGGAGTGCGCCCGGCAGGCCGTCGAGGATGGGTTTCGGGCGGTGAAGTGCGCGCCGTTCGACGACGTGTCCTGGACAACGCTCGATCATCCCGACGGGCGGCGCGCCTTCGACCGTGGGCTGGAGCGGGTGCGGCGCGTGCGCGCGGCGATTGGCGACGAGACTGAGCTATCGGTGGATTGCCATAATCGGTTCGACGTGGCGACGGCGCGGCGCGTGGCGCGTGAGCTGGCGCCGTTCCGCTTGTACTGGCTCGAAGCGCCGGTGCCGCCATGGGACCCGGAGCCGCTGTCCCAGGTGAAGGCTGGCCTGGACACGCGCCTGGCCGCCGGCGAGGAGCTGCTCGGCCGCGCGGCTTTCCGCCCGCTTTTCGAGCGGCACGCGCTCGACGTGGCGATGTTCGACGTCAAGCACACCGGCGGCCTGCTCGAAGGGAAGAAGATCGCGGCGATGGCCGAGGCGTACGGAATCGCCGCCTCGCCACACAGCCCGGCGGGGCCGGTCGCCCACCTCGCGGCCGGCCACCTCTGCGCGACGCTCCCGAACTTTCTGACGCTGGAATACGCCTGGGGCGAAGTGCCCTGGCGCGCCGACCTGCTGAACGGCGCCGAGCAGGTCCGCGACGGTTGCCTGCTGCTGCCGGAGAAGCCAGGATTGGGCCTCTCGTTGAACGAGAACGTGCTGGCGGAGCACGCCGTCGAACTGTAGGTTGACGACGTGCTTCACGCCTTCGGCCGCTGCTCCAGCCGCCGCAAAGTCTCCCAGGCGTTGCCGACGAGCAGACCGACGAGCAGGTAGTAATCGGTTCCGATGGTCGAAAAGACGGCGAAGCTCACCACCGCGACGATCAGTCCGAACCAGATCTGGTCCGGGTAGCGGACGGGACAGGTCGGCGGGTCGTCCAGCATGAAGAACGCGAAGAACAGAGCGGCGTTCACGTCCGGTGGGCGGAAGATCTCGGCCACGCGGGCCGGGTCGCCGAGAAAGGCGCTAGCCGCGAAGAGGGCGACGTAGCTGCCCAGGAAGACGAGGACCATGGGTAGCTTGTTGACGTGGTCGGCGACGACGAGACCGGTGGCCAGGAGCAGCAGGATCAGCGGCACCGGCAGGTCCGCCAGCCCGCCCCACCAGCTCTCGCCGCTGCCGAAGACGGTCGCGGCGACGATCAGCGCCACGGCAGCCGGGTTGAAGACGTTCGACCAGCGCGTGCGAAACAGGTACTTGCTGGCCACGGCCAGGACGGCCGTGGCGATCGGGACGTTGACCGGCTCCTGGGGAGCGAGCACGAGCGCGACGATCAGCCCGGTGAGGATGGCGCCGCTCGGAAATTCCCACCCGCCCGTTCTGAGGCGGATCAGGATGACGTCGGTGAGCGCGGCCGCCACCACGGCGCCGACGATGCCCGGTTCGACGAGCGCGACGCCTTCGGCCTGCGCGCCGACGACGGTGAGCAGGGCCAGCGCGACCAGGAGATAGCCCTTCGGAGATCGAATGAACCGCTTGACGGCCTGAACCGGCCGGTGTTGCGCGGGCGCCATGGCGATCATCGTAGATACCTCCGGAACCCTCGCGTGGTGAAGCGTTCGAGCGAGGGCGACACGATCAGCCCATCCACTCCCTGGCTCTCGAGGAGCGCGAGGCCGCGCGTCGGTCCAAGGACGAAAGCGGCGGTGCCGAGCGCGTCGGCCAGCATCGTCGTCGGCGCGATAACCGTGACGCTGGCGACCGCGTCGGGCGATCGATCGGTGCGCGGATCGACGATGTGGTGGCTCTCGTCCCCAGATTCACTCCGTCGTTCGTAATCGCCCGAGGTGCAGACGGATGCGTCGGAGACCGAGACGGTCTCGATCATCGCGTCGACGCGCCGCGGGTGACGGATGCCCACGCGCCAGGGCTCGCCGTCCGCGTTGTGGCCGCGCACGAAGAGGTCGCCGCCGGCGTCGATCGCAACGTCGGCGAAGGCGCGCAATTCGCGCGCTGCCAGGTCCACGGCGAAGCCTTTCGCCACGGCCCCGAGGTCGAGGACCAGCGGTCGCACCAGCGTGATCGTCCGTCGCGCGGCGTCGAGGCGAACGTCCCGGAAGCTGCACGGGCCAGCCGGCTCGATCGACGACACGATCGGGCGTCCCGTGCGGTAGCTCCGGTTGAAACCACGCGACTCGAGGCGATAGCCGACGGTGGGATCGAACGCGCCGTCGCTCGCCGCCGCGACCGCCAGCGCGAACCGGACCACCTGGAAAAGGATCGGACTCACCTCGACCGCTTCTCCGACGCGCGCCGCCAGGGCCATCACCTCGCTCGTGGGCTCGAAGCGCGTGCAGCACTCCTCGACCCGCCGGAACCAGGCGAAGGCCCGTTCCGCCCGGGCATCGCAGGCCTCGGCCGCCCCACCGTCGACCACGGTGACGGTGACGTGCGTGTCCATGAGCACCACGGTCCGCTGGTAGGTCCGGGCCGCCCCGCGAGCGACAGACGGCGGTGACGCCGGGCCGCGCGGCTGCCGCGATTGCTTGCCGCTCATCACGTGTGCTCGAATTCGGTCGTCTTCACTTTCGTAACTCAAGCATAGAGGAGAGGTGTAAAAAAACGATGAAACCGGGGTGAGAAATCTACCATCCGCGAGACCAACTTGCTTCGTTCACCGCCGGCGACGAGCTCACCGCCGAACTGGCACCGGGGCTAGACGCGAGCACACGTGTCCCATTCCCTTACACTCCTGCTGGCTCGTGTCGGAGCGTGATATACTCATGGCGATGCCAGCAGAAGGGGTGAACGGGAGCGATGGCGAAGGATTTTCCGATCTACCAGAATCGAATCGTCGTTGACCCAAGCGTTCTCGTGGGCAAACCCGTCGTGAGGGGAACCCGGATTCCCGTGGAGCTGGTCCTCAAGCGATTATCTCAAGACCTGGATCTACGGACCCTGTTCGAAGCCTACCCGCGCCTCACTCCCGAGGACGTCATGGCTTGCCTTGCCTATGCAGAGGCGTTGGTGGAGGGTGAAGAGGTCCATCCCGGAGTGTTGCAGCCACCGGCCCCCGCCCGGTCGGGCGCAGGAGGTTCATGCTCGATGAAAGCGCTGACTATCCTTTAGCAGTCCACCTTCGAGCAGTGGGGCACAACGTCACGGCCGTTGCCCACGACTATCCCAATGCCCTCGCCGATGATGACGTTCTGGCCATCGCGTCCAGAGAGCGGCGCATCTTGATCGCCAATGACCGGGACTTCGGAGAGTTGGTATTCCGGCAACACCGACCCCACTGTGGCGTCATCCTGATTCGTCTCGGTGAGGAATCTCTGGAACGCAAAATCGGTTGGCTCGACTACGTCCTCAGCGAGTATGTCGATCGTTTGGATCAATTCCTCGTCGTCACCGACCATGGAGTGCGGATTCGCCGCAATCCTGCAGACTCGTGAGATCCGCTGCCGTGCGTCCCAATCAAGCCAGTGCATCGGGCCCCCTTGGGAAGTGGTGGGATCAGGTTGCGATCCGGAGCCGCGCCCCGTGCGTATCTCCGCTGAGCAACTCGCCATCACCCGGCCCGGCGGTACCGCCCTCGCTCAGCACGACCTCGTAGGGGCCGTCGCCGAATGCGCGCCAGTGGTGTGCCAGCGCGCCGTCGTCCTGCGCCGGGATCACCAGCTCGATCCACTGGCGGCCAATGTCGAAGCGCAATGCCCGGGCGTCACGTTCCCGGCGTGATGCCGTCGAGGGGCGACCAGGCGCGCCGAGCACCTTCGACAGCGCCGCCGCTGTCGTCAGGTCGCCGACGACGATGGTCACGCCGGCGACACGAGTGACCGGCCGACGGTGTCGTGTCGCCGCGCCCGCCGGCACCCGGAGTGCGCGTGGAGTTACGTCCTCGATCACGAAAGGCAGAGCGGGTTGCTCGGTCCCGGACGTTAGCCCCCGCCCGAGGAGAATGGTCCGCCAGGCGAGCTGCTCGCCGTCGGGGCGGCGGCGGCCGCCGTCCACCGGGCCGTCCAGCGCCATCCCCTGCTGCCGCAGCCGCGCGGCATCGGCAACCAGATCGTCAGAGCCGAGCGCGTAATCGGTCAGGCCCTCGCCCACCGCCAGGCGGGTCCACCACTTGTGGTGTTGCGGTCGGTCCGGCTCCTTGAAAGCGATCAGCTCGAAATAGGTGCCATCGTCGAACGCGATCAAGGAGTTGTGGGTCGCGCCTCCCACGTGCTCGCCGCCAGCCGTGACGGTGAAGCCGGCGTTCGCGAAATCGGCCGCGGCGCGCGCGAGATCCCGTACGACGACGACGAGGTGGTCGATGCGCTGTAGCATGTCCGTCCTCCTCGACAGAACACTAAATAAACGAGCGGAAGTCTTGCGGTATTGAGTGAGCGTGGCGCTTGCGCCACGCTCACTCAATACCGCAAGACTTCCGCTCATACAATTAGCCGAGCGTGGTCGTCAGCTCGAGGGTCTTGCCAGCCCGCGCGGCCTGGTAGCCCTTCTCGATGATCTCGACGACGTGGCGCGCGTGCTCGCCGCTGGGGACGGGATCTCGACTCTCGAGAAGACAGTCAATCAGGTGCATCACGTCCGCGTAGCCGTGGGCCTCGCCGATCTCGCGGTGGGGACCAACGCGGTAGGGCATCTCGGGAAGGTCGAGCTCCGTCTCGCCGCCGTCGACGTGCTTGCTGGTCACGACCACGCCACTGCGTGCCGCGGCGCCGGTGCGCGGGCCGGGCGGCGCGGCGATGCCGGCATCGCGGCGCGGCCCCATCGCCTGGACAGTCCCTTCGGTGCCGAAGATCGCCAGCCGGGGCAACACGCCACCGCGGCAGTTCGCTCCGAAGGCGACGCCAAACGTGTTGTCGTCGAAGTCCAGCGACAGGAGCGTGTTGTCGTCCATCTCGACCTCGATGTTCTTGTCCTTCCACCGGCGCATCGGCAATCCGATCCCCGACATCCCCGAGACGCGCTTCACCGGACCGAGGATGCCGGTGAGCTCGTGCAGGCAATAGACGGTCATGTCGTAGACGGGGCCACCGCCCTTCTGGTAGTACCAGGTAGGATCCACGTTCGAGAGGACGTCATCCTCCTTGCGGAAGGCCTCGTTTTCGTGACCGCTGCCCTGCATGCCGGCGATCGCCCAGTAAACGCGGCCCAGCAGACCCTCCTTCACCACGTTTCTGATTTGGGGCCACGGTGGCCGCAGCATCTCGCCCGGCGAGGCGCAGAGCTTGAGACCCTTCGCCCGGGCGGTGCGCACGACGTCGTCGGCCTCGGCGAGTGTCGTGGTCAGCGACTTCTGGCAGTAGACGTGCTTGCCAGCTTTGAGAGCCGCCATCACCTGTCGATAGTGTAATGGGATCGGCGTGGCGATCAGCACCGCCTCGATGTCGGCGTGCGCGAGCATCTCGTCGTAGTCGGTGTACGCCTGGCGCCAGCCCCACTTTTCGGCAATGGCTTTGGCCCGCCCCGGCACGTTGTCGCAGACGGCGAGCGCGTCGATCTTCTCCCGAGCGTCGTCCTGGAACGTATGCGGCAAAATGCCACGCTGCGCGAGACTGCCCAGCCCCGCCAGCCCAACCTTGATCTTGCGTCCCATCCGAACCTCCTTCTCGTTCCCGGTCAGTCCCGCGACCGGCGCGGTTAGGGGGCCTTGCCCAGCGCCGCTCTCCACCCGGCACGAAGAGCCGTGTTGGCTGAGGCGACTCGGCCCGCCGGCGATGCATGCTGCGATGATCGGTCCGAAGGAAATCTCCATCGAATCAGGGGCTTGTAAAGATAACCATCGCCATGCTAGTATGCGAGCCGGACCGAGTCAAGTCAACGCGGGAGGACAGGTTGAAAATATCACTTCGCGAAAGTGCCTTCCGGAGGTCGCCGGCCGAGCTGACTCTCGAAAAGTCGTTCGCCGAGCTTGCGCGCATGGGGTACGACGGCGTCGAGCTGAGCACGAATCCCGACCGTGAGGCGCGGGGCGTTCGTCAGCGACGAGGCGTGTGGCCCGGCACGCTCGACCAGGCCAGGCGCGCGCAACTGAAGGCGGCTGCCGCGGCCAACGGCCTCGAGATTCCCACGCTCTCGTCGGACTGGGCGTGGGGCTACGCCGACTTCCACCCGACCCTCGGCGGGTGGGGCCGCGGGACCGAGCTACTCGTCGACGACGCGAAGCTGGCCGCGGACGTTGGCGCGGGTTCGATTCTGATCCATTTCGGGACCTCGACCGGCACCTGGGATCAGGCGAAAGGCATCTTGAAGGAGGCGGCCGGCGAGTCGGAGAGGCTTGGGGTTGTGCTGGGCTTCGAAGGAAGCATCTGGTTTCGCGTCGGTCTCGGCGGCCAGGAGACGCTGGTGCGCATGGTCGACGAGATCGCGAGCCCGGCCTTGAAGATCTACGTCCATCCCCATGGCGACACCGCTGCCCAGGTGCGCGATATCGAACAGGTTGGCGACCGGATTTGCGCGCTACACGCCTCGGCGCTGAATCCCGACGTCGATTATGGGCAGGTCTTCGCGGCCCTGAAGCGTGCTGGCTACGATTGGTACTGGTGCTTCGAGGTGGCCGAGGACCTGTTCGCCGCGAGCGCCAGCGGCTTCAAGGAGCTCGCGCGAAAACCGAGAGTGAGCCTGCAGTAAGGGCGCGGATCCCATCCACTGAATCCTTGACAGAGCACGCGGTTCGATGATCGCCTGAATCGGCGATGTATCCAATGTGAAAGGACGGATGTTGTGAGTACGATGGTGACACGCAAGCAGTTCCTCCACACCGCGGCAGGCTTGATCGGCGCGAGCGTGCTCGCCGCGTGCGGGGGTGGCGCTAGCACGGCATCCCCCGCCGCGGGAGCAGCGCCTGCCAGCACTCCTAAGCCCGCTACCAACGGGACGACCGCGAGTTCATCCGGCGCAACCCCGACCCGCGCCCCCATGGCCGCTCAAGGCAAGGGCAAGGTCGACCTCACCTGGGAAGTCAGCCAGGGCGACGCCTGGATGAAGGCATCGGTCGCCACCCTACCAGCCTTGCTCGACAAGGTGCCGGCGATCGGTAAGGTGACCGTCGAGCCGACCCCGGGGGACTGGGAAAACAAGCTGGTCGCCTCGATGGTCGCGGGGACCGCGCCGGACGTGTTCGACATGTGGGGCGACATCATCCCGCCATTCGTCGAGCGCGGCCAGGTCGTCGACGTGCAGCCGCTGGTCAACCGTGATTACAAAGCCGCGGACCTCCAGGACTTCTACGACTGGCAATGGCGAGACTTCGTGCTACCCTGGCTCAATAACATCCGGTTCGGCATGCCGCGCTACGTCAACATGATGTTCACCTGGTACCGCAAGGACATGTTTGACAAGGCCGGCGTGAAGTACCCCAGCCTCGACTGGTCGCACGTCGACTACGCCGATGCCGCTAACAAGCTGACGGTCAAGGACTCCTCCGGGAAGGTGACGACGTTCGGTCTCGCGTATCCTGCCTGGAGCTGGGATCGCTACTGGTACAAGCCGACGATCTGGGGCGGGCACACCGTCGACCCGAACGACAACACCAAGGCAGCGTTCGATTCCGAGCAGTCGCTCGCCGCCTTCGAGTGGTCGCGCAAGCTGATGTGGGACGACAAGGCGATGCTCCCGCCGCTCGAGATCCAGAACCAGTCCTTCCTCCTGCACTTTCCGACCGGAATCATGGCCATGGCCGAAGATGGCATCTACCCGTTCGAGATGGACGATCAGATTCAGGGCAAGTTCGAATGGGCGTACATGCACGTGCCGAAGGGGCCGACCGGCGTGCGCAAGGTCCTGGGCACGACGGACGGGACCGCCATCTGGAAGGGGACGAAAGCCCAGGACGAAGCCTGGGAGCTGCAGAAGTGGGTCGCCGGGCCGGACTATCAGCTTGCGATCGTCCAGGCGACCGGCCGCGTGCCGGTGCGGCACTCCGTCCTCGCCAAGTGGCTCGACATCGCCGTCAAGACACGGCCGAACCTGAAGAATGCCAACCTCAACGTGGCCCTCGAAGCGATGCAGATGGGCTATCCGGGTGCGCGCGAGTTCTACAAGGACAACAACGCCGCCCAGGAGATCATCGTGCCAGCGCTGCAGAAGGTGTTCGTCACGGGCGGCGCGCCGGTGACCTACATGAAGCAGATTGCCACCCAGGTGACGAACGCCGAGAAGAACGGCGCGCGGTAACCGATGATGGCAGACGCAGGCCCCTCGACGAGGGCGGGGAAAAGCCCTCGTCGCCTGTCCCAGCGGAAGATGGAGGCGTTCTTCGGCCTCCTCTTCGTCTCGCCCTACATCATTCACTTCGTCGTGTTGCAGGCCGGCACGATCCTGTACTCCTTGTTTCTGAGCTTCTTCGACTCCGACATGCTCACGAAGATGAACTTCATCGGCCTGGACAATTACCGTTATCTGTTTGAGAACGAGCCACTTTTCGGGCAGACGCTCAAAGTCACCGCGGTCTACAGCTTTGTGTCGGTGCCGGTCGCGACGATTCTTTCCCTGGCCATCGCCGTGCTCCTGAACCAGAACATCAAGTTCCAGGGAATCTTTCGGACGATGTACTACTTACCGGCCGTCGTCTCCGGGGTCGCCGTGGCGCTCGTCTGGATCTGGGTCCTGAACCCGGACTACGGCCTGTCGGGCGTGGTCTTCGACCTTCTCGGCGTCCAAAGTCCGCGCTGGTTCTGGTCGGAAGGTTGGGCTCTGCCGGGGCTGATCCTGATCTCGCTCTGGGGAACCGGCACGAACATGCTACTCTATCTGGCCGGCCTCCAAGCGGTCCCCACGCAGCTCATGGAGGCGGCGCGGATCGACGGTGCGGGCGCAGCGCGCGTCTTCTTCAGCATTACCGTCCCGCTCCTGACGCCGACGATCCTCTTCAACGTCATCTTGAACATCATCGGCTCATTCCAGGTGTTCACGTCTGCTTACGTCATCACCAGTGGCGGGCCAAACAACGCGACGCTGACGATGGTGCTCCTGATCTATCAGAAAGCCTTCCAAAACTTCCACTTCGGCTACGCCTCGTCGATCGCCTGGGTGCTGTTCATCATCATTCTCTTTTTCAGCATGGTCGTCTTCCGAAGCTCGGGCCGGTGGGTCTACTATGAAAGCGGGGCGCCGCGATGAGCCTTGACCTGAACGTC
>Ga0307374_10010282_pt1 | contig 13592 bp, 4 predicted proteins | sample OX3MG_FD_202532 | JGI IMG/M metagenome (GOLD analysis project Ga0307374, IMG submission 202532) | Soil microbial communities from Risofladan, Vaasa, Finland - OX-3 | ecosystem: Environmental > Terrestrial > Soil > Coastal area > Acid sulfate soil | place: Finland: Risofladan, Vaasa | collected...
AGTTCACAAATGGAGGCGGCGTAAGCAGCCTGTTTAGTCAACCGCTCGCTCGTCGATTGCTGATGCCAATCACTTTTCCACCAATTGACCGACACCACCGTCTGTCCGCCAGGAACATCTTCAGCAGCGACTGATAGGGTACGTCGCGCTTGTGGGCGAGTAGCTTCAACTGATCGAGCATCGGCTTGGGCAGGCGCAGTGAGATGGTCTGCGAGGACGGCTTGAGGTTCGGCAGCGTCACGCGCCTCGCCTTGTCCCACTCGATGAAGTCCACCGAATCGTGGCGCGCCCAGAATCTGCGCTCGGCATCTGCGCTTTTGAATTTCGGCAGTGCCTTCTTCATGACGATTTGACGATACTTTGCTCTCCCCAGCTCGGGCCACGAGCCGACACTCCTCGGATCGTCCGACCCCGAATTGTAATTATCACGAACAGCATTCTTCCGCTCTCCTTCCAGGCCACCGCGTAAAGGCGCTCACCGCCGGCTGACCCCGCCTTGCGCTGCTCCGCTCAAGACCGCCGCGCCATCCCTGACGGGAACCGCTGACGCTTGTCACGGCGGCCTTGAATTGCTGCGCCGCGCTCATTGGTTGCTCTGCTGCGCTCCGCATCGGTCCCGTTCCTCTTCTCACTCTCAGCTTGGGGTGAAGAGCGAGGGGCGGAAAGAAAGGTTCGGGTTTTTACGAACCAAACCGCGCTCTGCCCTTCGGGAAGATACCGTAAGGTCGAGTCAAGAGATCAGAGAAGCCTGCGGAACAATCCGCAGCAAACGTGGGTTGATTCTTAAGGCGAGGCCGGGAGGTCGGTGCGCCCAACGGGATGACTTACTTGCCTAGTTGGTCTAGCAGGGACTTGGCGTCTTTCAGGTCGGCGGTGTCGAAGCCTTCGGTGAACCAGTTGTAGATTTCGGCGAGCATCGTGCGCGCCTCATCGCGACGACCGGTGTCGCGAAGCAATCGCGCGAGGCTGGTGGTCGCGCGCAGCTCCCAAGCTTTCGCAGTCATCTTTTGTGCGAGTGCGATCGCCTCGCGGAAGTCGGCCTCGGCCAGTCCGGTCTGCCCAAGTCTGAGACGCAGCTCTCCGCGACAGATCAGCGCATTGGGCCGGTAGAAGAGTTCCTCGGGATTCGCCTGCAGCGCCTCTTCGATGGTGATGAGGGCGTCGTCGATCTTGCCGTCGAGGGCTTGAGCCTCGGCCAGACGCGTCAGGTGCTCTGTGATATACAGCCGGCTTCCTGTCTGGTTCAGGTTGTCTATACCCTGGCGGATCAACGTCGCGCCTTCCCCTGCGCGGCCGAGCTGCGCTCGCGCCCAGCCGAGCCTTGTCAGGGTGATATTTCTGATGAACGCAAAGGCGTGCTCCTCAGCGGCCGCTAACGCTTGGGCAGCCGCAACTTCGGCACGCTGCGGTTCGCGCAGTATGCAAGACAGCCAGCTTTTAAAGAGTCGCCCGACCGCCCGATCGTAAGGATTATTGCTATTCAGGGCGAAGGCCAACCCCTGGGCGCAGCGCTCGCGGGCCGAGTCGGCGTGACCCGAGGCAACCGCGCAATGGCTTGCGAGAATGACGGCAACAACGGCCGCGCCGGGAACTTGCCTGAAACCATCAGCGTCAAGGGAGCCGCCCCAGCGTGCGAATTGCTCCTCGACACCGACGAGGTCACCGCGAAGGTGGCGGACGGCCACCTGAGCGTAGCATACGAAGCCAAAGCTCGCGGGGCTGCCCTCGCGCTGGGCGAGGTCCAGTATCCGGTCCGCCAGCAGGCCCGCGGTGGCGTAATCGTTGCCGCTATTCAAAACGGTGCGGAAAATGTCGAATACCCGTGCTACGAGTTCCGCCAAGTTCCCGCCCTTCTCGGCCAGCTCCCGGGCGTGCTCGGCGGCCGCACGCGTCTCGGGTGCCGCAAACCCCCGCGTGACCATCAACACCTGCGCCAGGGTGCGCGCCAACTCCAGCTCGCGCGCATCACGCTCAGGCGATTCGGCCAGTTTTTTGATCCACTCGAGACCCTGCTGCAATAGCGCCTGCGCCTCGGTGAAGGCCGACCGGCTGAGAGCCTGCTGTCCGGCGCGCGTCAGATACTCTACCGCCTTGTCGGGATTGGCGCTGCGACCATAATGATGCGCGAGTGCGGCCAGATGCTCCTCGACCGATCTGGCGTAGAGCGTCTCTAGCGCAGCGGCAGTTCGCTCGTGCAGTTGCTGGCGCCGCTCGATCAAAACCGAATTGTAGGCCACCTCCTGGGTCAGGGCGTGCTTGAAGACGTATTCGGTATCGCCCACCGCCGGCTGCTCGTAAATGAACTCGCCCAGTTGCAGATCGTTAAGCAGGCGGTTGAGTTCGTCATCCGATCTCGTGACCACCCCACGAATCAACGACAGTGGAAATTCGCGCCCAATCACCGCCAACGTCTGCAGCAGCTCCTTGGCATCGGCGGGCAGCCGATCGATGCGCGCGGCGAGAATCCCCTGCACCGTCGGCGGAATCTTGAGCTCGCTCAGTGGCTTCGTAAGCCTCAACGCCGCCCCGTCGCGCACCAGCGCGCCCTCGTCGAACAGCACCTGGACCGTCTCTTCCATGAAGAACGGGTTACCTTCGGTCTTCTCGATGATCAGCCGTTTGAGCGGCGCGACTTCAACGCCGTCGCCGAGCAGTGCCGTTAGCATCTCCTCGGCGCTCTCCTCGCCGAGTGGGTCGAGCCGCAACTGCGTATAGTAGGTCTTGCTGCCCCAATGATGTGAGTATTCGGGCCGGTAGTTCACCAGCAGCAATATCTTCGCGGTGCCAAGCGAGTCGGCGAGCAGATTCAGGAACTCCTGCGTCGCCTCGTCGATCCAGTGCAAATCCTCGAACATCACCATCAGTGGCTGATTGAGCGATTCACGTAGGACGATGCGTTTGATCGCCTCAAGCGTGCGCCGCTTCTTCAATTGCCCGTCCATCTGCGCCAGCGGATCCTCGCCTTCGACGATGCCGAGCAAACTGAACAGGTACGGCAGCGTATCTTCCAGACTTCGATCGAGGATCGTGATCTTACCCGCGACCTTTTCGCGGCGGGTGCGTTCATCGTCCCCACCTGCGATTTTGAAATAAGCGTGCAAGAGATCGAGCACCGGCAGATAAGCGCTCGCCTTGCCATGCGAGACCGAGAAGGTCTCGAGCACCATCCAGCCCGATTGATGCGTGGCCTTGAACTCGAAGAACAGCCGCGACTTGCCGGTGCCCGCTTCCGCCATCGCCGCGACAATCTGCCCGTGACCGGAGGTTGCACGATCGGCTGCGGCGCGCATCGCCTCCATCTCGCGCTCGCGCCCGACAAACTTCGTGAGCCCGCGACCCGCCGAGCGCTGTAACCGCGTGCGCAGCGGCCCCAGCCCGGTCACTTCATAGACGTTGACCGGCTCGCTGACCCCTTTGACTCTGGTTGCGCCGAGTGGCTTCAGGATGAAATAGCCTTCGCACAACCTGCGGGTGTTCTCGCTGACCGCGATCGAGCCCACCGGTGCCGCCGTCTGCATCCGCGACGCCAGGTTGGTGGTATGCCCAATCGGCGTGTACTCGACCTGACCCGCTCCGGTCTGGATCGACCGGACCACGACTTCGCCAGTGTTGATGCCGACACGGCCCTGGATTGGGCTGCTGCCGTCAGCGACGACCTTCGCCGAATAGCGTTTCAGCTCCTCCTGCATCCGCAATGCCGCGTACAACGCCCGCTGTGGATGGTCCTCGTGGGCGACTGGCGCGCCGAAGATCGCGAAGATGCCGTCGCCGGTGCTCTGCACGACGTGACCGTCATAGCGATGCGCCGCGTCGATCATCAGCCTGAGCGCCGGATCGATAATCGCGCGCGCCTCTTCCGGATCGAGGTCCTCCATCAGCTCGGTCGAGCCCTTGATGTCGGCGAACAGCGCCGTTACCGTCTTGCGCTCCCCCTCGATATTTTCCGGGGCGGGCGTCTCCGCTACGCGAATCGGTGATGCGCTCGATTGCGTTGCCGTGGTCGCCGTCGCGGACGCTCCCAGGGGCGCACCGCACTCCCCGCAAAACTTGAATTGTGGCTGATTCTCAAAGCCACACTGTGCGCAGCGGTTCTTCAGCGCTCGGCCGCAGTTGCCGCAGAATTTCATGTCCGGCGGATTGTCGGTGCTGCAGCTTGAACAACGCATCCTATGGCCTCAATTCGTCCAGCAGCGCCTTGGCGTCTTTCAGGTCAGCGGTGTCTAAGCCCTCGGTGAACCAGCCATAGATCTCGGCGAGTATCATGCGGGCCTCGTCGCGTTTTTCCTGCCTTACGAATAGCCGCGCCAAACTGACCGTTGCGCGCAATTCCCACGATTTCGCGCTTTGGCTGCGCGCAATCTCGATTGCGCGCTCGAAACAACTCTGAGCCTCCGCGGTGCTGGAATCGCCCTGCTTCAGCAGCAGCTCGCCTTTGAGCCGATATATTTCAGCCTCCGCCTGGCGCTCTTCGCGCTGGTCTGCGGCGGCCAGGGCTTCCGTCAATGCATCAAGCGCATCGTCGAGGCGGCCGGCCTCCATGCACGCCTCGGCCAACGAGCAGAGAAAACGCGGCCGCACCAGTTCAAACCCAGTCGCGCGAAGCGCGGCCATGCCCTCCCGTATCTGCGCAATCCCTTCTTCGCTGTGCTTCCGCGCGGCCATCGCGCAGCCGCGCAGGATAGTCGCCCAAGCCAGAAAGTCGCTGTACCCATGTTCAAGCGAGAGCGTAGTCAGACTTTCCGAGTTCATTTGAGCGGCGCCCGTTTCCCCGCGAAATTGACGCAGAGTGCCGACAAAATACAGCGCAAAACCAAGACTACGGGGATGGGACAGCCTTTCAGCCAATGCGAGCGCTTCATTGCTCCGCTTGAGAGCCGAGTCGGGATAGCCGAGCGGCCACAGAGTCCAGGCCGCGTACGACAAGGACAATACGCCGGCCTCAACGCCTTCATATTGGGAAGTCAGCAACCAATGACGCTCAGGATCATAGAAAGCAATCGCCAGTTCGACTTGTGCTCTCGCGGCCACGAACTCCCCCATCCAGTACGAGCAGTTTCCCAAAGCATACCTTGCATACATCAGTAGCGTCGCATCGTGCGCGCTTTCCGCCCGCTGCAAAAGCTCTTCGGCCAGCTCATAGGCCCTCGGTAATTCGCCTCGCACCAAATACACGACCCACAGTCCATACAGGGCAGGGAAACGCTCCGAAGGATCGCCCAGCCGTTCACACAGCTCCCGCGCGCGCGTGTAAGCCCGCTCCGCTTCGGGCCCGGCCCAAGCTTTGACGGCCATTAAGGCCGGGCCAACGGCCAACTGGAGGAGCAATTCCTGCTGAGTGCGTTCGGGGCTCTCCGGGAGTTTTTGGAGCAGATCGATCGCTGCTGAGAGGCGATTGATCGCATCGGCGTATGCCGAGCGCTGTGCCGCTTGCTGGCCCGCCCGCCCTAGGTACTCGACCGCCTTCTCGACGTTGTCGCTGCGGCTGTAATGATGCGCCAGTTCGTCTAGATGGTCTTCCAGCTGCCCCGCGAACAGCGACTCCAGCGCTTCTCCGGAACGCTCGTGCAGCTGCTTGCGCCGTTCGATCAGCAGTGAGTTGTAGGCCACCTCCTGTGTCAACGCATGCTTGAAGATGTATTCGATGTCGCCGACCGCCGGCTGCTCGTAGATGAACTCCGCCATCTGCAGGGCGCCGAGCGTCCCCTCTAACTCGTCATCCTTCCTCCCGTCGGCCACCCGCCCGACCAGCGACAGGGCGAAACCCCGTCCGATCACGGCGAGTGTCTGCAACAGCTCTTTCTCATCGGGCAACAGCCGATCGATACGCGAGGCGAGGATCGCCTGCACCGTGGCGGGGACCTTTACCGCATTCATTGATTTGACGAGCTTCACCACCCCATTCCGCTGCAGCACACCGTCCTCGAATAACGACTGCACCATCTCCTCCATGAAGAAGGGTGTGCCCTGAGTTCGTTCGATGATCAGCCGCTTGAGTGCGGTCAGATCCTTGCCGTCGCCCAGCAGGGCCGACAGCATTTGCTCGGCGCTCTCCACACCGAGTGGGTCGAGCCTCAATTGCGTATAGTAGGTCTTGCTATTCCACTTATGCGAGTATTCCGGACGATAGTTGACCAACAGTAAGATCTTCGCGGTGCCGATCGAGTCGGCCAGCAGATTGAGGAACTCCTGCGTCGCCTCGTCAATCCAATGCAGGTCCTCGAACATCACCATCAGCGGTTGATTCATCGACTCGCGCAGCAAAATCCGCTTGATCGCTTCGAGCGTGCGGCGCTTCCTGACCTGCCCGTCCATCTGTGCCAGCGGATCCTCACCCTCGACAATGCTGAGCAGGCTGAACAGGTTCGGCAGCGTGTCTTCCAGACTTCGATCGAGGATCGCAATCCTCCCGGCAACCTTTTCGCGCCGCTTGCGCGCGTCATCTTCGGACTTGATGTCGAAGTATGAATGCAGCAGGTCGAGCACCGGCAGATAAGCGCTGGCCTTGCCATGCGAGACCGAGAAGGTCTCCAGCACCATCCAGCCCGATTGATGCGTGGCCTTGAACTCGAAGAACAGCCGCGACTTGCCGGTGCCCGCTTCCGCCATCCCCGCGACAATCTGTCCGTGGCCGGACATCGCACGCTCGGCGGCGGCGTGCGTCGCTTCCATCTCGCGCTCGCGCCCGACGAACTTCGTCAGTCCGCGCCCGGCCGAACGCTGCAATCGCGTGCGCAGCGGTCCGAGTCCCGTTACTTCATAGACGTTGACCGGCTCGCTGACGCCCTTGACTCTGGTCGGGCCCAGCGGTTTCAGGATGAAATATCCCTCGCAAAGTTTGCGCGTATTCTCGCTCATCGCGATCGACCCGGTAGGCGCCACAGCCTGCATCCGCGAAGCGAGATTGGTTGTATGCCCGATTGGCGTGTACTCGGTCTGCCCGGCACCGGTAGCGATCGAGCGCACCACCACCTCGCCGGTGTTCAAACCGACGCGCCCTTCGATTGGTATTCCGCCATCGGCAACAACTTTCGCCGAGTAGCGGCGCAGCTCTTCCTGCAGGCGCAGCGCCGCATAGAGCGCCCGCTGGGGATGGTCCTCGTGCGCGACCGGCGCCCCGAACAGCGCGAAGATGCCGTCGCCGGTCGATTGCACGACGTAACCGTCATACCGATGCGCCGCGTCGATCATCAGCTTCAATGCGGGATCGATAATCGCGCGCGCCTCCTCCGGGTCGAGGTCCTCCATCAACTCGGTCGAGCCCTTGATATCCGCGAACAGCGCGGTGACGGTCTTCCGCTCGCCGTCCAGCGCGGCGGGGTCAGCGAGCGTTTGCTCGAGTGCAACGCTCACCAGAGGCGACATAGACCGGGTGATCGATCTCGACTCGCTTGAAGTCAGCGGTGCGGCGCACTCTCCGCAGAATTTAGCGGTCGGCGCATTCTCGTAACCACATTTCGCGCAACGCTTCTTGAAGGGTGCCGCGCATTCGTTGCAGAACTTTTGTTCCGAAGGATTTTCGGCTCCGCAGACCGGGCAATTCATTTCAGCTACCCAATTCGTCGAGCAGCGCCTTGGCGTCTTTCAGGTCGGCGGTGTCGAAGCCCTCGGTGAACCAGCTGTAAATTTCCGCGAGCACTGTGCGCGCCTCTTCGCGACGACCCTGCGTCGCTTGCAGCCGCGCTAGGCTCATCGTCGCGCGCAGCTCCCAGGCCTTGGCCTTCATCTGTTGTCCGAGCGCTATCGCTTCGCGGAAGTCAGCCTCGGCCAGTTCGGGCTGGCCAAGTTTGAATCGCAGTTCCCCGCGACAGTTTAGAACATTAGGCCGGAAGACGAGTTCCTCGGGATTAGCTTGGAGGGCCTCTTCGATCGTGCCTAAGGCCTCGTCGAGCCTGCCGTCAACCGCTTGAGCCTCGGCCAGGCGTGTGAGCTGATCGGTCAGACCCATCCTTGACCCTAACTCGGCGAGGTCGGCCAAGCCCTGACGGATCAAGGAGATTCCTTCAACGGGATTGCCGAGTTGCGCCCGCGCCCAGCCCATCAGGATCCCGACCTGGGCCCTGAGAAATGGAAAGCCGTGCTCTGAGCAAATGGCTAATGCCAGCGTGGCCGCGACCTCCGTGCGCTGCGGTTCTCCCATCAAACGATGCAGCCAGCTTTCGAGGAATCGCGCGAATACTAAACCGTAAGGGTTTTTGCCATCGCGGTCGAATGCGATCATTTGGGCCATACGCGAGCGCGCTTGGTCGGCATAACCCAAGGTCCACGCGGAAAGGCATGCGGTGCCCAGTGCAACCGGGACTGCACCCGGAGTCTGCCGGAAATCAGCTGCTTCCAGCAAACCTTCCAAATGCACGAAATGCTCCTGCGCTCCAACAAGGCCCCCGCGAAAATAATACGCACTCTGTTCAGCACGGTGCGCGAAGGCGAGGCTTGCTGGGCTCCCGTCGCGTTGGGCGAGGTAGAGAATCCGGTCGGCGAGCGTACCGGCGGTGAGGTAGTCCCCCGAGACCAAAATGCCTTGCCAAATCCCGAAGATCCGACGAACGAGCTGGGCCAGGTTGCCGCCTTTCTCGGCCAGAACGCGGGCACGCTCAGCAGCGTCGCGCGTCTCAGCGGTAAACCCTTTCGTGATGAGGAACCCCTGAGCGAGCGCGCTAGCCAGCTCCAGCTCGCGCACGTTACGCTGAGGCGATTCGGGCAGTGCTTTGATCCACTCGAGACCCTGTTGCAGCTGCCCCTGGGACTGCGCGAAGGCGGAGCGGTCCAGCGCCCGTTTCCCAGCTAAAGTCAGATACTGCACCGCCTTGTCGGGATTGTTAGCGCGGCCGTAATGGTTGGCGAGTTCGGCCAGATGGTCATCGAGCGAACTTGCGTAGAGCGTTTCGAGCGCTGCGCCGATACGTTCGTGCAGTTGCTTGCGCCGCTCGATCAATACCGAGTTGTAGGCGACCTCCTGCGTCAGCGCGTGCTTGAAGACGTACTCCGTGTCGCCCACGGCCGGCTGCTCGTAGATGAACTCGCCCAGTTGGAGGTCATTGAGTAAACGGTTGAGTTCGTCGTCAGATTTCGCAACCACCGCGCGAATCAACGACAGTGGAAATTCGCGCCCGATTACGGCCAGCGTCTGCAGTAGCTCCTTGGCGTCGACCAGCAGGCGGTCGATGCGCGCGGCGAGAATCCCCTGCACGGTCGGTGGAATCTTGAGCTCGCCCAGCGGCCGGATGAGCTTCATCGCGTTGCCGTCGCGGATCAGCGCACCCTCGTCGAACAGTACCTGCACCGTCTCTTCCATGAAGAAAGGGTTGCCTTCGGTCTTCTCGATGATCAGCCGTTTGAGCGGCGCGACTTCGACGCCGTCGCCGAGCAACGCCGACAGCATCTCCTCGGCGCTCTCCTGGCCGAGTGGGTCGAGTCGCAACTGCGTGTAGTAAGTCTTGCTGCCCCACTGATGCGAGTATTCGGGACGGTAATTCACCAGCAGGAGAATCTTCGCGGTGCCGAGCGAGTCGGCGAGTAGATTCAGGAACTCCTGGGTCGCCTCGTCGATCCAGTGCAGGTCCTCGAAGATCGCCATCAGCGGCTGATTGAGCGACTCGCGCAGCAGGATGCGTTTGATCGCTTCGAGCGTCCGCCGTTTCCTGATCTGCCCGTCCATCTGCGCCAGCGGATCCTCGCCCTCGACGATGCCGAGCAGGCTGAACAGATAGGGGACAGTATCTTCGAGGGCGCGATCCAGGGTGAGAACTTTCCCGTTGACCTTTTCGCGGCGGGTGCGTTCATCGTCCCCACCCGCTATTTTGAAGTAGCCGTGCAAGAGATCGAGCACCGGCAAATAGGCTGACGCTTTGCTGTGCGAGACCGAAAAGGTCTCCAGCACCATCCAGCCCGACTGATGCTTGGCCTTGAACTCGAACACCAGCCGCGACTTGCCGGTGCCCGCCTCCGCCATCGCGGCGACGATTTGCCCGTGTCCCGAGATTGCGCGATCGGCGGCCGCGCGCATCGCTTCCATTTCGAGCTCGCGCCCGACGAATTTGGTCAGCCCGCGACCTGCCGAACGTTGCAGCCGCGTGCGCAGCGGTCCCAGGCCGGTGACCTCATAGACGTTGACCGGCTCACTCAGACCCTTAACCCGTGTTGGACCGAGCGACTTCAGCAGGAAGTAGCCTTCACACAGCTTGCGCGTATTCTCACTGACGGCGATCGAACCGGTGGGCGCCAGCGCCTGCATCCGCGACGCTAAATTCGCCGTATGGCCGATGGGCGTGTACTCAACGTGGCCGCCGCCGGTGGCGATCGATCGCACGACCACTTCACCGGTATTGACGCCTATCCGCGCCTCGACCGGCAGGTCCCCCGCCTCGCGCAGCTTCGCCGAGTACCGCCGCATTTCGTCTTGCATTCTAAGTGCGCCATAGAGCGCGCGTTGCGGATGGTCCTCGTGGGCGACCGGCGCACCGAACAGCGCGAAGATGCCGTCGCCCGTGCTCTGCACGACGTAGCCGTCGTAACGCTGCACCGCGTCGATCATCAGCTTCAATGCCGGGTCGATAATTGCGCGAGCCTCTTCGGGGTCGAGGTCCTCCATCAGCTCGGTCGACCCCTTGATGTCCGCGAACAGCGCCGTCACCGTCTTGCGCTCCCCTTCGACATTTTCGGGATCAACTCTCTCGCTTACGCGGACACGGGGAGTGTCGGCTTGCTTTGCTACAGGCGCCGACTCTCCTAGCGCAGCCCCACACGTGCCGCAGAACCGATGGTCCGGCGGATTCGAATTCCCGCACGCAGGGCAGGTGCGGACGAGCGGCGCGCCGCAGCCGCCGCAGAACCGATTGGCCACAGGATTATCGTGGCCGCACGATTGGCAGATCACGACAGCTCCTTCACCAGCCGCTCCACCTGCGCGGTCGCGCCCATCGCGGCGTAGAGCCGTCGGGCATCGTCGATCTCGCGCTGCGCGGCGGGCGCGTCGCCACGCAGCCGCGCCAACTGGGCGCGGCATTCGTGTACTTCGGGCTGGTATGCCTGAGCACCAGTTTCGTCGATTAGCTCCTGAGCACGGACCAGGGCCTGCTCGGCGCGCACGAGCGCGGGCGCTTCGGCACAGCGGAGCTGGGTGTGAACAAGCGCCAGATTCGCACGCACCTCGTCGCATCTGGAGTGCTGCGCCTGCGAGACCGTGACCGCGGTTTGCGCTTCCTGTTCCGCCCGATCCAGTTCTCCACGCCCGAGCAATGCCTCGGCCAGCTCTGCGCGGACCCAGCCTTCGAACATGCGATTGGCACCACCGACTACCGCGCGCACGGCGTCTTCCAGCACCGCGACGGATTCGTCCCATTGCGTATTGAGCCGATGCGCGATCCCCAGCACAAGGAGTCCTGCCATGTGTGCTTGCGGGGAGGCGGATTTTTTACTCGTCTCCAGCGCATAGCGGGCGTGGCCGCGGGCGGCGACCCCGTCGGCGCAACAGATGTCCATCTCGATGCGTGTTAGCTGCAGCCAAGTGAGCACCTCGCTGTCGCCGTGTGCCCGCGCCAGATGCTCCGCTCGCTCGCACACCGCTGTGGCTTCGTTGAGACGCCCGAGCCGGGAGAGCATCCACGCTTGCCCATTCAGGATACCAAGGAAGGGGCTGTAGCCGCTGAACTCCGCGCCGAGCGCGGGATCCGCGGGCAGCCGCTGGAAGGCCGAATCGCAGGCCTCGATCCCCTCGGCCAGGCGGCCGGCAAATAAGCAGGCGAAAGCCAGAAAACTGCGTTCGGCGAGCTGCAGACCTTGATCGTTGGTCTGCTCGGCCAGTAGCGTTGCCTCGCGGCTGTAGCGCACGTACTCGTCCGAGGCACCGCCCACCAGGCCGAGCACACACGCATAGACACCGTTCAAAGCTGCCAGCGTCCGCAGGTCGCCGCTCTCCTCGGCCAGCCGCCGGCCTTCCTCGAAAATGCCCGCGGCTTCGACGGTTGGTGTTCCGAGGCGCCACGCCACATCGAGAGTTCCCAAGCACGCGCTGGCACCTAGTTGTGAGGTCTCGCTGGTCTGCGGCAAGGTTCGCACCAGGCTGCGCACGCGCTCCCAATGCCGTAAGCCCTCGGTGGCGTTGGTGATCCCGGCCCATTCGGCGGCGCGCCGATGCCATCGCGCGGCGACGAGCGTCTCGCCCGATTGCGCATAGTGATGCGCCAGCAGCGCCGCCTTCTCGTCGAGACGGTCCGCATGCGCCTCTTCCAGCGCGCGCGCCACCGCCGCATGCGTGCAGCGGCGCAACTCCTGGAGCTGCGAGCGCATCGCCACCTCCTGCGTCAGCGGATGCTTGAAGGTGTACTCCGCCACCGGATACAGAGACTGCTCGTAGATGAACTCGGCCTCCTTCAACAGGTTCAGCGACGCGCGCAGATCGGTTTCCGACAACGCTGACTTACCGATCTCCCCGAGCACGCGCTGAAGAACCGGCTCCGAGAAATCCTTGCCGATCACCGCCGCCGCTTGCAGGATGTTCTTTTCGCGCTCGCCCAGTCGGTCGACGCGCGCGGCAAGGATCGCCTGCACCGTCGGCGGCACCTTCACCTGCTCGATTGGCCTCACCAGCTTGTAGTTGCTGCGCTCACCCTCCAGCGCTCCGGATTCGATCAGCGACTGGACCACCTCTTCGGTGAAAAATGGATTGCCCCCGGTGCGCTCGTGAATCGTCCTGGCCAGCCCGTCGGTGCTCGGGTCGGCGCCCAGCAGATCGGCGAGCAGTTCGCGCACCGCCTCGGGACCGAGCGGCGCGAGCGGTATCTGGCGATAGTACGATTTCGAGCTCCAACTGGCGCGGTACTCCGGGCGGAAGGTCACAATCAGCATCGCGCGGCTGCCCGCGACCGCCTCCACCCACTGCTCCAGGAATGCCTCGCTGCCCGAGTCCATCCAGTGCAGGTCTTCGATCATCGCGACCAACTGGCCCGCGACGGCGCCTTCGCGCACTTCCTTGCGCAGGACCGCGAAGAGCTGGCGCTGCTTCGCCTCGGGATCCATTCGGGGCACGGGGCGCTGCGGATCGGGCACGCCGAAGAACTCGAACACCACCGGCAGCAGTTCGCGGAAGCTCTCGTCGGTAAGCAGCAGCCGCCCGGCGATCTTCTCGCGCACGGCGCGGTCGGAATCGGCGTCGGTGATGCCATAGTAGTTACGGAACGCCTCCAGCATCGGCATAAAGGGAATGTTCTTGCCGTGCGCGACCGCGCGGCCCACCGCTATAGTCAGTCCGCGCGCGCGGCATCGCTCCAGGAATTCGAAGCACAGCCGGCTCTTGCCGGTGCCCGCCTCCGCGACGATGCCCACGACCTGGCCATTGCCGGCCTGCGCATTCGCGAGCGCGGCATCCAGGGTCTCCATGTCATTCGCCCGCCCGACGAAGCGCGAAAAGCCGCGCGCACGTGAAACGTCCAGCCGGGTGCGCAGCGGTCCGAGCCCCATTACTTCATAGACGTTGACCGGCTCGCTGACGCCTTTGACCTTGGTTGCGCCGAACGGCTTCAGGATGAAATACCCTTCGCACAACCTGCGGGTATTCTCGCTGACCGCGATCGAACCGACCGGCGCCGCCGTTTGCA
>Ga0307374_10010284_pt1 | contig 13589 bp, 12 predicted proteins | sample OX3MG_FD_202532 | JGI IMG/M metagenome (GOLD analysis project Ga0307374, IMG submission 202532) | Soil microbial communities from Risofladan, Vaasa, Finland - OX-3 | ecosystem: Environmental > Terrestrial > Soil > Coastal area > Acid sulfate soil | place: Finland: Risofladan, Vaasa | collected...
AAACGGGTCGCGCCTACTGCCTGGAGGCCAACGCCGCGCCCGGGATGTCCGAGCCGACGCTGCGCAGCCTCTATGCGCACCTGCAGCAGACGCTGCGCCGTCACCTGGCGAGGGCCAGCTGATGCCGAGCAAGGGCGGCAGCCGGACGAACAACCGGACCGGGTTGCCCGCATCCGCGATCGCGCCGGTGGCCGGGCCCGCGGTGCTCGATCCCTCAGAGCCGCCGGCGATCGGCGAGGCCGACCTGATTCGAGCGATCATCGGCGAAGCGGTACCTGCCGGCCGGCCGGGATCAATGGCGGCCATACGGGAGCCGGCGCCGGTCGCCTTCGCGCAAGAGCTCGCGGAGGATCCGGCCGTCGACACCCCGCAGTGGGCCGACCTCTATGCCCGGTCGGTCGAGCGCCACCGTGACGAGCGCGATCGCATCGACCGCGAGCAGGCCGACTCTCAGCGCCTGTGGGAGGAGTTCCTCGCCACCCAGGGTTCGGAAGTCCCCGAAGGCGAGCGCTCGCTGGCTACCAACGACGAACTGCACCGGCAGCTGCTCCATCTCGCACGGACCTCCGGCGGCGAGTACGAGAGGGAGAACGTGATCGGGGATCCCAACCAGACCTTCGGCGTCGAGATTGAGTTCGACGGTGCGGACGCCAGCGCCGTGGCCCGCGCCTTCCACGCCGCCGGTCTTTCTTCCACGCCGAACCTGCAGGGCTACCACTCACGCCACGATCCCGGCAAGTGGGTGGTCGAGCGCGACAGCACGGTCACCGGCGAGGTCGTGAGCCCGGTGCTGCAGGACACGCCGCAGACCTGGGCGCAGCTGGAGCGGGCGTGCGCGATCCTGCGCGAGAACGGCGCCCGGGTCACGGCGAGAACGGGTGGCCACGTCCACGTCGGCGCCGACTCGGCCGGCATGGACCACGACGTCGGTCGCTTCCGCCGCGTCGCCAACGCCTGCGCCTGGGCGGAGGATCTGCTATACCGCGTGGCCGCCGGGTCAGGCCGAGGCGGACGGCAGCATCGCGGCGCTGGCAACGGCTACCGCTGGTGTGGACCGATGGGATCTGGCCAGTTCGAGCAGGCGCAGAGCCTGAGCGAGCTCGCAACTCGTGTGGGGGCGAGTCACGGGGTCGGGCTCAACTACGGCAACATTCTCGACACCAGGCGGACGATCGAGTACCGCTACTTCGATTCCAGCCTGGATCCCGCCCGCCTTCAGGCCAACATCAAGCTCGCCTGCTGGATCACCAAGCGGGCGTCGACGCTGCCCGACTCGGCGATCCCGAGCGAGCGCGTTCGCCTCGGTAGTCACGCCGGCGGTCAGGTGTCGGATTCCGGCGATCACCTGCTGCGGCGGTTTGCCGACCTGGTCTTCGTCCGCCCGCAGGACAAGTTGAAGCTCTACTGGCTGTTCCAGCGCTCCGCCTGGCAGCCGGCAAGGAGGGCCGCCTGATGTACCGACGCATCCATCCCGACACGCCCCGCGAGCAGCCGCTCCAGATGCTTTTCCAGCCGATGGGCGGCGGGCTGTTCCATCGCGCGTGCGAAGCGAACTCGTTCCGAGGCCTGGTGGCCGCGATCCTCGATGACCCCGCCTACGAGACGGCGGACGCCGAGTCCCGGCTTGTACGTCGCCTTCGCATCGCCGACGACGTGCAGTTCCTTGCCGAGACCGCCGGCAGGCGCCTCGCGGTTGCGGACCATGACGCCGCCGAGGCGATCAACATCGCCTCCGACGAGCCGTTCATCCGCTCACTGGACCGGCTGGGCTTCGTATCTCTGGAGCCCAGGCTCCAGGGGCCCGAAAACCGACACGAGGAAGGGGGTCGGCATGGATAGTCGGACCACGTTTCAGGTCGGTCGCGGAGGGTCGAGCTCCTGGCAGAGGCCGCCCGAAGAGGCTTGCCAGTCGCCCTCGTGATTGACGAGTTCCAACAGGTCGTCGACATCGACGACGGACTCTCAGGAGTCTTCAAGGCCATCTCGGACGAACTGCCCGAGGTCAGCTTGGTCTTCGCCGGATCGCGCAGGCACGTCATGCAACGCCTCTTCGTCGGCCGTGGAGCACCACTGCAGAACGCCGCCGAGATGCTGAGCCTCGGCGTGATCGAAGAAACAGAGATGGTCTCCTTCCTCCGCGCCCGCGCCTCTCAAAGTGGTCGAACTATGACGCTCGGTGCGGCCCTAGTCGCTTATCGGCTAATGCGTGGCATCCCCCACTTCGTGCAGCTGCTTGCTTCGAGCGCCTTCGACCGAGAGGTGGAGCCCATCGACGACCTGGTCGTGAAACAGGGATTGGTCGATGTCCTTTCGACGCAGCATGGGGAGTTGGCGATCCGGTACGAGTCCCTCAATTCCACCCAGCGCCGTTTGATACGCGCTCTGGCCGGCCACCCGACTAGACATCTGGACGCGAGGGAGTTCCTGGAACGTATGGGCCTTGCCAAGTCCAGCGCTCACCGGGCACGGGACGGACTGGATGAGGTGGAGCACATCATCCATGACGAGCGACTCGGCTGGCGGGTCGCCGATCCCATCTTCGAGCTCTGGGTGCAACACGGCCTCGAGCTTGACCTCGGCGAGCAGCTCGACCCTGCGCTGCTGTGGGGAGGCCGTCCGTGAACGCTGGGACGGCCCGAGTCGACGAGCCGGAAGACTCCCGCTTGGCCTACGGAGTCGAAGAGGCGGCTCGGATCATCGGGATTGGCCGAACTCTGGCCTGGGCCCTAGTCCGCTCGGGCGACCTTCCTTCAGTACGCATCGCCGGGCGCGTGCTAATCCGTCGTTGGCAGCTCGTCGATTGGCTTGATGCGTGCCCTGAGACGAATGTTATTCTTCTTCATGGTGAAGGTTTTTCCGGACTGGATGACCGTGAGGGAAGCAGCCGATCGCCTTCACGTCACCACCCGGCGAGTCCACCAATTCATAGCCGAGGGTCGCTTGGACGCTGAGAAGGTCGAACGTGATGTCTTCGTCCGGCGACAGTCGGTCGAGGCGTTGGAGCGCCAACCGCGCCGGCCTGGCCGGCCGCGCAAGGAGGCATAGATGGCATCAGTACACCGAATCGGAACGAAGAATGGACAGCGGTTTCGAGTCCGCTGGCGGGACCCAAGCGGAATGCTCAAGTCCAAGACGTTCCTGCGTAGAGGTGACGCCGAACGGTACTCCTCGAAGGTCGAACACGACCTCTATGCGAGCGACTACGTCGATCCTCACGCGGGCCGGATCACCGTGCGCACCTACGGCGAGCAGTGGCGCAAGTCACAGCTGCAACACGCGGCCTCGACAGTCAAAGACGTAGAGACAGGCCTGCGCGCTCACCTCTACCCCGTGCTTGGCGAGCGACCCGTCGGTTCGATCCGCCCGAGCGACGTTCAAGGTTGGGTCTCAGGCTTGGCGAAGGCTCTGGCACCGTCCACCGTGACGAAGACCTATTCGTTTCTCGCCACGATGATGAAGGCGGCGGTTCGAGACGGACTGATCGCGAAGACCCCGTGCGTCGAGATCAGACTGCCGAAGATCGAGCAAAAACGAGTTGTGCCCCTCACGGTCGAGCAAGTAGCCGCTCTTATTGAGGCCGCCCCCGCCCACTACAGGCCGCTGATCCACTTCTGCGCCGGGACCGGTTCTCGGGTTCGAGAAGCTTTCGGCGTAACGATCGACCGGTTCGACTTTCTCCGCCGGCAGGTGACGATTGACCGGCAGCTCGCTACCCGCGACGGTTCGGCGGCGTGGAAGGCGCCGAAGACGCCGTCGTCCGTGCGCAGCGTTCCGCTCGATGACGGAGTCCTGGAGTCCGTGGCTGCACACCTTGCCGCAAATCCGGCAGCGGCGGATGGACTGATCTTCAGGAGGCCCGACGGCAAGGCGCTCGACGTGGGGGATGTGTACGGCTACGCCCGCCGACCCAAATGGTTCAGGCGGGCGGCGCGAGTTGCTGGCCTGTCTGACGAAATCACGTTCCACGACCTCAGGCACTTCTATGCGAGCCTGCTGATTCGCAACGGAGCGAGCGTCAAGACGGTCCAGGCCCGGCTCGGCCACAAGTCGGCCCAGGAGACCTTGGACACCTACGGGCACCTGTGGCCCGACGCTGACGAGCAGACGCGCAACATCCTCAACGAGGCGCTTGTGGGCCTGCGGAAGCCCGACCGCTTGTCGCATTCGGGCGCTGCAACGGACTAGCCAGCTCGGCAGAGGAAGCGGGAACGCTCGTATGGGCCAATCTCGACCGAGTCCAACCGAGCCGCTCACCATCGAGAAGGACCAACTCGTACCCGCACTCCAATTGGTTCTGGCGCCACTCGGGCCCGGCATGGCCTGGCATTGGATCGATCATCCGGCGGACTTCGAGCGCGCGAACTGCCGTCGGGCACGAAGGAGCGTCGCCGTCCAGCGGTGCTTCTCCCGCCAGGTGTCGGCGATGCTCTGAGCCGCCGTCAGCCCAGTCGCGACCGTACTCACTCCCGGAATTGGACTAGCCACCACGTTGATCGATGCCATGAGAGCGGTTGCGCCCCATTTGGGCATCTTGCGCTCCACTTCCTGAAGCAGAGCCTGTCGGACCGCGTCCTCGAGCAAGGCTTGGGACCCGGCGTCAGCCTCCAGCTCGCGCATTCGATCCCGAAAGTATCGAAGAGCTGGATCTGTTCGCAGACCGGCGATGTCCTCCCAGGTCGCTGAGCGCACGTCGGGCAACACGAGAGCAAGCGCAGCTGTGCCGCTAGGCTCCATGGCAATCTCACCGTTGCGGGCGGCCTTGGCGCCCAGCATCGGGGCGTGAATTCCATCCGGCGCCAGGGCCAGGCCGAGTACGACGGCCCGAGCCATGTCACGGTTTAGGCTCTCAAACGCCTTCTTCCGAAGCACCTTTGGCTGCCGCTGATCTATCGCCGAATCGTCGATCAGTTCACGTTCATCCCAATCCCATCGACGGTAGAGTTCATCCGCCGCGTTGTCCGCGCCGGCGTGCATCCCGCCGACTCCGAAGTCAGCGAATCCGACCCAATCGACCTTCGCAGCGACCGCACCCTTCAGTGGCGAATAGAACTGCGACCGATAGGCCCTCACGAGACTCGTGTTGATCATCGGGACGCGCACGTTCGAGCCTTCGCGTTGCATGACCAACCCGAACGGGCTACCCACGCGGGTCCTGATCGGGCTCAAATCCCGGGCATTCGCAGGCTCGGATATGACCCACTCGGAGGAACCCTGCTCTCCGATGTGTGCCTCGTAGACCCCTCGTTCGACGATCACCTGGTCGTAGAGAAGCGAGAACACCTTGAGCCTGGCCTCCAGCGCAGCGAATCCTGTACGCGAGGCAAAGAATTGCACGTTTGTTCGAAGCCCGAAAAAGATCGAGCGCGCCGGATCACTCATCCCGTTGTTGGTGGTTCCCGCCCGGAGATAGCTTCTGTCGGCTCGAATGTCGGAATGCCCTCAGTAGCGTCGTCGAACTCCTGTTCGCCTCTGCCCGCTAGCGTCAGCCGCTGGCGCACACACCGGATGTGCAAGTCCACCGCGATTCGTAGAACTCGAAGCAGTTCAGGAATATCGGCCGTCACGTATGCCAACGTCGTATGGGCGTCGACCTTCTCCACGGGCACGGCGCCCTCGATCAACGCCCAGCCGGTCGCATGCGCCCTCGCGGACAGGGTCTTGTAGGTGTGTTCGCCTAGGCTCAGTCCGGCGGTAGCGACACCAGTTGCTGGCAGGAGGCCTCTCAGCAAGCCGGTCATCGTCGGGCGTCGCTCTCCGAAGGCGATCGGGTCGGGGACTGTCTTGCTGTGTGCTATGGCGTCAATACCGAACTTGGCCGCCACCTTCTGCATCTGGGCTACCTGCTTCGCGAAGTTACTTGCCCGACCAAGCTTATTCAGTTCGCCAATGCTGGTCAGCCGCTCGGTTAGGCCACGTGCCACCTGCTGCTCAATGCCGGAGGTCGGGTCTTCGAGCCAGCAACACCAAGCCGCCGCCTCGATAGCTCCTCGGATGACGGTGTAGAGCGAGTAACGCGGAATCGGCATAGCCGGAAAGGCGCCTGACACGAGAAGCAGGTGATCCTCGGAGGCCTGAAACAGAATGCCTGCGAGAGAGTGCGTGACATATAGGTCGGCATCCTCCTTTGCCTTCGCCAGTCGAGAGCCGGCGGCGGGGTGAGTGTCGGCATCGAAGTACAAACGAGTCGCTACTGGAAGGAGGTTGACGACATGGTTGTAAGCGGCATTGACTGCCGCGTTGTCGTCGGCATCCGCAGGCTGAATCGTCGTGTTCCCAGTCATCGGCATCTCCCCCTTCCAGTGTCCGCCTAAGCTTCAAGGCCTGGTACCTCCGGCTAGGCAAGTCCAAATCGCCTTCCGGGCCGTGGATCGGGCCTAGGAACGTCCAAGGCGACCAGCGCCGCGAACGTCCGGACGTCGGGAGGTGTCTCCGCCAGAGGAGTCAGTTGCTCGGCAGCGAGAACGAGTACGTCGTGGCGCTGGCAATCGGCCAACTCCGATGCAACCAGGGACTCCGCTGGCTGTGTGGTGATTATCACGGGCCGTATCGTCCATTCGGCCTCCAGCGGAGGCGCGATGTTCGGGCGCATCGAAAGCCAGGTACGTAACTTGCCCGCCAGGTCATTCCCTGTCGTCGCGCTGATCACGTACGCGCGGTGCGACGTGTCGTCGAACGCGATCAGGTCGACGCCCGCCGATTGCAAAAGATGACCCGCGAATATGACCGAGTAGCCCACCGCGCCGAACGCATTGGCCAAAGCGAGTTCGAAGGCATCCGCTGGACGGTCCCCTTTGGCCATGCCCGGCATACGTGCTGCAACTTCTTGGCCGAGTTCTTGATGCCCGAACCGATACCACTCAGCAAGGAATCGCTCTCGGACCAGCTCGGGAGACCGGGCTCGGCCGAGGTCGAAGGTCAACTCCCATCCAAAGTCAGCCACCATTCCGCGTCGGCTGAGCCAGACTTTCACCAGCCCGCCGGGCGGCAGTGCAAGTTCGACCGTCGACAAGTCCCACCCGTTCGCGTCCCGCCCGGACTGCCTCGGTACGTGTACCTCTAGAGATGCGTCATAGAGGCCGGTCCCGACCCGCACTTCCAGATCAGCCGGCACGATTGGCGGTCGGTTGTGCACCTCAATGAGCAGCCGCTGATCATCCGGATCGTACCGGGCATCCATTGCGACCGCGAGCGGCATGTGGATAAGAAGATAGGGTGAGTCCATCCCCCAGGGCGCCGCGAGATAGTCCCGCGAGAAGACAGCCGCGTGGGCTCGCGAAGGATCCAGATCGAACAGCCGCTCTTGAAGCCAGGTCCGAGTCTCCTGTTCCATCGACGCACCGGAACCGCTGAGGCGGGCTTCGCGATATTTACTCGGAAAGGCCGGGAGATCCTCGACCAGCGGGAAATGATCCTCCGAGACCGGCACGTCGAACTGCCACCAGAAATGGTTGATACCGTCGGGCGGCGGGACAGACCAATGATCGATCTGGCCTCGGGCGCCCTTCTTCCATTGCTCGATGAGGCCTATGAACTCGTGATGAGTGATAACCCCCTCGATCACGAGGGGAGCCTGAAGGCGCGTACGGGAGCGCGTCGCCTGCGGCATCGGCGCTGCTTGGAAGTGGGCAGCAAGGGTCCGCAAGGTCGGAGGCTCAGCTGCACCCTCGGTCGTCGCGAGGAGTTTGAAGGCGTACGCCGGCCACATTCCAGGGTGCGCCTCGATCCAGGCGGTCACTTTCTCCAAGCCGGCTACCCAATCGATATTCGTGTCGATCTCGAGAATCCTCCTCGCGTGGACATACTGAACCTGCTCGCCCTCTCTGGGAAGAACACGTGTTCGCCCGAGCTGCACAGCAAGCGTAAACTTCGTTGGATGGCGCCGGAGGAGCTGGATGACGAAGCCGCGCCTCAGTTGGCTGAGCTCCCAACGAATTGGAGGGAGCCCGCGCACCCATCCGCCCAGGTGGTAGTTCGCGAAAGCCTCGCTGCGATGGACCGGCTGCATGGCCACTTGGATGCTCTCGATGCCAAGGCCTCCTACCTCGGTGCCGGCGTCTTTGCGCTCACCGCAGGGTTCATTGCGGGCGTCGCCACTAGGCCACCTATCGACCCGCACTTCCAGGACGTCATGGTCGCCGCCTTCGTGCTCGATTTGGTCGCTCTCCTGTTTGTAGGAGATGCGTGGTGGCCGCGCAGCGTTGATGTTCCGCCGCACCCCAAAGGCCTCCGAGAACATCACTTCAACGATCGTGAGGAAAACGTTCTTCGCGAGATAGCCAATCAGATTGCGATCAGCTTCGACGACACAAAGAGGGTGGCCGCACGGAAGGCGCGAAGTATCAAAATCGGTCTAGTCGTACTTGGTGCCGCGGCGGCTGCCAGCTCGATAGTCATGGCTGCATCGTTGTTGCAAGGAGGGTCCCACTAACGATGTCCGACGAATCTGCACCCAGGCCAACTCCGGCGGCGCCACTCCCTGTTCCAGCTCCTTCCCAAACCCAATCGTCACCCTCGATCCCACCGCCGAACCCACCAATAGCGGCGGCGCCACACCTCATGAATCTCCTAGAGCGCGGCATGCCCGGCAAGCCGAGCCAAGGGCAGGCCGATGCAGTGCCGTTGAATAAGCTGGCGAACCGCATCGACCTTGGAGACCCGCCTCGAGGCCAGGCCCTCACAGGTGAAGGCCAGCCATCCGGTAAGAAGGACAAGTAATCAAGCTCCTCGCTCTGAGATCCGATGGCGTCGGGTGCTCCCCGACGCCATCGCTCAGACCCTGTTCAGCGCTTTGAGGGCCGACCAGGACCCCTTCGCCGCATCCACATCGCTCTCCAGGACGAGCAGGTAGGCCCATTTCGCGCCGGCCTTCGGATCGGAGTTCACGTAATTCACCCAACGGAGAGCGGCCTCTGCCTTGCCGAGCACGCTGGGCGATGAGCCCTCTTTCTCCATCTTGATCTCGGTCATGTAATGGGTTCCAGCCTTCTCCACGACGATGAAGTCCGGGTTGTAGTTGGTCTTCATGCCGGACCAGAGGATCGGGCAGTCGTTGCGCTCCAACCTGACCCAAAAGGCGACCTCCCGGGCGGCGTCGAAGATGTTCGCAGCGGCCAGCTCGGTGCCGGAATCAAACCACGCCATTGGGTACATTCCGTTAGCCCAGCCCTCGTACCCGGCTTGGCGCTCGAACTTCCCGAACCGATCGCCGTTGGCGATCGGCCGCTGCAGTCGCACGTTGGCAAAGTCGACGGCCTCCACGACCTCGTCGTACTGCGGCTTCGGCGCGAAGGTCTTCTGCGCCTGCTGGATCAGGTCAATCATCCGGGCTGCGACACGGTCGAGGTTCGTGGAGAGGACCGGCACCGCCTTCGCCCCAAGACCGGCCACCAGTTCGTCGAGAATCGGGGCGAGCCTCGGCCTTTCGGCAGCTCTTGCCGGCACCGCGTCGGACGCAAGGACCAGGTCGGCGAGGCGGCGTCGAGCCTCTTCCTGATCGAGCAGCGGTACCTGGGAGGAGACCTTGTCCACCGCGTCACTGGTCACGAGGTGGGTGGTCGTCAGGCCATCGCGGCCGGTTACCGTTCTCGCGCTGACCTTGACCCGGCGAAGCTCGCCATCAGCGTCAGCCGCCAGACGCTCCCCCAAGCGCTTGAACGGGTCCCGGTCGGTGATATTGGCAAGGGTGAAGGTGCTCGTGACCCCCTGCATCACGAGCTTCGGGATGCGAAGTCTGACGTCTTCGCGAGGTGCCATCGCGGCTGACAATTGCAAGACCTCGGCCTCTACGTGCTCCGTGCGAGCCTCGACGCTTGTGAGTGCCGCAACAGCCGAACCCGGCTCCGGCGCGACCACCGGTTCGCTGCCATCCTCGCCTGCAACGGCAGGGGCTACCTCGGTCTTTTCCAGGACGGCCACCTCGCGGCCGTCGGCCCGCCGGGTGGTCGACATCCACACCCGGTAGTCGATGAAAGCTTCGTTGATGACGTTCGCCTTCTTCAGCAGCTCCTGGTATCGCTCGTGCGCGAGGACCTCCAATGTGTCCAGCATCTCGATTCCGGTGTAGGCCCCGAACGGAAGCCGCAAGCCCCGGCCCAGGGTCTGCTCCGTGAGGATGTCCGAGATCGAAGGCCGCAGCGAGGCGATGACGTACACGGACTTGACGTCCCAGCCCTCCTTCAGCATCCCGACCGAGACGATGATCCGTACCGGGCTCGATTGGGCCTCGACCTGATCGAGGGCTTCGAGCGCCTCCTCCGGCGAGCTGGAGTTGATGTTTAGGATCGCCCCGGCGTAGGCCCCTCCGGCGAACCCCGGGTCGGACAAAACCTCCTCGACCCGATTCGCCTCCTCGATCGTCGGCGCGACCACCAACATCATCGGACGCACCGAGGTGGCGCCGCTGACTTTGCAGTACGCGTCGACCGCCTTCGCCTTGGCCTCAAGGAGCCTGATCCCGTCGCGGAGCTTGGTCTCCGAATCGGAGAGGTCGTCCTTTCGGCCGACGACGACCGGAGTCTTGACCAGTTGGTCCGCGATGGCACGAGCCAGCGGGTATCTGTAGATGATCTGGTTCGCGGGAGTCCTCTTGTCTGGCGTTGCGGTCAGTCCGACCAGAACTTTGGGGACGAGCTGGCGGATGGCTGACGAGAACGCCTTGCCGTAGTAGCAGTGGTGCTCGTCGGCGAAGACAATCAGGTCCTCCTGCTCTTGAAGGTGATCGTAGAAAGCCTTCCCGAGGCCCTCCTGGAACTTGCGCGTCCGCCTGCCAGTCTCGGTGTCGGGCTTTAGAAGCGCCTGGACCGTGAAGATGAAGAGCTTGACCTCGGAATCGTCCTCCATCGCCGCACGCATCACCGGCGTCGCGAAGTTGTCCGAGGTGATGACGACGGGCTGGGCCTCCATCCCCGCCAGGAGGCTCTTGGGGTGGCCGGGCGTGAAGTTGTCCACGGTTTTCCGGAGGATCGTCTTCCCCGGCGTGATGACTGCAAAGTTGCGGACGCCTTCACCGGCGAAGTAGTCGACGGCTGCCGCCAACACGTATGTCTTCCCGACGCCAGTCGCAAGGTCGACCACGCATTCGAACGGAGGCTCACCACCGTCAACCTCGTAGTACTGAGCCACTGCCTTCGCGATCGAGTCGAGCGCTCCGCGGTTAGGCGCGCGCAGATCGAGGCGAGCCGAGATCGCCTCGATCGCCTGGCCATCAATGAGTGGAGTCGCCACGCTCATGTGGCAGCCGTGTCAACGACCTCGGTCGGCCGGGAGCCGTTGGCCTCGGTGCTCGCCGGTTCCCGATCCTCGACCTCTCGCGGGTGAAAGAGGCGGCGTGTGGATCGTCGGTAGTCGGCGAGGATTGACGCTGGAATCCTCCGCACTCTGGAACCCGGGCTGATCGCCTTCAGCGCCGCATCCGCGTCCTGGGACACTGCCGTGCCGCAGACGACCGCCCGCTCTGTCTCCTCCAACCTCGAAGCGATCAGGTCCACAACCTCGGCAGTGACGAGTCCATCAACCACGGCCAGAAGGGATCTCCCTTTTACTCCGCAGAACGGCGGGTCGGCCCGGAACTCGTAGCCGAGCTGCGCAGCGGTGGCCTCCGCGAGCTGCCCGTTAACCGCCCAGTCCGCCAGGACGACGTAGTCGCCGGACTCGACGAACATCGAAGGCGCCACGTCGAGGATTCGGAAGCCTCCGCCTCCAGTCCATCCGGCCGTAGCGGTGATGCCTCCAAGATCAACTCCGGCGACTACCTTCTTCATCCGTGGAAGGGCGTAGCCGGACAGGGTCTCGGCGCTACGCTCGACGCCGACCCAACGCCGACCTGTCTTGTGGGCCACGGCAGCAGTCGTTCCTGACCCAAGGAAGCAATCGAGCACTATGTCTCCGGGACGCGATGCGATATCCAACACGCGCCGCATCAGCTTTTCAGGCTTTGGCGTCGCGAACCCCGGAACGCCTGGGAACAGGGCTCGCATCTCGTTCTTTGACGTGCGATTGCTACCAACCTGCTCACCCAGCCATAGAGTTCTCGGCACGAGGTCGCCGACCTCCGAGACGTACCTCTTGATGCTCGGTCGCGCGCTTCCCTGCGGACCCCACCAGATCCGCCCATCACGATTAAGCGCCTCCAACCGCTCTCGCGACGTACGCCAAAAGCGGCCAGGAGGCGGTCGGAATACTCGACCGGTCGGGCCGACGATCTCGAACTGGCCGAGCGCATATGGCTTGTTCGCATATGGATCGCCCGGCAGCCACGGCCCTCGTGGGTCGTCGTCGGGATTGGAGTAGATCGCATTAGCCTCCGCAGTTCGAGCGAGTCGATGCGGCTGCCATTCGGGACTCTTTGAGTACACAAGGATGTAGTCGTGATCCACGCTCAATTGGCGGGCGGAGTTCCTCGGAGAGTCTGCCTTCTGCCAAATGACGACCGCGACGAAGTTCTCCCGACCGAATACTTCGTCGAGAAGTACGCGGCAATATGCCATCTCGGCATCGTCCAGGTGCACCCACACGGAGCCGTCGTGGCGCAGCAAACGCTTGATCTGGACCAGGCGGTCCCGCATCATCGTCAGCCACACGGAGTGCTCCAGAGCGTCGTCGTACTGCTCGAAAGCCTGCTGTGTATTAAATGGCGGGTCGAGGTATGCGAGCTTGACCTTGCCGAGGTACTCGCGCTGGAATTCTGGGATTCGAGCCAGGCTCGTAAGGGCGTTCAGTGCATCGCCGCGAATCAGTAGGTTGTCAGCGGCGCGCCGGGCCGGCGGGCCAACCTCCCCGACCGCGCCAGCGTCGTGGAGAAGCCTCACCTCAGCGACGCGGTAGTCGGCCTGCGGCACCCACTGGTACGCGCCGTCCTCAGACCAGAGCAGGGCCTGATCCTTGTTCGTCCACGTCAGTTCCAGCCGCCCGCGATACTGCGGGGCGGCCCGTCGGGGCCGATTTTCCATTCGGCCAAGGTTAGCCGCGCGGACGCTGCTGAGGGACTTACGCGATGCTGCGCGATCGCCATCTGGACGAAAGCGACGAGAAGGAGCTCCTGCATTGGCTCTTGGTAGGCAATGCGATGGCTCGTCATAGCGGCTCAACTGAGACTCGGCTCGACGCCGATCTGGCCGTCTTCCATCGCGGGGTCGGCCGATTTGCATGATCCGGGTACCACCAGCCCAACGGCCCATCTGCGTCCCGGGCGGGCAGAGCGGGCGCTTGGCCGGCTCCGGCCATTGAGCGGTATTTGATTCGTCTCGGTTTCCGCTCATATGGATGCATCCCAGCCAGGTGCAAGAGTGCCGCGTAGAGCAATGTCCGATACACGGGACTGCCGGCAAGGGCGGTCTATAAGTCGCGTTCCCTAACGACAACCGGGCTCGCGTGTTCCCTATTTGTTCCCTCGCGGGTGGCCGGCCGCCTGGTCGGGGGCCCTCTTCGTATTCACTTCCGGAGAAAGGTGGGTCGAGGCGGACTATAAGCCGGGTTCTGTCCCCCGGACGATCCGAGGTGGCGACCATCTATCTACGACGCCGGTCACCCGGCGCCTCCAGCGACCGCTACCCGAGGGCTCGGCGAGCCGCCTCAACGCCCTCCTATTTGGT
>Ga0307374_10010285_pt1 | contig 13589 bp, 15 predicted proteins | sample OX3MG_FD_202532 | JGI IMG/M metagenome (GOLD analysis project Ga0307374, IMG submission 202532) | Soil microbial communities from Risofladan, Vaasa, Finland - OX-3 | ecosystem: Environmental > Terrestrial > Soil > Coastal area > Acid sulfate soil | place: Finland: Risofladan, Vaasa | collected...
TCTCGCCGGGTCCAGACGTTGGGGGGGCAAACCCAACAGGACCTCCATGTCATCGAGCGAGTCGAATCCACCGATGGAGTCGCGCACTTCGATGATCTTGTGCGCGAGAACGGTGTCGATTCCGGGGAGTGAGGTCAGGTACTCCTCCGGCACGTGGTTGACATCGATCAGGCCACCGTCGTCGAAGTCTGTGTCCAGATCGGGCCGACCAATCTTGAGTTCCTCCGCGAGCTGTGGGTTGTCAGCCAGGAGCTTGCGGGAGCGCCCCCTTTGTCGCAGCGCATCTCGTGCCTTGTCCTCCGCGGTGACGATTTGGCCAATTTGGACCCTCTGACGGATGGCGAAGGCATGACCCGTTGCGATTGCGGTAGACGTGAGTCCGAGCCCGACGCCCAGATTCGACTGCCAACTCGAGTTGGGCCCGATGTTGGACAGGTACAAGAAGGCGAATGCTGCCAATCCATAGGCAGCTGCGCAGAAGCCCAACGACCGGCTTCGGAGCCGGATCGCCGCATAGGCAAATGTTGCAACCGATGCGAGGCCCAGTGTTGCCAGCGGGACCAGAGCCCATACCACTGACAGGGCGCTGTGGCGCTTCGGAGATTGTGAGACACGAGACCCTTCGGGTACAGCCGGGTGAGCAGGCGACCGTATGACCATGTCTTTTCGTGACTCGCCCCGCTTCACAGTCCCATCCTGCATCATTGGCGAGATGGACCGCACATTCGACGACGAGCGGGAGGCGACCCGCCCCCGAACAGTCGCCTGCTTCGGGTGCGGCCCTTCAAAGAGGCGCTGGACCGAAGTTTGATCGAAGCACTCGCGCCGGACAGTGCCGAAGCGCTCGGCAATGGCGGACCGAGCTGCGCCGAACCACCCGCAGCGGTGTCAGGAGCCGATGCGGCGCGCCGTCCCGGCATGGGTGCGTTGATGGCGCTCGTAACGTTTGCGCGGCGCGACAAAGCGCCCCTGCAGCGCGCCGAGCGCCGCACGGCGCGTGAGTGGGTCGGGGTCGTTCGTCGCCGCTGTCTCGAGGGCCATCCGCGCCCCGCCGTCGCCGGGAGCGAGGTGCAGCAGCATCGAGATCGCCCTCAGGCGCAGGTCCGGGCGCGGGTCAGAGCTGATGACCTGGACCAGTCCCGGGACGACCTCGGCGGTATCGAGCGCTTCCAGCTTGCAGCTCGTGCAGGCCAGTGAGTGCATGGCGAGGTTTCGTACGAAATCGACCGGGTCCTCGAGAGCGGCGCGGAAGACGGCGATCGACTGGTCATTGGCGTAGTGGTCAAGGAAGAACAGGCATTGCTTGCGGGTGAACGGGTCGGGGTGGCGCAACGCAGCCGCCTGGATGGCGCGAAACGGTGCCTTGGCCAGGCGACGGGAGCGCTGGCGGGCGGTGCCGCTGAAGAACTCGCGCAGGAAGACGGCCGCCACCTCGCAGAGGGCGGCGTCGTTCGCGATCGAAGTACTCTTCACAGCGCCGGCGACAGCCATGCACCCAGGCTAACTCGCCCTGCCCCCCGTCACTGGCGCATCAGGCGGTCCAAGGAGCTCACCGAGTCCGGCGTCCCTCGAACGCCTTGACAAAAGAAACAGCGTGTCGCCCGCTCGCCGCGCCTACGACACCGACGGTGACTGGGACCCGGCGGCCTGCAGGAAGCTCTGGAACGGCTCCACTTCATCGGCCGGTGGCGCCGTCACGCTGACCGCTGCTCCATAGTTGGAGAAATCCATCGTCACGTCTTCATTGATGGACTCGCTCAGCGCCGTCGCCGTCACCGAGACGGTCACCCTGACCACGAGTCCGGAGCTGTTGACGTAGACGTCGTAGACCTCATCGGCACTTACGAGTTTCTGGACCGCCTGTTGCATCCATGCCGGCAGGTTCTCGTGGGCGATCTCGTTGTTGATTGCGGTCGCATCGAGGTGGACCGAGTAACCCTGGACACTCTGTCCGTTCAGGGTGGAAGATCCAAGGTCGACGACCGTGTTGCCGTCTGCCTTCAGGGCCTGGAGCACGCTTGCAGGATCATTGACCGAGCTGCCGGCTCCCAACGAGGCGGCAGCCCCACTCGATGACAGCGAGCTCAGGTCCAACGACACCCAGGACTTGCCGGGAAAGATCTTCCCAATTTCGTTCCCGATACTCACGTAGGCCACCTTGTTCAGGTAGACGAGATTCTCGGTGAGCTGCTGGTTCCCCACCGACTCATGGAGCGACAGCTGCTCGGCGTTCTGCGCAAAGTCCATCGCACCACTGCCCGTGAAAGCGATCGTGGTCCCGGCCACACCGACCGATCCGCTTATCGCCACATCGACGCTGTGAGCCTGCAATGTGGTAGTCGCGGCGTCGGCGACGGCAGCGTCGGCATTGGTGGGCCGTCCCAGGAAGAGGAAGGTCCCGCCGGCGAGGGCGACGACCGCCACCACCAAGGTGAGCACCTTGGCCATCGACCGACGCCGCGATGGGGAAGGTGACCGTGGCGGTCCCCCCGGTGCCTGCGCGTCGGTCCATTGCAGGATCCATGGATGCAACGACTCCGTGGCGTCCCCGTGGCCCCCAATTCCCGGTGAGGATGGATCGGTCATCTCTTCGGACTTCTCTCTGTCGAGCCGTGCCCGGGGCTTTGTCCCTCACCTGCGCGGTATGGTCGGGTGTCAGCAGTCTGATACTCAAAAGCCAGACTATTGACCTCTCCGCACGGGATGATATGGGTCGAAAGACCCAATTTTACCCGAGGACAGATCCTCATCCGGCGATCGGCGGCTGCGTCGAGAAGCACGAGGGACACTTGGAATTGACCGAGACCGCCGGGTCGAGGGCCGGCTGGGCGGGTGGCAGCAACCTTGACCTGCCACGAGGAGACACCCTCGCCCACCGCGTAACTCGCCGTTCACACCACCGACACGGAGTGGATATCTCGCCTCTTTAGGATCGACCCCCATGTGCAATTTCGCACGGCGTGCTCACGAGGTGATGGGACGGATGGCATGACGGGTCCATCGCAGGGATCGACCGACGAACCGACCGACAATCCCACCGACAAGTCGATCGATCCCACCCTGATCCGGTTCAGGCCCGGCCAACGCCGCGAGGGTGGCCATCCCGTCCAGTTCTGCACCATTCACGGGTACCGCCGCGCCTTCGTCTGCGTGGGGAAAGGTCCCGCGCTGCTGCTCATCCATGGCATCGGGGACAGCTCCGATACCTGGCGTCCGGTGCTCGACCAACTCGCCCGGCACCACACGATCGTCGCGCCCGACCTGCTCGGACACGGCCGATCGGAGAAGCCGCGAGCCGATTATTCGGTGGCCGCGTACGCCAACGGGATGCGTGACCTCCTCAGCGTGCTCGAGATCGATCGGGCCACGGTGATCGGTCACTCGTTGGGCGGGGGAGTAGCCGGACAGTTCGCCTACCAGTTCCCCGAGCGTTGCGAGCGACTGGTGCTCGTGGGCAGTGGCGGCGTCGGGCGCTCGGTCAGCCCCTTCCTCCGACTTGCGGCCGTCCCGGGGATCGAGGCCTTGATGCCGCTCTTCGGCGTGCCTCCGGTGCGGATGGCGGGCCGCGTGGCGGCGGACGTCCTGCGTCGGTTCTCGACCGCACTGGGTCGGGATGCCGAGGAGCTGCTCGCCGTCTTCGATGCGCTGCCCGACACGTCGGCCCGGCGAGCCATCCTCCGCACGCTCCGGTCCGGGGTGGACTGGCGGGGCCAGGTGATCACGATGCTCGATCGTGCGTACCTTGCTGAGGGCCTTCCCACGCTGCTCGTCTGGGGTCGCCATGATGCGGTGATCCCCCTCGGCCACGGCCGTCTCGCCCATGCCGCCATGCCCGGCAGCGAGCTCGAGATATTCGACGACGCCGGGCACTTCCCCCACCATGCCGACCCGGAACGGTTCGCGGAGCTCGTCAGCGACTTCATCCGGCGCACGAAACCATCCCCGTTCGATCAAGAGGAATGGCGTCGGCGTCTGCGGAGGGGTCGGCCGGTGGCCGAGGCGGAGCCGTCGTCGGAGACCGACCTCGAGTTGATGGCCCTGGCCCTGTCGCCGTTGCCGGGCGCGCACTGAATCCAAGGACGCCGCGATGGTGCCGGGCGTCAGCCCCCGGTCTGCGATGATCTCTGCATGCTTCGCCTGGTCCTGCCCAAGGGTTCGCTCGAGCGCGCCACGTTGCAGCTCTTCGAAGACGCGGACCTGGCCGTCTCGCGCGCCTCGGACGTGGCCTACCGGGCCACGATCGACGATCCACGGATCGACGACGTGCGTATCCTGCGTCCGCAGGAGATCCCGGCGTATGTAGCCGAAGGCCTCTTCGATCTGGGGATCACCGGGCGAGACTGCATAGAGGAGCGGGGGAGTGACGTGGTCTCCCTGGGCGAGTTGGCGTACTCCAAGGCGACGAACAAGCCAGCCCGTGTCGTCCTTGCCGTCTCGAGCGACTCGCCCGTGAAGAGCCTGGCGGAGCTGGCGGCGCAGCCCGGCAAATTACGCATCAGTTCGGAATACCCAGAACTGACACGCAAGATCCTGGCGCGTCACGGCATCGAGGCCGACATCTCGTTCTCGTATGGCGCCACCGAAGCCAAGGTGCCCGAGATAGCCGATGCCGTCGTCGACATGACCGAGACCGGCAGCGCGCTGCGAGCGGCCGGCCTCCGCATCATCGAGACGCTCCTGATTTCGCACACCGAGCTCATCGCCAACCCGGTCGCCGCGGCCGATCCGGCGAAGCGCCACGCCATGGAGCAGATCATGACGCTCCTCCAAGGCACGCTCGAAGCCCGCGGCAAGGTGCTCGTCAAGCTCAACGTCTCCGCGGACGAGCTCGACGGCGTCCTCTCGGTGCTGCCGTCGATGAGGGCGCCAACCATCTCTGAGCTCTCCGGCGGCGGTGCCTTCGCGCTCGAAGCCGTCGTGGCCAAATCGGACATCAACACGCTGATCCCGGCCCTGCGCGACAACGGAGCCACCGACATCTTGGAGATCCCGCTCTCCAAGATCGTGCATTGATCCCGGCCCCTCGACCCTTCTTCGGGCGGGTCACCTCCTTTGACGCCCAGCGGGGACTGGGGACGGTCACGGATGCCGCGGGCTCCACGTTGGACTTCCATGCCACCGCCATCCTCGACGGGTCGCGCCAGATCGAGCCGGGCACCGACGTGAGCTTCGTGGTCGTGCCGGGCCACCGTGGCCGCTACGAGGCCTCCGGGCTGACCCACCACCTCCCCGCATAGCGACCGGCGAAGAGCTCGAGCGCCGCATCGGTCCCGGCGCGGTCCCCCGAGGCCAAGAGATCCAGCAAGAGCCCCCGTACGACCGCCAGTCCGAGCCGGGCGTGGACGCGCGCCTGATCGACGGGGACGCCCTGTGCCGCGGCCAGCGTGCCCTGCGCGTCGAGCCAGCTCTCGATCGACTCTCCGGGCAATGGTCGAACGTGCTCGTCGCCCTGGAGGGCCCGGCCGTAGAGCGCGAAGAAGAGGCGCTCGAAGTCGCCTTGTGCGGGATCGGCGACGAAGCGCCACATCTCCCGGATCACCCGATCGGTCGCCTCGGGCGTCGCCGCCACCGCGAGTACCCCGAACTGCGCCCTCGTACGAGCCTCCACCGCCCGCACCACCTCGACCAGAAGGCCACTCTTGGAGCCGAAGTGGTAGAGGAGCATCCGATGGCTGGTCCCGACGGCGGCGGCAATCTTGCGCAGGCTCATGTCACCCAGGCCGTCGACGACGAAGTGGTCCACCACCAGATCGACGAGTTGCTCCTTCGGTGCCTGGCCCGGCATGTCCCAAATGGTACACTCGATGCCGGCCCCGAAGGAGAGCGGGCCAGGGAGGCTTGCCCCAGGGGAGCAGCCCAGTGAGATCGGAGGCGTCGTGGCCCAGCAGGTGATCGAGCACGAACTGACAGCGAAGGCACCCCCGGCGACCGTGTTCGCACTGCTCGCCGACGGGTCGACGTGGCCGTCCTGGTCACCCCTGGGCTCGTTCGAGCTGGTTCATCCGGGTGATGGCGACCCCGAAGGCGTCGGCGCAGTCCGCATCTTCCGCACGGGCCGGGTCCAGAGCCGGGAGAGGGTGGTCATGGCGAAGCCGAACGAGAGGTTCTGCTACGAGCTGATCTCCGGATTGGCCGTGCGCGACTACCTGGCCACCGTCCGGCTGCAGGAGTCGGGCGACAGGACCGTCATCACCTGGCGCTCGACGTTCCGCGCCAAGGTGCCGGGGACCGGCTGGATCTACCGGCGCCAGCTGAGCAGGTTCATCGGCCTGACGGTCAACGGCCTCGCCGCAGCGGCGGAGAGCCAGACATTGGCCGGCCGCTAGAGCTACCTCTCAGTTCTGGTCGGCGCTGGCCGCACTTTCGGCCGCGGCCCGTTCGGCCCCTTCGAGCTGGACATAGGCCAGGCGGAGTTGGGAAAGCGCCTGCATGAGCGACGGCTCGGCCTCTCCCAACCGGCCCTTGAGTCCCTCCAACAGGGCACCCAGGCCATCGATGGCCAGGCGTGCCTCGAAGAACATCGGGGGGGCGTGGGAGAGGTAGATCGTGGCCAGCTCGAAGATGCCGTAGCAATGGTTGGCCATGACCACCTCGGCCGGCGTCTGGGCCAGTTGTTGACGCATGGCATCGATTTCGGCCTGGGCCTCCGCACTCAAGGCGCTGCCATCTTCGTCCTCGCCTGCCGGCGGTGACGGGGGTGGCGGCGGTGACCCGCCTTCCTCTTTCGCGGGGAAGTGTTCGCCTGACGGTGTCCAAAGGCTGCTCATACTGGTACAATATTCACCTTGAGTACATGGAAGCGGGGCCTCCGACCAGAAGGCCTCCACCTGGCCACACGTCCGCTCTTCGAGTGGCAGCAGTGCGCCAGGTCGAAGGTTTTTCGGCGCGGGCTCAGCCCGCTGGTCGACCTCGCTCCACCGAATGGCTCGCGGAAAGACCGTGGGCCCAAGTGAGAGGTGTGGTGCCGCATCGTCGCTGAAACAACAACTGAGCACCGGATCAATGATCGCATCCGTGCCCGTGAAGTCCGATTGGTCGACCCCGATGGTGTGCAATTAGGCATCAAGGCGTTGCCGGAGGCCTTGGCCATAGCCAAGGAGCTTGATCTGGACCTGGTCGAGGTGGCCCCCATGGCCAATCCACCGGTCTGCCGGATCATGGACTTCGGGAAATTCAAGTTCGACGAGGCACAGCGTGCCAAGGAGAGCCGTCGAAAGACGGTCCACGTCGGGATCAAGGAAATGAAGTACCGGCCGAAGATCGGGCCCGGGGACTTCGACACCAAGACCCGCCAGGTGGGCAAGTTCTTGAACGAGGGGCACAAGGTCAAGATCACGATCATGTTCCGTGGACGTGAGGTGTATCACCCCGAGCACGGAAAGCGGATCCTGGATCGCATTGCCGAGCAGATGGAAGGCATCGCCAAGATCGAGGCCGAGCCCAAGCTCGACAATCGCAACATGATCATGGTGCTGGCTCCCGACAAGCGGGCCCGTCAGGCCGCCGCGTCGAGGACAGCCAACCAGCATCGCGGTGAAAAGCAAGCCCCAGCCGCAGCGGCGACCGCAACGACGACGAATGGGAACGAGCCGAGCCCGGCGCCTGACGCCGCAGCGACGCCTGCGACAGCAGCGGCGCCTGCAGCCGCAGCACCGACCGACGACGCAGCACCGACCGACGACGCAGTAACGACCGAAGAGGGATGACGTAATGCCGAAGATGAAGACGGACAAGGGCGCTGCGAAGCGCATCAAGGTCACGGGCAGCGGCCGTCTCCGTCGTGGCCAGGCCTTCCGCGGGCACAACTTCGAGACCAAGAGCAGCGTTCGCATGCGTCGCCTGGGCCGCAGCGCCGACGTGTCCAAGTCTGACGAAAAATCGGTGCGGAGGATGCTCGGCATCTGAGGAAGTGGCGCGGCAGCTGATGTGCCGCGCCCCCGCTCCGCACACGTAGCACCGAAAACGACGAGAAGAGAGGAGGACCCCCAATGGCCAGAGTCAAGCGATCCGTACACGGTCGCAAGCACCACCGCGCCGTTCTCGAACAGGCGAAGGGGTACTACGGAAACAAGAGCCGCACGTACCGGTCGGCCAACGAGCAGCTCATGCACTCGATGCAGTACGCCTTCCGGGACCGCCGCGCCCGCAAGGGGGACTTCCGCAAGCTGTGGATCCAGCGCATCAATGCCGGAGCTCGGGTCCATGGCATGAGCTACAGCCGCCTGATCAACGGGTTGCACCTGGCCGGCATCGAGGTCGACCGTAAGGTCCTCGCCGATCTGGCCGTGACCGACCCGGACGCCTTCGGGGCTCTCGTCCGGGCCGCACAGGATGCGCTGCCCGCCAAGGATGCGTCAGCGAGGGAGCCCGTCGAGGTTCTTTCCTCCTGAGCCAAGCGCTCGCGTTCACGCACCGGCGGGTACGCCGCGTGCGCAGCCTGCTCCAGAAACGCTCGACCCGCTGGGCCGAGCAGGCCTTCGTGGCCGAAGGGGTGGAGCTCCTGCGAACGGCACTTCGGGCGGGGGTGGCGATCGAGTCGGTGTATCTCGCTCCCGAGGGCGTGGCCGACCGGTTGACCCGCGAGACGTGTGACCGGGCCCTCGACGCCGGGGCCCGCGTGTTCCATCTTGCTCCAGGGGTGCTCGAACGGGTGGCGGACACGGTGACGCCACAGCCGGTGCTCACCGTCCTCCCGATGCTCGGCGCGGCCGGCACCGATCTTGCCGATCCATCCGGTCAGCCCCTCATCGTCGTCCTGGTCGACGTGCGGGATCCCGGCAATGCCGGGACGGTGCTCCGGACGGCCGACGCGTCCGGCGTCAGCTCCGTCATCTTCAGCGGTGAATCCGTCGACCCCTACAACCCCAAGACGGTGCGAGCCTCTGCCGGGTCGCTCTTCCACGTCCCTTTCGGCATCGAGGCGGACCCGGTGGCGCTGGCGACGTCGCTCGCCGGACGGGGTTACCGCACCCTGGCCACGGTCGTGCGGGACGGCGACGACTATGCCGCGCTCGACTGGTCGATCCCGACCGCCCTGTTCCTGGGGAACGAGGCATCCGGTCTGGAGCCCGAAGCCCTGGCGGCGATCGGCGGCGCCTTGGCCATCCCGATGGAGGGTCGAGCGGAATCGCTGAATGTGGGCGTGGCGTGCGCGGTGCTGTGTTTCGAGGCGCTCCGGCAACGCCGTTCGTCTGGGCAGGGGCCGGAGGCATCTACCATTTCGGACAGTGAATGACGTGATGCAACGCGAGATCGAACAGATCGTCAACGAGGGAAACGCCGCCATTGGGGAGGCGACGTCCACTGAGGCGCTGGCCCAGGTGGACACCGAGTTGTTCGGGAAGCGGTCCGCCCTGTCGGCGGCCCACCGTTCGTTGGGCTCGCTCGACCCCGACGCCCGCAAAGAGGCGGGTCGCTCGTTGCATGAGGCGCGGGCACTGCTGGAGGGGCAGCTGGCCGCCCGGCGGGTCACGCTGGCCCAGTCCGAGAGGGCGGCACTCCTCGTCTCGGATCGCCTGGACCTCACCGAGGTCATCCCCGCACAAATGGCGTCGCCGCTCAGCCGTGGCCATCTCCACCTGGTGTCCCAGGCCCGGGACGAGCTGGAAGACGTGTTCGTGGGCATGGGTTTCGAGGTGGCGGAAGGCCCGGAGGCCGAGTCGGACTGGTACAACTTCGAGGCCCTCAACATGCCCCCGGCCCATCCCGCCCGGGGCATGTACGACACCATGTATCTCGACATCGGCGAGCCCGAGACGGTGCTGCTCCGCACCCACACCTCGCCCGTGCAGATCCATTTGATGGAGGATGCGGCGCGGCACGGCACGCTGCCCATCCACGCCGTCATGCCGGGGAAATGCTTCCGGCTCGATACGCCTGACGCGCGCCACCTGCCCGTGTTCAACCAGATCGAAGGGCTCGTCGTCGACCGTGGCATCACCTTCGGTGATCTCGCGGGGACCATACAGACCTTCACCTCGGCCTATTTCGGTGAGGGCATGCAGTCGCGGCTGCGGCCGGCGTACTTCCCGTTCACCGAGCCCTCGGCGGAGTACGAGATCACCTGTGCCATCTGTCGCGGCGCCGGCTGCCGCACGTGCTCCAACATCGGGTGGGTCGAGCTCGGCGGCTGTGGGATGGTCGACCCCGCCGTGTTCGCCGCCGTGGGGATCGACTCCGACGAATGGTCCGGTTTCGCCTTCGGCTTCGGCATCGACCGGCTGGCGCTCATGCGCCACGAGATTCCGGACCTGCGGTCCTTCATGGAGAATGACATTCGATTCCTGTCTCAATTTTGAGACGCCCCGCCCTCGTCCCCGGCCCGCCCTAGAGAAAGACTTCCGTGCGCGCTCCACTCAGCTGGCTTCGTGACTTCGCCCCGTTCCCCGACGACACGGCGGTCCTGGTCGCCGCGCTCGACGACCTGGGACTCGTCGTCGAGGGGATCGACCACGTCGGTGAGGGCCTCGAAGACGTTGTCGTGAGCCTGGTCACCGAGATTGACGCCATCAAGGGAGCCGACCGGATTCGCCGCATCGTCGTCGATACGGGTGCAGAACCACTCGAGATCGTCTGTGGCGCCTTCAACTTCACCGTCGGCGACCGGGTCCCGCTGGCTCCCGTCGGTGCGGTACTGCCGGGGGGCTTCGAGATCGGCCTCCGCAAGATGCGCGGCGTCGAGTCCCACGGAATGTTGTGCTCGGGCCGGGAGCTGGGACTCTCCGATGACGGGGCGGGGCTGCTCGTGCTCGGAGACGAGATCGTTGCGGCTCCGGGGACACCCCTGGCCGACGCGCTCGGGCTCGCGGCCGACACCGTCTTCGATATCACGGTGGAGGGCAATCGCCCTGATGCGTGGTCCATCGCCGGGATCGCGCGGGACCTGGCGGCCCGCCTGGGTCTTCCCTTCACCCTGCCGGAACCGCCCGCCCCCGCTCGGAGCGGGCGACCGGTGGCGGAAGCCGCCAGCGCCCTGGTCGAGGACGCCGACCTCTGCCCTCGCCTGGCCGTCGCCGTTCTCGACGACGTCGTGGTCGGGCCGTCACCGCGGTGGATCGCCCAACGGCTCACCCTGGCCGGCATGCGTCCCATCAACAACGTCGTCGACGCGTCGAACTACGTCATGCTCGAGCGGGGCCAGCCCACGCACCCCTACGACCTGGCGCTCCTCGGGGGGAGGGGCCTGATCGTCCGGCGCGCCCGTCCCGGTGAGACGCTCGACACCTTGGATGGCGTCACCCGAACCCTCGGCGTGCCCGGTCGCAGTTTGGGCGACACCGGTGAGGACTGCCTCATCTGCGACGGCAACGACATGGCGGTCGGGGTGGCGGGGATCATGGGTGGAGCCTCGTCGGAGATCTCCGAGGCGACCACCGAGGTCCTGCTCGAGGCGGCCTACTTCACACCCATGGCCATTGCGCGCACGTCGAAGCGGCTGGGCCTGCGGACCGAAGCCTCGGCCCGCTTCGAACGAGGTTGTGATCCCTGGGGCATCGACGCCGCAGCGCATCGCTTCACCGAGTTGCTGGCCGAGAGCATCCCGGGACTCACGGTGTGTGACGGCACACTCGATGTTCGAGGTGAGGTTCCAGAGCCATTCACGCTGGCGGTGCCCATCGCTCGTGTCCAGCGTCAGATCGGGGTGCCGCTGACCGGTGCGGACATCGCGGCGCTCTTGGACCCGATCGGCTTCACCACGCGGGCAGAGGACGCCTCCGCATCCGAAGGCCGCGCCCCCGACGACGAGCGCGTGACGGTCCTCGTGCCCACCAACCGGCCCGATGTGCGTCCCGCACCGTACGGGATCGACGATGTGATCGAGGAGGTGGCCCGGATGTTCGGGTACGCCAACATTCCTCGCCACACGCCGACCTGGCCGCAACCGGGTCACCTCACGACGTTGCAACGGTCGCGACGTCTCGCCAAGAGCGTGCTGGTCGGGATCGGCGCCTCCGAGGGTTGGACCAACACGTTCGTCTCGGAGGAGTTACACCGCCGGGTGGGCCTGACCGGCCCCGCCGTGCGCGTCTCCAACCCGCTCATCGCAGAGGAGCCGTTCCTGCGCCGCTCGCTCATGCCGGGACTGCTCAACGCGCTGGCCTACAACGCCGGCCGACGCCAGGGTGCCGTCAGGTTGTTCGAGGTCGGCGTCGTCTTCGCCCACCCCGAAGAGGGTCTTCCCCGCGTCGTCGAACGGAGCGGCACCGGTGGCACCCATACCGCGTTGCTCCCGGGCGAGCGCGAGCTGTTGAGCGCGGTCTTCGCCTTCGACGACGACGATGCGAGAAGTGCGACCGCGGCGTGGCATGTCCTCGCCGACGCATTCCGGGTGTCCGGCGTGCGCCTGGTGGCGCCCGGGAAGGGCGAGGCACCGCTCCCCGGGCTCCATCCGACCCGCTCGGCTCGCCTGGTGGCGCACACTCCGGACGGGAAGCCGGGGCGGTCGATCGGCGCGGTGGGGGAGATCGATCCCGATGTTGCCGCCAGCTTCGGGCTCACCCACACATCGGGCGCGGGTACCCAACCTCGCCGGATCGGTTGGCTCGAGGTGGACCTGGGACTCTTGTTCGACGACGAGGTCGTCGCCCGACGGGCCATGGTGGCCGCCGCCGTGAGCCGGTTCCCGTCTTCGGATATCGACCTGGCGCTGGTGGTGGACGACGAAGTCCCGGCCGATCTGGTGACCGATGTCCTGGGTGCCGCGGCCGGTGATCTCCTCGAGTCGGTGGCGCTCTTCGACGTGTACCGCGGCCCTGGTATCGCCGACGGCGCCCGCAGCCTGGCGTTCCGATTGCGCTTCTGCTCGCTCGACCACACCTTGACGGACGACGAGGTGAGTGAGGTGCGGGCGCGCTGCATCGACGCCGCGGCGACGCGGTGCGCCGCCGCCCTGCGCTGACCGTGTAGCCGTGGAGGTACGACGGGTCGATCCCGATGACGAGGCCGCGTTCGAGGTCGCCCTGCCGCAGGATCATCCACACGAAGCCTGGCAGTGGGCCACCCTGGTGCTCCGGGAGCACCGGGGACACCGGTTGGGCCTCGCCGTGAAGCTGGCCAACCTCGACTATCTCGCCACCTGCGTTCCAGAGGTGCGCGTGGTCACCACGGGCAACGCGCGGGAGAATGGGCAGATGATCGCGCTGAACGACATGCTCGGTTTCGAAGTGGTGGCCGACGGCACGTTCTGGCAGAAGGAAAGAGGCACGTAGCCGTGGAGGTGCGGCAGATCGACCCTGGCGACGAGGTGGCGTTCGACGCGTGGTTCGCTGTCATGGAAGCCACGGACCACGAGCGCTGGCCCGACAAGCCGGGGTGGCAGCGGCCGGAACGGCGGGCCATGGCTCTCGACCACGACGGCCCGCAAGAGCACCGCTGCCTGTCTGCCTACGCCGACGGCCGGGTCGTGGGCATCGGCGACCTGACGATGTACCGGCGGGAGAACGGCCACGCGGCCGAGCTGACCGTGGCGGTGCTCGCCCCGGCGCGACGGCAGGGTGTCGGGTCGGCCGTCGTGGCGGAGGCCGAACGGCTTTCCTCGGCGGCCGGGCGTCGCGAACTGGGAGGGATGGACGAGGTGCCGACGCGAACCG
>Ga0307374_10010286_pt1 | contig 13587 bp, 6 predicted proteins | sample OX3MG_FD_202532 | JGI IMG/M metagenome (GOLD analysis project Ga0307374, IMG submission 202532) | Soil microbial communities from Risofladan, Vaasa, Finland - OX-3 | ecosystem: Environmental > Terrestrial > Soil > Coastal area > Acid sulfate soil | place: Finland: Risofladan, Vaasa | collected...
GCACGATTCCTAAGTTCTCACGGCGGATGAAAAGAATGTCCGGCTGATAGACATCGTGCTCGGTGGCATGAACGTCGGTCGGCGAGGGAACGACTTTGCCCAGCCGTTTAGCCCGAACTAGCGAACCTAAACGCTCGATGAGAAATGCGATTATATCCTGGTGTTCGAAGGTTGGTGCAGGTGTCATAATTAATTCGCCGTCGATCAGCTCGTAGCGTTCCTTGCTATCGGGAAGCTTGGCGTAATCGGCGGCGGTTTTGCGCTCTTTTTCAGTGGTAATCATAATGTCCTCTCGAATTTAGTGGAACCCGCATTCTTAACTCTTAATTCTTCACTCTTAATTCTTAATTATTCCACCGGTTTCCGCAATTCTACAAATACCGTGCGCGATAGGAACCGGCCTTCGGGCAACCGGTTATCGACAAGATCGTCTTGCCCTTCGCCCTGCATATCGAATGTGACGGATGCTGCTTGCGCGCCGAGCGATTCTTTGAGCGCCGCCGCCACTGCCGCCGCGCGCGCTTGCGAAAGCGCGAGGTTATGCACGCTCTCGCCCGTCACATCCGTGTAGCCTTTGATGACGATGTGCGTGTTCGGCGCAACGGACTTTGCGATTTCCGCGATGACGCGCCGTGAACGGTCGTTCAAATCCGATTTATCGAACTCGAAGGTGATGAGATTGTAGTCCTCGATAATTTTATCCTTCACGCGCTCTTCGCGCTTCTTACGAATGGTGAGGAGTTCGACATGCGCCGTATCCGAGGCTTCATACGTAGCGCCGAGGGAATCGGTCAGGTGCATCGAGGCGACGAGCGGGGTGTCGGTGCGCGGCAAATCGTCGGGATTCGGATTCCACTGCACCATCGCGCCCGGCGCGCGATAGGAGGTGAGCACGCGATCGCCCTGCTTGAGCGCCAGCGTGCTTTCGGCGAGCGTAATGCGCGAAGAATAATTTGCGCGCAAACGGATGATGGGCGGGTTCATCGTCCGGTCGATGGTTTCGACGGTGAGCGGATCGAGGAAGGTAGGATTGCTCGATATAATTTCGACGCGCTGGTTCTCCTCCGCGCCGGCTGCCGTCGCGGCGGGGGATGGATTTTGTGGAAGCGCTTCGGATTTTACCACAATCCGATTCGGATCGATCTTCCAGATATTCACGAAATAATCGCGCACGCTTTCGGCACGCCTGCGCGCAACGGTAGTATCGGCAGCGGCAGTGTCAGAATTCGTGCCGGTTACGGTGATAGTAATATTCGAACTATCGGCGAGGCGCTTGCCCAGAATATTTAGTTCGTCGTGATAAATCTGGAGCGTGCTTTCGCCGGAGAGTTTCGTAATGTCGAAGGCCTGCGCCGCTTCCGGCGAATCGAATAAATGATAGCGCGAAGGAATGCGCGAGCTGTCGTTTGCGAAGAAAATATAATTTAGCGTTGGGAATGCTTCCCGCTTCAAAAATTCTTCGATGCGAATTTGCGGATTCGGGATTTCCACCTCGTTACCCGAACTATCGCGGATGACGCCAGAGATTTGCACGCTGGCCGAAAGCGCGCTCACGGGCTTTTCGGGCGGTGGCGGCGGCGCGAGCACTTCCATCTTCGGCTCCGGCGCGATATTGAACTTGATCGCCGCGCCCAGCGCCACGGACCACACGCGCCACGGATAATCCGTGCGAATGCTATTGATCGGCGCGGTCACGCTTAACTCCGGCGCGAGCACCACTTTGGGCGAAAGTGGCACGTCGAGCGAGGCGCCAAGCGTTGCGGTGAAGAGCACGCTCGTGCTGTTGGGGATTTGCCCGCCTGTAACCGTTCGAGTTTGTGTCCCGGTTTGTGAAAAAACCGCTTGCGACGGACTCGTAATATCCTCGAATACATCCCAATTATTGCGCAGCAAAAATCCGATGCTTGGGCCGCCGAAGAGGAAGAGCCGCGCGGTCATAGGATATTTCACGAATAAATCCGCGCCGAGCGAAACCAGCGTGGCGTCGATCTGCGAAAATTGCGTCACCGGGACGAGCGAGCTATCGACCGGGCTGCGTACGTTCGCCGCGTCCGTGGATGGCGTGGTGATCGTTGCGCCTAAATCCGTAAGATGCAGACGCGGCGCAATCCAGAGCGAATGCGCGGGATCGCCCAATGGCTTTTCGAAGAGCAGGAATCCGCTGGGAAGAATACTCGTCCCGCTGCGGAAGACACCGCACAGCGTATCCGCGCGATAGACCGGGACGCCCAGGACATGCTCGTTAAAAGCGCCCGAGATTCCGCCGCCGACATACATGGGCGGCACGGCGGCGGCTGGGGTTTGCGCCGCGGAGGGCGCACACCACGCGAACGTCAGCCCCGCGAAAGCGGCGGCAGAAAAAAGAATAGCAGGCGTTCTTTTCATGATCCGAAAGAGACGAACGAGATTCCGATGGAATTCGTCTCCTTATGCTGAAAAACGGGATTGTTGAAAGGATAATCGTGGGCGGTTGCCTCGGCCAGTTCATGCATGGCAACTTCCATATCGCCTCGGCGAACGAGCGCCCGCCGATGCTTCGCAGGCGCGGGGATTTTGCTTTTCATGCGCCGGGATAAAAAATGTGTTATATTCGCAGATTGTCGGAGGCAATTTAATCATGAAAACATGGTCTTCATTGCGAATTGATTGCAAAAAGTTTTTTTCACGGCCGCATGATCGCTCATGCTTGAAGCATCCGGCCGCGATTTGTTTCTTCACTTAAATCATCGTACTTATGAAAACACTCAAAAGCATTTCCATCGTAACGGCATGGGCGCTCAGCCTGTACCTCGTTTTGGCGCTCGGCGCGCGTGCTTCCCACGCCCAGCAGGTAATCTCCTATCAAGGGGTGGTGACGCAAAACAGCACGCCGCTTTCCGGCACGCATAACGTGACGATCTCGATCTATCCCTCCGCAACGGGCGGCACGGCCATTTACACGGAAAATCAGAGCGTCGCTTTCACGAGCGGCCTCTTCAACGTGCTGATCGGCTCGGTAACCCCGCTTCCCATGTTGATGTGGAACAGCCAATACTTCCTGGACGTCGCGATCGACGGCACGGAGATTACGACACGCAGCCAATTGGGCAGTGCCCCGACGGCCTGGAGCAGCCGGTTTGCCGACTCTGCACGAGTCGCCGGGAGTGGGGCATCGGCGGGCGGCGTCACTACACTCAATACCTTGAGCGGCGCGGTAACCCTATCCGGCGGGGGTGGCACGACGATTAACCAGTCGGGTCAAACGATCACCATTAGTTCCTCCGGCGGCGGCGGAACGGGAATTCAGGGCATCCAGAATACCGACGGGACGATTAATATCACTTCCCCGAACGGGCCGACGGCTACGATCGGGCTGGCCGACAATGCGGTCACCACCGCCAAACTCGCGAACAACTCGGTAACGACCGCGAAGATCGTAACCGGCGCGGTAACGAATGCCGTCGTCGGATCGGGTTCCGCAACGAATGGCCAGATACTGACGGCCAATGGTTCAGGTGGGGCAGCGTGGGTAACTCCGGCCGCCTTTACCCTACCGTACTCGCAATCGCTTTCCTCGGGATCTAATCTCTTTTCCTTAACAAACACGGGAGCAGGTTCGGCGTTGGCGGGAACGGCAAGCTCGGGGTCAGGAACTCCCGCTGTTGTAGGCAATACAACAAACGCCACTGGAATTGGCGTGCTCGGTGTTACGAGCGATGGTGGCTCCGGTGTTAACCCAAACGCGGCAGTCTGCGGCACTACCCTAGGCGGATTTGGAATCGCCGGAAGCGCTTCAACCGGAATCGGCGTGGAGGCTTATGCAAGCTCGACTGGCACCGCGATTCATGCCATCCTTGGTAGTGGCGCCACGACTGCGCAGGCCGGCCTTTTCGAAAATACGGCTGTGACGACCACCGGCAATCTGCTCGAAGCGAGGTGCATGGGAACCGGCGAGGCGGGGTATTTCCATATCGATAATGCCGCATCCACCGCGAATGCTCTCCAGGTTAGCACGCTTGGCACCGGAGGCGCCTTATACGCTACCTGCGCCGGTACCGGTGCTCCCGCTGCTATCGTGGGTGAGGCGACGGCCGCCGGCGCCAATAACTCTACTGGCGTATGGGGAAAATGCGACGAAACGGGCGCCGCGGGCATCGGCGTCTATGGATCGAATGCCGGCGGTGGCGTTGGCGTGTATGGAAATTCGACCTCCGGGGTAGGTGTCGAGGCCATAACCGGTGGTGCCGGCAATGCTCTGGTTGCCCAAACGGGCGGAACGGGCTACGCTATTAAGGCGCTTTCGACTTCCACGACAAATACGACCCCGACCATTCTCGCTCAAAGCAGTTCGATAAATCCTTCTGTCTTTTGCATTCAAGGGGAGATAACTTCTTCTTTCCCCGCAGGCAACTCTACCGGGGTTCGGGGAATAAACGATGGAACAGGCAGCGATGGTATCGGCGTATGGGGATCGCATGCTGGTTCTGGCTGGGGGGTGTTTGGGGAGGTCGTTTCTGGGCGGGGCGTCTTTGGGTTAGCTACAGGCGGAGGGACCGGAGTTCTTGCGGAAGCAAGTTCCTCCAGTGCCGGTGGCAATGCTCTTATTGCCGAGATTGATGGTTCCGCCGCGTCCTCGACCACGGCGAATAACTGTGCGATCTTTCGATCGGGATCAACAAACGTGGCCCGGATCGATCGCACCGGCAAAGGCTTTTTCGATGGCGGCACACAAAGTAGCGGCGCAGACGTCGCGGAGGAATTCGATGTCGCCGGAGCGCGCTCGAGCTACTCGCCGGGCGATGTGCTTGTAATCTCCACAACGGGCGACCGGCAGGTCGAGAAATGCATCACGCCATACTCGCGCTTAGTTGTGGGCGTCTATGCCACCAAGCCGGGCGTCACGCTGACGGACATGGATATTGACGCGGACGAATCGGCGCGGGTGCCGATGGGCGTCATCGGCGTCCTCCCGACAAAAGTTACCACAGAAGGCGGCGCGATCACGGCGGGCGATCTGCTGGTCACTTCCTCCACGCCCGGCTGCGCGATGAAAGCCGATTTGAAGAAACTGCAGATCGGCCAAGCGCTCGGCAAAGCACTCGAAAATTTCTCCGGGCACGGGACCGGCGTGATCAAGGTGCTGGTCGGGAAGTATTAGCCCCCAAGTCCACCACAACTACGAGCGGCCGGCAAATTCCATTTCCATGTGAATGGATACTGCCGGCCGATTTCGTGGAGCAATCCTGTTTTTGGATTCACCATTCATAGGAGCTACTTCGTATGCTATTGTCACAACCGTTGCGCTCGTGCTGCTTCGTGGGATGTCTCTTCGCATTGCTTGCTCTCCATCGCGAGGCTTCCGGACAATGGAGGCAGGCCGCAGGTTTTAATAACTCGCTGGGCGCCGATCAGGTGAACGGCTTCCTGAGCTATGGAAAGTACCTTCTTGCCAATGCAAGCTGCCCCTCGGACCAGCCGGGAGCGACCGGCGATTCCCTCTTCGCTTCCACCGACGATGGGCTCACTTGGCGGGATTTTGCGCCGGACGGAGGGTTGCCATTGATTGCGCTGGGAGATCCGTCTGCACCTATTCTCCTTGGCCTTGCTGACACGAATCCTGGCACGTTCAGTGTCGTGAAATGGCTGGAATATTCTGCAAACTTAGGGCACACCTGGACTCCAGATACGCTTGGCTGGCCGATCCCGAACGGGATGCCGATGACGATGATTTCGGCCGGGGGCACGGTCCTTATTGGTACTGCGGTGGGCGTATCCCGGCAAACAGCGCCCGGCGCGCAGTGGGAACCGGATACAGTCGGAATGTCGGTGGGCGGCATGTTCACCTATCCGGTCACTTCCCTGATCGCATCGGGAACTAATATTTTCGCCAGCGCGGGCATGATGGGTGGGATTTTCGTCTCGACGAATAACGGCGCATCCTGGTCGCGCTCCGATACCGGATTGCCCAAGGTAAACATGGGAGGCTGGGGCAGCGGGTGGCCGCAAACTTCGGCATTTGCAACCTCTGGGAATGCGGTCTTCGCGCTCCTGGCTCACGACAGCACGAACGCAAGCTACGACATTTATCGCACAACGAACACCGGGCAAAACTGGGTTCGAATGAACTCCACCCCGCTCGAATTGAGCGCGTTTGTGCCGCAGCTCATCGCGAGTAACCAACAATTATTCGTCGAATCCTGGGACAAAGGCATCTTTGTTTCCAACGATGATGGCAACGCGTGGTCCCAGGCCAACCAGGGGTTGCCGGTTGCCCAGACGGAATCCGCCACCACCGCGTTCCATGGCGACACTGCTTCGACCCAGCTTAATTTCTCTTTGGGCGATGTGCATTTTTCCGGCATTCACGTCTCGGGCGGCAACCTTATGATTGGGTTTGGAAACGGTGTTTGGGTTCGTAAACTTTCGGATTTTGGAATACATTGATGTGCAAGCATCACCCACGATGCGTTGTGGCACCAAACGGTCTATAGCAATCACGCAAGAAGGGAGGTCCATCCCACAGCCCGTTCAAGGATGAGTTCTGTCTATATCTTATTCCCGGCACGCCATAATGTCGTAATTTTGTATTATGGTACAGCAAAAATTCTCAGAAGATAGCCACCCCCAGGCCTCGCCCTATTCCGCTTCGCTACATGGGAGGGGGAATTCAGACGATCTCGATCAGCTTTGCGTCAACACGATTCGCTTCTTAGCCGTCGATGCGGTGGAGAAGGCGAAGAGCGGGCATCCCGGCGCGCCGATGGGCTTGGCGCCGGTGGCCTACGTGCTCTGGACGCGCCATCTCCGCTTCGATCCGCGCGACCCGCACTGGTTCAACCGCGACCGCTTCATGCTTTCGAACGGCCATGCTTCGATGCTGCACTATGCGCTCTTGCATCTCACAGGCTACGATCTCACGCTCGATGACTTGAAGCAATTCCGCCAGTTTGGTTCCAAGACTCCCGGACATCCCGAGCGCGGCGATACGCCCGGCATCGAAGTGACAACCGGTCCGCTCGGACAGGGGTTTGCGAATGCGGTGGGCATGGCGATCGCCGAGCAATTTCTCGCCTCAACCTTTAACCACCCCCCGGCCCCCGCCTTGGAAAGGCGGGGGAGCGCTAATGTAATCGATCATCATACTTACGTCTTCATGGGCGATGGGTGCATGGAGGAGGGGATTACAAGCGAGGCGGCGTCGCTCGCGGGACATCTTCAGCTTGGAAAGCTGATTGCATTTTACGACTCGAATGACATTACGATCGACGGCTCGACCAATATCACGTTCACCGAAGATGTGGCGAAACGATACGAAGCGTATCACTGGCACGTCATTGATGTTCCGGAACCGAACGATCTCGAATCGGTCGATCACGCAATTCATGTTGCGAAATCGGTGCTGGATAAACCGTCGCTCATTGTTTGTCACACGCACATTGGCTATGGCAGTCCGAACAAGCAGGATACCAACAAAGCGCATGGGAATCCGCTTGGGAAAGACGAAGTGATTCTGACAAAGCAGTATTTGGGCTGGCCGCTGGAACCCACGTTTCTCGTTCCGCCCGAAGCCGCGAAGATTTTTCAGGAAGCAGGGGAGCGAGGAACGAAAACGCATTCAGAGTGGAACGAATTATTTTCGGATTACCAGAAAGCCTACCAAAAAGACGCGAAGACGCTCACGCACGCCATCGAGCGAATTTTTCCCGATGGCTGGGACGACGATCTTCCCGTCTATAAACCCGCCGAAGGTCCCGTCGCCACCCGCACCACGGGCGGGAAGGTGATGAACATTATTGCGCAGAACGTTCCCACGCTCATGAGCGGCTCCGCCGATCTCAACGAATCGACGTTCACCAAGCTTGAAAAATGGGATGATTTCGAGCCAAGTCCGCTCAAACATGGAACGTATAAAGGCCGGACGATAAACTTCGGAATCCGCGAGCACGCAATGGCCGCCATCATCAATGGCATGGCTGCGCATGGCTGCATTTATCCGAGCGGCTCGACCTTCTTTTGCTTTTCGGATTACATGCGCCCAGCCGTTCGGCTGAGCGCGCTGATGAACATCCCCTCCGTTTTCGTTTATACCCACGATAGCGTTGCCTTAGGCGAGGACGGCCCGACGCACGAGCCGATCGAACAGCTTGCTTCGCTTCGAGCCATGCCGAACTTCACGATTATTCGTCCCGCCGATGCGAATGAAACGGTCGAAGCATGGCGATGCATTATGAAGATGAAGGGGCCGGCGGGAATAGTGCTGACGCGGCAGAAAATTCCTATCATCGATCAGGAAAAATATTGTTCCGCGCGCGGGCTTGCCAAAGGCGCTTATGTTATTTCGGAGGCGATGGGTTCGCCCGACGTTATTCTCATTGCCACCGGTTCCGAAGTGCATCTTGCATTGGGTGCGCAAATCGAATTAGAAAAGAAAGGGATACTAACGCGCGTCGTCTCCATGCCCTGCTGGGAATTTTTCGAAGCGCAGCCGGAACATTACCGCAATATGGTTCTGCCTCCGGAGGTGACGTGCCGGCTTTCTATCGAATTGGGAACTTCCTTCGGATGGGAGAAATGGGTGGGGCAGGGTGGGGCGTCACTTTCCGTTGATCACTTCGGAGTCTCTTCGCCGTATGAGAAAATTTTGGAAGCTTACGATTTTACGGTTCCGAAGATCGTCCATTACGCCGAGGGTCTGCTCCGCCATCCGAGTTCGACCCGTGAGGAACTCCGCGCGCTGCAACAACGATTCGAGCACGCGCCCGTTCAACATACAGAGGTCGAGGCATAAAATAATGCTTCGTGAAACCGTTCTCAATCGCGTTATCGAGTTAATTAGCGAACAATATGTCTTCGCCGATAAAGCACGCGAATTGGTCGAGCGGATGCAGCGAAATACCAGCGAATATGCCACGGCAAAGACGGATCACCAATTCGCCGCGCTGATTTCGCGCGATATGGCGGCGGTTACGCACGACGTTCACCTCACGCTCAACGTGCGCGTGAAGGGGGATCAATGGTGGGAACTTCCTCCGGTCGCGGAGACGAAGTTTATTCAGGGAGGCGTTGCGATTATCCAAATAAATAGGTTTCCATCGACGAATTCCGCGAAAGGGGAGGACATGATCCGCGAAATGGATCATGCATTTCTGATGGCGGCACGCGCCTCCGCTATTATTCTCGATGTGCGCGGAAACGAGGGTGGCGATGGCTCTTCCGTCGCGCTCGCGACGACGTATCTTTTGCCTCCGAAGCCGCACTTGCTCGCGGTCTATCGTTACCGCCTCGATATGGCGCCCCGCCAAAGCTGGACGTGGGAAAAACTGCCGCACGAAGTGAACGGGCCGTTCCGCCCGTTGGCGGATAAACCGGCCTGCGTGCTCGTCAGCAAAAAAACATTTTCTGCCGCCGAAGAATTTGCCTACACGCTCCAACAGATGAAACGAGCCATCGTGATCGGAGAGCAAACGCGTGGCGGCGCGCATCCTTCGAAGCGGCAAATAATTGACGGGACGTTCGTGCTTTCCATTCCCATCGCGGAAACGATTAGCCCCATCACGAAGAGTAATTGGGAAGGCGTGGGCGTTACGCCGGACAAAATCTGCCTGCGCCGGGACGCACTCAAGATTGCGAAAGAATATCTCTATTCGTTATCGCCTGTCGCAGTACAGAAGGCACTCGTGCGGAAAAGGAGAGAGGCAGTTTTATAAATATCTCTACGGAGTTCGAATCCCAACCCACACCTCGACAACGGCATTTCCTGGGTCTGCGGCGCGCTCATCATAAATTTCGAAATCGGATAAAAAGGATCTTTCGCCACTGTGCCGGGGAGCATTCCTTCACTTGGCAGAGGTCCGCTGAATTGCCCCCCGGTATGTATGAGTGTGTTCTCAACATGGACGGGCATGTCGAATCACAGCCCATCATAATCGAGCCGTAATTGAGAGCTTTCCCAGCCCCGGAAGCTTCTCGCCCGTGTTTGCTGGAGAGCTTGGTGATCCTTTCGAGATAAGAAATCGAAGGCACTCCTACTTGTGTAGGGTGAAATGGTATTTCGCCCTTTACGGTTTATTCAGAGGGACCGAAATATTATTTCGGTCCACACCCCTGAAAAAGAACGGAAGCATTACGCCCGTTTTAGCGTTTGAGGTGGGTTCGGCGGAACGGGGGCTTTTCTAAGTCCCTTTTTCTTTCGCAAAAAAGTAAATTTTGCGGAACTCGCTGTTGCAACGAATGAGCACCCATTTTCAAGAAAATGGTGCCTTCATGAAGCACAAATGCGTGTTTGCGCGGATAAAATTTAAAATCAGCGAAATTATATCAAAATCGGCATTTGCGCCGAGAAAACGAGAATACATGTTAGAGTTTTTTGAAAAACTGTTTGGGTCCAAGCGGACGAAGGATGTCGAGCTGCTCGAGCCGGTGGTCGATGAGATCAACGGGATTTACGAGACGCTCCACGATCTTTCCGAAGAGGAGCTTCGCGGCAAGACTGCGGAATTTCGCGCGCGCATAAAGTCCGTTACCGGCGAAATCGAGGACGAAGCGAACGAGCTTCGCGAGCGGCTCAAAGAGGATGTGCCGCACTTGGAGCGCGAGCAAATCATCGATCGCTTAGGCGAAATTGCGAAGGAACTCGATGAGGTGACGAAGGAAGTGCTCGACGAGCTGTTGCCCGAAGCCTTCGCCGTCGTGAAAGAGGCATGCCGCCGTTTGGTGGGGAAAACATTTACGCTCGCCGGTCAGCAGGTCAAATGGGATATGGTTCCGTTCGACGTGCAGCTTATCGGCGGCGTTGTTTTGCATCAAGGAAAAATTGCCGAGATGGCCACAGGCGAGGGAAAAACGCTTGTCGCCACGCTGCCGATTTACCTGAATGCGCTCGCGGGGCGCGGCGTGCATCTCGTGACGGTCAACGATTATCTTGCCCAGCGCGACGCGCAATGGATGGGGCAGATATATGAATACCTCGGCATGACGGTCGGCGTGATCCTGCAAACGATGCAGCCGTGGGAGCGAAAGCCCGCCTATAATGCCGACATCACCTACGGCACCAATAACGAGTTCGGCTTCGATTACCTGCGCGATAACATGGTGCAGAATGCCGAAGAAATGGTGCAGCGTCCGCATTATTATGCGGTTGTCGATGAAGTGGATTCGGTGCTGATCGACGAAGCACGGACGCCGCTTATTATCTCTGGGCCGGTCGAAAGCGCGGAGCATAAGTTCGATGAGCTGAAGCCGATTGTGGAGCGCCTGGTGAATGCGCAAAAGGCGCTGGCCGCCGGCTTTATGTCCGAGGCGGAGGAGCTTTTCAAATCGGGCGATGAAGCAAAACGGAAGCAGGCTGGCGAGCAGCTCGTCCGCGTCCATCATGGGATGCCGAAGCACAACCGCCTTCTGAAACTGCTGGCCGATGGCGATATGCTGAAGCTGATGCAGTCAACCGAGATGGAGTTCATGCGCGATCAATCGCGGAACATGCACCTGGTCGATGACCCGCTTTATTTCACCGTCGAAGAGAAGAATTTCAACATCGATCTCACCGATAAAGGCCGCGATTTCCTCGCCGCCGGCGGCGATAAAGATCTCTTCATCCTTCCCGACATTGCGACCGAACTTTCGCAGCTCGAAGGTCTTTCCGACGAAGAAGTCCGTCAGAAAAAAGACGCGATTCATTTGCTCTATGCCGACCGATCCGACCGCTTGCATACAATTTCCCAATTGTTGCGCGCCTACACGCTCTATGAGAAGGACGTGGATTACGTGGTGCAGGAAGGTAAAGTCCTCATTGTCGATGAATTTACGGGCCGTATTCTCGCGGGCCGTAGATATTCCGAAGGATTGCACCAGGCGATCGAGGCGAAAGAGAGCGTGTTGGTCGAGCGCGACACGCAAACCCTCGCGACGATCACGCTGCAAAATTATTTCCGCCTCTATAAGAAGCTCGCGGGTATGACGGGAACCGCCGAGACGGAAGCAGGCGAATTCTTCTCGATCTACAAGCTCGATGTCGTCGTCATTCCAACGAACGTGCCCGTTACTCGCGAAGATCGTGATGACATGGTTTATCGCACAAAGCGCGAGAAGCTCAACGCTGTGATCGAAGAGATTCAGGAACTGCGAAAGCTGGGAAGGCCGGTGCTCGTCGGCACGACAAGCGTGGAAGTTTCCGAGACGATCTCGAAATTGCTCAAACGCGCGGCCGTCCCGCATAATGTGCTGAATGCGAAGCAACATGCCCGCGAGGCGGAGATTGTTTCTCATGCCGGTCTTGCCGGCGGCGTAACGATTGCCACGAACATGGCGGGCCGCGGCACGGATATTAAACTCGGCCCCGGCGTTCGCGAATCTGGCGGCTTGCACATTTTGGGAACCGAGCGCCACGAAGCGCGCCGCATTGACCGCCAGTTGCGTGGCCGTTCGGGACGACAGGGCGATCCCGGTTCGACGCAGTTCTACCTTTCGCTCGAAGACGATTTAATGAGGCTTTTCGGTTCGGACCGTATTGCCGGAATCATGCAGAAATTAGGTTTGCAGGAAGGCGAGGTCATCAAGCACTCGATGATTACGAAGTCTGTAGAGCGTGCGCAGAAAAAAGTGGAAGAAAATAATTTCGCCACCCGCAAGCGCCTCCTCGATTATGACGATGTGATGAACTCACAGCGCGAAGTTATTTACGAGCGTCGCCGCGAAGCACTTTATGGCGAACGCCTGAAGGATGAGATTTTCGAATATCTCGAAGAAGCTGTAAAAGAGCTAACTGCCGTCCATTATCATCTCGGCGAGATGGAGAAGCTGCAGGATGAGTGCCGTACGCGCTTCATGGTCGATGCGCAGATGACGCGCGAGGAATTCGCACAGATCGGCGAAGACGGAGTGGCGGAAAAGCTCATTGAGGAAGCAAAATCATTTTATGCCCGCAAGGAGGAACAGGTTGGCTCCGAAAACATGGCGCAGCTCGAACGCTTCGCCTCGCTTCGCGTGATCGACGAAAAATGGCGCGATCATTTGCGCGAGATGGACGAACTCAAGGAGGGCATCGGACTCCGCGCGTATGGGCAAAAGGATCCGCTCGTCGAATACAAGCAGGAAGGTTACCGGATGTTCCAGGAACTCCTCGTGCTTATCCGTGATGGCGTGCTGGAACTTGCATTCAAGTTATATCCGATGACGCAGGATCAGCGCACGGGCCAGATGGTTCCCGCACAGCCGGGCGGGCGGCGGTTGATGCCGAACGCGCCGGCCCGCCGGAGCCAGGGCGTTGCCACGAAAGCCGCGGCCGGTTCCAGCTTCCAGGGTAATGGTGAATTTAACGAAGTTCCGCCGCCACGCCCGGTGCCGCAGACCGTGCGCGTCGGCCCCAAAGTTGGCCGTAACGATCCCTGCCCTTGCGGGAGTGGGAAGAAATATAAGAATTGCCACGGGGCCGGGCAGTGATTTGCCTACTTTTGGAACTACACACCGAACGTCGCGTGTAATAATAGCATGAAGTTAAAAGTCGTCGTTCACGATGCGGAAGAGGGCGGATATTGGGCGGAAGTTCCGGGCATTCCCGGATGCGCCACGCAAGGCGAAACCTTCGAGGAATTATTGGAGAACCTTTATGAA
>Ga0307374_10010289_pt1 | contig 13585 bp, 15 predicted proteins | sample OX3MG_FD_202532 | JGI IMG/M metagenome (GOLD analysis project Ga0307374, IMG submission 202532) | Soil microbial communities from Risofladan, Vaasa, Finland - OX-3 | ecosystem: Environmental > Terrestrial > Soil > Coastal area > Acid sulfate soil | place: Finland: Risofladan, Vaasa | collected...
GCCGCGTGCCGGCGCCGCTCAACGTCACCATCGGCGCCGAGGGGATGCGCGCCGCCTGCGCGACCGCGGGGATCCGCCTGGTCGTCGCGTCCCGCCGCTTCGTCGCGCGGGCGCGGCTGGAGCGGGCAGTGGCGGCGCTGGAAGGCGCGGTCGCGGTCCTGTGGCTCGAGGACCTGGGCGCGGAGATCGGCCCCGCGGCCCGGCTGCGCGGCCTCGTCGACGTGCTGCGCGCGCATCGGCTGCCCGGCTGCCGCGCCAGCCCGGATGCGCCCGCCGCGGTGCTGTTCACCAGCGGCACCGAGGGCACGCCGAAAGGCGTCGTGCTCAGCCACCGCAACATCCTCGCCAACTGCGGCCAGGCCGCGTCGGTGCTGGATTTCACCTCGGCCGACACCGTGTTCAACGCGATGCCGGTGTTCCATGCGTTCGGGCTGACGGTCGGCACCCTGCTGCCGCTGCTCGCCGGGGTGCCGGGGTTCCTCTATCCGACACCGTTGCACTACCGGCTGATCCCGGCGCTGATCTACGCCACCGACGCCACCATCGTGTTCGCCACCGACACGTTCCTGGCCGGCTGGGCGCGCTACGCCCATCCGTACGACTTCCGCAGTGTACGCTACCTGCTGGCCGGGGCCGAGAAGCTGCGCGAGACCACGCGGCGGGACTACGCCGACAGGTTCGGGGTGCGCCTGCTCGAAGGCTACGGCGCGACCGAGACTGCCCCGGTGGTGGCGATCAACACCCCGCTGTGCAACGCCGAAGGCAGCGTCGGGCGGATCCTGCCCGGCATCGCCTGGCGAATCGAACCGGTGGAGGGCATTCCCGACTCCGGCCGGCTGTGGGTGCGCGGCCCGAACGTGATGCGCGGCTACCTGCGCGCCGACCGGCCCGGGGAGATCCTGCCGCCGCCGGACGGCTGGTACGACACCGGGGACATCGTCGCGGTCGATCCTGCCGGCTTCCTGTTCATCCGCGACCGTGCCCGGCGCTTCGCCAAGATCGGTGGCGAGATGGTACCGCTTTCGGTGGGTGAGGCGCTGGCCGCCGCGGTCTGGCCGCAGGCGGAGCACGCCGTGGTGGCGCTTGCCGCGGCGGGGAAGGGCGAGCGGTTGGTGCTCGCCACCACCGCCGTGGAGGCCGATGCGGCCCGGCTGCTGGCCGCGGCGCGGGACCGCGGCATCGCCGCGATCCTGGTGCCGCGCACGATCCTGGTGCTGCCCGCGCTGCCGCGCCTCGGCACCGGCAAGCCGGACTATCCGGCGATCGCGGCGCTGGCAGCGTCGACTGCGCCATCCGGGTGAATGGGGCGCCGGGCAGGCCGGGGGCATCGGCCGGCGCCCTCAGCGACGTGGCGGCGCGGGCCGGCTTCAGCCAGTGAAGCGCGGGAACAGAAGGTTGTTCTCGGTGTGGATGTGCTCGACAAGGTCGTCGGCGAGCTTGTGCGCGCCGAGGTAAAGCGCGCGCCATGTCGTGCAGGCGTCATCCGGTGCGGTGAAATCGGCGGTCAGGCGCTCGACCGCACGCAGATGCGCGCCGTGGTCGTCGTGCTCCGCGCGCATCACGGCGATCGGCTGCGCGATCGCGGGATGACCGCCGCGGCGCAGCAGCGGGAACAGGATCTGTTCTTCCGTCTGCATGTGCGCCTCCAGCTCGGTCGCCATGGTTTCCAGCACGGTTGCGAGCCCGTGCGGCGCCGCGGGATGGGTCTTGTGGACGGCCTCGACCCGGCGGGCGAGCCGGATGAGTTCGGGAAACTCGCGCCGGTGGGCGGCATGGTAGCGTGTCTCGATGAGCGTGATCAGCGCGTCGGTCGGCTCGGGCGGCGCGACGGGGAGCGCCAGCGCGGCAATGGCATCGAGCTCGGCCTCCAACTCGGCCAGCGGAACTCCTTTGGACGTGGCGGCCTCGGCCAGTGACACCTTGCCGCCGCAGCAGAAGTCCAGTTTACGGCGGCGAAACACGCCAGTGGCACCGGGTAGCGTGGCGGCGATGTCCGCCAGGCTGCGGGCTGCGAAGGCGGTTTCCTGGGAAGCGGTCGCGCTCATGAGGCATTCTCCTGGCCCGCCCGGGTGCGGGCGTTGCGCCCGCGTCACGCGGCGGGGCGATGGCGATCGCCATGAATTGGTATTGGCGATACCAGTATATCGGCCCATGAATGTGGTATTGTCAATGCCAATTATGGGGTCGAACCATGCGCCTTCTTGCCTCCACCGACATCGCCCTGCGTGTCCTGATACTGCTTGCCGGCGCGCCTCCCGGGCGCCCGGTGAGCGTGGGCTGGATGGCACGGGAGCTCGGCGGCCTGTCCCGCGATCATCTCCACAAGATCGTCCAGGAGCTGACGAGTCTCGGTATCACCCGCACCGTACGGGGAGCGGGGGGCGGCATGCTGCTCGCCAGGGCGCCAGCCGAGGTGCGCCTGGGAAGCCTGGTGCGGCACCTGGAGGCGGATCAGGCGATGGTCGAATGCTTTCGCGCCGAGGGCTGCGCCTGCACGCTTCTTCCGGGCTGTCGGCTGCGCGGCATGCTGGCGTCTGCCGAGGCCGGATTCTACGCGAGCCTGGACGGTTACACACTGGCCGACTGCAGTCCCGACCCGGAGCGCGACGCACCGCTGCCGGACCGTCGCCGGGCGCCACCGGACATTCCTGCTTCCGGGTGACAAGCGGAAGCCGGCCCGACGGAAGAAGGATGCCATGTCGGCTGTCCTCCGGTGCCGATCGCATCGATCGATATTCTCGTTGTGCTGCAGAGTCGCAGGGACGCCGGACGCCGGCAGGGGCGCCCTGTTCGACGTGACCGCGCCATGCGCGCGATGATGCCGCCGCGATGATGCTGCCCGGCACGTCTTGCGATCCCCCGCCGCATCCGCTCTTGTGCGACCCCGACCCACCGATCCGGAGCAGCGCGATGCGCGTCAGCGTGGTGCAGATGAACCCCGGTGCCGACAAGGCCGCCAACATCGCGCAGGCCCGCCGCCTGCTGGACGCGGCGATCGCCGCCGACCGGCCGGACATCGTGAGCCTGCCCGAGGTCTGGACCTGCCTCGGCGGCAGTCGCGCCGGCAAGTTCGAGCAGGCCGAAGACCTGCCCGCCAAGGGCTCCAACGCGCCCGGCGGCCCGGCCTACGAATTCCTGCGCGAGGTCGCGCGCGGCGCGCGCGTGCACGTGCACGGCGGATCGTTGCAGGAACGCGGCGGCGACCGGCTGTTCAACACCACCGTCGTGTTCGATCCGGACGGACGGGAGATCGCCCGCTACCGCAAGATCCATCTGTTCGACATCACCACCCCCGACGGCACCGGCTTCCGCGAAAGCAGCACCTACGGCGCCGGCGACGAGATCGTCACCTATCGGGCGGGCGACGTCACCGTGGGCGCCGCCATCTGCTACGACCTCCGCTTCCCCGAGATGTTCGCCCGCCTGCGCCGGGCCGGCGCCGAGCTCATCATGTTGCCCTCCGCCTTCACCTTGCAGACCGGTAAGGACCATTGGGAGCCGCTGCTGCGCGCCCGCGCGATCGAAACCCAGTGCTGGTTCGCCGCCGCCGCCACCTGGGGCAAGCACCTGGACGGCTCGCGGGAGGAGGCGCGCTTCACCTACGGCCATTCCCTGGTGGCCGATCCGTGGGGCCAGGTCGTGGCGCAGGTCTCGGACGGGGTGGGCTGGGCGACGGCTCGGATCGATACCGCGCTGAGCGCGCGGGTGCGGCGCGACATGCCGGTCGAGGCGCATCGGAAGCTCGCATGAACGACGCCCCGGCCGTGCCGGGCGCAGAACCGGCCGCGGCGTCGTGCCGGCGCACCGTGACGCCGGGACGGGTGGCGTTCGCCGCCGCCGCCACGGACCTGGCGCAGGACGCGCGCGCCCGCCTGGTCGCCCGCTACGGCGACTGCGCGTTCGACCAGGCGGAGGTGGTCGTGCCGCTGGGGGGCGACGGCTTCATGCTGGAGACCCTGCACCGGGTGCTGGGGCGGACCACGCCGGTGTACGGGATGAATTGCGGCTCGGTCGGCTTCCTGATGAACCCGTTCGCCGAGGACCGGCTGATCGAGCGGCTGGAAGCGGCGCAGGAAGCGATGCTGCACCCGCTGCGGATGCACGCGATCACCGCCACCGGCGCGGTGGAGGAGGCCTTGGCGCTCAATGAGGTGTCGCTGCTGCGCCAGTTGCACCAGACCGCCAAGCTGCGCATCACGGTCGACGGCAGGGTGCGGCTCGCCGAACTGATCTGCGACGGGGTGCTGGTGTCCACCCCGGCCGGCTCGACCGCGTACAACCTGTCCGCGCACGGGCCGATCGTGCCGCTGTCGGCGAACCTGCTGCCGATGACGCCGATCAGCGCCTTCCGTCCGCGGCGCTGGCGCGGTGCCTTGCTGCCGTCCACGGCCGAGGTGCGGTTCGACATCCTGGAGGCGGAGAAACGGCCGGTGGCGGCGGTGGCGGATTCCTACGAAGTGCGCGACGTGGTTTCGGTCGCGGTGAGCGAGGACCGCACGGTGTGCGCCCTCGTGTTGTTCGATCCCGACCAGGGCCTGTCGGAACGGATCATCGCGGAGCAGTTCACGGTCTGACGGCACCCCGATCGAGTCCCCCTCGCCCCGATCGCGGAACCTCACGGGACGCATGATCCCGGCGCGCCGGACGTACTTTTGCGGCCGGTTGCGATCTGCCACGCGGGCGGCCGAACGCACCCGATCTGCGGGGATGATGACAGGGCGGACGGGCCATGAAATTCAGACCGGATCGCACCGCCCGGCCCAGGTGCGAACCCGGTGTTTTGCCCAAAACATCAATGTATAATGGGAAGGGTGGTCTCGACGGAGAGCGGCACCCCTCCCATGAAAACCATGCCGAACACGGGGGTCCAGACATAGGCGGCGGACACCTGAATGGTGCCGTTCACCGTCGGTGTGCCGCCCGAGAAGGCCACCGTCACGGTAGGCGACGGGGTCGTGCCGCCAACATAATTCTGGAAGGCGGCGTTGAACTGCTGGGTGATCGTTTGCTGCGTGTCGGCGGCGCTGTTGATGGCGGCCCAGCGGCCGGCGATTTCCACAGCGTGTTCGAGCGCGCCCTCGGAGGCCGCCAGGCGCCCCACCTCCACGATCGCGAAGATCATCAGGAACGCCACGGGGCCGACGATTGCGAACTCGATGGCGGCGACGCCCCGTCGGTCGGAACGAAGCTGCCTCACGCCCCGGCTTGTCTGCGCAGGACCACGGCCGGGCCGCCCCCGGATCGGGCGACCGGCGGGGGGAGCCGACAAGCACCAGGCAAGGGTGCGCAGGCACCTCGTCACGAAAAATCCGACCCCATGCGCGGTGGACGACGCGGTTCGTGTCCATGGCGCCCTTCGACGTGTGCCTGCGTCATGCTGCACCATCAGTTCACCCGGATGGTCGCCGTTCTGGACAGCGGTAGCGGCGACGTCAGCGACGGGATTGCGATCGGCAACGTCACGGTCGTCGAGAGGGAGACGGTGAGATAAGTCGCCAACTGCTGTCCCTCCGGACACTCGGTCGAGGCCGTCGCCGACGACCCATTCAGGATCGATCCGCCCGGCGGCGTGATGCAGTAGTAGCTGACCTGCGGCGTGACCATGGTAAGCGACGTGCTCCCTGGACCGAAGCCATCCTGCGCTGCGGTCAGCAGCCCATTATTGTCCGCGGCATTGGCGGTGCCCTCATAGGCGTAGAAAATGAGGCCGCGGAGCGCACGCTCGAGGTTTTCCTCGTTCTGCAGGACAATCGCATAGTCCGACATGGCGAGCAGCAAGGGCACCAGGAACAAGGCGAATGCCAGGGCAGCCTCGATCGCAACCGTACCGGACCGATCCGACAGCATGCGGCGCCGACGGCGGCGTGCCGCGACAGGAACCCGGCGGTGCACGATCGACTTCACCGATCAGTCCAGCAGGGTGACTTTGGTAATCATCGGAGCGCCGGCCCCTCCATTATTGGTCGCATCGAACTCCGCGCCACCATAGACGGCGACCGTCTGGGTGATCAGCTCGGCGTTTCCCCCGGTGGGGGGCGCAATTCGGGTGCCGTTATTCATCACGAACCCAGCGTTGGGAATGTAGATCGCCCCGTTCAGGGTGATCTGGCCGCCGCCGTCGATCGTGAACGCAGCATCCTGGCTCTGACCCGGGATGTAGAGGGCAAGCCCGGGATAGGGGGTCGCCGTGCTCGCACTGGTGGGCGCCGTGATCGACAGCTTGACCCCGTTGCCGATGTTGACCGCCGGCGACGGGTCGGTGATCACGAACGTCACCCCGTTGAGCGGCTGGATCTGTGTGCCGCCCTGCAAGGTCAGGTCGTACTGCGTTCCCGGCGCCGGTCCGGTGATGTAGTAGGTGCCGGGCTGGAACACGGCCTGGTTGCCGTTACCGAGCGAGATGCCGTTGGGATAGACCCCGGGTGTGAAGGTGCATGGTTCGACACCGTTGCCGCACACGGGGGTGGGCTGGGGATTGGCGCCCGTCTCCGGGGTCGGCTGCCCGCTGAGGGGGTCGCTGACCGGCTGGACCGAAACCGGGGCGGGCGAGATATGCGCCCCGTTCGTGGACTCCGAGCCGCCTACGGCGCCGACCAGCTCGGCGCTGACCTGTGCCCCGCCATAGACGTCGATCGCGCTCGAAGAACTTGAGTCCGAGACGACGCTGCACCCCGTGGCGTCGATCTTGCCACCGTCATGGACCAGCAGGGCGTCGCCAGCCGATTGGCTGGTCGCGAGGATGCACGGCGCTGCGGTCTGTATGATCCCCGCCGTAGCGCTCGCGCGGAGGGGAACGGTGAAGCCGGGGATGGTCTGGGTGAAGAACAGATTGGCCGTGCTGGTGATGGTGACGGTGATCGAGCTCGTCCCGTTGACCGTCACCGTCGGCGGCCAGACCGGCGTGCCGATCGATGCCGATCCGGTCGCTCCCTGGGCGTCCACCTGGGCGGCGGCCTGGTAGTTTGCCGTCGTCGCTTGCGCATTCGTGAGCAGGCGAGCCGCCGACACGGCCCCTGCGTCGGCGGCAAGCTGGAGCCGATGCTCCTGCACGTACCAGGACTCCACATCGATCGCCATGCCGGCCGCGAGGATGAGCATCGGTGAGGCCAACGCGACCATCAGGGCGACGGCGCCGCGCCGATCGGCGGCCAGGCGAAAGACCGCGTGCGGTCGAGATCGGGGAGCCAGGCTACTCGGGACGCTGCGTGGCGCGGTCCGAGGCGGCATCCGAATCTTTCGCCGTTCCAACATCCGTTCCACTCTGAACCCGAGCCCAGTGAACCCTCGTCGATAGATTAATCAGCATTAATACCCGGTTAAAATTCCGGACTGCGCTCTGAGTGTTCCTCGTTTCACGCGCCCGGACACAATGTCCCCAGGAAGTGTTTGAGCACCTCGGCCGGAACTCTCACGCTGTCCGCGGCCTGCTGGGACGGCGATAAATCCGGCGGACACCGGAGCTGGCCGCGAGAGCCGGTCCTGGCGGAAGATGCCAGCCGCACCCGCGCCGGGCCGAACACCGCGCGTTGGCCGCGGCCAACGGCATCCGCGCCCCGTCCCACAAGCCGTCAACATGACGACACGCCCTGGCGTCTTGCCCGTTGTCATACCAATCGGCGCAGACCTCGACCCTTAAGGGCAAAGGCCGGGGGGCAGCGCCCTCTGGCTTTTGTCCCCAAGAGTCGAGGTCTGCGCCAGTTGGTATCAGTCGCCCTTCGGCAGCAGCGACGCCTCGATCCGTGCCACCAGGGTGCGGCGCTGCTCCGGCGTCAGGCCGGCGATCATGGCGTCGAGCAGGCTTGCGTCGTCCTGCGCCGCCAGTTCGAATCCGATCTCGGTCCCGTGTGTCCAGCGGCGACGGGCACGGACGGCAGCCCCATCGGGGAACACCAGGGTGACCCATTCGGGCACGGTGACCGGGACCGTGGTGCGCGCCTTGATCCCGGATGCCGAGGAGTTCATCACGACGCAATCGATGACCGAGTGGGTCTGGTCCGGATTGCCGAAGGTGATCTTGGCCCGCTTCAGCATCGAGGAGCGCGTGTCCCCGCGCTTTTCGTCGCTCATTCGCCCCCCTTGCGCCTCTTGCCGCGCCTATCCTACCCGATTGTCCACCAGTTCCGTCACCACCGCCGGATCGGCAAGGGTGGAGGTATCCCCCAGGCTGTCGGTCTCGTTGGCGGCGATCTTGCGCAGGATCCGCCGCATGATCTTGCCGCTGCGGGTCTTGGGCAGCGCCGGCGCCCACTGGATCGCGTCAGGTGCTGCAATCGGCCCGATCTCCTTGCGCACCCAGGCGACCAGCTCGCGGCGCAGCGCCTCGGTCGGTTCCTCGCCCAGCTTCAGGGTCACGTAGGCGTAGATGCCCTGGCCCTTGATGTCGTGCGGGAAACCGACCACCGCTGCCTCGGCGACCTTCGGATGCGAAACCAGCGCGCTTTCGACCTCGGCGGTGCCCATGCGGTGGCCGGCGACGTTGATCACGTCATCGACCCGCCCGGTGATCCAGTAGTAGCCATCGGCGTCGCGCCGCGCCCCGTCGCCGGTGAAATAGAGGCCCTTGAAGGTGGAGAAATAGGTCTGCACGAAGCGCTCGTGGTCGCCATAGACGGTGCGCATCATGCCGGGCCAGGACTCCGCCAGGCACAGATTGCCCTCGCAGGCGCCGTGCAGCTCGTGCCCGTCGCCGTCGACGATCATCGGCCGCACCCCTGGCAGCGGCAGGGTGGCCGAGCCGGGTTTCAGCGCGGTCGCGCCGGGCAGGGGGGAGATCAGGATGCCGCCCGTTTCGGTCTGCCACCAGGTATCGACGATCGGGCAGCGATGCGCGCCCACGACCCGGTGGTACCAGAGCCAGGCTTCCGGATTGATCGGCTCGCCCACGGTGCCGAGGATACGGATCGATTTGCGCGAGGTCTTCTCGACCGGCGCTTCCCCGTCGCGCATCAGGGCGCGGATCGCGGTCGGCGCGGTGTAGAAGATGTTGACCTTGTGCTTGTCGCACACCTGCCAGAAGCGGGAGCTGTCGGGATAGTTCGGTACGCCCTCGAACATCACCGTGGTGGCGCCGTTCGCGAGCGGGCCGTAGACGATGTAGGTGTGGCCGGTGACCCAGCCGACGTCGGCGGTGCACCAGTAGATCTCGCCCGGGCGGTAGTCGAACACGATCTCGTGGGTGAACGACGCCCATATGAGGTAGCCGCCGGTCGTGTGCAGCACGCCCTTGGGTTTGCCGGTGCTGCCGGAGGTATAGAGGATGAACAGCGGGTCTTCGGCCCCCATCGGCTCCGGTGCGCAGACCGGCGCGGCGGCGGCGATCAGGGCGGCGTAGTCGTGGTCGCGCCCGGCGGCCATCGGCACGTCGGCGCCGGTGACCTTCACCACCACGACGTTCTTCACCCCGGGGCAGTGTTCCAGCGCGGCGTCCGCGTTGGCTTTCAGGGGCACGCGGCGTCCGCCGCGGCGGCCCTCGTCGGCGGTGATGAGGAGGGAGGAGTCGCAATCGATCAGCCGGTTCGCCAGGCTGTCGGGCGAGAAGCCGCCGAACACCACCGAATGGATGGCGCCGATGCGCGCGCAGGCGAGCATCGCCACCGCGGCCTCCGGCACCATCGGCAGGTAGATCGTGATGCGGTCGCCCTTCTGTGCGCCCAGCCCGCGCAGCGCATTGGCCAGCCGGCAGACCTGCTCGTGCAGTTCCCGATAGGTGACATGGCGGGAGACGGCGGGATCGTCGCCCTCCCATATGATCGCCACCCGGTCGGGATGCGCTGCGGCATGGCGATCGAGGCAGGAGACGGAGGCGTTCAGCACCCCGTCCTCGAACCATTTGATGGCGACGTGGCCGGAGAAACTGGCGTTCCTGATCTTCGTCGGCGGCTGCATCCAGGCGACCCGGTGGGCCTGTTCGGCCCAGAATCCGTCGGGGTCGCGTCCGGCGCGCTCGTACATCTCGCGGTAGCGTTCGGCGGTCACATGGGCATGGGCGGCGATTTCCGGGCGGACCGGGAACAGCAGCGTGTCGGCGGGGTTTGTGTCGGGCATCGGCTTGTCCCTCCTTTCGTTCTTGGTTCGCGCGCGGCCGGCAGGACGATGGCCCCGCAGGCTACGCAGCGCGCGCCGCCGGTTCAAGCGATCGCCCTCGGGCGGGGCGTCGCGGCCGGCGGTTACAGCGCAGCGTCCTCGGGAACCCAGATCGCGCCGGCGTTGATCTCGATCAACACGGGCTCCAGCGCCGCGCCGTAGCAGGGGCCATGCACGCAGCCGCCGTCCTGCAGCCGGAACAGCGCCCCGTGGGTCGCACAGACGATGTGCCGCCCATCGACCGAGAGAAACCGGTCCGGCGCCCAGTCGAGCGGCACCCCGAGATGCGGGCAGGCATTGACATAGACCGCGATCCGCCCGTCGGCGCGCACCGCGAACAGTCCGGTGAATCCGCCCGGGGACGGCGGGAAGCCCTTCGCGCCGCCTTCGGGGATGTCGGCCTCGGCGCACAGCCGGCGCAGCCGCGGCGCGGCGGGCGGGATCAGTCCCACCCGCCCATCCGGCACAGCGCCGCCCAATGCGCGGCCGAGACCGGCAGTACCGACAGGCGGGACTGGCGGACCAGCGCGAGGTCGGCGAATGCCGGGTCGGCCTTGATCGCCGCCAGCCCGATCGGGCGCGGCATCGGCCCCACCGCGCGCATGTCGACCGCGACCCAGTCGCCCGCCTCGGCTGTGGGGTCGGGATACGCCGTGCGTGCGACCTCCACGACGCCGACGATCTCCTTGCCGGTGTTGGAGTGGTAGAAGAATGCGCGATCGCCCACCCGCATCGCCTTCAGGTTGTTCTTGGCCGCGTGGTTGCGCACCCCGCTCCAGGGCTCCACGCCGTTGGCCACTTGCTGGTCCCAGGAGAACGCCTCGGGTTCGGATTTCACCAGCCAGTACTGGCGCCGCCCCGTCATGCCGGCGCCGCCGCGGATTCGGGCAGGCCGTCGTAGATGTCGGCCAGGCGCAGCACGCCGCCGGCGGGCAGCTCGAGCTCCAGCACCGACTCCCGTCCGGTCAGCGCGGCGGTGACCGCGAGCCGTCCGCTGGGGTCGCGTCGCCAGACCGCGACATGCGGCTCGTCCTGGGCCACGACGGCGTAGAGCAGGATCGAGGGCGTGGCGTCGTAGTCGCGCAGCTTGGCGTAAAGGTCGATCCAGGCGGTGGAGCGCGACAGCACCTCGAACACCGCGACCGGTTCGGAGGCGTCGTGGGAGTCGGGGCGGAACGGACCGCAGTCGATCAGCGCATCCGGGTAGCGCACGTTGCCGTTGCCGGTGACGACGCGCAGGTCCGATCCGCCGGGGCGGCAGGGGAAGCCGCGCAGCGCGCCCCGGAGGCTCGCCGTGATGTTGAGGGATATCAGGTTGTGCGCCTGGCTCCCCCCCGTCATCAGCCGCGGCGCGCCGTCCACCAGTTCGTAGCGCGCCGGCTGGGATGCTTCCCACACCAGGAACGTCGCCAGATCCCAGTCCTGCCGCCGCGCCTCGCTCACCTAAGCCTCCGCCTCATGTCCAGCGTTAAGTGTAGCATGGACGCCGCGGCGGGGGAGGGTGCGTCCGCTCCCGCCTCCTCGCGGGCCGGGCCGTGGCTGGCGCGGCCAGGCATTTTCATCGGTGGGCATTACAGCAATGCAATCCCCTGGACCTTCTGCGGGGGCCGGCCCTGCGCTAGACACGCGGACGAGGGAACCGAGTGACCGTGGACGCTACCGCCAGTCTCGCGCCACCGCGGCGCAACCTGCATCGTTTCGCCAATCCCGGACGCTTCCTGCGGCTGGCCGGCGCCGTGCTGCCGTATCTTGCGGTCGGCGGGCTGGTGCTGAGCGCGATCGGCCTGGTCTGGGGATTGTTCTTTTCCCCGGCCGACTGGCAGCAGGGCGACGCGGTGCGGATCATGTATGTGCATGTGCCCGCCGCCTGGCTGGCCTCGGCCGGGTATGCGGGGATCGCGGCGTGCTCGGTGGCGTCCCTGGTGTGGCGCCATCCGCTGGCCGATCTGGCGGCGCAGGAGATCGGGCCGGTGGGTGCGGGGTTCACCGCGGTCTGCCTGGTGACCGGCAGCCTGTGGGGCAAGCCGATGTGGGGCGCGTGGTGGGTGTGGGACGCGCGGCTGACCTCGGTGCTGGTGCTGTTCTTCCTCTATCTCGGCCACATCGCGCTGATCCGCGCGTTCGACAATCCGGAGCGCGGCTACCGCGCGGGGGCGATCCTGGCGCTGGTCGGCGCGGTCGATCTGCCGATCATCAAGTTCAGCGTCGATTGGTGGCATACGTTGCATCAGGGCAACACGTTCAGCCTGACCGGCGCACCGCACATGTACATCTCGATGCTGTGGCCGCTGCTGTTCACCACCCTCGGCTACAGCCTGGTGTTCGCCGCCATCGTCACGGCACGGCTGCGCGCGGCGGTGATGGAGCGGCGCATCCGCGCGCTGCTGCTGGCCCGGGTGGACGAACGCGGCGTGGAAGAAAGGGTCGCGGCATGACCTTCCTGCCCTACGTCGCCGCCTCCTACACCCTCGGCGTGGTCGTGCCGGCCGGGTTCGCCCTCGCGGCGTGGCGGCGGATGCGCGGGGCGAGTGCGCGGCTCGCCGCCATCGACCCGCGCCGCGCCCGCCGCGCCGCCGCCGCGGCGGACGCACGCGGCCGGGCGGAGGACCGGCCATGACCCGCAAGCGCCGCCGCCTGTATCTCCTGCTGGCCTGCGCGGTCGGCGTCGGCTCGGCCAGCGCGCTTGCCCTGAGCGCGTTCCAGAGCAGCCTGACCTTCTTCGTCACCCCCACCCAGATCGCGCAGAAGGACCCGCCGCCCGGTCAGGTGCTGCGCCTCGGCGGGCTGGTGCAGCAGGGCAGCGTGCGCCACGTGATGGACGGGACGGAGCCGGAGGCGCTGTTCCGCGTCACCGACGGCAAATCCAGCGTGACGGTCGATTACGTCGGCGTGCTGCCCGACCTGTTCCGCGAGGGCCAGGGGATCGTCGCCATCGGCTCCATCCGCCCGAACGGCACCTTCCGCGCCTCCGAAGTGCTGGCCAAGCACGATTCCGACTACATGCCCAAGGAAGTGGTCGCGGCGCTGAAGAAATCCGGCCACTGGAACCCCGCCGCGGGCCAGCCGCCGCCGGCCGCCACGTGGTGGGACAAATCGAAGTTCAAGCCGGTCGACGCGATGCGTCAGGCCGCAGGCACGGGACGCACCGGCGGATGATCCCAGAACTCGGCCATTTTGCTCTGGCGCTTGCCGTGGCGCTTGCCGCGGCGCAGGCCGTGCTGCCGATCGTCGGCGCGCAGAGCCGCGACCCGCGGCTGATGGCGGCCGGCCCGGCGCTGGCGGTCGGCCAGCTCACGGCGCTGCTCGCGGCTTACGGCTGCCTGATCTGGAGCTCGGTGGTCAACGATTTCTCGGTCTACGACGTGGCGATGAACTCGTCCTCGACCGAGCCGTTGTTCTACCGGATCACCGGCACCTGGGGGAACCACGACGGGTCGATCCTGCTCTGGTGCCTGGTGCTGGCGATCTGCGGGGGGGCGGTCGCCTTGTTCGGGCGCGGGCT
>Ga0307374_10010290_pt1 | contig 13585 bp, 12 predicted proteins | sample OX3MG_FD_202532 | JGI IMG/M metagenome (GOLD analysis project Ga0307374, IMG submission 202532) | Soil microbial communities from Risofladan, Vaasa, Finland - OX-3 | ecosystem: Environmental > Terrestrial > Soil > Coastal area > Acid sulfate soil | place: Finland: Risofladan, Vaasa | collected...
GTCGACCGACCGGGCCAACTCGATGAGGCGTCGTCCTGGCTCCCCGTCGACCGTGACGATCTCGGTCCCATCCTGCCTGCCGGCCCGCGAGGCCAGCGCACCGACCGAATAGCGGGGATCGACGCTCTCGCGGATCGCGCGCGAGGCCGCGATGACGAGGCGCGCGCCCGTACCGGCAGCGATGCTCGCGGCGGCCTCGAACGCCCGGACGCTGGCCGACGAGCCGTCGTAGCCGACGAGGACGCGACTCGTCGCGGGATGCCCGTCCGCCGGCCTGACGATCAGCACGGAGGTCGGCGCGAGGTGGACCAGTCTCGCCGCCGTGGAGCCGAGGCGACTTCCCCAGACGCCGGAGTGGCCCGCGTGTCCGATGACGAAGAGGTCCGCGTCGACGCCGACTACCGTGTCGAGCAGGCCTCGCACCTCGTTGCCGAACTTGACTTCGGTGTCCACCTCGAGACCCCGGCGGCGTAGCCGGGCTGCCGCGATGCGCAACAGGTCGAGGTAGTACTGCCGGGCGTCGACTCGCTCCCGCTCCTCCTCCCTGCGTGCGGAGACGTACGGCGGCGCATCTTCCACGACGGCGACGAGCCAGAGATGGCTGGAGAACGCGGCGCCCACGCGGATGGCGAGATCGAGCGCTCCGTCCGCTGCCCGCGAGCCATCCATGCCGACGACGATCCGCTCGAACATCGTCACAGGATCCGGAGCACGAGCGCGAGCACGACGATGAGGAAGATGTACGCGACGTACTGGTTGATGTCGCCCGACTGGATGACTTTCACCGCCGCGGCGAGCCGGGCGACGGCCCTGAGGATCGGCTGGTACAGCGCACGCTCGAGCGGTGCCGGGACCTCCTGGCTGTAGGTGAGCGCCCCGGCGTCGCCGTGGACGGCATGGACCGGCCCGCGACGGGATGAGGAGTGGACCAGCGTCGCGAAGATGAGCCGGACCGGGTTCGAGTAGGCGAGTCCGGTGTACTGGATCTGCGGCGTCGTGCGTGAGATCCCGCCCGCCCAGACGGGTGCACTGGCGTCGGCGCCTCGCCGCGGGATGGCTCGCACGATCAGGGCGACGAGGCCGACGATGAGGATCTCGACCAGCGTCAGATACGTCGGCGAGTTGATCGTCGTCAAGGTCGGCGACGGGATGACGATCAGGCCGCCCACCGGCAGGAGCCCGCGGAACAGCCCGGCGCCGATGTCGACGAGCGGGCGGTAGCTGCCCGGCAGATCGGTGAAGACCGGCGGGATCAGCGACCCGATGACGCTCGGACCGACGGTACCGGCCGCCGCCCGGTCGACCACGCCGAGGACGAGCGGGGGCAGGAACCCCACCGCGAGGAGGACCGCGCCGATGAGCAGTCCGGCGATCCGCATCGTCGCCGGCACCTCATGGGCCGCGGCGGCAGCGCGCGTCCGGGGCCGGCCGACGAAGCCGACGGCGAAGAATCGAACGTAGACCATCACCGCAGTCGCCGCCGTGAGGGCGAGGAGTGCACCCGCGCCGACGATGACGGCGCGCGCCCCGAAATCGGTGAGATGGAAGCCCTGGAGGAACGTCTCGAGCACCATCCACTCACTGAGGTAGCCGGCGAACGGCGCGACCGCCGCCATCGAAAGCGCCCCGATGAGGACGAGTCCCGCCGTGACCGGGAGGCGGCGGATCAACCCCCCGAGGCGATCGAGCTCCCTGGTTCCGGTCGCCAGGTCGACCGATCCGGCACCGAGGAACAGGAGGCTCTTGCCGAGTGCATGGGTGAGGGTGTGGTAGAGCGCCCCGATGAGCGCCAACGACGCCAGGGCGCCGAGGCCGGGCTCCGAGCGGAACGTCTCGGCCAACCCGATGGCGGCCACGATGATCCCGACGTTCTCGATCGTCGAATAGGCGAGGATCCGCTTGATGTCGGACTGGAACAGGGCCCACAGGATCGCGACGACCGCCGTCACTGCGCCGAGCGCGATCAGGGCGGGACCCCACCACGGCGCCGGGTTCGGCAGGAAGGTGATGGCGAACCTGAGGATCCCGTACACGCCAAGCTTCACGATGACCGACGACAGCAGTGCCGAGACATGGCTCGGGGCCGCCGGATGGGCTTCCGGCAGCCACAACTGCAACGGGAGCAGCCCGGCCTTGGCCCCGAAGCCCACGATGAAGCCGAGGAACACCAGGGATGCCGTCGGCTCGCCAAGCGCCGCCCCTCCGGCCGCGAGTGAAGGGAAGTCGAACCGTCCACCCCCGATCGTCAGCAGCGCCCCGATCAGGCCGAACGTCCCGAGCTCCGACACGGCGAGCATCAGGAAGCCGGCGCGCGCGACCCGCCGGTCGTCGACCTCGAGGACGACGGCGAGATAGCTCAGCCAGGCGAGCATCTCCCAGGCGGCGAGGAACGTGATCCCATCGGCGGCAGTCACGACGAGCGTCATGACCGCGACGAGGCCGGCGACGATCGCGATGTGGGGACGGATCGGCTGCCGACCCTCGTGCGGCTGGAGATAGCCGTCCGCGTAGATCATGGTCGGGACCGTCAGCAGCCCGATCAGGCCGAGGAAGAACGCCCCGAGCGGATCGAGTCCGAGCCTGAGTTCGCCGAGCGGCAGGCCGCTGGCGATGACGAGCCGTGGCTCGGGCGCGCCACCAAGAACCAGACCGGCGAGGAGGAGCGCGACCATGCCACCGGCGGCGATGGCCGCCAGGCCGAGGCGTCGCGCCAGCGAGGCTCGACGGACGAGGAGCGCGGCCAGTATCGCCGTCCCGTCGAAGGTGAGGCTGAGCAGGAGGAGGAACTCGGTCACCGGGCCGCCTCGACGCGATCGAGGGCCAGGAGCAGGCCGTGAAGCAGGGTGAGTGGCGACGGCGGGCAACCCGGAATGAAGACGTCGACCGGCAGGAGACGCTCGAGTGGTCCGACGACCAGCGGGCTCCGTGCGAACACACCGCCCGTGCAGGCACAGGCCCCGACCGCGATGACGAGGCGCGGTTCGGGCATCGCCTCGTACGTCCGAAGAAGCGGCCCGCGCATCGCCATCGTGATGGGACCGGTGACCAGCAGGCCGTCAGCGTGGCGCGGCGAGGTCGACACGAAGATGCCGAGCCGATGGAGGTCATAGAAGGGGTTGCTGATCGCCCGAAGCTCAGCCTCACATCCATTGCACGACCCGGCATCGACGTGGCGCAGATGAAACGATCCGCGGAACAGACGGGCGATCCGCCGTCTCAGCAGGCGTTCGTCGGCGATCGTGTCGTCGGCTGCGGCCTGGCGGGGAGGAACGTCGTTCATCGCCGCTTCTCCCCACCCGAGCGCTGAGCCGTCCCGCCGGTCGGGGTCTCGCGCCCTGTCCGCGAGCGAGTCGCCAGCTCGAACGATGCGGTCATGGCGAGCGCTCCATCCGGGCACGCGCCGATGCACAGGCCACAGGCGATGCACGCGGCGGCATCGAGGCTGAGCCTGCCGGTGCCATCCGCGGCGGCGACATCGAGGCTCAGGGCGGCAGGGAGACAGGCGCTCACACACGGCGGCAGGCCGGCGCCCGGGCGGCATCGGTCCGGGTCGATGCGGACGACACCACGCCATCGCTCGGGCATCGCCTCACTCGCCTTCGGATAACGGGTCGTGAGGACGCCGGTGCGGAGGCCGCGCCACAGCCAGCTCAGCTGCATACCGGTCTCCCCATCGTCATCGATCCGCCCCGGCGAACGACAGTCCGAAGCTCTGCTCGATGATCGGGAAGTCGGTGAGGATGTTCGTGCCCGGCACACACTGGGCGAAGGCCTGCCAGCAGGCGAACGATGCGCTGCGCACGCGATAGCGCGAAAGCCGCCCGGACGCGTCGGTCTCGAGCCAGTGCAGTTCGGTGCCGCGAGAGCCCTCGGCCCACCCCAGTCCGATCGAGTCCGGCCGAAGGACGGTCGGTGCGAGTGGGTCGGCCACGACGGCGGGTCCGTCGGGCAGGCGTCCGACGAGCTCGAGGATGAGATCGGCCGACGCGAGCGATTCGTCCAGTCGTACTTCCATCCGTGCCGCGGCATCCCCCGCCTCACGTATCGGGACCGGGACGGCGAGTCGCCCGTATGCCTCGTACGAGTGATCGCGGCGGGCATCGATGTCGACGCCGGCGGCCCGGCCGACCGGACCGGTGAGAGCGAGCGAGACGGCGTCGGACGCCATGACCTGGCCGGTCGCCAGGAGACGGTCCATGTGCGATCCGGAGGTCCTGATGAGGCGGCCCAGCTCCACGGTCGCGGCTCGCGCTCCGGAGACCGTGTCGACGATGTCGGCGCAGGCAGCGTCGTCGAGGTCGCTGGCGACGCCGCCCGGGAGTACCAAGCCGAACAGATACCGATGGCCGGCGATCCGTGCCGCCAGCCGCAGCAGACGCTCGCGGACGATCTCGAATTGGGCCTGACCCACCGAAAGGCCCGTCGCCGCGCAGAGGTCGGCCTGGAAGCCTGCGTGGTTGTGCAGCCGCTCGATCTCCGCCGCCACTGTCCGGATGGCGGTCGCTCGCGGCGGGACGGCCCGTCCCGCCAGTTGCTCGAGCGCCTGGCTCGCCGCCAGACCGTGCGCGACGGCGTCGGTGCCGCTGATCCGCTCCGCGAGCAGCGGGACGAAGGCGGGCTCGACCGTGATCGCGAGCTCCTCGATCCCGCGGTGCTTGTAGGCGAGCTGGAGGCGCAGGTCGACGATCTCCTCACCGACCGTCCGGATCGTGTAGTGACCCGACTCGACGATCCCCGAGCGCACCGGACCGAGCGGGTAGTCCACGACCCCCGGCGGTGCCGCGCCAAGCGGCTGACCATCGAACAGATCTGCGCCGCCGGCCGCGCCGGACGAGTATCCGAGCGGCTGGAGATGGGGGTTGCCACGGGCCGCCAGACCGTAGCGCTCGAACACCTCGCGCTCGTACCAGCCGGCGGCGGGGAGCGCCTCACGGAGGCTGGGGAAGCCCACCTCGGACTGGACATGGTCTCGCAGCGCCAGCCAGCCTCCGCTCTGCAGCGAGAGCAGCAGTGTCAAGGCCGTGCCACCCGTCGTCGCCGGCCCCGCGAAGAGGTCCGCGAACACTGCACCATCCTCGACCCGCAGATCGCCGATCCTCGTCGTCCATCGCTCGACCGGCTCTACCTCGATCCGAAGGCTGGGGCAGGCCGAGGCAGGCAGGACGCCGACGGTCGGGGCGCGGCGTGAGCTCGCGTTCATCACGACCCGGCCCCGAGAACCTTGGCCGCGCCGTCGATGAGCTGCTGCAGCGGACCCGGGATGACGAGCCCGAGCATGAGCAGACCGAGTCCGGTCGCGATCAGCGGCGCGAAGCCGATCCGCAATGGTTCGCCGAGCGCGACGTCGGTGGGCGGCCGCCCGAAGGCCATCCTGCTCAGGTGGCCGACGAAGGCGATGAAGATGACGACGAGCGCCGCAAGGACAACGAGCGCGGCCGGTCCCCAGCCCGCCCGGAATCCCGCGGCGAGCGCCGCCGTCTCGCTCACGAAGAGTCCGAACGGCGGTGCCCCCGCGAGGGCGAGACCGCCGACGAGGAGGAACGCTCCCGACACCGGGAGCGCGCGCAGGGTGCCGGACACCTGGTCGATCTCCTTGGTCTCGTAACGCAGCAGCACGTGTCCGGCGCTGAAGAACATCAGGGACTTCGCGAGCGCGTGATTGATAAGCTGAAGCATCGCGGCGGTGATCCCGAGCGGTCCGCCGAAGGCGAGGGCGACGCTGACGAGGCCCATGTGCTCGATGCTCGAGTACGCGAGCAGGCGCTTGTAGTCGGCCTGGCGGAGGATGAACAGCGCCGCCACCACGATGGAGAGCAGCCCGAACGCCATCATCAGGCCGTTGAGCTCGACCGTCCCGACCGACGGAACCGCGAGCGAGTAGAAGCGGAGCACGGCATACAGCGCGGCGTTGAGGAGCACCCCGGACAGCAGCGCGCTGATGGGGCTCGGCGCCTCGCTGTGGGCATCCGGTAGCCAGGTGTGCATCGGCGCGAGGCCGGCCTTCGTTCCGTAGCCGACGAGGATGAACAGGAACGCCAGTCGCATCACGCCCGCGTCGAGACGGTTGGCCACGCCCGCCAGACTCGACCAGTTCAGATCGAAGCTGAGACCGAGCACCGGCACCGCGGCGTAGTAGGCGAGGATCGTGCCGAACAGCGCGAGGGCGATCCCCACCGACCCGATGATCACGTACTTCCAGGCAGCCTCCAGCGCCTCCCGGGTGCGGTAGTAGCTGACGAGGAACAGCGACGTGAGGGTGGTGCCCTCGATCGCGATCCAGACCACGCCCAGGCTGTTGCTCAGCGGGACCACAAGCATGGTGAACACGAAGAGGTGGAAGAGGAGGTAGTAGCGTCGCAGGTCGCGCAGGCCGGGGCCCTGGTCGATGTCCCGGCCCCGCATGTCCTCCCGGAGGTAGCCGACGGAGTGGATGGCGGCCGCCGCGGCGATTCCGGTCGTGAGCAGCGCCACGATGACGCTCAGCGAATCGGCAGCGAGCCAGCCGTCGACCTCGCGCACCGTCCCGCCGCGCAGCACCTGGCTCGCGAGGCCGACCATCAACGCCAGCTGGACGAGCGGGACGAGGATCGCGACCGCCTCGACCAGCCGACGCCGTGCGACCATGGACACGGCGGCGCCGCAGAGCGCGATCGCGAGGGCGAGCGTCATCACCGGTCGCTACCCCTTCAGCCGGGTGAGTTCGCTCGTGTCGGTCGACGCGATCTCACGTCCGATCAGGGTCACGAGCAGGCCGACGACGACGACCGCCACGAGGATGTCGAACAGGATCCCGAATTCGACGATCAGGGGCAGACCGTAGGCGATCGCGATGGCACCCGAAAAGAGGCCGTTCTCCATCGTCAGCAGGCCGACCAGCTGGGCGACGGCGTGGCGGCGGGTGCTGATGAGGAGCAGGCCGATGAGGACGATCCCGACCGAGATGGCGAGCGGCGGTTCGTTGAGGAGCGTCCCGCTCACCGCGACGCTCGGCGTAGCGAAGAAGGCGAGCCCCATGAGCAACAGGGAGAGGACGATCGAGGCAGGCGGCCCGATCAGCGTTCCCACCCCGCGTTCAGTCGGCAGCTCGGCCGCGACTCGTCGCAGGATCACCGGGATCACGCCCGCCTTGACGACCAGGGTAAGGGCAGCGACGACGTAGAGATCGGCCGTGCCGGTCGCCCAGCCCACGACCGCCGCGATGGCCGCGAGCACCACCGACTGCTGCACGAACGCCTCGATGTAGCCGTCGAGGCGGCGGGTCGCAACGGTACGGAACGTCGCGAGCAGGAGCAGAGCCCCGAGCAGCTCGAGCACGTTCTCCGTCATCGAGTCAGGCCCGCCCCGATGAGGTACGACGTGATCGTCGCGAGCGTGGCAAGGAGGAATGAGGCGCCGAGATACTCCGGGATCCGGAAGAAACGCCACTTCGCCACCGTGGATTCGATCACCACGATCACTCCACAGACGACGAGCATCTTGGCGAACAGGGCGAGCGCAGCCCCGGCCATCGTGAGCGGGCTCGCGGCGCCTTCCGGCACGAGACCCCAGGGCACGGTCAGGACATTGAGCAGGATCGTGAGCAGCACGAAGAACCGCATCTCGCCACCCCACTCCATGAGCGCCAGGAGGCGACCCGAGTACTCGATCGTTCGCGACCGCTCGATCATCGAGAGTTCGAACCCGCTCGCGGGGTTATCGACGGGGATCCGGCCGGACTCGGCCAGGATGACCATGAGGAGCGCGGCTGCCAGCAGCACATGCGGCGCGGAAACGAGCAGGGTCGGGCCGGCGAGCGCCTGGTTGACGACGAACGGGATGGTCGCCTGGGCGAGAAGGGTGACGCCGAACAGCAGCACGATGATCGTCGGCTCGGCGAGGAGCGAGACGACCCGCGAACGAGAGCTCCCCATCCCGCCGAAGGCGCTCGATGTATCGAGCGCAGCGCAGGACGTGAAGAAGCTTCCCAGCGCGAGGATGAACCCACCGGCAAGCATGTCGCCCATGAACGCATAGGGCAACGGATAGGCGGTGAGGACCGGGATGAGCATCGCCACGGCGAGCGGCGTCGCGAACACGAGGTACGGGGTGACCCGGAAGATCCAACTGGAATCCTCCGGGATCACGGTGCCTTTGCGGAGGAGCTTCCAGAGGTCGCGATAGTGCTGCAGGACGCTCGGACCGCGCTTCGACTGGACGATGTGCTTGGACCGGTCGATGATGCCGGGCAGCAGCGGCGCGACGACCAGCACCACCACGATCTGGCTGAGCTGCTGGAGGATCAATGAGGCCATCGGCACAACGACTCCGCTGCGCCGGCCATGAGAAAAGCTCCCGCGGCCGGAGATACGTCCGTACGACCACAGGAGCTATCAGCAGCACATGTCTGCGGTTTCGGTTCGGCCCTGAGGCCGACCCACGGGCGAGACTCCATCACCCGCGCGAACGATAGCGCGCGCGACGGATCCATTCAACCTCCCCACCTCCGCCGGTCAACGAGCTCGCGATCACGGCAGCGCGGCGGGCCGCACGCGAGCGCGCCCGCGACTACGGCGCCTGGCGGACGCGGATGAACAGAGGGATCGCGGCGATCTCGGCGGCGACCGAGAAGGCGATGAGCGCGGGCATCGACACGTCGTACAACAATCCCATGACGACGCTTCCGACGAACCAGGCGAGCCCATACCCGAGATTGAACAGGCCGTACGCTGAGGCGATCCGACTGGTCGGCACCATGTTCGCGACCGCGGCCGCCATGATCGATTCGTGGACACCCATGCCGACGCCCCATAGCACGACCCCCACGAACGCCACCGGCGCGGCGCCGAGGAATGCCAGAGGTGCGAAGAGGGCCGTCGCGGCGGTCAATGGAACGAGGATCGAGACACCGTGCCTGTCGAACAGGCGCCCGAACAGGAGCGATCCAAGGCCGCCCGCGCCCATGGCGGCCGCGTAGAACAGTGGGATCCAGATCGCCGGAACGGAGCTCGTCCGTTCGAAATGGAACGCCATGAGCGAGAAATCGGCGAATCCGGTCGCGACGAGGGCGGCGCCGCCGAGGTACAGCCAGAAGACCTTCGGAAGTCCCGCCATCGGCACCTCCGCAGGCCGAGCCGCAAGGATCGTCGGGTCCGGGTAGACGAGCCGCGCGACACCCAGGGTCGAAAGCGTCAGGAGCGCAGGGATGAGAAGCATGGCGAAGGCGATCTGATACTCGCCACCCAGGGCGAGGACGGCTGCCACGGCGATAGGCCCGATGAGGGCGCCGAGCTGATCGAGCGCCTCGTGGACGCCGAAGCCCCACCCTCGCCCGATCTCGGTCGAGGCATGAGCCAGCATCGCGTCACGCGGCGGATTGCGCATCGCCTTGCCGACCCGCTCGACGACGATGAGCACCGCGGCGGCCTCCCAGCTGCCAGCGAGGGCCAGCGCCGGCACCGCCGCCATCTGGACGACGTACCCGACGATCGTGATCGGCCAGTAGCGGCCCATCGCATCGCTGATCCGGCCCGATACCAGCCGTAGCGCATAGCCCAGCAGTTCGCCTCCCCCGGCGATGATCCCCACGGCCGTCGCGCTCGCCCCGAGTACCGCGAGGTAGGGGCCGGTGATGCTGCGCGACCCCTCGTACGTCATGTCGGCGAAGAGGCTGACGACGCCGATCAGGAGGACGAACCGCAGGGCGCGACCGCGCTGTCGTGAGTCCTCGTCATCTCCCGACGGAGCACGACCGCCACCAGCAGCCATCGAGTCGGCGGTCGATGTCGAACCTGACTCCATGGCGGAAATCGTACCGCCCGTCCTTCTGGCGATGCGACGTTGGCGTTACACTCGGCCTGACGGCGATGAGGCTCGCCGGCCCCGCGACTGGCGCGGCGATCCGCGGTCGATCCGCTGATGGCCTCTGCACGGTGGATTCCGAGCGTGCGGAGGCTTGCAGCATGACAGGCATGCGTCGTCGAAATGCGGGACTCGATCGCCAGACCGAGCCTGCGGATCCCGCCGGGGTTGACGCCCCACAGACCGGAGCCGGGTCGAAGCCGGTCAGGACCACGGAGATCTTCCACGAATCCGCTGGCGCCCTCGTCATGGTCGACGGCCGATGCCTCGTCCTCCGTCGAGATCACGAGTGGGTCTTTCCCAAGGGCCACCTCGAATCCGGAGAGCGCCCCGAAGATGCGGCGGTCCGTGAGGTACGAGAGGAGACAGGCCTCGACATCCGGATCGTCCGGCCGCTCGGCACGACACGATACGGATTCGACGGGGTGGGAAATCGATCGAACCGCAAGCGGGTCCATTGGTTCCTCGCCCGAGTTCTCGGGGGTACCCTGCGCCCGGAGCTTCCCTTCATTGAGGCCATCCTGCTCGATCGAGCGGGACTCGCTGGAATCCTGACCCACCAGACGGACCGCGAACTCGCAGACCGCGCGTTCGGATCGTCTGGAGACAAACCCGCTCCAGACGACGCGTTCCCGCTGCCGAGCGAGCAGGAACCGGTCGCTCAGCAGTCGCAGCGAGGATTCCCCGAGGCCATCGAGGTCGTCGTCGAGATCGCGCGCGGTAGCCGGAACAGGTACGCGTGGGATGAGCGGTCGAGCGTGCTCCGCCTTCATCGGGTGTCCGCATCGGCCGTCTTCTCCAGGCTGGACCACGCCGTGGTGACTGGCACCCTCGCAGATGACGGCGACCGGACCGACGCGCTGCTGCTCGCGGATGAGCCAGTCGTCCCCGGCACCCATGTCGCCGCCCGCCCGGTCGGCGTGCTCGAGCTGCGCAACGGACACGGGTCCGACTTCAGGGTCCTCTGCGTCGTGCTCGACGATCCATCGTACCGACACGTCACGGAGCTCGACCAGATCGAGCCTCACCGCCTGCGCGATGTCGAGAACTTCTTCACTGCCGCGACGCTCCTGGAGAACCGGCCGGTCGAGATCCTCGGGTGGCATGGCCACGATCGTGCGGTCGACGTGCTCCTTCGCGATCGAGCGCGATATCGCAGCGAGCGGCCTGCGGCGGGCGCGTAGCGGACAGGCGTCACCCCGCCGTGACCGGCGCCATCCGGGGTCGCCTGTCCAGGCGGTCGCCCAAGCTCCTCGCGTCGGATGAGATCCTCATCGCCCATGGCATAGGGGTCAGCTACGATCTGCGGCTCCGGCGTCGACGAACCTTCCGAGACGCGGTCAATGACCTCCTCCAGGGCCGCGGGCAGCGGTCGGTACTCTGGGCACTGCGCGGCGTCGAGCTCGAGGTCCGATCGGGCGAGGCCGTCGGCGTGGTCGGACCGAATGGTGCAGGCAAGAGCACGCTCATGCTCGTCCTCGCCGGGATCCTCCGTCCCGACGAAGGATCACTCACGGTCAAAGGCCGGGTCAGCGCACTGCTCGCGCTCGGTGCGGGATTCGATCTGGACCTGAGCGGTCGCGAGAACATCGAGCTCGCACTCGCGTTCATGGGCATCGAGGGCCGGGGGGCCCGGGCCGTCGCTCCGGACATCATCGACTTCGCCGACCTGGGCGAGTTCATCGACGCTCCCGCAAAGACCTATTCCGCGGGGATGCGAGCTCGGCTCGGGTTCGCCGTCGCCACCGCGGTGGAGCCCGAGATCCTGTTGATCGATGAGGTGCTCTCCACCGGCGACATCGCCTTCCGGGAGAGGAGCCGGCAACGGATCGACGAGCTCGTTCGTGGCTCCCACGCCGCGGTCATCGTCACCCACGACCTCGACTACGTGGTCGAGTCATGTACCCGAGCTACGTGGCTCGATCACGGAACGGTTGCGGCTTGCGGTGATCCGCGGGCCGTCGTCGAAGCCTACCGCGTGGCCTCCGAGCAGATCCCGGTCACCTCCCGTCCAACCACGACGACGCGCTGATTCGTCATCGCGGTGGCGCGATCATCGCCAGTCCGAAGACCAGCAGATACGGCCCGATGGTCGCTGCCGCGATCAGTAACCAGTCGCGAGTCGTGAGCGGCGCGATGCCCGGAGCCGGGCAGGCGCGCATCGTCCGAACGAGGTACGACGCGAGCCGGTCCAGACGACGTTGCCGCTCGAAATCGTCGAGCTGGGTGCGCAGGAACCCGTCAGTGCTCCGTCCGCAGGTCATCGGCCGCGCAGGGCCCGCGGCGGTCTGCCGCAGCTGCGACGGGTCAACCGATATCGGGCATGGGCTTCCCCTCGAGGTTGCTCGGTGCGACCCGCGCCTCCGTCGTTTCCTGATCACGCCGTTCGCTCTGATCGCGACGGTACCCGGTCGCCCAGCGCTGACCGCCGCCGTCCGCCCGGCCGAATCCGCTGAACCCGCCGCCCAGATCGGGCGCGTCGGGCTCCCAGCGGCCCGCCACTCGACCAGTCGAGGGCTCGCCGACCCACTGGTAGAGATTCCATCTGGCCTCGTCGGAGATGTCCTCGCGGGTCGCGCCCCGCTGTCCCCGCTCGCCGACCCACTGATGGCGATCCCAATCAAGTCCGGTCCGGTCCATTTCGATCGTGCCTCCGATCCAACATCGCGATACGTCGCGTTGGGATGAGCGGCGACCGGAGACCTCGTCCGGAAACACAAATGGCTCCTGGAGTCGGACTCCAGAAGCCATCACCCGCACCACGGGAAAGTCCGCGCGAGCTTCATCGCGCATTCGCTTGTGCGTAGATTGTTCGGCTTCCGCCTGGATCTGTCAAACGATCATCCGATCCCGCTGATGCCGCTCGGCGTCAGCGCCACGCAGTGTCAGGACGCCGGCGACAGAACCTCGGCAGGATCCGGCGACGGCGCCTCGAGCCGAGCCGGCGCGTGCCAGCGCCCGGTCGGCCCCACCAGCGCCGCCGCCGCCTTTGGACCCCATGTCCCTCGCCGGTACGGAAGCGGCGGGTCCTGCTGCTCCAGCGCGGGATCGACGATCCGCCACGCCGCCTCGACCGTGTCCTCGCGGGCAAAGGCCATCTGGTCGCCGAGGGCCGCGTCGCCGATGAGGCGCTGGTAGGGCGGCAGCTCCGTGCCGCTCTGGTGACTCGCGTACAGCTCTACCTCCTCGCCGACCATCCGTTCGCCCGGTTTCTTGGCCCGCGCGCCGAGCGAGATCGACATGTCCGGGGTGAGCCGGAAGCGCAGGTAGTTGGCGTCGCCCGGCTCCGGCTCGGCGAACACGTCGAACGGCGGCGGCTTCAGCTCGACGAGCACCTCGGTCGCGGTGACGGGCAGGCACTTCCCGGTGCGGATCAGGAACGGAACGCCGGCCCAACGCCAGGTATCGACCCGCAATCGAAGGGCGACGTACGTCTCGACGTTCGAGTCGGCGGCGACCCCGGCGACCTTCCGGTAGCCCTCGTACTGGCCGCGCACGATGTCCCCCGTCCGGAGCGGCCGGATCGAGTCGAGGACCTTGAACTTCTCGTTGCGGAGCGCCTCGGCCGTATGCCCGGAAGGCGGCTCCATCGCCAGGATACTGACCGTCTGGAGGAGATGATTCTGGACGACGTCGCGGATCGCGCCGTTGCCGTCGTAGAAGGCACCCCGGTCGGCCACGTCGAAGGTCTCGGCCATGGTGATCTGCACGGAGGCGACGTGGTCCGAGTTCCAGATCGGCTCGAGGA
>Ga0307374_10010293_pt1 | contig 13584 bp, 9 predicted proteins | sample OX3MG_FD_202532 | JGI IMG/M metagenome (GOLD analysis project Ga0307374, IMG submission 202532) | Soil microbial communities from Risofladan, Vaasa, Finland - OX-3 | ecosystem: Environmental > Terrestrial > Soil > Coastal area > Acid sulfate soil | place: Finland: Risofladan, Vaasa | collected...
AATTTTCAGGATCATCTCCCCGAAAAGGGTATTAGCCCAGGCAAACCATTTGCGGGTGAATTTAGCCGGGTGATCAGGATCGAAGGATTCATGCATGAAACCAGTACCTGCATGGGTGAGTTTGAGCATCCTCAGACAGTTACAGATTTCAACCTCTTCCCTGCTAGTCATGGCCCTGATGATGATACTCATGGGCCAAACCATATGCTGCAAGGTATGCGGACTTCCGCTCCCTTCCGCATAATGACCTTGGAAAAAATACGGATTCAGCCGGCTGAAAATAAATTGTCTGGTGTGGAGATATACCGGGTCATCTTCACGGGTGCACTGAAGATAAGGAAGGGCCAACAAACTGGGCACATTACTGTCATCCATGAATAACCGGTTACCGAATCCATCCACTTCATAGGGAAACATTGAACCGAATTCACCGTGAACCGACATCCCATAAATTTTCAAGGCTGCCTCCACTTGTGCAGCCAGGTCCAGGCAGCTTTTAGCAAATACCTGATCTTTGGAAATCTGCAGGCTCATTTCAGCCAGCTGTCGCAAAGAGATGACCGCAAATAAGTTGGATGGTATCAGGAATGGGAATATGGTGGCATCATCTGAAGGCCGGAAGACGGATACGATCAAACCCACAGGCTTGATGGGATTTCCATATCCGTCTCCGGGAACCGTATCCGTAGACCAGGAAGTCACCCTGTCGAACCGGTAAGGCCCATGATCTTTCATTCGCTGCTGCTGGATAAACGTATTCAGGATAAGGGCCATGGCATCCCGCCAGGACTGATCAAATGGCGAGGTATCCCCGGTTAAAGTCCAGTATTTAAAAGCCAGCCTGATCGGATAACAAAGCGAATCCAGTTCCCATTTACGTTCATGGATCCCTGGCTTCATCACGGTCAGGTCCTTGTCCCAGGGACTACCGGTAGGGCCTTCATTGAATGCATTGGCATAGGGATCAATCAGTATGCAGGCAATCTGGCGGTTGATCACGCCAGCAATAAGGGTCTGCAGGGTCGGGTCATCCTTCATTAACGGCAGGTAAGGCCATACCTGGGCGCTGCTGTCCCTTAGCCACATGGCATGGATGTCCCCGGTAATGACAAAAGTATCCGCCCTGCCTTTTTTCATGGTAAAGTATACCGTAGTATCCAGGGTATTGGGAAAACAATTCCCAAACATCCAGGCAATTTCAGGATCCCGGATCACCCGGACCATGCGGGAAATCAAGGATTCCACTGCCGGGCTGCTGAACCGGCGCATACTGGCCGGAGTGCGGACTACGGGAAAGGATGAGGATCCCATCCAGGGGTACTTGGAATGCAGTATTGCTGCTGTCCCCAGCAAGCCGGATTGTTTAAGGAAAGTGCGTCTGACGGACATGAAATCCTTTTTTTTCTTAAATATATATAAACAGCCCCATCCTTCCGGTAAATATTGCCTGCCTGCAAAACTTCCTGCCCACAGATCCCCCCAAAGTTTTATTTTTGCCGGATTGAAATGCTAAAGGATTTAGTATCCTGGCCATCCCCTATGGACAACAAAGATTTGTTTGCCGCATATACTGAAGCATCCATCACTACCCTGGATTGGCGGGAACATATCCGCCTGCGACCGGGTATGTATGTCGGAAAACTTGGGGATGGGTCCAGCCCTGATGATGGCATTTATGTCATGCTCAAGGAAGTGATTGATAACGCCGTGGACGAATATACCATGGGGTTTGGTCGCCAGATCGAAATTACGGTAACCGGTCACACGGTGACCGTGCGGGATTTTGGACGGGGTATCCCCCTGGGAAAGGTAGTAGAAGCGGTATCAAAAATCAACACTGGGGCCAAATATGATAGCAAGGTCTTCAGCAAATCGGTGGGGCTGAACGGGGTGGGGACCAAAGCAGTAAATGCCCTGTCTGCTTCTTTCCGTGTGGAGTCCATCCGGGAAGGACGGACTAAGGTGGCTGAGTTTGAAACAGGTAACCTGAAAAAAGAACACCGGGAAACATCCACCAGGGAAGCGGGTGGTACTATGGTCACCTTTATCCCGGATCCGGCTATCTTTCGCCATTATCATTTTATTCCGGAATTTCTGGAGATCCAGATCAAGAACTATTGCTACCTGAACGCAGGAATGGCCATCCTGCTCAATGGACATAAATACCAATCCAAAAACGGTCTGCTGGATCTGTTACGCAGTAAAGTCAATGAGGAGGAAGAAGCCTGTTACCCGATCATTCACCTGAAAGGTCCAGATTTGGAACTGGCAGTCACGCACACCCATGAATACGGAGAGGATTACTATTCTTTTGTAAATGGTCAGTTCACTACCCAGGGAGGCACTCATCTGGCTGCATTCAAGGAATCCTATGTGAAAACCATCCGGGATTTTTATAAAAAAGATTATGATGCAGCCGATATCCGGGGTTCCATATGCGCTGCCATATCCATTCGGGTCCAGGAACCGGTCTTTGAATCCCAGACCAAGACCCGGTTAGGTTCCCAAAGTATATCTGAAGGTGGACCTTCGGTGAAAAATTTCATCGGGGAATTCCTGAGCCGGGAACTGGATAATTACCTGCATAAAAATCCTGTTGTTTCCGAAGCCTTAAAAAAACGTATTGAACAGAATGAACGGGAACGGAAAGATCTAGCCGGCATCAAAAAACTTGCCGGTGAAAGAGCCAAAAAAGCTAATCTGCATAATCGAAAGCTCCGGGATTGCCGAATTCACCTCAACGAGGTCCCGGAAGGTAGGTTGAATGAAGAAACGGAATCCAAGCGGATGGAAACCACCATTTTTATCACAGAAGGGGATTCCGCCAGCGGATCAATCACCAAATCCAGGAATGTGGAAACGCAGGCCGTGTTCAGCCTGCGCGGCAAACCCCTCAACTGCTACGGCCTTTCCAAAAAAATAGTATATGAGAATGAAGAGTTCAATCTGCTGCAGCATGCCCTGAATATAGAAGATGGCCTGGACGGCATCCGCTACAAGAAAGTGGTCATTGCAACCGATGCGGATGTGGATGGAATGCATATCCGGCTACTGTTGCTGACCTTTTTTCTGCAGTTTTTCCCGGACCTGGTAAAAAAGGACTTTGTCTATATCCTGGAGACACCCCTGTTCCGGGTCAGGAACAAAACAGAGACCATTTACTGTTATTCGGAGGAAGAAAAAAAGGCCGCCGTGCTGAAGCTAAGCAGTAAGCCGGAAATCACCCGTTTCAAGGGCCTGGGGGAGATTTCCCCCGAAGAGTTCGGTAATTTTATCGGAGATCAGATCCGGCTGGTGCCCATTATCATGAACAACCTGGATATGCCGGTACCTAAGCTGCTTGAATATTACATGGGCAAAAACACCATGGAAAGGCAGGAGTTCATTATTGGTAACCTGAAATATGAAAAAGACCTGGCTGAAACCGGCATATAAATCCTTGTCTCATGGAAAAATTGATCCATATTCTTTTCGAGCCAGCCGGTGAAGAAAACCTGCTTGCTGCCATTGGACTGGATGATATCTTAGCTGGCGAAACGGCTGTTTTTACCGATGATCTGTCGGCGGGCCCCTTAAGGGAGGATCCCGGGAATGGTCCCCGGGCCGCAGACCGGGCAGGATGGAACCGCATGCTAGGTCTGAACCCATCCGTGACAAATGAACTCCTGTCGGAGGAAGTTTTGCACAAAATGAATGATGACCCCGGGCTGGAAGCCTGGATCTGGGCAGCTCCGAACCCCAGGGATCTCTGCGGTTATTACCATTTGGCCGGGATGTTGGGGCCATTCCCCGGCAGGACCCATATCATTTACCTGAACAATCTGCCCTTTATCAATGAAAAAAAAAGTGTTTTCTATCCCATAAACCTCTCCCAGATCCCGCCCCGGGAATTCCTGAAAGCCCGGGCACTGGCCACTGAAATCAGTACGGCCGGATTTGAGGCCATCAGCACGGAATGGCAAAAACAGGTGCAGGAAAATGCCATGCTGCGTACCCTGGAAGGATCAAAAGGGCTTTTATCCCTGGATGCCTCCGCATATGATACTGCCCTGCTTACCCATTGTAGCCTGAACTTCCAAAAAGCCCTTCGCATCGCAGGGCATGCCCGGGACAGGTCGTTGCCATTTGCCTCTATCCCCTTCCTGCTCTGGAGGATCCGGGAACTGTCTGCCGCAGGTATCCTGGAATCAGTTACACCCGATCACCCAAACGAATGGCAGGTGCGCCTGTGGAGTACGGTTTCCGAACAGTCCAATCAGGCCCGAATCAATCAGGGCCCCTAAAACAGATCACCATGAGCGAAAAACCCCATTTGCCGTTGGGTGATCCCCTGTATGTCCAACAGCCCCTGAGCGGGATGTACCGGGATTTTTTCCTGGACTATGCATCATATGTAATCCTGGAAAGGGCTATACCGGCGGCTGAGGACGGGCTCAAGCCCGTCCAGCGCCGTATCCTGCATGCCATGTACGAAATGAACGATGGGCGGTTCAATAAAGTAGCCAATATCATCGGACAATCCATGCAGTTCCATCCTCATGGAGATGCCTCCATCGGGGAAGCCCTGGTGCTGATGGGCCAAAAGGAACTGCTCCTGGAAACCCAGGGCAACTGGGGGGACCTGCGCACCGGGGACGAAGCTGCCGCTGCCCGGTATATTGAGGCCCGGTTATCCGGATTTGCCCTCGACGTGGTATTCAATCCCAAGACCACGTCCTGGCAGCTCAGTTATGATGGCCGCAAAAATGAACCGCTAACCCTGCCTGTGAAGTTTCCCCTCTTGCTGGCTCAGGGGGCCGATGGCATAGCGGTGGGCCTCTCCACCAAAATACTGCCGCATAATTTCCGGGAGCTCATAGAAGCCTCCATCAAGTGCCTGCAGGGTAAGAAATTTGAGCTCTTTCCTGATTTTCCCACAGGAGGGATGTGTGATATCAGCGGGTACAATGAAGGCCGCAGGGGAAGCAGGATAAGGGTAAGAGCAAGGATTGAAGAATTGGATAAAAAGACCCTGGTCATCCGGGATGTACCCTTCGGGATAACTACCCTTCAGCTGATGGATTCCATTGTAAAAGCCAGTGAGAACGGGAAGATCCGCATTAAAAAAGTAGTGGATAACACCGCAAAGGAAGTAGAGATACAGGTACAGCTTGCACCGGGAATATCCCCGGATATCACCACCGATGCCCTCTATGCCTTTACAGACTGCGAAGTATCCCTGAGCCCCAATGCCTGTGTGATCATGGAGGACAAACCCCGGTTTGTCGGGGTGAATGATTTGCTACACCACGCTGCAGACCATACCCGGGAGCTGCTTAATCAAGAATTGAAGATCTATCTCAAGGAGCTGGAAGAGGACTGGCATTACAGTTCCCTGGAGAAAATTTTCATAGAAAAGCGGATATACCGTCGCATCGAGGACGCTGAGACCTGGCAGGAGGTCCTGGATGAGATTGACCGGGGATTGCATCCTTACAAAGTGAAGCTCAAAAGGGAGGTTGTTCCGGATGATCTGGTCAAACTAACTGAGATCAGGATCAAACGGATATCCAGGTTCGATAGTAAAAAAGCCGATGAACATATTGCAGAAATTGAGGAAAAGATCAGTCAGATGTCCCATCATCTCAGCCACCTGACTGAATATACTATTGATTATTTTGAAAAACTTTTGAAAAAATATGGAAAAGGCCGGGAGCGGCGCACCCAGATCCGTAATTTCGAGACTATTCAAGCCAGTGCTGTGGCCATGGCCAATACCCGGTTATATGTCAACAAGATCGAAGGATTTGTAGGCACCAGCCTGAAAAAAGATGAGTTTGCCTTTGAATGTTCCGATCTCGATCAGGTGATCATCATCCGGCGGGATGGGAAAATGATGGTCACCCGGGTATCTGAAAAAGCATTTGTAGGAAAGGATATCATCCACCTGGATATTTTCCGTAAAAATGATGAAAGGACAACTTACAACCTGATCTACTCAGATACCGGTACGGGCATTAGTTATGCCAAGCGTTTCCAGGTTACGGGGGTAACCATGGACCGGGAATATCCCCTGGGAAAAGGAGAGAAATGCCGGGTCCATTATCTCACTGCAAATCCCAATGGCGAAGCAGAACGGGTAACGGTTAACCTGCATCCTTCCTCTTCTGCCCGCAAAAAAATATTAGACTTTGATTTTTCCGAGTTGGAAATCCGTTCCCGAAGCTCTACGGGAAATCAACTGACCAGGTTCCCGGTCAAATCTGTCAAACTGAAAGAAAAGGGATCCTCCACATTATCGGGTATTCAGATTTGGTTCGACTCCGAGGTAGGCCGGTTGAATACCGAGGGCCGGGGTGCCAGCCTGGGAAGTTTCCACCTGGATGACCGCATCATTGCCTTCTACCGGGATGGTTCCTATGAACTCACCGGATATGAACTCACCAACCGTTATGAATCAGCAGGGGTCCTTCAGATTGGAAAATTTGATCCAAAGCTGATCGTGAGCGCAGTATATTTCGATGGGGAGAAAAAGCAATATAATGTCAAAAGGTTCCGGATCGAGACCCTAACCCTCAATAATAAGTTCCCCTTCATCCGGGAAGATATAGCCAGCCGGCTGGTCCTGGTCACTATCCAGCCAAACCCGGTGATCAGGCTGGTCACGGGTAAAAAAAGATCGGATGCCAAAAAACAGGTCATTCACCTGGGAAAATTCGTGGAGGTAATGGGATGGAAAGCCATCGGTAACCGCCTTTGCGGAAACGACCTGCAAAATATAGAACTGGTTTCCCCGACCACCCAGGCCCCTGGCAATACGCAGGGAGAATTATTTTGAGCCGAAACCCTGTTTGTCAATTTATAAAAGTAGTTTAGGTGAAATTCGAAGGACATGCTTTTCCATTTATCCGGCCTGATCAGGATCCTGCCACTCATCGTCGTTGGCAGCTGCATGGACCGGGAAGGGGAATGCGGCATACGGGTACCCTCAGACGGGTAAACAGGACTTCAACACAGGGCTGGGGATCCAATTCCTGTGGAAAGAACCATCCATCTATAAATTTGACCTTTAAGCCATCCTATGCGCAATATCCTGGAATCCATCCATCAGTTTAACAGGGACCGCCTCCGGGATATCCTGCCCCTGAAATATGCCGCCATGGGGCAAAACCCGTTCCGTTTCCTGAGGGGGACCTGCCATCTGTTCTATGAGGATTTCAGTCAGAAGGCACAGATCCCGGATGAGCGCAGGGTGTGGATTTGCGGTGACCTGCACCTGGAAAATTTTGGGACCTATAAAGGAGATAACCGCCTGGTTTATTTTGATCTCAATGATTTTGATGAAGCGGTCCTGGCGCCTCCCTCCTGGGAACTGGCCAGACTGCTTTGCAGTATCCATGTGGCCATGCATACCATGGGCCTGCCTGCGCGGGAAGGAGACCAGCTCGCCCGGCGATGCCTCCAACAATACACCAATGTTTTACAGGAAGGAAAGGCCCTGGTCAGTGAGGCAGCCACCTCCCATGGCCTGCTAAAATACTTTATCCGCCAGGTAACCCGGCGCACCCAAAAGAGTTTCATTAAAAGCCATACCAGGCCGGGAAAACACCCTGCTCATCTCCTTTGTGATGGGGAAAAGGCTTTTAGTTTGCCGGCAAACCGTAAAAAGGAGATCGCTTCCCTGATCGAAAACTGGTCAAAAAATCAAACTAAGTCCCATAAATCTTACCGCATCCTGGATGTAGCCCAACGGATTGCAGGCACTGGCAGCCTGGGCCTGGAACGCTATATCCTGCTGGCTGAAATCAAGGGTTCTGCGGAGAAAATCAATCTGCTAGACCTCAAGGAAGCGGTCAGTTCTTCGCTCACCCCTTACCTTACCCTTCATCAACCCCAGTGGAAGAACCAGGCAGGGCGGGTGGTATCCATACAAAAAAGGGTTCAGCATGTTTCTCCTGCCTTGATTACAGTCATCCCTCATCTGAATAGATCCTTTGTCCTCAGGGAACTGCAGCCTACAGCCGATAAGATGGATTTGGCGCTTTGCCGGGGTAAGGAAAACAAACTGGCCGGGATCATGGATACCATGGCCATCATGACCGCATCCGGTCAGCTCCGCAGCGGTGGCCAGCAAGGTTCTTCCACCACCGATGAGTTGAAATCATTTGGAGCGAATAAAACCTGGCAAACCGAAATCCTGAAATATGCGAAATCTTACTCCGGACAGGTATTGAAAGATTATGCCCGTTATCTGACCGCGCTTAAAAAAGGTTTTTTCAGCGAAAATAAAAATGGATCTACCTGAATTCAGGAGGCAACGGGGGTTTTTTTGGCTAAGAGATGACGAACCAGCGCCCAGCTTCCAAACAAGAGGGTGCAAAAAAACAAATCCCCTGCAATCGTATTGCCTAGGAAGGGTATGGCCAGCAGATAGGTATTCAACAGGCCCTGCGGATTAGGGGTATAAGGGGCCACCCCCCCTGCAAACAACCATACTCCAAAATTAGACAGGGTAAAGAACAGGATGGATGCGCCCAGGGAAGCTAGTACCACATTGCGGGTATTGATCCGGTGAATCCGGGTACCTATGTAAACGATCAGGAGGAAAGCAGCATAGTTCAGCAACTGGCTCCAACCGTAAAATCCCTTGATCGGGGTGAACAATGCGAGGCAGAGGTCCGAGCTAAGCAGTACTGCCAACAGCAATACATAAGCCTGGCGCTTGTTTTTCATCTGGAACCCTCCGAATAAGCCAATGGCGCCGATCGGTGCGAAATTCCAGAGATGTATATAATTAGTGAACAGCCGGCCCAGGGTGGCTAAAATAATCAACCCTGCCAGCAGGAGGTACTTTTGCACTTGATTTGAGCGAGTCATGGGGAAGAATTAATAACCTATCGGAACCCGAAATTTAGGTTCCGGGACAAAGGTATACAAACTATCTGATTTTGAAAACCTGGGCCAGTTCCCGTTCCTGGTTGGATGCTCCCGGATCAGGGAACGGCAGCCTGGAAAATCAGGGATTCCTGCTGCCCGGTAATCTCATATTCTTCCCCGCAAAAAGCGATCATGGCCTGACCTTTATGCAGGTCCAGTTTCCCTGAACCTTGTACAAGGACTGATCCTGAAATCACCACCAGGATATCGGCGGAGGTCGAAAGATGACGATACTTTTCCTTGTTTTGCAGGTGAATGCGGCTAAGGACAAAATCCGGCACGGGGCAGGTATACTTTTTTTCCACACTCCCTGAAATGGAATCTCCTGTAAGGATTTGCGGAATAGTTTCCGTAAAACGGACATGCCTGAGCAGTTCAGGCACATCCACATATTTGGTGGTCAATCCTCCCCGGAGTACATTATCTGAATTGGCCATCAGTTCCATATTCCGGCCCTCCAGGTAAGCATGGGGCACCCCCGCTCCCTGAAATATTCCTTCCCCAGGCATCAGGTGTACCAGGTTAAAAAAGTAAATGGAAAGCATACCCCGGTCAGGATGTTCCGGACTGCAGATCCCCTCTGCCAGGGCACGGGCGCACCAATATGCCGGATCTTCGGGATGAAGCCGGCCTTCCCTGTATGCAGGAACGATCCGGGCAATCAGGGGATCCAGCAGCTTTTTTAAAGCTGTTTCCTCCCATTCCATGACCATTTTATACAATCCGAAATACCCCTCCCGGGTAAACATCCCTTCCAGTATCCGCAGTTCCGGCACTTCCCGGATTACCCGAATGAGTTGCTCTTCCGGTAAAAAGCCATGCAGCAGCCAGAATTCCGTAAGAGCCACCATCACCTCTGGCTTGTGATTGGTATCCTTATAATTGCGGTTTGCGGCCTCGAGCGGAATGCCCAGGGCATTCTCCCGCTCAAACCCTTTTTTAGCTTCCTGCCGGCTGGGATGCACCTGGATGGATAACATTTCTCTTACGTCCAGCACTTTGAACAGGTAAGGGAGTCCTCCGAAAATTTCCTGAACAGGACGGCCCAGTATTTCAGGCTGTTGCCCGATGAACTGGTCCAGCAGCTGGATGGCTCCGTCCGGCAGGATGATCTCAGCAGGACCCCGGTCATGGGCACCCAGCCAATATTCCGCAAAGGGCTGATGAAGTTTATTCTCCAGGCCCAGCAATTGGGGGATATACTCATACCCTCCCCAGCCATAGTGTTGAATGGTGCCATTAAGCCGGAATAAGCGGGGCATTTGGGCTGTCATTTGGATATCACACTCCGGTATAATTCTGCGGGGTGATCTGTTTCAGTTCTTTTTTCAGGCTAGCCTTGATCTTCAGGCTTTCAATAAATTCATGCATGATTTTCCGGGTGACCGGGACATCTCCCCTGGTCAGCTCTTTCAATGCTTCATATGGCCGGGGATAGCTTTCCCTGCGAAGGATCGTTTGAATGGCTTCGCTGACCACCGCCCAGTTATTTTCCAGGTCTTCCGCTATTTTCGACTTGTTGAGGATCAGTTTATCCAGACCTTTATTCAGGGAACGGAATGCCAGTATCGTATGGGCAAAGGGAACTCCGATATTGCGCAGGACGGTGGAATCCGTCAGGTCCCTTTGCAACCTGGACACCGGCAGTTTGGATGAGAGGTATTCAAACAGGGCATTGGCCACACCCAGGTTGCCTTCTGCATTCTCAAAGTCTATCGGATTAATCTTATGCGGCATGGCCGAAGAGCCCACCTCTTGCTTATTGATTTTTTGCCGGAAATAATCCATGCTCACGTAAGCCCACATATCTCGGCACAGGTCTATCAAAATGGAATTGATCCGTTTCAGGGTATCGAACTGGGCGCACAGGTTGTCATAGGGTTCAATCTGTGTGGTATATTGAACTCTTTGCAACCCCAGGATTTCATTGACAAAATGATCGGCCAGTTCGGGCCAGTTCCTTTTCGGGAAAGCGGCATGATGTGCATTGAAATTCCCGGTGGCTCCTCCGAATTTAGCGGAATAGGGTATCGTTCCGAGCAACCTGAGTTGGCCTTCCAGCCGGCCGGTAAAAACCCGAATCTCCTTCCCCAGCTTGGTAGGAGAAGCAGGTTGACCATGGGTCCGGGCCAGCATGGCAATATCTTCCCATTGTCCGGCCAGGTTTTTCAGGGTGTCCCCGAGATTCCCGACTGCGGGTAAGTAAAGATCATGGATGGCTTCCTTCCAAAGTAGGGGAATGGCCGTATTGTTGATATCCTGTGAGGTCAGTCCGAAATGTACCCATTCGGATTTTTTATCCAGCCCCCTGGATTCCAGCATTTCCTTGAGCAGGTATTCCACAGCCTTAACATCATGGTTGGTGATCCGTTCCCGGTCCTTCACCTGCTGGGCCTCTTCCAGGGTAAAGCGCCAGTAAATATCCCGGAGGGCTTTTTTTTGCCTGGCCGGAAGAGGGAAAAACCCTGCTGAGCCCAGGAAAATAAAATACTCAATTTCTACCCGGATCCGGTATCGGATCAAGGCATATTCTGAAAAATATGCGGCCAGTTCACCGGTCTGGCTTCGGTACCTGCCGTCAACAGGGGAAATGGCAGTCAGGGCTTGCAATTCCATGGATTAACATTAAGTGGGTGAACCGGTCTTCTTTGATCCCTTATATTTGCAATCCCAAAATTAATCAAATTGCCAGAACGGAAAATAAAAGTCGCAGCGGTCAGTTACCTGAACACCAAACCCCTGCTGTTTGGATTAAAAACACACCGGGTAATGCGTGCTATGGAGTTAACCGAAGATTATCCGTCAAAAATTGCCAGGCAACTGATCCAGGATGAAGTGGATCTTGCCCTGGTTCCGGTAGCCATCATACCCCGAATGAAGGACTATCACATTATCGGGGATTACTGCATCGGTTCCGACGGACCTGTGGCCTCCGTGGCCCTGTTCAGTGAAACTCCGGTTTCATCCATTGCCCGTATCTACCTGGATTACCAGAGCATGAGCTCGGTGGCCCTGCTGAAGATCCTGCTGGGCAGCTACTGGAAAATTCATCCCCTGCTTTCCGGGACCACCGGAGAATTCACGGACCTGATCAGGGGAAAGGATGCCGGACTCATGATCGGTGACCGCGCCCTGGCCCAACGCTTACAGTCTACCTATATCTTTGATCTTGGGGAAGCCTGGAAGGATTTTACCGGCCTTCCCTTCGTCTATGCTGCCTGGATTTCCAATAAAATATTACCTGATGATTTCATCAGGGATTTTAATGAAGCCTGTGCCATTGGTATCGCCAATATACCCGGGGTAATCCGCGAAAATCCTTCCCCTTTAATAGACCTGAACCTCTATTACACCCGCCATATCAGCTTTTCGCTGACTCCGGAAAAAAGGAAGGGGTTGGCCCTTTTCCTGACGAAACTTGCGGAGATGGGCTGAACGGGAATCCGGCGTTTCTGTCTACCTAACGTGAAGAATGATATCAGGTGATTTTCTTCCCCTGCCTGCAGGCAGCGGCTCGAGAAGAAATCCATCACTACCCATGTTGCATGATCTTTCAGGCTGAAACATTTTGCTGAATAAAACTATTTATTTAAATTTATCATAATCTTTTGATTATCCTGATTGAAGTAAGGATATTTCCGGCTTAAACTAGGTCAGGCTCTTGCATTTGCCGCTGCAATTTCTTGGATCAAAGGGGCAGGCTGTGAATATCCAGGTATGGTATCAGGAGTATTTCCTGGAAGGTATATGATTTAATGCATAAAAAAGAAGTGGTTCTCCTTCCCGTGGCCAGATCACGGGGTTTCCGAACCGAAAAGTTATGAAAATAGGTATTCTGGGCAGCGGGATGGTCGGCCAGACCATTGGAAGCGCCCTTATCCGGGCAGGGCATGAAATCAGGATCGGCACCGGGCATCCCGAAAAAGCCGATCTCGTGAAATGGGCGCAGGAGAACCGGTCGGCTGCTTCCATTTCCACGTTTGCCCAAACAGCTGCCTTCGGGGAAATCTGTTTCCTGTGTACCAACTGGGCAGGAACGGAAAATGCCCTGAAACTTGCCGGAGCAGCCCAGTTCACGGATAAGCTGGTCTTAGATGTCACCAATCCCCTTAAAAACATGGCTCCTGATGCACAAGGCAGGCTCTCCTTTCACACCGCACCAGGAATTTCGGGCGGACTCCAGGTACAAAAATGGCTGCCCCATGCCAAAGTGGTCAAGGCACTCAACAGCATAGGTTTCATGTACATGGACCACCCTTATTTTGAAGAGGGTAATCCCACTATGTTCATTGCCGGAAATGATGAAACTGCAAAAAAAAGCGCAGCACATCTTTTACATCAACTGGGATGGGAAGATGTCCAGGATATCGGAAATATTGATATGAGTGACAGCCTGGAAGAACTTTGCAGGATCTGGTGTGCAATTGGCTTTCGCACAGGTAGCTGGACACATGCTTTCCGGCTGGTCAGAAAATAACATGGTGTGCTGGAGCCTGGATTAATGGGGTTAAATATTTTACGGGATGCCCTTCCCCTGATGCTTTAATTGATCCCGAAATCAGCAGTAATCAACCTGGTCCAGGGACTGGTTGTTCCCCAGTGAAAATAAGGGGAAGCACTATTTCCCCCGGGAATCATTTTTTAACCTTTGTCGTCAAAGCAACAATC